>JAABUQ010004619.1_pt1 | contig 23242 bp, 27 predicted proteins | sample 5560001 | NCBI WGS metagenome assembly JAABUQ01 (sample SAMN10711888, study PRJNA513371) | rock metagenome | isolation source: Antarctica rocks | place: Antarctica: Victoria Land, Finger Mt nord | collected 2015-12-18 | reverse complement strand
CCTTGATACGCTCCCATTGATCGTCCCGAAGGCCGTAGCGTCGCACTGGTCAGCTCCATCTTGGCTGACACGCTATGCATCGAAGTTTCCGCCGCGCCGGAATCCCTTAAATGACGACACGCCCTAGCCGGTTTGTTGGCGGGTGATACGGCTGCGGCGGAGAAGCGCACGTAACGGACGATGGCAAGACTTTGGGCGGAAGCCTCCCACGGCGGCGACGGACGGGATTGCTGGGCTGGGATCGCCGAGCGCGGGCGGCCAGTTCAAACGGTTCTGTCAGATCCCGCCGTGCATAGTGTACCAGAGACGGCGTACCTTCGGCGGCCATCTTGCCGTCAAATCGGGTACGCAAGCAGCGTCTGAACGCGCGACGTGTCGTAGATGACGCGCTTGGACCTGAAGCGCCAGCCCACTCCGGTCCGCACGACGCGGTCGCGATAGAGCCCGGATTGGTAGATCTTCGTCTCACCCTCGAGCGAGGTGTTCACCACCAGGTAGTTCGCGGAAAGGTCGACGGTGTCGGCATCAACCGTCGTGAAGGCGAGGCCGGAGAGGAAATGCCGGTAGGTCGGCTTCTCGTAGATGTTAGCATGGCGCAACGAGACCACGCGGTCGCGCAGCATCGCCGCGTTGTCGAAGTAGATCAGCGGCGCCGGCAATCCGGCATCGGCGTTTTCCTTCGGAATGATCTCGTACACGCAGTCCTCGACGAACAGGCCCGGCCACTCCTCGAGCCTGTCGTCGTCGATCGTGGCGACGTAGCGGTCAAGTAGCGCCTGCAGCTCGAGGCGAAGCAGCAAGTGGTCGGAGATCACGGCGTCACCGGGTCGGGCGCGGTGTCGAATCCCATGAGCCGTTCGTAGCCCACCCAGAACTTGCGAACCAGGCTCTCGGTGATGAGCGTGGCCTGCTCGTCGGGCGCCGAGCGCGACATCTCCAGCACCGACATCGCGTCCTCGCTGCCGGTGATGCCGTGTTGCACGAGCTCGGTGGCCTCGGTGTCTTCCATCGAGATGTAGCCGGCGGGGCCGACCAGATTGGCCTGCTTGATGCGCAGCGCCCGCATTGCCTCGCTGTCGTCCTCGTAGCCGAAGAAATGGAACACCAGCTCAAACTCGCCCGGCCCCTTTGGCAGGATCTGGCGCGCAACGAGCGTGTTGTGGATCTGCTGGATGACGAGCTGCGGGAAGATCGCCTGGATGTGGTTGGTCGTCACCTCGGCGTATTCCGGGATCAGGGCCAGGATCGACGGATCCTCCAGCTTGAAGCTGCTGTCGTAGGAGCGGATGCCCTGCGCGGTGTAGGCGTCCGAATTGTCGTCCGTGTTCTTGATCGCGACCAGGACGCTGTGCAGCCCATGCGTCGCGTCCGGGATGGAGCGCGCCTGCATGCCGACGCGAAGGATGTTGAACGTGGTGTGGAACAGGTGCAGCAGGCTGGCGTGATAGGGATCCTTCACGTTCTCAAGGTAGAGCTTCCAGTTCGAATACGCGTATTGCCGGGTGCAGCCGAGATAGACGATCGGCTTGCAGAAGATGCGGTCGACGTAGGGCCGCATCTCCGGCCCGAGATAGTCCGGCAGCGACGGCGCCGCCTCGCTGAAGGTGGCGAACACCAGCCCTCGATAGCTGTCGACCCGGAGCTGGCGAAGGTTGTGGCGGACGGGATCGAAATCCTGCGGCATCCCGGTCATGTCCTTCTGGCCGCGCCGGAACGGCACGCCCTGAAGGTTGCCCTTCGCCCCGTAATTCCACTGGTGGTAGACGCAGGTGTGATTAAGCGCGTTGCCGCGCGGCAAGCGGCAGACCATCGCACCGCGATGCGCGCAACGATTGACCCAGGCGGCCAGCGTGCCGTCGGCGGCGCGCGTCATCACCACGGGCGTCTCGCCGACATAGGTGCTCTTGTAATCCCCCGGCGCCAAGATTTCCGCCTCGAGGCCGAGGAAGCTCCACACCGGCCCGCGGAAGATGCGCTCCTGCTCGCGCGCGTGGATCTCGGCCGAGGTGAACACCTGGTAGGGCACGCGCGAGCCATCGCCGCGCGGGAAGCGCGCCAGCGACGCGGGGTGCGGATCCTGACCCGGGTATGATCCGCGAGGCGTCCGCATCCCGTTCATTGCTGCCATCTCCTTCGGCTCGCCGGCATCCTGGACGAAGCGGCGCGGACACTCCAATGGATTCCGAACCGCCTGCCGGGGCTGGTAGACAGGCGGATGCGCTCGGGCGGTGCGGTCTCTCGCACCGGAGCAACCAGGAGGCGGAGCTTGGAACCAGACGATCGGGGCGCGGCGGCCGCCGGCCGCATCGTGTCGCTGCGGGAGGTGACCGGGGACGAGACGCTGTTCGTGCTCGCCGCCAGCCCCGGCGACGAGAGCCTCGCTTGCGGGGGCCTGATCGCAGAGGCCTGCGCGAGCGGCCGTCCGCCGCTCGTCGCGGTTCTCACCGACGGCACGCGCCTGGGTCCGCTGCGGGCCGCCATCGCGGAAGACGTGCTGGCGCGGCGCCATGCCGAGGAGACGCGACATGCAGTCTCGCTGCTCGGCCTGCCGACTGACCGGCTGTTCCTGCTCGGCTTCTACGACGGAACCGCGCCGTCGGACGGCCGGTTGTTTGACGCCGGGGTGGAGGCGATCGGCTTCCTGATGTGGTCGCGCGACTGTAACGTGCTTTGCGCGCCACTCGCCGAAGCCGGGTGTAACGACCGCCGCGCTGCCCGGGCGATGGCGCGCGCAGTTGCCGCCCGCACCGGCGTCGGGTTGCTCGGGTTCGGCGAGGCCGGCCCGGAGCGCCGCCTGGTGCTCGACACCGTCCGTTTCGCGGCGCGCAAGGCAGGCGCCGTCGCCGCACACGCCGCCCTCGGCCCGCAAGCCCTGCCGGCGCACCCGGAAACGTTCTTTCGCCCGGATTGACCGGCCGCACGCGGCTCCTATCATCCGCCGACGCCGAGAGGGGATGTGAGGCGCATGGCGCAGCCGAGCGCGCGCGACAGCCGCATCGAGGCGGTAGAGACCGCCATCGCCGATATTCCGTTACGGCGCAGCCACGCGCATTCACGATCACGCACGCATGGCCAGAGCTATGTCGTCGTGCAGCTACGCACCGGGAGTAGGACTGACACCGCAATAGACAGGAGGGAGACGGCATGTTTACCGAGGAGGATCTGCACAAGCTGCGCGAGACGGTACGCGGCCTGCAGACGGGCAGCGGCAACCCGCGCGCCGTCGCCATCATCGATCGGTTGCTGGACGCGGTCTATCCGGTGATCCGCGAGATGCAGATCACGCCGGCGGAATGGGATGCGGCGGTTCGTTTCCTGGGCGAGACCGACCCGGTGATGATGCGCGCGGTCGCTTGGTGCCTGGGACTGAGCCAGATCGTCGAGGAGAGCAATTCGCGCATCGGCCCGCAGGCGACGCAGGCCTGCATCGAGGGGCCGTTCCATCGCCCCGGCGCGCCCGAGCTGCCGCTGGACGCGCCGCTGCACCAGGTCGATGACGGCGCCGAGCTGCTGTTCATCGAGGGGCGCGTGCTCGACACCAGCGGCCATGCCGTTGCGGATGCGCAACTCGACGTATGGTACGCGAACGGCAAGGGGAACTACTCGTTCTTCGACCCGGGCCAGCCCGAGCATAATTGCCGCGGCAAATTGCGCAGCGGCGCCGACGGCTCCTATCGCGTGTTCGGCTCGCTACCGAGCGCGTATCACATGGATGTGGGGCCGATGGGCACCGTACTGGGCGTCATGGGGCACCAGGTCTGGCGCCCGGCGCACCTCCACTTCATCCTCACCGCGCCGGGATACGAGCCGTTGACGACGCAGCTCTACATCGCCGGCGACCCGCATCTCCGGGACGATCCCGCTGTCGGCGTGAAGGATGGCCTGATCCTGCCGCTCCAGCGACAGGATGGGCCGGAGGCGCTCCGAGCCCGCGGCGTGGATCGTCCGTATCACACCGGCCGGTTCGACTTCCGCTTGCAGTCCGCCGTGTAGGAGGCGAAGTCGGGCGCGCCGCGCAAGTGTGCCGGCCACGTCGGCGCACCTCGCAGCATTGGTGTCACGTTTCTCCATCGCCAGGACCGCCGCTCCCAGGCGCCTACCGGGACAGCGGCGGGCGGCTCACCGCATTCGACCGGCCCAAAGCAGTCCTAGATTGCTCTCAAGGTCGCATCGGCGATCGTGGCGGCGAGGAACATGCAAAGCGGTGAAAAGATCCATGTGTCGAGCCGCGCGAAACGTGACCCGCCGATCGTCTTGAAGAAGCCGACGTAGCGGAAATCACCGACTGCTCTCGCGAGGAAGATCAAAGCCAGCAGGCCGGTCAGAATGCGGGGAACCGGTTGAAACCTATCCTGAAAGAGCAGTCCCGCCTGCGTCGCGACGATGGCAGCTGCAATCAGCAGAGCCGAGGCGACTAACGAGGTGCCCAGAGCACTGGGATTGAGCACCGGTCTACCGTTGCGCTCAGGAATGGCTGCCGACTTGCCCGCACGACCGCCGGCTGCCCAATAGAAGTGAAGGGCAGCGATCAAGATCAGCAACGTGACGCTTACGACCGCGCCAGCCATGGTCCTGCTTCTGAACGGTCGACTGTATGCGGCGCCGAGGGCCGCTCCAGCACGCCAGCCACGGCGCACGCCAGTCGGTGGTCCTGCAGCATGCGGCTCCGGCCGGCGCGACGGCTTTGCGGAGGCGCGCGGGCCAACTCGGATCCCGATCTCGGTAGGTTTGAGACGATCTCTCCGCCGGAACAAGCAGTCGTCACCGCGACCTTCGGACATTTCGGCTGAACGACGGTCTTCTCGGGAATAAAGCCGACCCGAACCCGGTCTGTCCCACTGCGATCGGCCGAGAAGACGGACAATGGACGACACCGCCGGCTACGAAGCGCGCCGTCCGAGATCGCTGCCGACGCGTCTCATCAATAAAGGAGAAAGCCCGTGAATGCGAGACTTCTGACGTTCGGACTGGCCTTGGGCACGATCTTGTCCATGCCGGCAATCGCGCAAACCCCTGCTGGATGCGCCAAGGCGGCGCAGGCCGAGGCGGGGCACCCGCAGCTGGCCCAGGCGGAAGGCTCCCGCACGAACGTGGCGCAGGCTGAGGCGGAACGCCCGCAACTGGCCCAGGCGGAAGGCTCCCGGACGAATTTGGCGCAAGCCGAGAGCCACGGAGCGGCGCAGCAGGTTACCGGCACCGCGGATCCGTGCCGGTAAACTCCAGCCGCGGCGCACAAGCAAGCGACAACGCGCGACACTACGGAACGGCAGGTGCGGGGTTCGGCCGAAGGGTCGACCGGGTATCTGCCGGTCCGCAGGAAGCCGCGTTCTGCCGCTGCGTGGCGCACGAGAGCATTGACGAGCGGGATACCTCGATCGTGACGGACTGTCGCGACAAACCCGCCCACGAAGTCGCCCACGGTCCATGGGCTTTGCCTTCCACCGTCGGCCAACTCGGAATGTAAGGATCGGCTCCACATGCGTAGTCCCGGCTTTCGCGCCTTCGTCCTTCCGACGTTGGTTACGGTTGCAACGGCATGTCTGCTCAACTCCGCCCCGGCCCTCGCCCCGGATGCCTTCGCTAGCCAGGCGGACCTGATCGCAAGTCTGTTGCCGGCAGTCGTGAACATCACGGTTCGCAAGGTCGCCCCGGTCACTCCTAGTGCGACGTCGCAGCTCAACGCCACCGCGCAGGCGAGCCAAAGTCCGACTCGCAAGGTGAACGCACTTGCCTCCGGCTTCATCATCGATTCCTCGGGAATCATCGTTACTAACCGGCACGTGGTCGATGACGCAACCGAGATTACGGTGGTTTTGCAGGACAAGACAAAGTTGCGAGCGTCGGTGGTTGGGACGCCACCGTCGGTCGATCTTGCGTTGCTCAAGGTGGATACGCGCGAGGTGCTGCCCGTCGTGACGATCGGTGACAGTGACAAGCTGCGGGTCGGTGACCCCGTGATCGCGATCGGCAACCCGCTCGGTCTCGACAGCTCGGTCTCGATGGGCATCGTCAGCGGCCTCAACCGCGACATTCGCGAGACCCCATACGACGATTTCATTCAGACAGACGCCGCGATCAACCATGGCAATTCCGGTGGCCCGCTGTTCAATGCCCAGGGCGAGGTTGTCGGCGTGAATGCGGCACTGTTCTCGCCGTCGAACGACAGCGGTTCGATCGGCCTTGGCTTCGCTATTCCTGCAAACGACATGAAGTTCGTCGTCGATCAGCTGCGGCAGTATGGGCGTGTCAGGCCGGGATGGATCGGCACTCGCGTCCAGCAGCTCACGCCGGACCTCGCGGATGCGCTCGGCTTGCGCCAGGCGCGCGGTGCAATCGTGGCCGGGGTGGAAAAGAACAGCCCGGCCGGCAAGGCCGGAATCAGGGAGGGAGACGTCGTCCTCAAGTTCGGCGACCAGGAACCCGTCGACATGCGCGCCCTGTGCCGCATGATCGTGCAAGGGCCGCTCGGGCAGACCGTCTCGCTGACGATCTGGCGGGACATGAAGGCGCAGGACATCCCTGTCACCGTGGCAGAGTTTCCCGCCGACGAGGCGCGCTCCGGCACGGCCCACAACGCCGCAAGTGTGACGGTCGTGCAGCCGGCCAGTTTCGGCCTGCAACTGTCACCGATCACGGACGTCGATCGCACCAGGTATGGCCTGACGACAGATCAGACGGGCCTCCTGGTGACGGCAGTGGCGGAAAGCAGCGTGGCGGACGACCTCGGCTTCGTGGTCGGCGATGTGATTATAAAAATCCAGCAGGCCGCGGTGACCACGCCCGCCGAGATGCAGCAGCGTCTACAGGATTTGCGAACCCAAGATCGTCGCAACGTCCCGATGCTGATCCAGGGCAAGGGCGGCCAGCGATGGGTCGCGCTGCCGCTCGCCGCCACCCCGTAGGGGATGGGACGGCAGTTGACCGATTAAGCCGTCCCGACAGCGTATCAATGGCTGATCTGCGCCAGCACGCGGTCGAACGATTCCGCGGACACGCGAAAGTCGCCGCGGGAGGGATTGCTGAGCGCGATGATCATGATGAGGACAAGCGCCCCCGACATCGCCAAGAACGCGACCATCGCGAGATGTAACCGAAGGCTCGGCGCGCCGAGAAAGGAGCTGAACGCGATGGTGAGGCCGCCGCCAAGTACTGTCACGACCCAGACCACGCCCGGAATGGAGGATTCCGCTGCCAGCAATCGCTCCTGCCGTGCGTCCGACAGACGCGTCACGGACTGCAGCAGGACGGCGCGGACGGCGCTATCCGCACCGCTCTGCGGTTTGAGTGTGAAGGCCGTACTGTTGAGCTTGGCAAGATCCGCCATGCCGCCCTCGACGGTGCGACCGAGGGCTCGCGCCGGCCATTCGATTTCCACCACCGCACGTACATAGGCGACAAGGTTGTCCCGCAACGCCGACCGCTCCTCATCCGGAAACCCGGCCGAGATGGTGTAGACGTCGAGAGCCGCTCCCGCCTCGGCGTAGCTGGCAGCCTTCGCCTTGTTGTATCCGTCCCAAGCGAGTGTCGCGACGAACGCGAGGAGAACCGCGTAAGTCACCCCGATGATCGAGAATATCGCCCCTGCTACGTCGTTATGCCGGCGGCGGAACTCGACCGACAGGAACCGGCGGGTGACGACCTCGATCAGCATGGCGCCGCAAGCGGCCGCCGCCATCAGCAGGGCGCCGATTTGCCAGATCGGGAACTCGTAGACCATGTCCGAATGCATCAGCATCTGTATCGATCCCGGCGCCCGTTTTGTTCAGCTCGACGCATTTGCCTCGTTGGGCATTGTCGTCGAGCCGTCTGGTCGTGTTGACCGGGTTTCCAGCTGGATTATTCCGAAGCGGCCCCGCAGCCGCAAAGCTGGGCGGAATGACCGGAGACAGCGGCGCTGCCTTCGCCAGAGGCTGTGCCCCGCCCGCTCGCGGCAACTCTCCCCGACTGTTGGTGCTCCCTCGCTCGGCGAGGACGCCGCGTACTCCATGCCGCGGGGAAGCTGACGTGCCGACGGAATAAAACGGCCCCGCCACCAGTCATTCAAGTCGACCAGAAAAAGTGATTGGGAGGAGCCGAGTCATGAGCGAAGACGCCCACGGTCATCCTCTCCCGGACCAGGAAGGATCACCCGACGTGTCAGCGACCATGCGTGCCTCCACGGGACCGGCGGGTGCCCTTGGGCAGGGATACGACGCGGTGGCCAAGTCATTCCACTGGCTGGTCGTCGCGTTGCTCGTCGCGCAGTACTCCACCGAGTTCGTCCTGCCCTACGTCCTGCCCAAGACGGCCCTGGATGCTGCGTGGCATTTCTCGATAGGGTCCACGATCCTGCTCGTGATGTTGCTGCGGCTGACGTGGCGGCTAACCCACGCGCCGCCACCACCACCCGCCACCCTGTCGGCCGGGCTGCGCCTGCTCTCGCGCGTGACGCACGGGCTGCTCTACGCGATCCTGATTGTGCTGCCGCTGCTCGGCTGGACCGCGGCGTCCGCCTCCGGCGCCACGGCTTATCTCCTGGGCCTAATCCCGTTGCCTGCGCTTGTCGCGAAGGACAAGGCTCTCGCCGAGGCGGTGGGCAGCGTTCATGCCGCCGTGGCGCTGACGCTCCTCGCCCTGATCGCCTTGCACGTCGCGGGCGCGCTCTACCACGCGCTGGTGAAGCAGGACGGAGTGATACGCCGGATGCTGCCCGGCCGAGAAGTATCCCTGCACGACCGCTAGTAGACTAATCCGCCAACGTAACCCGCTGCGGAACAGAGCGGAGTCGTGTCATTGCAAAAACTGAGCACGTTCAATCGCACGGAGTGTCCATCGCCTTTATTCTTGTTACCCTGGGCCTCGACGCGATCGGCGTCGGGATCATCGCGCCGATCGTGCCCGGCCTCGTGCAGCAACTTGCCCACTTGCCGCCCGACAAGGCGGCGCCCTGGGTAGGCGCCCTGATTGCCGCCTATGCAGGTGTTCAGTTTTTCGCCGCGCCATTGCTGGGCGCGCTGAGCGATCGATACGGCCGGCGCCCGGTCATCCTCATTTCGGTTGCCGGCATCGGATGCGACTACGTCTTGCTGGCGCTGGCGCCAAGCTTGTGGTGGCTGTTTCTCGGCCGCTTGGTGGCTGGAGCCACGTCCGCCAACGTGGCCGCTGCCACCGCCTTCATCGCGGATATCAGCAGCGAGGATGATCGGGCACGCCGTTTTGGATTGATTGGTGCAACCTTTGGCGCCGGTTTCGTAATCGGGCCGGCTCTAGGGGGTTTCCTGGGTGAGTACGGGCTGCGGCTGCCGTTCTATGCCGCTGCCGCCTTGGCCTTCGCCAACGCCCTCTACGGCGTCTTTATCCTGCCCGAGAGCCTGCGGCCCGAGAACCGGCGCCCGCTCACCTGGGGCCGCGCCAACCCCTTGGAACTTCTTCGCGGCGTGTGGCGCAACCCGTTGCTTCGCAGCCTCGCCATCGCATGGTCGTGCAGTTGGGTCGGACTCGGGGCGGTGCAAAGCAGCCTGGTATTGTTCACCCGCTATCGCTTTGGCTGGGGTGTCGGAGCAAACGGGTTAGTGCTGGCCGGCATGGGTCTATCGCAGGCAGTGGTGGAGGGTCTGCTGCTGGCTCCCGTCACGGCACGTTTGGGGTCACGGCATACCGCCCGGCTCGGGTATATAGCCGGGGCGCTGGGCTACGGCGTACTGTCTCTAGCGCTCGTCGGCTGGATGGTCGGGCCTGCGGTGGTATTGCTGGCGCTTGGAGGATTAGCCGTGCCTTCGGTAAGGGCGATGGTGTCCGGCCAAGGCGGGGCTAAGAACCAAGGTGAGATGGAAGGCGCGCTGACGGCAATAGAGGGGCTCACCGCTGTCGCTGCTCCGCTCGTAACGGCGTGGCTATTTTTCGCCTTCACATCCAACGCCTGGCCGGTGAGCTTTGCAGGTGCGCCGTTCTTGTTGGCTGCGGGAATGGCGGTGCTGGCGAGGGTGTTGCTGAACGGCAATTAGGTCAGTGGCCGCAGCGTGTATCGGCAGCGAGGCCTCTGTTCCCTGTGATCAGTGTCGCTGGGGCACATTCGCGACCCACGACCTTCGCTCGCGCAGGAAACAGCGTCAGGCCGGGAATATAACGGCGTCTCGGCCGGTCTGCACTTCGGGACGATTCTCGAAGGGAAGACCAACATGGACAAGATCAGCACCCCGCCGTCGGCCGGAACCGAGTCTGGCGAGCAACAAGGCCAGCATCGCAGAGGCCTGCTCAAGTGCATGGTCTGGGCAGGCACCGGGGTGCTCTGGACGGTGAGCGGCGGAGTGCCGCGGTCCCGACTGGTTGCCGCGGCCGAGGCGGCGACGCCCGGCGCTGCCGCAAGCGCTTCCGGCGACCTCAGCTTCATCCAGATCAGCGACAGCCACATCGGCTTCGCCAACCCGCCGAACAAAGACACCCCAGGCACCCTGCGGGAGGCGATCGGGCTTGTGGGCCAGCAGAAGGGCAACGCTGCGCTCATGCTGCACACCGGCGATGTCAGCCACCTCTCCAAACCCGAGCAGTTCGACACGGCCGAGCAGATCGTTCGCGGCGCGGGCCTCGATACCCACTACGTGCCGGGCGAACATGACGTGCTCGTCGATGACGGCGCACCATTCTTCGCGCGTTTCACCAAAGGTGGCGCGAGCGGGTACTACAGCTTCGATCAGCAGGGCGTGCACTTTGTCGGTTTGAACAATGTGCAAAACCTCAAGGCCGGCGGTCTCGGCTATCTCGGCGAGGCGCAGCTGAAATGGTTGGAGCAGGATCTGCGCGGCCGTTCAGCTAGCCAGCCGATCGTCGTGTTCGCGCATATTCCGCTCTGGGAAGTGTATGGGCCATGGGGCTGGGGCACAGATGACGGCGCGCAGGTGCTGACGACGCTGAAGCGCTTCGGATCGGTGACCGTCCTGAACGGCCACATCCACCAAGTGATGCAGAAGGTAGAGGGAACCGTCGCGTTTCACACCGCACTTTCCACCGCCTTTCCGCAGCCGGCACCCGGCGCCGCGCCAGCCCCTGGCCCGATCAAGGACACGCCGCCGGACCGCCTGCGCGGTCTGCTCGGCGTCGCGACGGTCCGCCAGGTGCACGGACAGGCGCCGCTCGCCATCATCGACACGCCGCTGGGAGCCTGACCATGCGCGCGATCCTGTTCGCGGCGGCGATGCTCGCCGTCGTGCCATGCCTGCCGACGCGCGCGGATGCCGCCGACACCACCATCACGATCGACAACTTCACCTTCAAGCCGGCGGAACTCGACGTGGCTGCCGGCACGTCAGTGACGTGGGTCAATCGCGACGACATTCCACATTTGGTCGTCGGCCAGGACAATCCCCGGGAACTGAAGTCGAAGCCGCTCGACACCGGCGACCAGTACGCCTTCGTGTTCAAGACGCCGGGTACCTATCGATACTTCTGCTCGCTGCATCCGCACATGCAGGGTACTGTTGTCGTGAAATGATTCCGTGAGCGAGCGAATGCCGTGAAATGGCGGGCTCGGAGCGGTCTGGAGCGCGGAGTGGCATCGCCTGTCGCGAGCGAGTTCGAGGAGGCCGTGCTGCCGCATCTCGATGCCGCTTACAATCTGGCGCGGTGGCTGGTTCGCGATCGCGCATCAGCCGAGGACGTCGTGCAGGACGCGATGGTCCGTGCTCTAAGCTATTTCCGGTCGTATCGTGGCGGCGACGCGCGAGCGTGGCTGCTGCGGATCGTGCGCAACGAAGCCTACGGGGCACTTGCGGCGCACAAGCGCAGAGCCACCACGAGCCTCGAAGACATCGGTGATGGCGACGCGCCTGCGTTGCAGGTGGCGGACCCGGCCGCCAACCCGGAGGTAGCGCTGGCGCGGCGGGAGGGGCTGGCACAATTGGAGCAGGCGTTGTCGGCGCTGCCGATCGAGCTGCGGGAGTGCCTCGTGCTGCGCGAGCTGGAGGAGCTTTCATACAAGGAGATCGGCCACGTCACCGGCGTCCCGATTGGCACCGTGATGTCGCGGCTCTGGCGGGCGCGCCAGGCGCTGGCACTCCAAGCCCCGAAATGCGGGAATGCAGAAGGAGCGCAGGCATGAACGGCAGCGCGTGCGACGAGATGCATTTGCTCATCCAGGCGGACGTGGATGGTGAGTTGGGGCCGGCGGAAGCGGCGCGGGTGCGGGCGCATCTGGATCGGTGCGCCGATTGCGAGGCGGTGCAACAGAGCCTGCTGTCGCTGTCCGAGAGGATACGGCGGGACGTGGCGTATCGACCGGCGCCGGAGGCGTTGATCGCCGCAGTCCGGTCGCGCATCGCTGCGGCGGCACCTTCCGAAACGGCGCCGGTGGCGGCGGCCGCGCCTTGGCGGCGACGGCTGAGTTGGATCGCGCCGTTCGGCGGCGGCTTTGCGCTGGCGGCTTGTCTCGCGTTGGTGGCGGTGCTGCCCGGTGGCGGCGGTGGCGGCGGTGGCGGCCTGCCGGATGCAGTCGTCGCAGGCCATATCCGGGCGCTGCAACCGGGGCATCTCATGGACGTCGTCTCGACTGATCAGCACACGGTGAAGCCGTGGTTCGACGGGCGGCTCGACTACGCGCCGCCGGTGAAGGACCTCAAGAGTGACGGCTTCCCGCTCGCTGGCGCCCGGCTCGATTACGTCGCCGGACGGCCAGTCGCGGCGTTGGTCTACCAGCGCCGACAACACGTCATCGACCTGTTCGTCTGGCCGGATGGCGGCCACGTTAACCTTAGCCCCGCCGAGAGTCGCCGCGATGGCTACAACGTCCTGCGCTGGAGCGGGGACGGCATGGCGTTCTGGGCTGTCTCTGACCTCAGCGCCGAGGAACTGGCGGACTTCGTCCGGCTTTGGCAAGCGAACTCGTGAAATACCAAGCGACCCCCAATCAGTTCGACTGCCTGTCAGCGCGGTAATATCATCTGTCCCAAACATCGGCACCGCCGGCTGCGGCTATCCCGACGACACGAACGACGCGTGCTGACCGCGCCCGAGAGAGTGCACCTGATCGCTGACGCCGGCCGCTCGCATGGCAGATGAGGACAGTGTTCTAGCTCAGATCGTGCGCACAGGCTGGCGGGCTCGGGTGGCGTCATCTGATTGAAAGTCGAGCTTGCCGCGCAGCCATTGATACCACGTCTGCATACCCTGACCGGTTTCGGCCGACACCTGCAGCACGCGAATCCTCGGGTTCACCTGGCGGGCATAGCCGATGCAGCGCTCGACGTCGAAGCGAAGATGCGGAAGCAGGTCGATCTTATTCAGCAGCATCAGCTCGCAAGCGCGGAACATATGTGGATACTTGATCGGCTTGTCCTCGCCTTCGGTGACGGACATGATAACCACCTTCGCCTGCTCGCCCAGGTCGAATAGGGCGGGGCAGACGAGGTTGCCGACATTCTCGATCAGCAGCATCGAACCGCGCGCCGGCTCGAGCTGGCGCATTCCCCGCGCCACCATGTCGGCCTCGAGATGGCATCCCGTCCCGGTATTGATCTGCACGACCGGCGCGCCGGCCGCACGGATCCGCTCGGCGTCGTTCGTCGTCGCCTGATCGCCTTCCAGCACGCAAATCTGCACCGTGTCCCGCAGGTCGCGGATCGTTCGCTCCAGGATGCTGGTCTTGCCCGCACCCGGCGAGCTCATCAGGTTGACCGCCAGCACCTCGCGCCCAGCAAGCCAACCGCGATTGCGCTCCGCGGCCAGCTGGTTCTTGGCGAGGATCGCCTGCTCGATGGCCACCATCCGTCCCTGGCCCGCAGGTCCGTCATGCCGGTGTTCGTGGGTGTGGCCGGGGTCGTGCGAATGGTGGTGGTCTTGCGGATGCTCGTGATCGTGATCGTGCGGATGCTCGTGATCGTGATCGTGCGCATGCACGTGATCATGGTCATGGTCATGCCCGTGATCGTGGCCATGTCCGCCGGCCCGCAGATCGGTGTAGGTCGGATCGTTGCCCGTCGAACAGCCGCACGTCGTGCACATCACGCAAGCTCCATTTCCTTGACCCGCAATTCCTCGCCGGCGACGATGCGCAGGTCGATGCTGCCGCAGGCGCATTGCCCGATCGGCGATGTCATGGCCACGCTCGCGCCACACGCACCGCACTCGGCGCGCCCGGTAATCGCGACGATCTCCAGCGTGGCGCCTTCCACCACGGTATCCCTGGCGCATTCGTCGAAGCAGAAGCGCACTGCGCCTTCCACCACCGCCGCGAGCGCGCCGATCTCCAACCTGACGCGGAGCACGCGCGATCCCGACGCCCGCTCCGCACAGGCCTCGACGATCGCATTGGCGATGCTCAGCTCATGCATCCTAACAAATCCGCGGCAGCTGCTCGCCGACCAGCATATCGACGATCCGTTCGCCGCCGAACGAGGTCTGCATGGTGACGATGCCGGGCCGCCCGGCCACTTCGCCGATGATCGCGGCCCCGATGCCGGCCGGATGCGCGCGCATTGCCGCGAGCACGGTTGCGGCGTCGCCCGGTGCGACCACCGCGATCAGCCTGCCTTCGTTGGCTAGGTACAGCGGGTCGAGGCCGAGGATCTCGCATGCCCCCTTGACCTCCTCGCGCAGTGGGAGAGCCCGTTCGTTGATGCGGATTCCGACATGGGAGCTGCGCGCGAACTCGTTCAGCACGGTCGCCGCCCCGCCTCGCGTCGCATCCCGCAGACAGTGGATGGTCGGGCATGCCGCGAGCATCGCCGCCACCAGGCCGTCGAGCGGCTGGCAGTCACTCTCGATGTCCGCCTCGAGCGCGAGCTGGTTGCGGGCGATCAGGATCGCGGTGCCATGGTCACCCAGCACGCCGCTGGCAATCACCACGTCGCCGGACCGCGCGTTCGCCGCCGAGATCGACACGCCCTGAGGGATGACGCCGATGCCGGACGTGTTGATGAACAGCTTGTCCGCCGCGCCGCGCTCGACGACCTTGGTATCACCCGTCACGATGCTGACACCGACCTGGTCGGCGACGGCGCGCATGCTGGCGCAGACGCGTCGCAGCAGGTCGATCGACAGTCCTTCCTCCAGCACCATCCCGCACGACAGGTAAAGCGGCTTCGCCCCGCTCACCGCCAGATCGTTCACCGTGCCGGACACAGCCAGGCTGCCGATGTCGCCGCCCGGGAAGAACAGCGGATCGACCACGTAGCTGTCCGTGGTGAACGCCAGCCGGTCGCCATGCCGCGCCAATTCGGCGAGCCCCACGGTCGCCTGGTCTTCCATCGCGTCGAGCGACGCATTGCCGAACGCGCCCAGAAACACGCTCTCGATCAGCGCCCGCATCGCCGTGCCGCCGCTGCCATGCGACATGTTGATGTGGGAATCGCGCAGCCGGACGCTCATGCAAGCGCGCTCTGCTTGCTCGCCGCGGGGAGCCGCCCGTAATTGTAATATGCGGCGCAGGCGCCCTCGGTGGAAACCATCAGCGACCCCAGCGGCATCTCCGGCGTGCAGGCGGTGCCGAAGACCCTGCACTCGTGCGGCTTGATTTCGCCCCTCAGCACTTCGCCGCATTGGCAAGCTTTCGGGTCCGCGATCTTGACGCTCGGGACGCCGAACTTCCGCTCGGCGTCGAAATCGGCGTAGGCCGCGCGGACCCGCACGCCGGAATGCTCGATGGACCCGAGACCGCGCCACTCGAAGAACTCGCGCAGCTCGAACACTTCCTCGATCGCCGCGAGCGCGGCCGGGTTGCCGCCCTCCGGCACGACGCGGCCATACTGGTTCTCCACCTCGCAGCGGCCTTCGGCGAGTTGCTTCAGCACCATCCACAACGATTGCAGCACATCGAGCGGCTCGAAGCCGGCGACGGTGATCGGCTTGCGGTAATGCCCGGCGATGAAGGCATATGGCCGGGTGCCGATCACCATGCTGACATGCCCGGGTCCGATGAAGCCGTCGAGCTTCTGGTCGGGCGACTCCAGCAGCGCGCGCATGGTCGGGGGGATGGTGATGTGGTTGCAGAACAGCGAGAAATTCCGGACGCCCTTGGCCTTCGCCCGTATCAGCGTCATCGCGGTGCTGGGCATTGTCGTCTCGAAGCCCAGGCCGAAGAAGATCACCTCCCGCCCGGGATTCTTCTGCGCCAGCGCCAGCGCGTCCAGCGGCGAATAGACCATCCGCACGTCGGCTCCGTCAGCCTTGGCCTTCAGCAGGCTCTTGCGCGATCCCGGGACCCGCATGGCGTCGCCGAACGTGGTGAAGATCACCTCCGGATGCTCGGCCAGCGCCACGCAATCATCCACACGCCCCATCGGCAGCACGCAGACCGGGCAGCCCGGTCCATGCACGAACTCCACCTCCTCGGGCAGCATCTGCTGGATGCCGTATCGGAAGATCGTGTGGGTGTGCCCGCCGCACACCTCCATGATCTGCAGCGGTCGGTGCCGTGCCTGCGGGATGCGGGCGATCAGCCGCCGGCTCTCGCCCAACAGCGCCTGCGCCTTGGCCGGGTCGCGGAACTCATCGACGTATTTCATGGCAATCCTCCCGGCCTCTCACGTCGCGGCCGACAGCCGCATCGCGTCTTCTTCGCCCTGCATCTCGTCGAGTTCCTGCAGCAGGGCCAGAGTGCGCGCCGCCTCCGCCTCGTCGAGCCGGCTCATCGCGAAACCCACATGCACCAGGACCCATTCGCCCACGCAGGTTTCGGCGGGGTGGTCATCATCGACGATGAAGCTGATGTTCACCGGCCGGCGCACCCCGCCCACCTGCACCATCGCCGACGTCTCTCCGGCATCGATGATTTCGACGATCCGGCCCGGAATACCCAAACACATGGTGTTCTCCGTTCATCGACAGCAGATCATTGCAACGCTCGGGCCGCGGCGACGGCCGCCTGGCCGAGCGCCAAGCCGCCGTCGTTCGCCGGAACCGCGCGATGGGTCAGCACCTTCAGGCCCCTATCGGCAAGTAGCGCCATCACCTGCTCCAGCAGGGTGCGGTTCTGGAAGACGCCGCCGGACAGCGCGATGCGATCCACCGCCGCCGCGACGGGGTCGCGTCGCCGCAGGGCCGCGACCGTGGCGTCGATCGCGCGAGCCAGTCCCGCGTGGAAACGCGCGGACAGGACGGGCGCAGGCGTGTCGGCGGCGATGTCGTCGAGCAGCCCGAACCACATCGGCCGAGGCTCGATCTCCAGCATCCCGCCCGCCGGAACCAGCGCGAACTCGTAGACCCGTTCGGCGTCGCTCGCGGCCAGCGCCTCGAACTCGGCCGCGGCTTGCCCCTCGTACAGTGCGTGCTCCTGGCAAACGCCCGCCGCCGCCGCCGCGGCGTCGAACAACCGTCCGCACGAACTGGCCAGCGGGGCGTTCACGCCGCGCGCCATCATGCCTTCCAGCACGCGGATCGGCTTGCCCTCCAGGAACCGGCACAGCACGGTCCGGCCGTAGCGCGACTGGAAGTGCTCCCATCCCATCGCGGCGACGATATGCGCGTAGGTGTTGCGCCAGGGTTCCGCGACGGCACGGGCGCCGCCCGGCATGCAGACCGGCTTGAAGCGCGCCAGCCGCCGAAACCCGCGATAATCGGCCAGCAGGAACTCGCCGCCCCAAAACGTCCCATCCGGCCCGAAGCCGAGCCCGTCCAGCGCGATGCCGAGGACCGGCTCATCGAGCGCCACCCCGTTCTCCGCCATGCACGACGCGACATGCGCGTGGTGATGCTGCACCTCCACCAGCGTCGCGCCGTCCCGTTCGGCCCGCTCGATCCCCAGCTTGGACGACAGGTATTCGGGATGCGGATCGATGGCGACGATCCGCGCGTCGTGCTCGAACATGGCCAGGTATTGCTCGATCGACCGCGCGGCGTCGGCGAGGGTGCGGCTGTTCTCCATGTCGCCCATGTGGTGCGACAGAATGGCGTCGCCCGCGCGCAGCAGGCAGAAGCTGTTCTTCAACTCACCGCCCATGGCCAACACGCTGGTCGCCGCGGCGAAGTCGGCTGGCAGACGCAACGGCGCCGGCGCGAAGCCGCGTGCGCGACGCAGCACGCGGATCGCGCCGCCCATGCGTCGCACCACCGAATCATCGACCCGGCAGGCGATGTCGCGGTCGTGCAGCAGGAGGTGATCCACGATGCCCCGCAGGCTGGACGCCGCTTCGTCGTTGGCGATGCACTGCGGCTCGCCCGAGCGGTTGCCGCTGGTCAGCACGATGGGGTTGTCGAATCCGGCCAGCAGCAGATGGTGCAGCGGCGTATTCGGCAACATGCACCCGAGCGTCCCGAGGCCGGGCGCGATGTCGTCCGCCAATCTCGGCACAGGCAGCCGGTCCAGCACCACGATCGGGGCTGCCGGGCTGCGCAATGCCGCCTCGTCGTCCACCGTCACCATGCAGTACCGCTGGACCACGCCAATGTCGCGCGCCATCAGCGCCAGCGGCTTGCCGTCGCGCTGCTTGGACCGGCGCAGACGCCGGACCGCGTCCTCGTCGGTCGCATCGCAGGCGATCTGGAAGCCGCCCAGCCCCTTGATCGCGACGATGTGCCCGCTTAGCAGCAGCCGTCGCGCCTCCTCGATCGGATCGCCGCCACAGGTCAGCCATGCGCGCGGTCCGCACACCGGGCAGGCGATCGGCTGGGCGTGGAAGCGCCGGTCGGAGGGGTTTTCGTACTCGGCGCGGCAATCGGCGCAGAGTGCGAACGCCCGCATCGTCGTGCTGGCGCGGTCATACGGAACGGCCTCGATGATCGACAGGCGCGGGCCGCAATGCGTGCAGTTGGTGAACGGGTAGCGGTGGCGGCGCGCGGCGGGATCGCCGATCTCGAACAGGCATTCCGCGCAAGTCGCCGCGTCGGGAGCGACGGCGGTATGCACCCCGCCCGATCTGCTGGCCACGATGCGGAACTCGTCCGCTTCCGGCAGCAACGCCGCCGGCTCGCGTTCGATGTGGTCGATCCGCGCCAGCGGCGGCGCGTCTTGCGCGACATCCTCGACGAAGGCCTCGATGGCGGATGCCGGGCCGCATACATGCGCCGTCACCCCGGCGCCGTCGTTGCTTACCCAACCGCGCAACCCATGCAGGCGCGCAAGGCGCCACACCGCGGGCCGGAACCCCACGCCCTGGACCACGCCGTGCACCCGGACGAGTTCGCCGGCATCCGCACGGGCCGGGTTGGGCCGCGTGGTGATCGCGTCCGTCACATCGAGCTGATCTTTACGTAGCGGGCCACGTCCTTCGAGTTCGCGGCGATCACCATCAGCACCAACGCGCCGATGATGTACCTCCAATAGCCCTTCATTAGATGCTGCCTTCCTGTTGCATGGTCTGGGTGCCCACCTGCTGCTCCTGCAGCAGGCGTCGGACCAGCGCCTCGGCGGCTGTGGCCGCGGGCTCTACCGCCGCCGCCACCGGTCCGCTCAGGCCCATCGTCCCGTCCTCTCCGCCGAACGTCAGCGGCTCGCAGGCGATCACCAGCAGCCGCGGGCAGCGTTCGCCGAGCATGCGGGCAAGGCGCAGGACCTTGGCGGGATCGAGGTCGTGCGGCGAGAACGTCAGGTCTGCCGGGTCTTCGGCCTCCGGCGGCTCCGGCTCGATCACCGATACGGTGCCCGGCTGTTCGCCGCGCTGCATCGTGTCGACCATCACGGCCACGCTGTAGCCGTCCATCAGGGCATACGTCAGATCGATCCCGCGGATGCCGAAATCGACCAGCTTGACGCCATCCGGCAACCCGCGCTGCTTGAGGCGCGCGACGACCTCGACGCCGAACCCGTCATCGCCCATGAACACGTTGCCGACCCCGGCGACCAGGATCCCGCTCATCGGCCGGTCTCGAGTTCGATGCTCTCGACTTCGCCGGGATCGAAGAAGAAGCGGTGACCTGGCATGCGCTGCATCCCCAAATCCCGGCCGGGATCGGCCAGCAGCGTGACCGCGATGTGCATGCGGTTCTCGAAGTCGCGTTCGATCGCCTCGATGATCGCAACCTGGTCGTTGAGCACAATGTCGAACACGTCGCCGCCCGGCTTCGGTCGCAACCGCACACGATCCCCGACCCTCAGCGCCGCGTCATTGCCAGGCGGCATCCCCGGCTGCAACGGATCGCGCGGCTTGCGCAGCGTGCCATGCAGCTTGTTCAGATCGGCAGGCGTAAGGCCCTCGGTGCGTTCCAGGAGCGCCCGCGCGCGCGGGTCCATGGCTCTCGCCTCGCGCTTCTCCTCCTCCGTCATGGTGAGGATGCGCAGGATCAATATTTCGTCGATCTCCGTCGCATCGAACAGGTCCCCGGCGCTCTCCGGGGCGACCTCCGGGTAGTCGTACAGGATGATCGGCGACGACAGCACGGTGTCCAGCGCGCCCGGCATGCCGACCAGGACCGGCCACGTGCCCTGATTGTCGCATCGCGCCGTGGCTTCGCGCAGATCCTCGGGCGGGTCCATCATCGAGACGAATGCGCCGCCTTGCACGCCAAGCAGCGTGTGGGTGGACGCGAAAGCGCGCCGCTGCGCGACCTCGCGGCTGGCTATTTCCGCCACGCTCAGCGGAGTGGCGTTCTCGATCCGCACGCTGACGCGGTATGCGCCGGACGCCACAGGGGCCGCGGTGATCGTCACACGGCCATGCAGGCCCAGCGCGGTCCGGATGACGATACCGTCGATGTCGCCGGTCGCGCCACGGATGGGCTCGATTTCCCGGCTGTCGGGGAAGTCGAACGGGACCGTCACTCCGTCCAGCAGACGTTCGATCGTCGCGAGCGGGGCGACGATCTCACGCTCCACCGACTCCTCCCACGCGAGGAATCGCACGCCCCCGACCTCGAGTGACGCGACCGGCGTGAACTCCGGCTCACCTGTCGCCGGCAGCTCGGCCAGAGTCTCGGCGAGCGAACCGACCTCGCGGGCGACGGAATGGAGGAACCGCACGCGCAGCTCCACCGTCGTCGCCGCATCGCCGCGCAGCAGGCACTGCGTCTGCATGGCGCAGGGATCGCCGCCGCCGAAGGTCGCGTAATCCTCGGGGAACACCCCGCCAAACGTCCAGCGTTGCTGGTTCTTGATCGAGGACGGCCGGTATGGGTAGAGGATGTAACCCTCGTACAGCACCGCCGCGACGATCGCCGACGCATGATCGAGGTTCATGGCGCGGCATCCGTGGATTGGGTCTCCAGCAGCGCGGCCACGGCTCGGTCGAAGGTCGGATGTCCCCGCTCCCGCTTGAAGCGCTGCAGCTGCTCGAACACGTCGCGGCCGAGACACAGCCACAAGCCGTTCGGGTAGTAATGCTGCATCATGGCCCGCCAGTTCGCCACCGGCAGGCGGAACGTGGCCTCTTTGCTCCACGGGACCTGCTCGATCTGCAGCCGGCCCTCCGGGTCGCTGTAGAAGATCGTGCCGCTGAACAGCAGCGACAGCGGCGCCTCGCCCGTCTCCAGCCCGTCGAAATATGTCGTGGCAGCGACGTTGAAATCGTAGCTGCACGGCACCGGGAGATCGACCGTGCATTCGGTCTCGAACGCGGGGATCAGCACGTCGGTATGGGTCCAAAGAAAGCTGTGCAGCGTCTCGCCCCACCGTTCCTTCAGGCCGAACAACTCGATCAGCTGCTCATGCTCGCGCCCGCCGTACTGACGCCGGGTCGGCTCGATCCGGATTTGGCAGCGCAGCATCACGTTCCGCACCGGGACCATCGGCGTCTTGTTGGTCACACGCAACCCGCACATCAGCAGCGGCGCCGCGCTATATCGTTCGGCCCGCATGTCCACGACGGCGAAGTCGAGGTCGATCATTGTGCCGGCCCGGCCGATTCGTGCCGAAGCCGTGTGAAGAAGCCGCCGATCGCCTCCCACACCTCGCTGCCTCCGGACAGGCCGCGCCACTGCCGGCGGATTGTGCCGACCAGCGCGTAACAGCGGTCGATCGGCACCAGGTAATACTCCTGGCTTCCATGCGTCCGGTTGACGAGCAGCGCCTCGACGTCCGGTCTCAGCGCGCCGAGCGACGGGTTGGACCCGACGAGTTGCGACCACCCCTCGAGGCTCAGCAATGATTCGGTCGCGCCCGCCGGCCCCGGATACAGGGCGATCGGCCGCCCCTCCGGCGTGCTGTGGAAGATGAACGCCATGTCGATCGGGAGCTGCAGCGAATCCCACTCGGAGTCCGTGATGCGAAAGTCCAGGAGTGCGACGACGCGCTTCGGTGCCAGTCGGACCGGACCGGCCCCCCGGCTCGCGGTAGCTGCGCAGCTCCGGCACGCGCAGAGCAGGCGGCGGCCGACGATGTCAACCAGATGCACGTGCTCCGGCGGAATCGCGGCGTCGCAGATTTCACAATGCTCGACCGGCGGGGCCACGAACCGCTGGACCTGCCTGACCCAGTTGTGCACCGGCGCGACCATCGCCATCGGACTACCCGACCAACGCCGCGACCGTTTCGTCGAGTCCCTCGATCTGCAGCGTCTCGAGATCGGGCGCCGCCTCGATGATCGCCGTCTCGATCTCCTGCCGCAACATCGCTGCATCGTGGCGCGTCGGGCCATCGCTGATCCATCGCACCCGCACGCGCGCGAGGCTCGCACTGCCCAGGACCAGCTTGACGCCGAGGCCGCGCGCAGCGAATCGCGGCCGCAGATTCTCCACCGCTTTTTGGACCCGCTCCTCGACCGTTTCCGGATGCAGCCCGTGCAGCAACAGGACAGCCCGCACCGGCTCGTCTTCGGCAAGCCGTTGCAACAGCCACGGGCCGTCCGCGGACGCCGCGATCGTCGAGGCCATGCGCGCCAATGCCAGCGCATGAAGGTCGAGCACCACTTCCAGCAACGCGCGCGCAGGCTCGCGGGAAGCCGGATCGGGCAGCGAGTCCAGCCTCCCGATCAGCTCTTCGATGCGCCGGACCGACTGCTCGACCGTCGGCTCACTCATGGCTCCGCCGGGTGGGCGTGGGAAACGCCGAACATCGGCGAATGCACCTTCTCGATGGTCTTGCCGTCCCCCACGAACATGTGCACCCCGCAGGGCAGACACGGGTCGAAGCTGCGCACCGCGCGCATGATGTCGATACCCTTGAAGTTCTCCGGCCCGTTCTCCTCGAAGATAGGCGTGTTCTGCACCGCATCCTCGTACGGGCCGGGCGTGCCGAATTTGTCGCGCGAGCTGGCGTTCCAGGGGGTCGGCGGATACGGATGGCGTTGGTGCATCGAGGCGTTTTGTGGTCGCACTGACCCGCATTGCGCAGATTACGCGGTCCGGACGGAGACCGGCTTTGCGAGGGAGATCATCCGGTTCAGCACGCTGGCACCGATCACCGTCT
>JAABUQ010004617.1_pt1 | contig 23272 bp, 27 predicted proteins | sample 5560001 | NCBI WGS metagenome assembly JAABUQ01 (sample SAMN10711888, study PRJNA513371) | rock metagenome | isolation source: Antarctica rocks | place: Antarctica: Victoria Land, Finger Mt nord | collected 2015-12-18 | reverse complement strand
ACATCAAATTGTTTTAGCAGACTCACAGCGCCAGTGTGTGCATTCACGCTGTACAGGTTATTAGTTGTCTCATACCTCGGAGCACCAAACGCCAGGAGTTGGCCCCCTGGAGCGCAAACTAGGCTTTGCAAGCCATTATTCAAAACGCCACCTTTCCAGCTCAATTTCGCCAGCATCAGCGGCTTTTTTTGCTCCAGGTCCAGCTGCACCAAATTGCTGGTGCCATCATTGGCCACATTTGTTGTATAAAGTGTGCCATCCGGGCACTGGGTCAGAGTAATGAACCGCTGGTCGTGAGGCAGTTCTACCTTACTATTGGAAGTAACCTTGCCTGTTTGAAGGTGAATATCCACTAGCCGGGCGGGCGGTCGACCGTTTTTTCTCATCACCATTCCCAGGAGCTTACCGTCATGGGTGCCCACAAAACTCTCGAGCTTTTCCTGCTTCTGGAGTCCTGAGAGGGTGACGACTTTTGGCGAGCGGCCCAGAACTATGAGGCGGGTGGGCTCGGTCTCGTTTTTGCTGCCAATCACAGGAGTAATTGCCAGTACGAGTGTACCATCAGCTAAGGCCGTAAAATTACTCACTTCCTCGTTCGAGGAAATCATCGAAGTGCAGCCATCCGCCAGAAGTTGGGGGCACGGTAGGTTTTCAACCACACCGGTTTTGATGTCTAAGGACTGTATAACTAGCCCGACAGGGATGCTGGCTGTATTGATATATTCAGCGACATAATCAACTTCACTACTGTTGATTTCCGGAATCGCTGTATTATCAGCACTGATTTTACCAGAGCGCACACCCAGCAAGACTAAGCTCGAGGTTTGGGCGAAGGTCTTTTTGGCTAGGCAACTGAGCCCAACTGCCGTGCTGCCAGCGATCATCAGTTGGCCAAACCGGCGACGTGTCATTCTTTGATTCATAATTTCTACTCTAAAAATACTCTCGTCTTGTGATCAAAAGGCAATGTCACTGCTCTTATGAGCAGCTGTAGGGGAGACGGAGGGCCGATGTCCTCCGCTGAATCGTGGTAGGCATTATCGGTTTTTAGCAGGCGCTAGCTTAATTGAACCCGACTTGCCACGGAGGGAACGCCATCATTGTCGACAATGAAAAGCATGTAATAGCCAGGTGGTGCTAGGTTCGGGTTGTTCGTCACCGCGACTGTCAGAGAAGTTGGAGTCCCAGAGGTAATCGGCAAGTCCACCAGCCGTTGTTCTGTATCGCAACTATGGGTGGTCGCCATTGGTTTGAGCAAATGAACCCATTTGATTGTTTCAGCTTGGGGCGTCTGGAGCGTAATTGTCTGGGCATATTTTATTGACGGGGGAGCCTCCTGGATCACTGGTCTGATTTGCGTCATATATGCTGGGCTATAAATTTCCAGACGCATATCCTGACAATCTTCTGGCGGTTCACCATTGGCAAGGCAGAGATTTAGCCGCTGCGGGTTGCCTCCGCCTGTGACTACTCTGCCATCTGGCAGGAGCAACGCTATTGAGTGATATACACGGTCGTGGATGTTTGGTGTCGCTACTGCTGTCCAGGTATTCGTGGCTGGATTGTAGATCTCTGCTGGCAGAGCTCCTTTAGTTACGTCCTTCTCCGCTTGGCTACCATTACAAACAAACACGGTGCGATCTGGCAATAAAACTGCACTCAGGTGCATGCGGCTATAATTTAGCGACGCTGCTGGCGTGTAAGTTGGGTTACTAGCCGTTAAATCTATAATGTTGACCCTATTCGTTGTCTGACCAGTATCATAATTACCACCACCGCAAATCATCACCTTTTGGTCTTGTGCCGGCGGTAGCAGCACACTGGCAGCTTGGTTGCCTGAGTCGGCAGCTTCCAGCCCAGCCACTGGAGTTTCTGCGATCGCTTGCGTGAATGTGCTTGGCAGGGCCAGTATGGTTGGCCCCTTATAGCTGGCTGACATGTAGGCACCCGAATAGAAAATTTGGCCGCTACTAAGGAGGAAAAGGTGGGCGTACTGCGGGAAATAACTAGTTGGTTGGGAAAAGATTTTCCAGCCAGTATCAAAGCTAGAGGAATAAATTTCTGGGTTGATGTTGAGGTTGCCCTGGACATCTAAACCAGACAGAGCAAAGATTGCGCCACTGCCCAGCGTTAACAAAGTTGGGTACCAGCGGCCACTATTCATTGATGCCACTTGTGTTAGCTGCCCGGTGCTTGGAGCGAAAACAAAAGCCGCTGGTATGCCACAAAATGGGTCGTATTGCAGGGTGCCACCCGCAATCATTAGGTTACCGTTGGGCAAGAATGACTGCCCGGCGCAGAACAAATCAATCGGATTACCTGAACCATCGACTGGGGAATCTTGACTGGAGAAGATGCCGCTACTTACATCCCAGACATAACTGTTGTAGGGGGAAACGGTCGGATTGTTGCTCGAACCACAGAAAAAGAATACCTTGCCAGTATTTAAGAGAGCAGCATGGATAGGCAATATGGGAGAGGTATAGGACAGTAGCTGCCAACTGCCGCTGGAAGTAGCTTGAGCTATGAGTGTCCCAGAGTCTGCTTGATTTAAGAATGTCGTAGTGTCATGAAGCTGATTCACTTTGTTCTTGAGCCTTTTCCCAAAAATTGATCAACCTGCAGGTTAACGATTGAGTAACTTGCAAATTAGACTAAATCGATAGTCTTCAAAGGTTTTAAGTATCCCTTAAAGGTAAAAAATCCTTGTCTGAGCTTGAAGAGGCTCAGCATTTTTACGGTTCATTTAAGTAAGGTTTATAGAAGGATATAGTATTTTTACACAGATTTGTCAATTGTTCTAAACATGCTCTCAGTAGTATTGCTGATATTCTTGCAGGGCTTCGAAGGCATGTCCAGTGGTTTTGTGTAGGTTTACAAATTCTTCATCATATCTTTACCGTAAAAAAATCATAAACAATTGGTGTCAATTTAGATAGCCTCAGTATTTACAAGATGGTTATAGTAGATGCTCGGCAGCTCAAATCAGCTAGTCTATGTTGAAAGTCGCTAGAATGAAAGACTAAAGCTTGCAGCCTTAACTATGTCTTTGCCAATTGTCGCAATTATTGGACGCCCGAATGTGGGCAAATCAACCCTCGTTAACCGGCTCGCCGAAACGCAGTCAGCCATTGTGTATGAAGAACCAGGTGTGACGCGTGATCGCACCTACTCGCAAGCTTACTGGCGTGATCGCGAGTTTTTGGTGGTCGATACTGGTGGCTTGGTGTTTGATGATGATACGGAATTTTTACCTTTGATTCGTGAGCAAGCAGCTTTGGCAATGGCAGAAGCAAGCGCAGCAATTTTTGTATTAGATGGTCAGACTGGTCCAACAGCCGCTGATGAAGCGATCGCCGAGTGGCTCAGGCAACAATCGGTGCCCGTGCTGCTGAGTGTTAACAAATGCGAATCACCAGAACAAGGTCTAGTTCAAGCAGCTCAGTTCTGGGAATTAGGATTGGGCGAACCCTTACCAATTTCCGCCATTCATGGCAATGGGACTGGAGAGTTGCTAGATCAGTTGGTGACTTACTTACCACCGATTGAGGAAACCCCTCAAACAGATGAAATTAAGGTGGCGATCGTTGGACGCCCCAACGTGGGCAAGTCTAGCTTGTTGAATGCCTTAGTTGGGGAAAATCGTGCGATTGTCAGCCCGATTTCCGGCACTACCCGCGATGCCATTGATACTGTGATTGAACGACAAGAGAAAACTTACCGCCTAATTGACACAGCTGGGATTCGCAAAAAGAGACACGTGGAGTACGGTCCGGAATTTTTTGGGATCAACCGTGCGTTCAAAGCAATTCGACGGGCGGATGTGGTTCTGCTCATAATCGATGCGGTAGATGGAGTCACCGAGCAAGACCAAAAATTAGTAGGGCGGATTGCGGAAGAAGGACGGGCTTGCGTTCTTGTTGTTAATAAGTGGGATGCTGTCGAAAAGGACTCTTACACAATCTACGAATACGAAACACATCTCAAGGAACGGCTACACTTTATCGATTGGGCAGAAATCATCTTTGTCAGCGCCAAGACTTGCCAGCGGGTAGAAAAGATTTTGGAGTTGGTTGACAGGGCCGCTGAAGCACACAAACGACGAGTACCCACCGCTGTGATCAACGAAGTGCTGGAAGAAGCACTTGCTCGGCATTCACCACCAACTAGTCGCCAAGGTCGTCAGGGAAAACTTTACTACGGCACCCAAGTTAGCAGCCAACCGCCTGCGATCGCGCTATTTGTCAATGAAGCCAAACGCTTTAACGACAACTACCGGCGCTACATTGAAGGGCAATTCCGGCAACAGCTCGGCTTTATCGGCACCCCAATTCGCTTGTTCTGGCGGAGTAAAAAAGCCCGTGAAGTAGAAAGTGGCAGTGCTAATCGAGCCACCCGCGTTTAGTTATGGATTTACTGCGCTCGTTGCCACTGGGACTGTACCTCGAACAACCAGTCACTTGGCTGCATCGGCTGGACCCAAGGGTGAAACTGGCGTGGTTGTTGAGTTTTCTAGTAGGTCCAATTTTGGCAAATTCCATCTGGCGTATTCTACTGGTGGGACTGCTAATTCTGATCACTTTAATGGCCGCCATTCCGCTGCGGGTATGGCGACAGCAAATGGTCTGGCTGTTGACGCTCTCGTTTTTTATCCTCCTTATAGGAGCCATCGCCCCTGACGGGTTAGGTATAAAGTACAAGCCCCGGCTGCCAAGCAACGAACTGGCATTTGCCCAACAACCGGAAACCGTTGTTAGTAGTAGTGAAGCTTCCAGGCCAGAGCACCCTTGGTATAATCCCTTCGGTTGGGGCGAAAATTCCCCCACCCGGCCATCAGAGGTAGCCAGCAGCATACCTCAACCAACTAGCTATCGCTACGTGCTCCTGCAACAGGGACCGGTTCAAGTTAATCGCCACTCTCTATCGCTGGCAGTGAGCCTAAGTACCCTGATGTTCACCTTAATCTACAGCAGTAACCTCTACCTGCTCACAACTGCACCAGAGGAAATTACTGCTGGGATTGAGAGCTTAATGCGACCTTTAAGACGACTGAACTGGCCCATTACTGAAATTGCTCTAACTTTGACTTTGTCTTTGCGGTTTATTCCCCTCGTTTTGGAAGAAGTGCAGAATTTAATCCGCTCTGTACGGACACGGGCAATTAATTGGAAAAAGTTGGGTTTGCGGGGAACCGTGCGAGTCTGGATGATGGTAGCAGAGCGGTTGCTGGAAAATCTACTATTGCGGGCAGAGCAAATGTCTAGTGCCATGATGGTTAGGGGTTTTACCAGTCCCAATACCCATCGAGTGCAGTGGTACCAGTTGCAGCTAAAAAGAGCCGACTGGATTGCTCTGGCAAGTTTGGTTGTATTTTGGGGAGCACGTCTGGTTTGGGGAAGTGAGTCTTGAAGCGCGATGATTCGACTGGGAACGGATATTGTTTATATTCCTCGGATCCAAGCGGCTATTGATCGCTTTGGCGATCACTTCTTACAGCGAGTGTATACCCAGGTTGAACAACAGGACTGTGGGTATGGTATAGACGCCACCCGTCGCCCTTCGATCAACCAGTTGGCTGGGCGCTGGGCGGCTAAGGAAGCCGTTGCTAAGGCACTAGGGACGGGTTGGCGGGGTTTCGGCTATACCGATATTGAGATTCGACGCCAGCCCAGTGGTGCGCCCACCGTCCATCTGCACCGAGCAGCGGCAGCGGTAGCAGCGGCGTGGGGAGATCAGTGGCATCTAAGTTTGAGTCATGATGGAGATTATGCGATCGCCACTGCACTCCTCGCTTGGCTTTAAAACATCCCCCCATTTCCCCATTTTGTCAAATCAAGCTATTATCTGCATAATCTGGCGACTCCTCTAAAAGAGACGGCTATTCGTAACGTCAATATTTGATGAACGCAGAAACTTACTTAAATCATCCAACTTGGGGTTTGCTTTTCAGAGTTTGTATTATTGACGAACACCAAGAGCTGTTCACCACTCTCTATGCCCAGCGCCTATTTTTTTTAGTAACAAATGGAGTTACAGGCCTTAAATTTGAGCCAATCAGCCGTTCCCAAGCTCGCCTGATGCTAGAAAATCGCTTACGTCTGCTGCGTCGCACTGGTCAATTACAGGAGTACGATCAGCTACAAACGATTCTGCAACGCACGTTCCAATGACAACTTCGATTGCCGAGCGCATTGCCACAGTTCGTCAACATCTCCCAGCTTCAGTCCAGCTGATTGCAGTCACTAAGCAGGTGTCTGTAGCAGCAATGCGAGAAGCATATAGCGCTGGAGTTCGAGACTTTGGCGAAAGTCGCGTCCAAGAAGCAGCCAGCAAACAGGCTGAGCTGCGAGATTTAACCGGTATTACCTGGCATTTTATTGGGGGTTTGCAAAGCAATAAAGCGAAAAAAGCCCTAGAACAATTTCAGTGGATTCACTCATTAGATAGTCTTAAATTAGCCCAGCGATTAAACCAATTAGCCCAAAAACTAGATTCGCAACCGCAAGTTTGCCTCCAGATCAAAATTCTCAGTGACCCCAACAAATCCGGTTGGACAGTCCCTGAACTCCTAGATGACCTCAGCCAACTTAACCAATGCGAAAATTTGCAAATCCAGGGTTTAATGACAATTCCTCCCCTGGGATTAAGTGAAATAGAAATTTTGAGCGTCTTTGAACGCACCCGCGAACTCGCCGCTAAAATTCAGCAGCAAAATTGGTCCCATATTCAAATGCAGCAGCTTTCAATGGGAATGTCGGATGACTACCAATTGGCAGTTCGAGCTGGTACAACGATGGTGAGGTTGGGGCGAACTTTATTTGGAGAACGACTAGCGTTGGACAGTAGTTCCTGATGAAAACTGCCACACGGCTAAAAACTTAAGTACGGGCTTTCTCATTTATCCTCTTGACCAAGCAAAACTCAGAAGTCATAATATTCAGCAAATGAGAATGTTGAGTTCTGAATTTTGGCTTTATGAATAAACGGTCTCAAGCATCCGAATTCGGTTGTGCGGAATTAAGTACCTTTCTATTCAAGCCCTCAAGTTCATCAATAGGAACCCAATTTATCGGGTTACCTAACTCTTGACTCTTGTTCTGGCACAATATGACTGTTGATCAAAACAGTTTTTCCAATTGGCTATAGGTCTGATTAAGTCTGATTAGGTGTGAAGTTAGTTAAGGGGAAGTAAAGAATGAACAATATCTTTTCAAAGCTGCGAGATTTTGTTGGTCTCAATGATCAAGTAGAATACGACGAATACGAGTACGAAGACGATGGGGCTGGGTACGAAAATCATTACCAGGAAGAAAATCCTCAACAGATAACAGAAGAAAACCGTAACCAGCGTCGTCGGGTGCGTGAGCAGGTTGCAGTTCCAACATCTCCAGTAGCGGGATCGACCATGAACAATGTAGTTGGGATGCCAAGAGCCATTAGTAATATTGCAGAAGTCCTCGTAATGGAGCCGCGCTCGTTTGAAGAAATGCCTCAAGTGATTCAAGCATTGCGGGAGCGCAAGTCAGTGGTGTTAAACCTGACGATGATGGATCCAGACCAGGCGCAGCGAGCGGTGGACTTTGTTGCGGGCGGTACATATGCAATTGAGGGTCATCAAGAGCGCGTCGGTGAGAGTATCTTTCTATTTACTCCGATCTGTGTTCAAGTGACTAGTCAGTCAGGCGTTGTTCATCAAGTACCGCAATCGCCTCGTCCAGTAACGCCGACTCCCGCTTGGACACCGGAATCAACCCGGATAGCTCAGTCAAGTTAGGAGTCATGGAAGAGGCAGGGAGACCCCGCTTTGGCCTGCTCCCCTGCCTCTTCAAAGATAGAATTTTGTAACCTTTATCAGAGACAGGAATTCTATAGTTGTCTGTCAAATTAGGCTTAATTGGCGGCGGGGTAATGGGAGAAGCACTATTATCTCGCCTAATCGCTCAACAGGTTTATCAATCATCAGAAGTCCTGGTGAGTGAACCCCAGCAGCAACGTCGAGTTTTTTTGGAGCAGCAATACGGCGTTCAGGTGACAGCGGATAATCGCATGGTTGCGAGTACAGCGCCAGTGCTGCTTTTAGCTATTAAGCCTCAAGTATTTCAGGAACTTGCCCAGACTCTCCAAGATGTAGTAGCTACACTAGTTGCTCAGCCGCCGCTAATCATTTCAATTTTAGCGGGTGTATCGTTGAGCCAGATGGAAGCAGCTTTTCCTAACCTACCTGTGATTCGGGCAATGCCTAATACCCCAGCAACTGTAGGGTTGGGGATTACGGCAATCGCACTTGGTAAGCATACCCATAAGTACCACAAAGAAACAGCGCAGCAACTATTTGCTGCCGTGGGGGAAGTAGTCGTTGTCCCAGAGGCGCTGATGGATGCGGTGACGGGACTATCGGGTTCGGGACCGGCTTATGTAGCTATGATGGTAGAAGCACTCTCAGATGGGGGAGTAGCCGCTGGTTTACCTAGAGCGATCGCTACGCAACTTGCACTTCAAACTGTACGCGGGACAGCTCAGTTGTTACAGGAAACCAGGATGCACCCAGCCGAACTCAAAGACCGAGTTACAAGCCCTGGGGGCACCACAATTGCCGGGGTAACAGAGTTAGAGCGTGCTGGATTTCGCTTCGCCTTGATTGAAGCAGTACGAGCAGCTACAGAACGGTCAAAGGAACTTGGTAGCTAGGGGAGATGGGGAGATGGGGAGAGGGGAAGATGGGGAGCAGAAGAGGAGGGGCGGTGCCTTGTGCCCGCCCAGAGGAGGGAGCGATGGGGCGAAAATGAGTTTGCGGTTTAAGATTAAAGTTAAGATACATACCCTCTTGATATTGACAAGTAGTTTGGTATATAAAATCCGCAACCTGGTTGAAATTATTGTTGAGTGAACTATCCTGCACTGTTTCCAGAACTCGACCTGAAAAGCATATTTCCGTTTGAGCTGGATGAGTTTCAGCAGTCAGCGATCGCCGCCCTTAATGGTGGTCGCTCAGTTGTCGTCTGTGCCCCCACAGGTTCGGGTAAAACTTTAATCGGAGAATACGCTATCTATCGCGCCCTCTCACAAGGGCGGAGAGTATTTTATACTACGCCCCTGAAAGCGCTGTCGAATCAAAAACTGCGTGACTTTCGCGATCGCTTTGGGGTTGATATGGTGGGTTTATTAACCGGCGATGCATCCATTAACCGAGAAGCCCCCATCCTGGTAATGACCACAGAAATTTTCCGTAATATGCTCTACGGCACTCCTATTGGGGAAGTTGGCACTTCCTTAGCCGGAGTTGAAGCAGTGGTCTTGGATGAGTGCCACTACATGAACGACCGGCAGCGGGGTACTGTTTGGGAAGAATCTATTATCTATTGCCCACGTGAAATTCAGCTGGCGGCTCTCTCGGCAACTATCGCCAATAGTGACCAGTTGACAGACTGGATCAATCAGGTTCATGGTCCGACAGAACTGATTTACTCTGACTTTCGCCCCGTCCCCTTAGAATTTCACTTCGGTACTCCCAAGGGGCTATTTCCTCTGCTTAACAGCGACTCTACCAAAATCAACCCTCAACTAAAGCAGACGAGAGGCAAGAGGCAAGAGGCAAAAGGCAAAAGGCCAGAGTCTCCGAGTATGGCATATACCCTGTCTCAGCTGAAGTCCCGGGATATGCTACCGGCAATTTATTTCATATTCAGCCGCCGAGGATGCGACAAGGCAGTAGCGGAACTAGGAGAGCTGTCGCTAGTAAATAAGGCAGAAGCGGAACAGTTAAAGTTGCAAATTGACGAATTTTTGCGGCGAAATCCCGAAGCAGGCCGTACTGGGCAAGTTTTACCTTTGTATCGTGGTATCGCCGCCCATCACGCGGGGATATTGCCTGCTTGGAAGGGGCTGGTGGAAGAACTGTTTCAGCAGGGGCTGATTAAAGTAGTGTTTGCAACTGAAACGCTAGCAGCCGGGATTAATATGCCAGCCCGAACGACAGTAATCTCCAGCCTTTCTAAACGCACAGATCGGGGACATCGGCTACTGAATGCTTCAGAGTTCCTGCAAATGGCAGGGCGGGCTGGACGCCGGGGAATGGATGAATTGGGACATGTAGTAACGCTGCAAACACCGTTTGAAGGCGCTAAAGAAGCTGCCTATTTGGCAACTGCCGGGGCAGATCCACTGGTAAGCCAGTTTACACCTAGTTACGGCATGGTGTTGAATCTGCTGCAAACCCACACATTAGAGCAAGCTCAGGAACTAGTAGAACGCAGCTTTGGTCAGTACATGGCAACTTTGTATTTAAGGCCGCAATACCAAGCGCTGGCGGAACTTCAAGCACAACTAGCCCAAATCCAAAGCCAGATGGCTTATGTAGATACAGAGCAGCTAGCTAGCTATGAGAAGTTGCAGCAACGCCTCAAAGTTGAACGCCAACTATTGAAGACGCTGCAAGACCAAGCTCAAGAAGTGCGGGCTGAGCAATTGGAAATGACAATCGGCTTTGCTGTGTCGGGGACGCTTTTGAGCTTGAAGGGCAAACATGTGCCAACTGCTTCGCCCATACCGGCGGTGTTAGTTGCTAAAGCACAGGGATCTGGTCAATCTCCTTACTTGGTCTGCTTAGGGCGTGATAATCGCTGGTATGTGGTTACAACGATTGATTTAGTTGATTTGTATGCAGAATTGCCGCGCCTCAACATTTCAAGTGACCTGACTCCACCGGTAGAGATGCCACTGAAGCTTGGTCAGTCTCGGCGTGGTAATGAGGAAACAGCAGCGATCGCCCGAGCAATTCCCGATTTAGCAGCGCTAGATACTGTACCCGAAGTCTTGGCGCAACAAGAGTGCGTTGCCGCTGTAGAAGCACAATTGCAGGCTCACCCACTCCATCAATTGGGCAATCCAGCTTCTATTCTCAAACGTAGGACGAAAAGCATACAGCTCGAAGCAGAAATAGAATTACGTCAACAAGAGTTGAACCGGCAGTCCCAACGTAACTGGGAAGAATTTCTGCACCTAATTGAAATTTTGCAGCGCTTTGGTTGTTTGGAAGAGCTGGTTCCCACTCCTTTAGGGCAAATCACAGCCGCAATTCGGGGAGACAATGAGTTGTGGGTAGGTTTGGCGCTAGCAAGCGGTGAATTTGACGAGCTAGATCCGCACCACCTAGCGGCGGCAATTGCTGCCTTAGTTACTGAGACACCGCGCCCAGACAGCTGGGTTCACTACGTCCTTTCCTCGGAAGTGGAGGAGGCTCTGGCTGGATTACGAGGGACTCGCCGCCAGTTGTTCCAGTTACAGCGCCGATATAACGTGGCAATGCCTATTTGGTTGGAGTATGAGTTAGTTTCCTTGGTGGAGCAGTGGGCGTTGGGAGTAGAATGGATAGACCTCTGCGCCAATACGAGTTTGGATGAAGGGGATGTAGTGCGGCTCTTACGGCGGACGCTAGATTTGTTATCACAGGTACCCCATGTCCCTCATCTGCCAGATTCGTTACAGCGCAATGCCCGTCGTGCTACGCAGCTTTTAGATCGGTTCCCAGTTAATGAAGTCGTCGAATAATCCCATTAGTCCTATAGGCTGGATGGTTGGTATCGCCGCCCTAGTATTTTTTGCCTGTAGCAGTTTCCGACATGCCTTGTTTCAATCTGGAGCATTTGACCTGGGCTTTTTTGACAATGCAATTTATCTGATTAGCCAAGGACAGCGACCTTTTGTTGTTTTCAATAATATTCACATTCTCGGGGATCATGCTGCCTATCTTCTTTATCCCCTAGCTTTACTTTACAAAATTGTCCCAAATATTCACTGGTTGTTTGCCGTGCAAGCCGTTGCCTTGGCTTTGGGGGCTTTGCCGACATTTTATCTTGCTAAGGAAGCAGGGTTAAACAAAGCACAGGCAGTAGCCATGGCAGCCGTGTACTTGCTATACCCGCTAGTATTTAACGTTAATCTGTTTGATTTCCATCCAGAAGTCATGGCGTTGCCAGCAATTTTAGCAGCCGTTTTAACAGCAAGGCTGGGTCGAATTGGATGGTTTTGTTTATGTATTATCGTGATTTTAGGGTGTAAGGCAGTCTTATCTCTGACAGTTGTGGCGATGGGGATCTGGCTACTTATTTTTGAAAAACGGCGCTTATATGGTGCAATTGCCATAGGTACTGGTGTCGCTTGGTTCTTGATTGCTACTCAGGTAATCTTCCCTACTTTTGGTGTTAACCAACCGTCAGCAGTAGCACGTTATAGCTATCTGGGCAATTCCCTACTAGAGATTAGTAGAAATTTACTGCTTCAGCCAGGAATAGTCTTCAGCCGAATTTTTACCCAAGTCAACTTTGGTTATATAGTCCTGCTAGTATCTCCAGTCATTTGGGGACTGTCACCTCAATACTTAGCGCCTTTATTGAGTGCAATTCCCGCCTTGATTTTAAACCTAATTACTGATTATAAGCCCCAAAAAGATTTAATTCACCAGTATTCAGTACCAATCCTGCCTTTTTTGTTATTGGCGGTGATTGCTAACTTAGCGGCTGGTGGTGGATGGTTACGCAGCCGACGCTTAATTATTCTATGGGCATTAGTCGCTTTTTTGGCATTGGGTAAGTATAGCTACTTATGGTCGAAATATCTAAGCTCACTTGACACCTGGCAAGCCAATCGAGAAGCGATCGCTCAGATTCACTCTCAGGAGGGGGTTTTGACGACTGATGCCATTGCCCCCCACCTAACCCACCGCCCGGTAGTCAAGCTAGTCACTGGAGATTTAGATTCAATTGACTTTAGCCAAGTGAAGTATATTCTACTTAATATTCGTGATCCCGGTGCAGATGCTCCTCATAAGTCTGTTGTTAGCTTATTCTATCGACTCAAACAAGCACGAGAGTTTAAACTTATTTGGGAACGAGATAATGTTTTTTTATTCGAAACCAATCTACCTTAGTGGATAGCTATCAAACTTGACAGCACTTCTAATAGTGCCGGAAGGAAATCTTCTCCCATTTTTAGGTAAATCACTGCCTGTGTGGGAGTAGTCGGAGGAACCAAGGTGGTCAAGAGTAAGTGAGAGCAGCTGTTAGTAAGCATAAGGTTTACTCCCAGATGTTCCCCACTACCTCGAAAGTCGGTTCTTAACCCAACAATCGGAATTCCTTTGGCATAGGCATAACCCACTTCAAAGCAACTGCCCGAATCAGCATCAGCACCATCTAAAATTACTAAGACTAAACTAGCTCCATCCAGTCCCCGAATGCAGAGATTAAATAGTTCTAAGGGGTCTGTTGTACCAAAGCACTCTTGCTGTGGTAGATAAATAGAATAGCCTGCCGCTCGCAGTCGCTCAGTCAGACTTTGATTAAACGCTATCTCTGCTTGTGAAAACAAAGGTCCTGCAAGATAAATCAATGAGGTAGATAAATTCGTCATATCAGGTTGGAAGTTTAAACTCTAAAAAGAAGTTAGGGAGTAGGGAATAGGGGTAGACTCTTTACCACTCCCTACTCCCTCGTTGCTGAATCATCCCTTGATTCAGCAACACCCAATATAGAGCTTAGTGCTGATGGGCAGGCCAAATGTCAACTTACGACGATATCTACGCGATCGTGCGCCAAATCCCTAAAGGACAGGTTGCAACCTATGGACAAGTGGCTACGTTGGCTAATCTGTATGGTAGAGCGCGTTTAGTGGGGTACGCCCTCTATCGTGTAGATATGCGTTTATCCGATATCCCTTGGCATCGGGTAATTAATGCTAAAGGTGAAATATCACATTCACCCTTGCGGCATGGCACAGATTACAGGCAGCGATCGCTCCTTGAACAAGAAGGTATAAAATTCAATCCTGAAGGAAAAATTAACCTGCGCGACTATCTGTGGCGACCTTCACTGGCTTCTATGCTGTGAGCTAAAATCACTAGATCTCAATAAGATTATTGTTAATAACAAAAGTAATGCATTATCTGTATCTAAACATCTAATCTTTGCACCACTTGCATTCAAAAACGGGTCTTGTCAGATTTTGGTGATCCTGGTTGGGGTAAGGCAGAAGGCAGAAGGCAGGAGAAGGAATAACTTCAAACCTTGAGCTTGTGTAAAGTAGCGACTAATATACTTTGCATTTCCTCAACCTCATTCAAGATGGAAGTGAAAAAGTCTTTGTCAGCTAAATCTACCCCTTTAGCAATGATTAATTGCGTATCAAGTTCTCTCAAAGAGCCTAAAGCAATATGCAAGAACTGTAAGTATTCTTGTTTTGAACGTCTGCCATATCCTTCAGCTATGTTAGATGCCACAGATACAGATGAACGTCGTATTTGACTAGTTAAATCATACAATTCTGATTGAGGAAATAGGCGCGTAAATTTATAACAATTAATGCTAAATTGAACTGCCCTTTGCCAGATGAACTGATTTCTGTAGCTCATAAGTAAAGTTTAAAGTCTAAAAGTTTTCCCCCTCAGATCGCCAACAAAAATCGTCGTTCAAGCAAATCTATCTTGGCACGACCATACATCTGCCGCTTCAACATCTTCAGTCGATTAATATGCCCTTCAACAGGGCCATTGCTAACTGACATAGTTACACCCGCCCTGACCGCGTCGTAGTCTTCACGCAATCGTTTAGCAAACCGACGAAAAGCAGGAAGATTGCTACTGTCTGCAACAGTTAGCCACTGTTGGAGTTGTTCAGGCAGTCGTTGGCGCACAATTTGAGCAAAACCTTGAGCTAACTTGATAGCTTCGGCTAAATCTGGATGCTGTGGCTTTGTATCTTTGTATTGATTGATACATCTAAGCTTCGCGCAAATGGTTTCTCTAGGCATTCAAGTAACTTAAATTCCCCTTTCCAAGGTTAGAGGTAAGAACACTTTCAGCCCTCTAACATCGCTTATAGTAGCGCCCATTGAACTTGCTACTTCAATCCTTGTATTGTGAAGAATTTGTGAATTATAAAGTATCGAGGAGAGAGTTTGTCGTGCTGGCAGGGGCAGGGAGTGCGGCGATCGCCCTCGGCAGTCCGCTTCTAGCGCGATCGGCAGTAGCGGCATCCACGCCTGACGCGCAAATGAAAGCTGTGCTGGATGGACTAGCTGCTTTTGAGGCACCACGGATTGAACAACTGTCGCCTGAAAATGCTCGCAACAATCCGACTGTCGCAGATGCGGTGATGGGGGTGCTGGCTAAACAAGGTAAACCTGCCGTAGAAATGGTCGGAGATGTCAGCCATCAACTCATCCCTGGCCCTGGAGGTGCCTTGCTGGCGCGGATTTATCGCCCCAAGGGACAAGGACCCTTCCCAGTGCTGGTTTATTTTCACGGAGGCGGTTGGGTAATTGCTACCCTCGACACCTACGATGCCTCTTGTCGTGCGCTGACAAATGCTGCTAATTGCATGGTGGTATCTGTTGCCTATCGCCAAGCACCAGAACATAAGTTTCCAGCCGCTGCGGAAGATGCCTATACTGCAACTCAGTGGGTGATGACCAATGCTGCCCAACTCAAGGGTGATCCCAGACGAGTTGCAGTCGGCGGCGAGAGTGCGGGCGGTAACTTGGCGGCTGTTACCTGTTTGATGGCACGAGACAGACAAGGCAAAATGCCCGTGCATCAGATGCTTATCTACCCCATAACCAACTACGCCTTCAACACGCCCTCCTACCAGGAGATTGCCAACGCCAAGCTGCCGCTCAATAGACCTGCGATGCAATGGTTCTGGAGCCACTATCTAAATAACGAGTCTGACGGAAATAATCCCTACGCTTCACCTCTACGAGCCGAAAACCTGCGGGGTCTGCCGTCTGCCACTGTCATTACAGCAGACATTGACCCGCTGCGGAGCGAAGGACAAGCTTACGCGCAACGGCTACGGGAGGCGGGTGCTACCGTTAGAGCGACCAACTATACCAACGTCACTCATGAATTTTTTGGCATGGGAGCCGTGGTCAACAAGGCGAAGCAGGCAGTGAGCGAAGCCGCTGCTGGATTGCGCTCTGGGTTTGGTCGATAACCAGTGAATGAAGCGTGTGATCGCTGTGCGCCAAAATTAACTGAATCAGCAGTTTGAAATCAAGGTACAAGCAAAGGAGTAAACGATCGTGGACAATTCATCAACTCGCCCTCTAGCGGTGGTAACGGGTGCTTCCAGCGGCATCGGTCACGAACTCGCGAAACAGTTCGCCCAAAACGGCTTTGATCTTGTAGTGGCATCGACTGGACCCAGCATCAACGAAGCCGCTCAAGCCTTCGAGAGACTGGGAGCAAACGTTCAAACAGTGCAAGCCGATCTTGCTACTTACGATGGGGTTGAAACGCTTTATAACCAAATCAAGGCGACAGGACGCCCCGTCGATGCGATCGCCATCAATGCAGGTGTCGGCGTTGGCGGTCCGTTCACCGACACCGACTTGCAGGAAGAACTGAATTTGATCGAGCTGAACGTTGCGTCAACGGTGCATCTTGCTAAACGAGTCGTGAAAGATATGGTTGATCGCGGCAGTGGCAAAGTTCTGTTTACCTCGTCGATCGCGTCTCAGGCACCCCAGCCATTCCAAGCCGTCTATGCTGCCTCCAAATCATTCATCCAATCGTTCTCAGAAGCGATTCGCAACGAGTTGAAAGACACGGGTGTCACCATTACCGCACTCATGCCCGGAGCGACTGAAACCAACTTCTTCCACCGCGCCGGACTGGATGACACAAAAGTCGGCGCAGACAAGAAAGACGACCCCGCCGAAGTTGCCAAGCAGGGATTTGAAGCGCTGATGGCAGGCAAAGACAGCACGCTTGCAGAATCGCTGAAGACGAAGATTCAGGGCGCTGTGAGCCAGTTCTTACCGGATACGGCCACGGCGGAAATGAATCGCAAACTCAATGAGCCAGGGTCAGCCAACAAGTAATTTGCTCAAAACTACCGCGATTGCTGATTGCCGGACTTACTCATGGGCATTGCCGAAAAGCAGGATGAATTGGAACTTCGTTTCAGTTCATTGAATTCCTTTCATTCCTAAAATCAGCAACGCCTATTCATAATTTAGGAGACAGTGCTAACAGGGAAAAGACCTGCGCCAGAAGCCTTACACACTGTTCCGCATTCGCATTAACGCGCAACCTGTTCTGCTGCAATGAACGAGATCGAACCACTCACATCCAAGCAAGTGCCCATAGTCAGCAAACAAAATTGAAAAACAATGTTCAAACCAATTTCACGCCGTCTACATGGCTTCACCGATTACAGTTACATTCCGCTCGTCGCCCTCCTGCCAAATCTGATTGGTTTTGGCGGCGTTCCTGCGATCTTGTGTCGCGTGTTCAGTGGTGGAATTTTGCTGTCGAGCATCTTCACCCGTAGCGAGTGGGGCTTTGTTCGTATCATGCCTTACAAGGTGCATCTCGCGATCAACACGCTTGTGGGTGTGTTGGCGATCGCCTCACCCTGGCTATTTAGTTTTGCCGACAATGCTCTTCTTCGCAATGCTTTTCTGATCATAGGCGCTTTTGGCATTTCAGCAGGGCTGCTATCTAAACCAGAGGAAATGGGTTCAAACCAGAGTACTCTTGGTGGCAGCCCTGAGTCTTAGTTGTTTCAGGCAGCCCTGCGACCGCGCCATCGTCGCAGGGTTCGCAACCCCACCGCACCCCCTGCACCGAGCAGCGCTAAGCCTCCTGATGGTTCAGGTACGGCTGCGGATTGCGCCGTGCTCGCCTGGTCTGCAATCACCTGATAACCTGTCGCGTTTGGATGCACATTACCAATCGGCAACACTCCCCCAAACGGTGGCGGCACGATCACACCTGTTGGTTGCTCATCTTGATAGGTGTAAGCAGCCTCGTTGCCCACAAACGGCGTAAAGGTATCGACATAAGCGCCGTTGTACTGCACGGTTAGATCTCGAATGATGCCGTTGAGAAGGGGACCGCCCACCGCGAAAATGGGTGCCGCTGGACTGTTTGGATCAACGGGAAATGGGTTGTAGTAGTTCAGCAGCAGCAGATTAGCGTCTGGCAACACCTGGCGCACCTCGGACAGCAAGGTGCTGTAGTTGTTCCGATACGTCGTGAGCGTCGTGGGTAACTGCTCAAGTGGATTGGGCACCGAGGCAAGAGCGGCAAGGTCGTTGAACCCCAGAGAAATGATGACCGTGTTGATCGGGTCGCCTGCGGACTGCTGCGCCGCGACTTTTGAGAGGAACAGGGTGTTTTGGGGAACGAGCGCATTCGAGTTGTAATTCAGGTTTTCGGCAGCCAAAATTGCATCCGTGCGCCCCATTACTAGAGGAACGCGACCGACACCCGAGGTGAAACTACTGGTCGTTTCCCCATCGATCGCCAGGTTGATCACAGTCGGTCTAGTGCCACCGTTGAGGCTGGCTAAGTAGTCAGCATACAAGCCGACATAACCGCGATCGCCAAAGGAGGGACGATAGAGCAGGTCAGTTTCACCAAACGTGATCGAGTCTCCGAGCGCAATGTAAGCCGCAGTAGCAGGCTGAGCTAAACCCATAGCGGTAGCCGACACGAGAACTCCAAATGTCGCTAAGCGCATGTTTACTCCTCTAAGGGTTTGTCTGACTGCTTCCTGCTCACTTGGCCCGGATTGCTTTCCTTCTCGCTGTCAGGCAGTTATTTATATGGATTGCAGGCGTTCAGCTTCCATCACTTTAGAGAGGCAGTTCTATAATTGGCTCTTCCCAAAGAAAGATTGCTTTATGGGGTTGTGTGTATTTAAATTTACTTCTCGGAGATTTGCCACAAGGCTCACATTGAGAATAATTCTTCTGCGCTGGATGGATGAATGCCGCTTGCCGTATCTAAATCCTGCTTCGTAGCACCCAGTTTCAGCGCAACAGCGAGACTTTGAATGATCTCCACTGCACCATCCCCAACCATGTGAATGCCGAGGACTCGTTCTGAGTCGTGCCGATTCACCACCACTTTCATCAACGTCTTCTCAGAGGTCATTTATAAAGAAAAAATAAAGAGAAATAGGTTTAAGGAAACAAGCTTTTACGATCACAAGGAACGTGTTCAGACCATGCCGAATGACTAGGAAAGGATACAAAAGCGACCTTACAGATGAAGAATGGCTCTTCATCGAACCATTAATTCCCCCGGCCAAATCCGGGGGACATCCACGTACTGTAAATATGCGTGAGATAGTCAATGCCATCTTCTATCTCCTACGCACAGGCTGTTCCTGGGAGATGCTGCCGCATGATTTCCCGCCCTACTCAACAGTTTACTATTACTTCAGACGTTGGCAGAAACGTGGGGTGTGGCAAAAAATCAATCAAGCATTGCGTCAACAAGTGCGGCAACAATCAGGCAAAAAAGCCGAACCAAGTGCAGCCATTGTTGATAGTCAGTCGGTGAAAACGACGGAAAAAAAGGGGAGGTATACGGCTTTGATGGCGGCAAATTAGTCAAAGGACGTAAACGTCATATCCTGGTGGATAATCTGGGATTATTAATGAGTGTGATAGTGACTGAAGCCAATGCCCCAGAGCGATTAGGAGCAATAGCAACAATGCTTGAAGATGACTGTGACACTAAGGAATTAGAGTTGATTTGGGCTGACTCTGGATCAGAAGTGTTGAATGTTAAGAATTTAAGATAAAAAAGCAGCCCAAAATGTGATAATTTTTGGGCTGGCATTAAAAATTATTGTTAGCTACGCATGGTACTCTCATTTTCTAAGATTGTCAAGGAATTGTTAGCAGACCTACCTAAAAATGATTATCCAGTCTTGAATACTCGCCTGTTTGTTGAATGTTGGTTAGGTGATGCGATGGATAAAAGCTTAACTAGTATGCGGGATTTATTCAAACGCTTAAATAGTACAGGCTTTGACGTAGATATCTCTACTTTCTCCAAAGCAAGTTCGCAGCGAAGCCAAGACGTATTTGGGCAACTTTACAAACAACTCGTGAAGTGTGTTCAGCGCCAAAACCCTGGAGATAAATATATCATTTGTCCAATTGATTCCACTACAATTACTTTAACGAGTTCGTTGTTATGGAGTCTAGGTTACCATCAGGTGAAACTTTTTAGCTATTTAAATCTAAGCACCGGAGGTCCTGGAGAAAATCTAGTCAACTTTGGAGAGAACCATGACTACAACTTTGGCGAAAAAATGATAAGCATCTTGCCAGCAAACGGAGTTGGAGTAATGGATAGAGGTTTTGCACAGCAGAAGCTTTCTCCAATCAGCTTCCAAGTCATCTAAGTATTTTGTGTTGCGGATTGGTAACAAATACAAACTAGAGTTTGATGAAGAGTCTAAATTGATGCGCCTTGGTACTGGTAAAGAACAAGGATTGTATCGAGTCGTTAGCTTTTGCGACTTAGAGACTAAAAAAGAGTATCGGTTGGTTACCAATTTGCCTCAAACAGGAGAGGCAGCCATCGCTGACGAGGAAGTGATGGAGATTTATCGTTGTCGTTGGAGTATTGAGCTGCTGGGGAAATTTTTAAAAATGCATCTAAAGCTTGACCGTTTAATCACTAAAAACGTGAATGGTATTGGCATCCAACTTTATATAACTTTGATAGCTTACTTGATATTACAGCTAGTAGAGATTCCGAAAATATGGGGAAATAAGCTATTAGATAAACTTCGCTATCTTCAGGCTTGTATGTGTCAGGAAATTAGTTATGTTCATTGGTTAGAGAGGATTATGCGAAATTGAGATACTCGTCTACTCATAGGCTAAATATCTGGTTAAATGTAAAGTTTTGTAATGACATTCAACATTTCTGACTCTGGATATAGTGGTCCAAATTTTGCTCTAGCAGTAATGGCAGCTTGTGGTGCAACGGTTGAAATAGTCAAACGCACCGATTCAGGGTTTAAGGTACTACCAAGAAGATGGGTGGTCGAAAGAACATTTGGTTGGTTAGGTCGCTATCGCCGATTAAGTAAGGATTATGAACTCTTACCAGAGGTTAGCGAGTCAATGATTTATGCAGCTATGGTGCGATTAATGCTCAAGCGATTAACTTCTTAATATTCACTTTATAAATGACCTCTCATCCCATCCCGCCAGACAGTAAAGCAAGGCGCGAAACCGGGTGCGATAGCAAAGCACCGCGTCCCCCAATTTCTCTCGTGCTTGCGTTTCAGAAAAACCAACCGTTGCAGCTTCTGGCTGAGAAGAGAGAGAAATCGGCACCCAGTCGAGATTGACCATTCGCGGATGCCCACCAAATTCAGTCGCTGCATAAGCATCTACCCTGAGCGATCGCGCTGGGTGTGAGCGGAATTCGCTCTGTACAGTCACCGATTGCAAAAATATTGTGTGGGTGGTGCGACTAAATTCATCAACCCGAATTGCACCGGATGCAGTCAACTGAATGCCAATTTTGGGAAACTGAGCTTGGAGGACCAAATTCTGATGAGGTTAGAGTATTTGAGAGAATATCGCACTTACTTTCACATCGGGCAATCATGGGGGATAAATGAGTCAACAACGTATCGGATTATCCGCAAGGTAGAGAATATTCTGATGCAATCAAGAGTCTTTAGCCTGCCTGGGAAGAAACAACTGTCTGCAAGTGAATATGCGATTGAAGTAGTGGTAGTTGATGTTACGGAAAGTCAGATAGAGCGGCCAAAAAAAACAGAAACAGTTCTATAGCGGCAAAAAGAGAAGACATACATTCAAATCCCAAGTGCTAGTAGACATTGAGACTAAAGAAATCATCTGTACGGCTCATGCTAAAGGAAGACAGCATGATTTTAAGAACACAGCACCCCGATCTAGCTGAGGCTATTGAGCTAGCCCAAGGTTTTGCTCAACTTGTGCGCCAACGACAAGTAAAACAACACCTGTTGCTGCCAAAACTACCCAGACTAGATCGATCAGTCGGCGGGAACCAATCACCGCTACCCCCAAAGGACCAACAAACTCCAGGGTAGACGCAATGCCGAGGCGAATCCTGGCAATTGCTGTATAGAACGCTAGGTTCATGGCCGCGAGCGCCAGCCCACATAACAATATAAGAATGAAATCTTTACTTTTGTGATTCTTCAGACGTGGACGCCAAATCATCAGCAGCAAGAGTGCTGCAAATCCAGTCCGCAAAAATGTAGCGCCAATCGGATCGAGTATGGTGAAAAGGTGTTTGGCAAGGGCGGCTCCAATCTGTACTGCCAAGATAGACAAAAGGACGAAACCACTAGGTGGAATAGCTCCAGTTATCACTCGCAGTTGCTCAACTTTGCGAGCAAGCAACAAAGCGATCCGTGAACGATTCGATGGAAAAATCTGATGCTGGACTGCGGAGTGTGCTGCTGACTGCATAGTCATTACGTTCTCTTCAGGGTAAAGTAATCCTTTACTTCCCCGCCATCATCAATAAATGTGACATCAAGCCTTTTTCCATGCACGTCAAGCACAAGCGACCCTGGAATACTGAGTGAAGTATGCATTGCTGGATGGGTCGATACGCTATCGGCAAGACCGGATGTGCCTGCAACGATATACACTGTCCCCTCGTGCGAGGTCGAATGGCGTTTTTGATAAGCTCCTGACTCATCCTCTCTCCCACTGCCTCCATCCTTCTTCATTTCTAAAGTGAAGGAGTCCGAGATTCCATAGTGTCCGTCAATTAAGTAAGAGCGCTCATAGGAGTGGCTGTGACCACCCAGCACAATGTCTACACCCGCGTTCTCAAGAATGGGAAGGGCGCGCTCCCTCATTTCAATCAGCTCAGTCTCGATGTCTGAATCGTGTGACCCCTTTGTGTAGGGAGGATGATGCCAAAAAGCGAACTTCCAGTCCTTGTCAGATGAAGCCGCATCGTGTGCGAGCCAAGTAAACATTCTCCCTGTAGGAGAGCGATCGCTTCCGTAAGAGTCAAGACAGATAAAGTGGATATTGCCGTAGTCAAATGAGTAATACGCAGCAGTGCCCGATGCCACACCGCCCGATTCTGCGCGAGTCGGAAGAGTGAAAAGCTTATAGTACGGTCCTGTCTGCAAAAGTGAGCTAGCGCTCCCGGCATCATGATTACCGATGGCTGTCCAGAGAACACTGCTCCGCAGGAGTTCGGGATACATCTCAAAGACCCCATGCTGATATTCATCAAAGGTGCCAGTTTCATATGCATTGTCTCCGAGCATGAGCCAGAGGTCGGTATGGCGTGTTCCGGTAAATTTAAGGTATCCATCTCTTAGGATTGTGGATTAAATAACATCCATAATCATTCCCCCTGCGGCTTGGCCGTATAATTCCATTGCGGCAAATAATCGTCAAACACGATTTCCATGGTTTGCTTAAACTGCTCAGTGACTTG
>JAABUQ010004616.1_pt1 | contig 23275 bp, 13 predicted proteins | sample 5560001 | NCBI WGS metagenome assembly JAABUQ01 (sample SAMN10711888, study PRJNA513371) | rock metagenome | isolation source: Antarctica rocks | place: Antarctica: Victoria Land, Finger Mt nord | collected 2015-12-18 | reverse complement strand
GCTGACGCATTCCTCACTGAACCGCCACTGATCCCGTTGCGCGAGCATGCGTACAACCTGATCAATCAGTCCGTTGAAATCGCTATCGAAATAAAGACCTAAGCGAGTGAGAAGCGACCGGAGTTCTTCGACGCCTTCGGCAAGCTTGCGCAGAGTCTCGGTGGTGGCGAAGCTGTACATTTCGGTTGCATCTTCGACCACCTGCACGGAACCGGTAAAGCCGGACACAACGGGCATCTGCCGCGCAAGCATGGCGCACAGTGAATCGATGGTCTGGAGTTGCAGACGAGACGAATCCTCGAGCAGGTTCCAGCCCCGGCTTGCGTCCTGCTCGAGCACCTTCCGCGCAAGGGCACGGGTAAGCGAAGCGTGCTCACCGACTTCGACCGTCTGTTCAGGCGCCTGTCCGGCAGCATCGATCAGGGCGTCATAGATCCGGTCCCGCAACTCGCCCGCTGCTTTGCGCGTGAACGTCATAGCAATCACGCTTTCGGGTTTCTCGACCGTGCTGAGGAGCTTCAGGTAGCGCTGCACAAGCAAGCCCGTTTTACCGGATCCAGCCGGAGCCTGCACAATGAAAGAGCGTGAGGAATCGAGCGCCTCGTCGCGCTCTGCTTGATCGGCGATCATTCCTCTTCCGGCCCGCCTTCCTGGCGCTGTTCGTTGATCCGGCAGAACGGTTTTTGCGCGCAGTAGTTGCAGGTGCCGGCGGACTTAGGGTCAACCGCGGCGTAACCGGATTTAAACTGCTCTGCGAGACGCACCACCTCCGCCCGCGACTCAGCCATTCTCTCGCCCCAAACGTGTCCGAGCGGTTCAACGGTTTTTTTCTGTTCTTTCTTGAAGTGCCTGTCGCGAGTCCAGCCAACCGGACGAATATCGTCGCGTTTCAACTGCGCGAAGACAACGCCTTCAACTTCGTCTCCCATGCCGGTTGCGTAGATGAGCAGTTGTGGTTCTTCCGGGCGCGGGCACAGGAGCTTTTTCTGCTTCTGCTCCCCGCTCTTGTAGTCGATCAGAATGAGGCCGCCATTGCGCAGCCGGTCCATTCGGTCGATCCGGAGCCGCAGCTTAAGGCCTGCCAGTTCGAGGTAGCGCTCCTCTTCCACCATTTCAACAGTGAACGGCTGAAGGCGTTCACGTTCCACGTTCAACCATGCGAGGGTGACGTCTTTCAGGCGGGAGAATTCGACTGCCGCGACAATATTACCGAACGAACTCAAGTTCTGAGCGCGCACGGACTCGAGGGCGCCCTGTTTGACGATCGCGGCGAGTTCCGGCGCGGAAGTCTTCTTCAATTGATCGAACGAACCCAGTTTTTTCCAAACGAACTGGAGGGCCAGATGGAGGTTGCCGCCCCGGTCACGGCTATCGAAGCCTAAACATCCCTCTTCGAGTGAATTAGATAGAAGCCGGTACTCTGCAAACGCGCGGAAGGGGCAGAGCGATTGAGACTTGATGATCCCGGTGCCACCGCGCGCCGTTTCGCCGGCCTGATACGGGGGAGCAAAGACGTCGACCGTCTCTTCTAAGATGGCGGGTTTGTAGGATTCCCAAGTGGTCTTGCCCTGCCAGAGAGGCAAGTTGGGTTCGTTCCTCAAAAAAGCGCGGGCAGCCGGAGACAGCCGGCCCGACCAGGTGGCCGCGACGGAAGGGGCACTCGTGAGGAGAAAAGAGAGCTCCGCCGAACGATCGGTCTCGTCACCGGCTGCCTGGAATCTGCGCCGAACCGCAGGCGGGATAAAAGGCGTGACGGAACGGGGCGGTGGCCAGGTTTCTTCGCCGAGGCCGGTAATGAGAGCGGAGTCAAACTCCACGCCAGCTGCTCCCACGCTGCTCAAGATCTGAACGGGCGCGAGCAGGCTTGCTTCCCGATCCAATCCTGAATCGAGAAGGCGGCGGAGTTGTGCCAGAGCCATTTCGAACGGTACGGCCTCAGCAACCAGGGACAGCGCGCCGACTTGAGAGAGCACATTTTTCCACCCCTCAACTGCATTTTGCTCGTCCACATGCAAGTCGTCATCGCCTGGCCAGCCGAGAGCGCCGAGCAGGTCTCCGATGAACTTGCTCCAGCCGCTGAATGTGTTGAATTCCGGTTTCCCGTCGAGCACACGCCGCACCGCCGGCCAGAGATTCGTGAGCCGCGGGCAGCGTCCGGACGCGTTTTCCATTTCAGACAGCGACACATCCAGCTCGCGAAGACGCCGCAGCTGTCCATCGGCTCCGGCTCGGGCGTTCCGCTCGGTGGGAGCACCCGCGATCCAGCGGGAGCGCAGAATTGATCCTGCTTGACTGACGGGGATTCGCTCACGGGCGAGATCGAGAAGCAACAACGCACCGGCAATCACTGGCTCCGAAACAAGTGGAGCGGGCGGCAGAATGTTGTAGGCGGCAGGAGCGTTTCTGATGGCTTGCAACCGGCTATCGACCAGAGCCCGGCAGCCCCCGCTATAGAACGCGCCAGCAAAGGCGCGATCGATTTCATTCCGCCATCCGGGCAGTCCGGGGACGAACACGGCGACCGAGTGCGTGGGGTTTGCTTCGAAAGAAGCACGGGCCCAGCGAGCGGCAAACTCGAGCTCATGTTGAGGTTGATCGAAGCCTCTGCCGGGCACCGCCACGACTGGTCGAGCATTGCTCAGCCGCTCGATAGACGCACGGCCTTCGAAGGCTTCGATCAACTTGCTCATCGCTGGAACGGGCGGACCGGAGAGCAGAAAAACGACCGGCCCGGCAGCGCACACGTTTTGCGAGATCCAACCCGGCAGGCGCTCCCATAGGTCAGGCCTCGTCACCCAGCCTTCGCTCCTGCATCTTTGCCGGAACAGCTTAACCCAGTGCTTGAATTGATGGACGCCCGAGAAGTCAGACCACTCGGCGATCTCACTCGCGATCGACCACTCGGCGAGCAGCCTCGAGCTGCGGCTCGCCATTTGCGCAGTAGCATCGACGTCAAACAGATCCGGCTCTTCCGCGCTGATGATCTGTGTCCAGAGAAGATGCTCCTGGCTGGGCGATAGCAAAGTAGGAACATCAGTACGGCTGTAGCGCGCCTCCTGCCAGGAGCGTGTGAGCCACGCGCCCATGCTCATGACCGAAGGCCGAAGCCAACTCTGCTTAAGCTGCTGGAGCTGGTGAATGGCGAACTGCTGGTGAGCGACGGCAGCCAGCAATCGAGACGGAGCAACTACGGTGACGTTCTTTCCACAAAGGGAGAACAGGCCCGGACAGGCGAGGCGCATTCAATAGATTAGACCCATTATCGCAATAATGTTCGCAACCGAAGCGTTTGCACTCTTCTGAAACGAAACAGTAATCGAATCGCTACATAGGGCTGATATTCTCGGGTTTAACTCCCACGCATCATGAGCAAACCAGCATCTAGAATCCTTTTTCTAATCGTGTGTCTGCTAAGTGCTTCCATGAAGCTCTTCCCGCAAGCAGGCGTCGCAGCGTTGTCCGGGCTTGTCACGGACCCATCCGGCTCCATAGTGACAGGCGCGCAGGTCATCGCAACCAACCAGGCCACTCAGTTCATGCGGTCCACTCTGACCGATGGCTCAGGCTATTACACATTTAGCAGTCTTCCAATAGGCCGCTATGACGTTTCCGTCAAACAGTCCGGGTTCGATGCCAAGAGTCAGGCGGTAATTCTTGATCCATCCGAGAAGGCCCGGCAGGACTTTCAACTTTCACTCACGGGCACAACGAGCAAAGTCGAAGTGATTTCGACTGCGCCTGAACTTTCGCGAGACGATGCTTCGATCGGCACGGTCGTGAGTAACGAGACGATCGTCAACACACCGCTATTCATGCGTAATTGGGATGATCTGATCCGCCTTGTCCCAGGCGTGCAGGCGCAGCGTTACACCGAGCAGAGTGGCGGGACGGCGTCGGGTCGCACGGGAAGCTTCAACATTCACGGCATCGATTCGCTGCAAAACAATTTCATTCTGGACGGCATCGACAATAACACGTTTTCTGAAAATGTGCAGGAGCTTAGTACGCAAGCAGCGCGGCCATCGGTCGATGTAATCGGTGAATTCAAACTGATTAGCAGTCCGTATACTGCAGAGTACGGCCGCAGCCCGGGCGCGGTGGTGGACGTCAGCACAAAGGGCGGCTCCAACACGGTGCACGGCTTGCTGTTCGAGTATCTCCGAAACCGCGTGCTCGATTCAAACGACTTTTTCTCGAACAGATCGGGCCTGCCTAAGCCTGCAAACGTGCAGAACCAGTTCGGCGGAAACGTGGGAGCCCCGATAGTAAAAAACAAGCTGTTTGGATTTTTCAACTACGAAGGCACTCGCATCCGGCGCGGGATTACCCGGATTTCGACCGTGCCGCTCCCTAACGAGCGCATCGGTGATTTCAGTCCGGCCACAGCCGCCGCGAATGGCGTGACGTACGCGAAGGTGGTAGATCCTACGACCGGCATTCAGTTTCCGAATAACAGAATTCCTAGCAACCGCATCGATCCATACGGGCTGCAATTGCTGAACCTCTTTCCCGCGGCGAATCAGCCAGGACAGCTAAATAACTACGCACGCACCGGCTCGCTGATTGACGACAACGACAGCTATGACGGCCGGGTCGATTGGAACGCGAACGAGAAGAATCTCTTGTTCGTCCGGTACACGAGTTCAAACCGGACGCGCGACATCCCCGGATATTTCGGCGGGATTGCCGACGGCACCAGCACTTCGGCATGGGGCAACTCGACTTTGAAAGCATACAGCGCCGTGGTTGGATGGACGCGCATTTTCGGGCCGTCGCTAACAAACGATTTCCGGGTTGGCTATGTTCGCAATTTTGCCTATGATCAGCAGCAGCCTTTCGGACTGAATAAAGCTTCGGCTTACGTGCCGGGCGTACCGGATAATGCGGCTGTCGCGGGCGGAGTCTCGCAAACGAGCTTCAACAACTTCACATTTATCGGATCGCCTGATTACTTGCCCAAGCAGCAGGTGCCGCAACAGTTTCAATACACCGATACGCTTGCCTGGAACCGCGGTTCGCATTCGCTGAAGTTCGGAGTTGACGTTCGTGCGCCTATGCGGAACATCTACCAGGACGAAGCTTCGACCCGTGGAACGCTTGCTTTCAGTGGCACTTTCTCCGGCATCTCGTATGCGGATGGACTGCTGGGCGATGTGTATCAGGGCACTCTAAACAATGTTCTGTATGTCGATCAGCGCCTTTGGATGGCTTCGGGCTTCGTACAGGACGATTGGAAGGTGACGCCCAAGCTGACGCTGAACGTGGGACTCCGTTACGACTTCGCCACTCCCGCTTACTCGGGTAGCGACAAGCAAGCGAATTTCGATGCGAGCGGCGCGGGCTCACTGTATTACGCGACAGGCGGATCTCTGGGCGATCGTACTCTCGTGAAGGTCAACACGAAGAATTTCGCTCCGCGTTTCGGCTTTGCGTATTCGGCAAACGACAAGACGGTGATCCGCGGCGGATACGGGATCTACAACCTTCTTCTGCAGCGCGCCGGGAGTGAAAACCAACTCGCTTTGAACCCGCCCTATCTGCGGCAGACCACGTTGATTTCTTCCGGGACGACACCCGCGTTCACGCTCCAGAACGGCTTTCCGGTGAACCTGCTCGATCCGGCCAATATCAATTTGGCGCTCGCACATATTCGGGCGATGGACCCGAACTCGCCCACGCCGTATGTGCAGCAATGGAGCTTTGGTATCCAGCGCGAACTGCCTGCACAGCTGGTTTTCACAGCAGATTACGTGGGAACCAAATCGACGCACCTTGATCTGATCCACGACTTGAACCAATACGTGAACGGAACATTCCCTTATCCGAACTTCGGGTATCTGGAGTATCAGCAGTCCCTCGGAAACGGCAGTTATAACGGTTTGGAAGCGTCGGTTCAGCGGCGGTTCGCAAGCGGTTTGTCTTTGGAGGCGGCATACACGTATTCGAAGAGTATCCAGACAACCTATGCGCAGACGTTCACGCGCGCTCTAAGCAGCTTTGATATCCCGCAACGCTTCGTGTTCAGCTACGTGTATGAACTTCCGTTTGGCAAGAACAAGTCGCTGCTCTCGACCGGCGTAGGAGCTGCTTTGCTGGGCGGGTGGCGGAGTTCAGGCGTTTACACCTATTCGAGCGGGCTGCCATTTTCGGTTACTTCCGGTCCGAACTATTCGAATGCCATAGATGTCTATGGTAATGCGACGGCTCTGCCGAATGTGATTGGAACGCCAACTACCGTAGGTAATGTAAGCTGCTGGTTTTATGTGTCGGCGAACAAGGCCTGCCGGGGTCTCGCTCCCGGCGCGTCCGATGCTTTCGCGCGTCAACCCGCTCTGCTCGCGTATGGCAACGCGGGAGTAAACATTCTACGCGGACCCCACGCCACCGTTTTTGACTTCTCGCTAATGCGCGACTTCGCCATTCGGGAGAAGGTGAGCCTGCAGTTTCGATGGGAGGTTTTCAACCTGACGAATACGCCGATGTTCTCCCTTCCGAACAACAATCTAAGTTCGGGAAGCGTCGGAACCATCACATCGCTAGCCGGCGACTCGCGTGTCATGCAGGCAGCGTTGCGGCTCTCGTTCTGATCGCGTGGAAGTAACAGACTGCGGTAGTCTGGTGCTTTGCCGAAGCCAAAGCGCATATGAGTTCGCCGGAATTAGTCGGGCAACTCAAATCAGCAATCGACGCGAACAACTTGGAACGCGTGAAAGCGCTGACGATGGGCAACCCGGAGTTGCATCGCGCTCCACTCGGGTACGCGAACGATGGGCCGCTCACGTGGGTGGCGGAATGCCGTGTTCCCTACGAGCCGCCCGGTCCAGAGAGACTGGCGATGGCTCAGTGGATGATCGCCAATGGTTCGGACGTGCATCAAGGTGGCGACGGGCCGCTGATGCGGGCTGCACTGAACGGGGATCGCGTCGCGATGATGGAGCTTCTCGTTGCACATGGCGCGAATGTGAACGCGGCGTGGCACGGCAACTATCCGATTATTTTCGGGCCTTGCGAGACGGTTGATCCTGTCCCGCTCAAATGGCTTCTGGAGCATGGAGCAGATCCGAACCGCGGTGATGCCGGCACAGCGCTCGATTACCTGATTGGCTCCTATGTGCGGAATCCCGAAAGCCTCAGCGCGTGTATCAACATTCTGCTGGATGTGGGTGCGAGCACGAAATACGATTTGCCTGGAGTGCTGGCAGTGCTGCGAGGCAGGTCCGATCAGCTTCGGGAGCAGCTAGAGTTCGATCCAGAGCTTGTTACGCAAAGATTTCACGCGCTTGATTTCGGCACGACAGGAGCGCGTATGCTGACGCTTGCAGGGGCGACGCTGCTGCACGTTGCAAGCGAGTATGGAAATTTGCAAGCTGTCGAGTTGCTAATCGAGCGGGGAGGCGATGTAAATGCGCCCGCGACGGTCAACGATTCGGGCGTGGGAGGCCAGACAGCGATTTTTCACGCGGCTACGCAGTTCGGCGACGCCGGTCCACCTGTAGTGGAACTGCTGCTCCAACGCGGAGCAGATCTGTCTATCAGCGCAAAACTACCCGGCCATTACGAGCAACCGGGCGAGGTGGTGGAATGCACGCCGCTCGGGTACGCGCTGCTATTTCCGGGCGTGCACGGCGAAACAGTAAAGCTGCTACGAGCACACGGTGCGCCGGAATGATTTACGGCAGCGGCTTCATCATCAAGTTCTTGAACGTGACGACACTGCCTTTGTTGTGCTGTTGGAGCGCGAGATAGCCATCGGTGAACGTGTTTTTCTCATCGACGAAATCGACGACCTTTTTCCCATTTACCTCAATGATGATGTGATTGCCGCGCGCAATGATGTGCTGATTAAACCAGGTATCGGGCGGCACGAGCCGGTCGTAGATTTTGACGAAGCCATATAGGCTGCCGGTTCGTACGGGGTCCTTGTGGGTGCTGTTCACCTGAACCTCATATCCTTTCGGAAAACCGGGGCCCAAAGCAGTGCGGAAGTACATGCCCGAATTCCCGCCGTCGCTGATTTTCACGTCAGCCTTGAATTCACAGTCGCGGCATTCGCGAACCATCCAAAACAGATGGCTCTCGTCACCATCACCTACAATCGTGCCGTCTTTCGCGCTCCAGGATTCGGGATGCTCGTTGGCCTTCCAGCCGTCGAGAGTCTTGCCATCGAACATGTTAATCCAGCCGTCGTCACCGGCGGCATAAACAGTTGTCGATAGTAAACCGAGCGCCAGGAGAGCCAGGGCAGTTCTCACACTTTTCATAAGCACGATGGTAACTCTAATCTCTCCCGAGACGCACAGGATGGCGCATCTAAAATCGCCACCAGAGACAATTGGAGGAAGGAATGGCTGAATCTCGAATTACACCAAGAAGTCAGGACTTCGCTGCCTGGTACCAGGATGTCGTTCTCGAAGGCGACATGGCGGAGCCGGCTGAAATCGTAAAAGGCTGCATGGTCATAAAACCCAATGGATATGCGGTTTGGGAGGCTCTGCAGCGGGAATTCGATGCGCGCTTTAAAGAGACCGGACATCAGAACGTATATTTTCCGCTGCTGATCCCGCAAAGTTTTCTGCAGAAAGAAGCGGAGCACGTGGAAGGCTTTGCTCCGGAGCTGGCAGTGGTGACGATCGCGGGCGGGAAGCAGCTGGAGGAGCCTTACGTGATCCGCCCGACCTCCGAGACAATCATCGGCCACTTCTTCGCGCGCTGGATTCAGAGCTGGCGCGATCTGCCCGTTTTGATGAACCAGTGGGCGAATGTCGTGCGCTGGGAGTTGCGCACACGGATGTTTTTGCGCACGACTGAGTTTCTCTGGCAGGAGGGCCATACGGCTCACAGCTCACACGGAGAGGCGATGGAGGAGGTGCTGCGCATTCTCGACATCTATGCCGACGTAGCAGAGAACGTGATGGCGATGCCGGTCATCAAGGGGATGAAGACAGCGGGTGAGAAGTTTGCGGGCGCGCTGCGTAGCTACTCGATCGAGTCGATGATGCAAAACGGTCTGGCGTTGCAGGCCGGGACAAGCCACGATCTGGGGCAGAATTTCGGCCGGGCGTTCGATGTGAAATTTCAGACGAATGAAGGCAAGCTCGATTATGTCTGGCAGACGAGCTGGGGCGTGAGCACGCGACTGATTGGCGGTCTGATCATGACTCACTCGGATGACAAGGGTCTTGTTCTGCCTCCGCGCGTAGCGCCTTGGCGCGCTGTTCTGGTGCCGATCTATCGCAAGGATGAAGAGCGCGGACCAGTGCTCGAAGCGGCGAAAAAGATCGCCAAGGAACTGAAGATTAAATTGGACGATCGCGAGGGACACACACCGGGAGCGAAGTTTTTTCATTGGGAGCGGCGCGGAGTCCCGGTGGTGATAGAACTCGGACCGCGCGATCTGGCGTCGGGCAACATTGTGATGAAGCGCCGGGATACGGGCGCGAAGGAAATCGTGCCGCAGAGTGAGATCGCGAGCCGGCTAGAAGCTACTCTCGACGACATTCAGCAGAGTCTGTTCAGTAATGCGAAGACGCGGCTAAAAGAGAATTGCGTGATGGCGGATTCAATGGAGCAGATCGAAGGAATCCTGGGCGAAGTCACGGCCGAAAAGGGCGGCGGCAAATTTGTACTCGCACATTTGAAGGACGACCCTCGCTGCGAGGCGCGGCTGAAAGAAATGAAAGCGACCATCCGATGCATCCCGCTGGTGGATGAGTGGGGCCGCGGTGGAACGTGCATCGTGACCGGGGAGCCGGTAAGCCAGCGCGTGATTGTTGCGAAGGCTTACTAGCGGGTGAAGCTTGCTTTCGGGTGCCGCCAAGCCCGGTGTTTTGCATTGAGCTTCAGCGCGTGTGAGAAGTAGCCCGCCTTCTCGCGGCGTAGAGTGCGCCTAGCACCAACAGGCCACCTGCGGCGAGTGGGAGCGAAGCTGGCTCAGGAATATAAGAGTAAGTGTGATAGTTGAAGCCTGAATCCGCGTAGATCTTGGCATTCGGCTCCCAGTTACCAGCTGAATCGAGAACAATGACGTAAGAGGCGAGATCGTTCCGGTCAGCGATTAAACCACTCGCGGGTCCCGCACTCGACTGAACTGTCAGGTCCGCCGAAAATGTCCAGGGGATCGGAGATCCGGATCCAACGATGGGCGCTCGGACTCTGCAAAAATCTCCATTGCCATAGTCCCCGAGGGGGATAGTGAAACTAAGATCAGGCATCATGCAGCCGTTCGCTCCGCCCCCTAGACTCGCACTGAAATGAATGGTCGCTTGCGCTTGGGCTGGGAGACCGGGTGCTAACGCACTAGTGGTAGTGTTGTACTCGGAATCGACCTGCAGCACCGAACCAGGGAGGGCGCCTAGAACATGAAAGACGTCATTCACCGCACCACTGCTCTTGGACAGTGTCGTATCGGAAAGCCCCGGCGAGTAGGCACCGACATTCAGAATCATCTCGTCCCAGGTCAACTCGTCCGAGTACTTTACCAGAGCACTGCCCACGTTCAGCGAGCCGGAGTGAGAAAAGGTAGTCGTTTGGGAATTCGAGTAAGAGGAATTTCTTCCGTTCACCTGTAGCTGAGTAGTCAGAGTAAGTGAACTGGGGAAGGCAGAAGCGGCAACCAGAAGGGCAAGGGCCAAAGGTCGCATAAGGCAAAATGAGTATAGGCTCACTCAAAGCCGCTGTCAAGAGAGCAATGACCCTCACATGTGTTGAAGCAAACTGTTGAGCACAAGGCGTCCGATGAAAGTCGATCCGGTCACCGCACGGTATCAACATTAGCAACCGTAAAGGCGCTAGATCACGGAATCAAATTGGGTAGGCTCGGCCTGCTCGCGGTCGTGTTTTTCCTGATCTTCTATGCAATACGGAGTCCATGGTACAGCTTCCAACCGCTTGGCTCCGATCTCCCGGCCGCAGTCAACGCAGATGCCGTACTCACCAGACTGGATCCGTTGAAGGGCCGCCCGTACAGCGCTCAGAGTGTCGGCCGCTACGCTGCTGACGGTGAATGCCGCAGCCTTGGCTTGCGAGGAAGTGACTTCGTCGAGCGGATCCTCCACTTCAGCGGTTTGCGACTCGCGCGCCTCCTCGTTGAACCGTGCGATTTCGCCGGTGAGTTCCTGTTCCTTAGCTTCGAGGAGCTGCTTGTAGTGTCCGGTATCAATTGCCATTAAGGATGTCCTATTCTGGACACCTGGGAGGCGAAGATGGTTGCGCTAAGATTTAGGCGCGTCGCCTGTGCCTCTAAAAATAAGAAAGCGGCGAGGAGTTCATCCGCGCCGCTTCGAACGCCGCTGAAAGAAGCCGGCCTTAGGCGGAAGCCGAAGCTGCGCGAGGCTGCTCGGACGCGGCATCATCCTCCATGTAGGAGAATTTCTGGGCGCGATGCAGATAGTAGTAAACGCAAAGCAACGTGAGCATGAAGAGGGCTAAGATGACCATGCCCAATGCAAAGTGTTCCAGCTGGCGAATGGGGGCGGCGGCTTGATGCTCCTCCTGGCTCACCGTTACAACCCATCCGAGATTGGGAAAATGCTGCTTGAGGCCAGTTCCGGCGAAGCCAACCAGGTACGGGCCGCGGCTCAAATTTGCCATGAGCCATCCGGTCTGGCTGCCCTGATTGGAACCGAGCGCGTCCCGAACGAAATCAAACTCAGGCGACTTCACCCGGGCAAACACATCGCCATTTGGACCACTCACAACAACTCCGTCTTCGTTGACAAGCGCCGCACGAGCACCACTCGCAATCTGGTTTTGACGGAACGGCGCAAGCACGTCGGTGATGTTCACCGCCGCGTTCAGGACGCCCGCGGTTTGGCCCGACTGCTGCGTGATAGGCACGCCGATAGTCACGTAGTAGGCCTTCGTCATGGCGTCGTCGACTATGTCGCTGATCCGGGTCGCCCCTTGTCCGTTGTTATACGCAGCCTGCCAGTTTGCATCCTGCGCGTAGGACATTTGAGAGGGGCGCTGCGAAGACGCTACAACGTTCCCATTCGCGTCTGTAACCACGATCGAGAGGAATCGGGGATCAAGCGATTTGTGCTGGCGAAGAATCAGAGACGCGTTTTGATCAAGCGCGCCCTTTGCACCGGAAGCTGCCGATACCGAACTGACAACCGCGGGATTGCTAGCCAGGATGCCTGCATCGGTGACACGCTCACGCATAAACTGGCTCACCTGATCGGCGTACAACTGGGCCATAGTCTTGAAATTCGAGCCTACGGCATTATCAAGAGACTTATCGCTCCGCTGTGTAAGAACGAGACCAATGATACTCAGCGGCACGATGACGATCATCAAGGCAAGCATCAGCTTGGTGATGGAAACGCGAACTTCCAAGCGATCCACAGACATGGCAGACCTCCTCCTGGTCTTACTCTCGAAGACGTGCCATGCTCCGGGTCGCGGCTCGGTGTCAGCAATTGGAGCTTCGCCGGTCGTGCTCGGCCTGTATGGCCGCTTCCCGATTCAATAATACTCCAAACAGGGGAGTTTGCAAGAGCATCTTGCGCAGCCCCTCAAAGGCGGGCTGCAGCGGGATCAGGTCGCGGAGCTCAGGACGAAGCTGTTGCCGTCCGGATCTTTCAACATGGCGAACCGGCCCCAGGGCTGCGTTTCAGGATCACCGGCGAACTCGACACCGCGCGATTTGAGCTCTTGGTAAGTGGCGTCGAGATTGTCGCATTCGAGTGAAGTGTTGACGAAAGTGCCGATGCGATCTTCCTGGCCTTGCGGAGTGAACAAGACGACTCCGGTTTGAGCGCCCGGAATTTCGAGTTCGATCCAACGCTGATGCCCCATCGGCTGATCAGTCTTGAGCAAGAAGCCAAGCTTTTCGGTGTAGAACTGAAGCGCCCTCTCCTGGTCGCGAACACAAATGCCGATAAATTTCACACGGCTAATCATCCTGGGCTCCTTTAAGAAAAAGGGCGACTCACGAAGAGCCGCCCTACTGTTGTACAACTTCGAACGCGAGAGTGTTTAGACTTCTTCTGGCGCTGCGAGAGCTTCTTCTGCTCCGAGGTCTTCGGAAAGTCCGCCGGTGTAAATGCCGGGCGTATCGTCCGAGTAGTCCGTGAGACCGTCGGCGAACGAGACTTCCTGTTCGGGCACTGCTTCCTCTTCTATCACGTCCTCGCCGGCAATCTTCACGCGGCGGTAGAACTCCATGCCGGTTCCGGCAGGAATCAAGCGGCCCATGATGACATTCTCCTTGAGACCGCGGAGATAATCGACCTTGCCGTTGATAGCGGCTTCGGTGAGTACGCGCGTTGTCTCCTGGAAACTGGCGGCGGAGATGAACGAATCGGTTGAAAGCGAAGCCTTGGTGATACCGAGCAGAATCGGCTTACCTGTTGCGGGGCGTCCACCTGCTTCGATGACACGGTTGTTCTCTTCGCGGAACTTGAATTTGTCGACGACTTCATCAGGCAGAAATTCGGTATCGCCGATGTCTTCGATCCGCACCCAACGCATCATCTGGCGAGAGATGACTTCGAGGTGCTTGTCGTTAATGTTGACGCCCTGCAGACGGTAGACTTCCTGGATTTCGTTAACCAGGTATTTCTGCAGTTCCTTCTCGCCGAGCACAGCCAAGATGTCGTGCGGATTGCGCGGGCCATCCATGAGAGGATCGCCCGAACGGACGCGCTCGCCTTCCTGCACGTTGATGTGAACGCCGCGCGGAATCGCGTATTCCTTCTGCACGCCGTCGTCACCGGTGATGTAGAGCTTACGCATCCCCTTGCTGACTTCGCCGTACTTCACAACGCCGTTAATTTCCGCGATGATGGCCGTTTCGCGAGGCTTACGAGCTTCAAACAGCTCGACCACGCGCGGCAGACCACCAGTGATGTCTTTGGTTTTAGTTGTAGCGCGCGGGATCTTCGCGATCACGTCGCCGGCATGGAGCTGCTCACCATCGGACACCATCAAGTGAGCGTGAGTCGGCATGAGGTAACGTTTCTCCTCAGACCGTCCGCCGCCTTCCGGCCGCATAATCACGGTCGGGAAGCGCTTCTCATCGGCTGATTCGGTGACGACGACCTGCATGTTGCCGGTGATTTCATCCACCTGCTCCTGCGTGGTTACGCCATCGATCAGATCTTTGAAGTGGATTGCGCCGCTGACTTCCGTCAGGATCGAGAAGGTGTAAGGATCCCATTCAAGCAGGACCTGATTGGCCTTCACCGGAGCATTGTCGGCGACGTTGATCTTCGCGCCGTAAACGACCGGATAGCGCTCGCGCTCGCGGTTCTTATCATCGACGATGATCAAGATACCGTTGCGGTTCATAGCGATCAATTCGCCCTTGTTGTTGCGAACCGTGTTGACGTTGTTGAAGCGGACGAAACCGTCGCTCTTCGCGTCCTGAGTAGATTGCTCGCTGACCCGAGTCGCGGCACCGCCGATGTGGAACGTACGCATCGTGAGCTGCGTGCCAGGCTCGCCGATCGACTGCGCCGAAATGATACCGACTGCTTCGCCGCGTTCGACCATGCGCCCAGTAGCGAGGTTGCGGCCGTAGCAAAGACGGCAAACGCCACGCTTCGATTCGCAGGTCAGCACCGAACGGATTTTTACGCGCTCGATACCGGCTGCCTGAATCGCGCTGGCGAGTTCTTCAGTGATCTCCTGATTGACCTCGACGATGACGTTGTTCTCGTAATCGCGCTGATCTTCAAGAGCGACGCGGCCGACAATACGGTCACGCAGCGGCTCGATGATTTCGCCCGATTCGATGATCGGTTCGACATAGATGCCGTCCGAAGTTCCGCAGTCGTCTTCGGTGATGATGACGTCCTGCGCCACGTCGCAGAGGCGGCGGGTGAGATAGCCCGAATCGGCAGTTTTGAGAGCCGTATCGGCCAGACCTTTACGCGCGCCGTGGGTCGAGATGAAGTACTGCAACACATCGAGACCTTCGCGGAAGTTCGCGGTAATCGGCTGCTCGATGATCTCGCCCGACGGTTTCGCCATCAAGCCGCGCATACCGGAGAGCTGGCGGATCTGCTGCTTCGAACCGCGGGCGCCGGAGTCGGCCATGATGTAGATCGGGTTGAGGATGCGGCCGGTGCGATCGTCCTCTTCGAGATTCTTGAAGAGTTTGTCGGAGATCGCCTCGGTCACCTTCGACCAGATTTCGATGATCTTGTTGTAGCGCTCCGATTGCGTGATGGCGCCTTCCTGATATTGCTGCTGGACTTCGATCACCTGCTTTTCGGCATCGTGAACGAGACCTGCTTTTTCCTCAGGAACGACCATGTCGTCGATACCGATTGAAATACCCGCGCGCGTGGCGTAAAGGAAGCCGAGCTTCTTCACTTCATCGAGCATCGCAACCGTGACTTGCAGACCAAACTTCAGGTAGCAGTATTGAACGAGCTGACCATCGCCCTTCTTCTTCAGAAGACCGTTGATGAACGGCATCTCCTTCGGAAGAACGTCGTTTAGGATGACGCGGCCGACCGTCGTGTCCATGTACTGCTTGTTGAACTCGATCGGCTCGGTGTACATGATGTTCTGGTTATCGAACGCCTTGGTGAGATCGATCACTTTGCCGGTGTAGCGCAGCTTGATGGCAGTGAGCGTTTCGACTTCGCCCATCTCGAGCGCAATCAAAACATCTTCCATGGAAGCGAAGGTGCGACCCGAACCTTTAGCAGTGGGGCGCATCTTGGTCAGGTAGTAGAGGCCGAGCACCATGTCCTGCGTCGGAATCGCGATGGGAGCACCATGCGCGGGCGATAGAATGTTGTTCGACGCGAGCATCAAAGTAGATGCTTCGATCTGCGCTTCAGGAGAAAGCGGAATATGGACGGCCATCTGGTCGCCGTCGAAGTCAGCGTTAAACGCGGTGCAGGTGAGCGGATGGAGCTTGATCGCTTTCCCTTCGACCAGCACGGGTTCGAACGCCTGGATGCCGAGACGGTGCAGCGTGGGCGCGCGGTTCAGCAGGATCGGATGATCCTTTATGACTTCTTCTAGGATGTCCCAAACCACCGGGTCTTGCTGCTCGACCAGTTCCTTGGCCTGTTTGATGGTGGTGCAATGGCCGCGCTGCTCTAGCCGGTGATAGATGAACGGCTTGAAGAGCTCGAGCGCCATCTTCTTCGGGAGACCGCACTGGTGCAGCTTGAGCTCCGGACCGACGACGATGACAGAGCGGCCCGAGTAATCAACGCGCTTACCGAGCAGGTTTTGGCGGAAGCGGCCCTGCTTGCCCTTCAGCGTGTCCGAAAGAGACTTGAGCGGACGATTGTTCGCGCCGCGCAGCACACGACCACGGCGTCCGTTGTCGAACAGAGCGTCGACAGCTTCCTGCAGCATGCGCTTTTCGTTGCGCACGATGACGTCAGGAGCATGCAACTCCATCAACTTCTTAAGACGATTGTTGCGATTGATGACGCGGCGATAAAGATCGTTTAAGTCGGAAGTAGCGAAACGGCCGCCATCGAGTGGCACTAACGGGCGGAGTTCGGGAGGAATGACCGGGATGACATCGAGGATCATCCACTCGGGCTTATTGCCCGACTTGCGAAAGCTTTCGACGACGCGCAGGCGCTTGGCGTATTTCAGCTTCTTTTGCGCGGAAGTTTCGGTCTTCATCTTCTCGCGGATTTCCTGCGAGAGACCTTCGATGTCGATCTTCTTGAGAAGCTCTTTGACGCCTTCGGCGCCCATCATGGCAACGAATTTGCCGGGGAACTCCTGATCTAGCTGGCGTTTGCGTTCGTCGCTGATGACTTCGCCCTGGTTGAGGCCGGTCGCTTCACCTGGATCGATGATGACAAAGGCCTCGTAATAGAGGACGCGCTCGAGCTCACGCAGCGTGATGTCGAGCAGGTAACCGATGCGGCTCGGCAGACCTTTAAAAAACCAGACATGCGAAGACGAGCTAGCGAGTTCGATGTGCCCCAGGCGTTCGCGACGCACACGGGACAGGGTGACTTCGACACCACACTTATCGCAGATGACTCCGCGATGCTTCATGCGCTTGTATTTGCCGCAGAGACATTCCCAATCGGCCACCGGGCCGAAGATGCGCGCGCAAAAGAGTCCGTCGCGCTCGGGCTTGAAGGTGCGGTAATTGATGGTCTCCGGCTTGGTCACTTCACCATGGGACCAGCTCCGGATTTTTTCCGGGGCGGCCAGACTGATTCGAATCGAATCAAAATCGGCTAGGAAATTGGCTCTGTCGTACGGAGAGGAACGATACATGAATTGTCCTTAGGAATACCAACTCGGAATGGCACCCGATTCAATCATTTGACGAACGGAATGCGGGGTACGCTTGCACATTCCGTTCGCAAAATCCGCTCAACCCTTTGGCGGCGGCGCAATTATGTGTTAATCCGCGGCGTGCGCCAGATCCTCGATCTCGCGCGGCTTCTTCATGAGCTCGACATCGAGACAAAGGCTCTGCAACTCGCGAATCAGAACATTGAAAGATTCCGGTACGCCGGGCTCGGCCGCAGCCTCGCCTTTGACGATCGCTTCGTAGATCTTGGCGCGACCGTACACGTCATCCGATTTGGCCGTCAGCAGTTCTTGGAGAATGTAAGCTGCGCCATAAGCTTCGAGCGCCCAGACTTCCATTTCGCCGAAACGCTGTCCGCCGAACTGCGCTTTACCGCCGAGCGGCTGCTGCGTGATCAACGAGTACGGCCCAATCGACCGGGCGTGGATCTTATCGTCAACCAGGTGGCTCAGCTTCAACATGTAGATGTAGCCGACCGTTACGGGCTGCTCGAACTGCGCGCCTGTCATGCCGTCATGCAGATCGATTTTGCCCGAGCTGGGCAACCCGGCTTCGGCGAGACGAGCCTTGATGTCCTTCTCGGCAGCACCGTCGAAAACCGGTGTCGCAAAGTGCAGGCCAAGCTTCTCGGCTGCCCACCCTAAGTGAGTTTCGAGAATCTGACCGACGTTCATACGGGAAGGAACGCCGAGCGGGTTGAGGACGATTTCAACCGGAGTTCCGTCCGGCAGATACGGCATGTCTTCTTCCGGCACGATGCGGGCAATGACGCCTTTGTTTCCGTGGCGTCCGGCCATCTTGTCGCCAACCGAAAGCTTGCGCTTCATGGCGATATAGACTTTGACCAGCTTGATGACGCCCGGGGGCAGTTCGTCGCCTTTGCGGAGCTTCGCGATTTTCTCTTCGGTGATCTTTTCGAGCACCGCGATTTGACGCGAAGTCATTTCTTCGATTTCGTCGATCTGTTCGTTGAGGCGCACATCCTTCGTGTTGAGTCTCATGCGCTTCAGATCGCGCGCGCGGAGCTTCTCGAGAACATCGCGATTGAGCGGCATGTCCTTCGAGAGCAGCTTCTTATTGGTCTTTTCGTCGTGCAGGTCGGCGAGCAGCTCCTTACCCTTCAAGAGCTCTTCGAGGCGCTTGGCGCGCTCGTCGCTGAGAATACGTTTCTCGTCTTCGAGATTGCGGTGGAGGCGCTCTTCCTGCAGCTGCAGAATTTGCTTCGAGCGTTCGTCGAGCTCGGCGCCCTTGCGGGAGAAAACCTTGCAGTCGACGATGGTGCCTTCAATGCCAGGCGGGCAGTAGAGCGAAGCGTCCTTCACGTCGCCGGCCTTTTCGCCGAAGATCGCGCGGAGCAGTTTTTCTTCAGGTGTCAGCTGGGTCTCACCCTTCGGCGTGACTTTGCCGACCAGGATGTCGCCGGGCTTGACGGTCGCGCCGATGCGGATGATGCCGCTCTCGTCTAGATTGCGCAGGAAAGACTCGGCGATATTCGGGATATCGCGTGTAATCTCTTCCGGCCCGAGTTTGGTATCGCGAGCTTCGATCTCAAATTCTTCGATGTGGATCGAAGTGTAGTAATCGTCCTTGACCAGCTTTTCGCTGACGACGATCGCATCTTCGAAGTTGTAGCCGCGCCAGGGCATGAACGCCACGAGGACGTTGCGGCCAAGCGCGAGTTCGCCCGCTTCGGTGCAAGGACCATCCGCCAGCACATCGCCTTTACGGACGCGCTGGCCCTGGTGCACGATCGGCTTCTGGCTGATACAGGTGTTCTGGTTCGAGCGCTTGAATTTGGTCAGCTGATAGATGTCTGCGCCGACTTCGCGCGACATCTGCCCTTCGTGCGCTCCACTGCCCTCGACACGCACGATGATGCGTTCGCTGTCGACCGAGTCAACGATTCCGGGGCGCTTGCAAATCACAACCGCACCCGAGTCACGGGCCGTCACACGCTCCATGCCGGTACCGACATACGGCGCTTCGGCGCGCAGCAGCGGAACAGCCTGGCGTTGCATGTTCGAACCCATCAACGCGCGATTCGCGTCGTCGTTTTCGAGGAACGGAATTAAGCTGGCGGCCACCGAGACGAGCTGTTTCGGACTGACGTCCATGTACTCGATCTCGTCGCGATGCTTGAGGACAAAGTTGCCGGCCTGGCGGGCATTGACGAGATCTTCGACAATGCGGCCCGCTTCGTCGAGCGCGACGTTCGCCTGCGCAATGATGTACTTGTCTTCTTCCCAGGCCGAGAGGTAATCCGAATACGGTTCGAATTCGGCCTGCTGCGTTTTGCCGGCGAGCTTTTGATTGACGCTCTCCATCTCTTCTCGCGCGACCACCTGGCCGACTTTGTAATCGGCATCGCCCGGATTGAGAATTTTGATTTCTTCGACGAGCGAGCCATCGCGCACGCGCCGGTACGGACTCTCGATGAAGCCGTATTCGTTGATACGGGCAAAGCACGAGAGCGACGAAATGAGACCGATGTTCGGGCCTTCCGGCGTTTCAATCGGACAGATGCGGCCATAGTGGGTCGGGTGGACGTCGCGCACTTCGAAACCGGCTCGCTCACGAGACAAACCGCCTGGTCCAAGAGCCGAGAGACGCCGCTTGTGCGTGATCTCGGAAAGCGGATTGGTCTGATCCATGAACTGCGACAGCTGGCTCGATCCGAAGAATTCGCGGATGGCGGCCATCACGGGCTTGGCGTTCACCAGGTCGTGCGGCATGGCGGTCGACATTTCCTGGTAGACCGACATTTTTTCTTTGATCGCGCGTTCCATGCGCACGAGGCCGATGCGGAACTGATTTTCAAGCAGCTCGCCAACCGCGCGTACGCGGCGATTGCCGAGATGGTCGATATCGTCGACGACGCCGATACCGCGGCGCAGCTTCAGCAAATAGAGGATCGTGTCGTTGAAGTCTTTATGATCAAGCGTGCGTTTGTCGAGCAAGGTCGCATCGGCCTTGTCGTGAATCTTGATATTGAACTTCATACGGCCGACACGCGAAAAGTCGTATTTGCGCGCATCGAAGAACATACCCTGAAAGAGCTGGGTGGCCGTATCGAGCGTCGGCGGATCGCCTGGGCGCAGCTTACGGTAGATTTCGAGCAGCGCGTCGTTCTGGCTCTTGACGGGGTCTTTGCGCAGAGTCGCGGAGATGACGTTGCCAGCTTCGTCGCGGTCCGGAAAGAAGATTTGGAAATCTTCGATGCCCGCCTCAGCCAGTTTGCCGATCGCCGTCGCCGTCAGTTCATGGTTGGCCTCGATCAGCACTTCGCCGGTCGACATATCGATAACGTCGCTTGCGACATACGCGCCTTCGAGATCATTCGATGCCACTTCGACGCGCTCGAGCTTTGCTTTCTGAATCTCGCGAAACACCGAGTTGGTGATCTTGCGGCCTTGCGGGACGGCCTGTTCGCCGTTCGGCCCCGCGATGGCGTGCGACAGCTTCATGCCGATCAGGCTTTCATTCACACCCCAGAACAATTTGCTGTCCTTGAGCGAGATGGTCGAAAGCTTGTAGAACGCCTTGATGATGTCGGAATCGGTTTTGAGCCCGAGTGCCCGGAGAAACACCGTCCCGTAGAACTTGCGTTTCCGGTCGATGCGGACATAGAGCAGGTTCTTGTTGTCGTACTCGAACTCGACCCAGCTGCCGCGATACGGAATGATTTTGCCGAGGAAGTAGCCTTGCGCCTGGACGCGTTCGAAAAAAACGCCCGGCGAGCGATGGAGCTGCGAAACGATGACGCGCTCGGTCCCGTTAATGATGAAGGTGCCGTTCTCGGTCATCAGCGGAATTTCGCCGAAGAAGACCTCCTGCTCCTTGATATCGCGCACGGTTTTCGTGCCGGTTTCCGGATCCTTGTCATACACCGTCAGCCGGATCGTGACCTTCAGCGGCGCCGCATACGTCATGCCGCGCTCTTCGCACTCAGGCACGTCGTACTTCAGCTGCAGGGCAACAGGGTCGCCGCAGCGGTTACAGAACGTGACGATGTTCTTATTGAACGTGCCGCATTTGTGACAAAGCACGTCGCCAGCATGGAAGGGGTCCGTACGGATCTCGGCTCCGCAATTCGGGTTGCGGCAGATCGTTCGAAGATGGTGCAGACCTTTCAAATTGCCGCACTTGCACTCCCAGTTGCCGATGGAATAATCGACAAACTCGAGCTGACTCAAGCCGCGAAAATCGGAAATGGGAAACACGGAGCTGAACACACTTTGCAGACCTGCATCTTCCCGCTCCTTGGGAAGCAGATCCATCTGCAGAAAACGCTCGTAGGAGCGCTTCTGCACCTCGATCAAGTTGGGGATGGGTATCGAAGTTTTAATCTTCGAAAAGTCAACTCTCTCGCGGAGAGAACCATTTGACACGTTAGGCATCTACGCTTGTCCTTTTAGAAACCAATGACATCGGGGGAAGACATTTAGCAATACGCTACGCAAACAAGAGCCGCGCTTACGGGAAGCTACAGCCATCAGAATTGAACCGGGTCAGCGATCAACATGCTTTCGGCAAGCGGCCGGATTCCGGCACAACCTGTCGAACAGAAAATAGAACGACTGAGAAAGAACGGGAACAAAGACAACAAGACTCTTAGGAACGTTCCGGAAACTTCAGAACACGATTTAGAGTGTTTACGCAATGAAGGAAAGAACCTGCCAACTAAATCAAAAACCAGACATGCAAAAACCCCACCATCCAAGACAGGATCGCGGGAACTTTGTACAGCTAAATTCTCTGGGAGAATGCTAGATCGCTTCGGCTCGACGTTTCACCATAGTAACACAACGAGGGCCGCGCGTGTCAAGCAAGCCACTGGCCAAAACTCCAGGGACGGCCAAGCCGGGTCTCGGAGATCCGGCTTGCGATTCGCCCGGACAGCCTTACTTAACTTCGACGGTAGCCCCGGCGTCGACAAACTTCTTTTTGATCGTCTCGGCTTCGTCCCCATTGACGCCTTCCTTGATGGGCTTCGGCGCGCCGTCCACCAGATCCTTGGCTTCTTTCAGGCCGAGACTGGTGACTTCCCGAACCGCTTTAATCACGTTGATTTTGTTCGCGCCCGCCGCGGTAAGAACCACCGTGAACTCCGTCTTCTCTTCGACCGGAGCCGCTGCCGCTGTTCCACCGGCTGCCGGGGCCGCCACCGCGACCGAAGCCGCCGCAGCCGAAACGCCCAACTTTTCTTCCAGCAGCTTGACCAGCTGTGATGCCTCGAGCAGGGTTAAGCTCTGAATCTGCTCTGAAATTGCGTTAATATCCGCCATTTTCCTCTTCCTTCTCTTTTCTCAATCCAAAGGGCACGAGTGCCCTGCTCATTGTTGGAACTTGTTTTCTTTAGCTGCCTGATCGAGCACGACCGCCAGATTCCGGCCCACCCCGCCGACCGAAGTCACAAGGCGCGTGGCCGTGGCGTTAATCAGGAACAGCAGCTTTGCGTAAATCTCTTCCTTCGGCGGCATGGCTGCCAGGTCGTTGATCGCTTTGATGTCGATCACTCGGCCTTCCACCATACCGGCCTTGAAGGTAAAAGCCGCATTGTCGCGCGAATACTTGGTGAGGGCTTTTGCGAGCGCCACCGGGTCCTTCGCCGTATAGGCCAAGGACGTCATGCCCTTTAGATCGGCCAGCAAATCGCCCGCCGTCGTGCCTTCGCTTGCTTTCGCCGCGAGGTTGTTCTTCACAACCCGGTAATCGCCACCAGCTTCGCGGACGGTTTTGCGCAGCTGGAAATCCTGGCTGACGGTCATCTTCTCGTAACCGGTGACGAAGATGTTTGGGTTTGCCGCGATAGCTTCCTTCAGCGCATCGAGGTCTTTCTTCTTATCGTCTTTATCCTTCATTTCGCCTCTCCCTCCCTTGGCAGGTGCGCTAGACAGTCTTGCCATTGAACGGGGTGACGTCCAAAGGCACGCCTGGGCTCATGGTGGAGCACAGCGTCGCGCTCTTTACGTATTTGCCTTTTGCCGCAGCTGGTTTCGCCCGGATCACGGCCTGAAT
>JAABUQ010004615.1_pt1 | contig 23276 bp, 31 predicted proteins | sample 5560001 | NCBI WGS metagenome assembly JAABUQ01 (sample SAMN10711888, study PRJNA513371) | rock metagenome | isolation source: Antarctica rocks | place: Antarctica: Victoria Land, Finger Mt nord | collected 2015-12-18 | reverse complement strand
GCGGGAGTTGGTTCGGGAGGAGGGGGGTGGAGGGGTGGGGATTGGGAGCAATGGGAATAGGGCATGGGTGGATGGGGGAAGGGCGGTGCAGGAGACGGAGAAGGGTGTGTGAAGTGTTGGAGGGGGTGGCGAAGACTTCATGCTATAGAAGAGCGAGGAGCGTTAGGGGGGATGCATGGTGTCAACAACACGATTGGTCTGCTGAGAGCGCTTCGGATGGAGCCTTTGCAGGAGCATTGCTATCTTATCAAGCTATCTCAAGTGAACTGTGGACGCAGGGCGAAACCCTTTGTCCCTAGGTATCAAGTCATGGCACGTATCACTGAATTTTGGGGTGCCGTAGCGAGGGTCAACGGAGGAGAGTAAATGTGTGCAGGGTGGTGCCGTTGGTGATGCGGTGGGGTCTTTTGGTGCTGAGGTGTCGTTGTGCTGAAGAGATGTGCTGAGGGTGGTGTGAGGTGCTGCCGGGTTGTTGAAAAGTTGGAGTGTTCAAGCAAAGAAAGGGGGTCGCAATCTGGTGTATCATCCTTCAACGCGCCACCTACACCCGAACCTGCGAAGAGATGGCATCCAGGATTGCTCCGACGGGATCTAATTTCTTAGAATAGGTCGTAGCATTAGCAGGTAAGAGCCTGTGTTCGCAAATTCACATCTTTTCCGTTCTTGCTGTGTTCTCGTGTTTCGTTTCGTTTCGTTCGAGATCGATCATTCGCAAAAGATTGGAGGTCGTGGCCGTAAGAGAAGAAGTGCCTACCAGCCGCCACCTCCTCCACCTTGCTGGTCGTAGCCACGGCCACCACCTCCACCACCGTAGGATTGGCCACCTCCAGAGTAATGCTGACCTTGACCACCGCCACCGTAGCCTATCATGTTCATCAGCATGAAGATCGGGATAGAGTTTGTCATGGTGAGCTTACCGCCGCGTCCACCTCCTCCATAGCCGCCCTGCTCACGGCCATAGCTACCACCGCCTCCGCCTGCATATATCAGCACCACAGTCTGATTGAAGGAGCATTGAGCTTACTATAGCCTCCACCACCGCCGCTATAGCCTCCTCCTCCACCAGAGTTGTACCCACCACGACCACCATAGCCGCCGCCTCCTCCACCGAAGCCGCCACCTCCTCCTCCACCACCGCCGCCGCGCTCAGATGCTTTGTCGACACGGATGGTACGACCGTCGAATCTGTATTGAATCAGTATCGCTCCTAAGGGCAAGAAGGGTAATGGTAGTCATACTCAATGTTGTTCATCTGCTGGATTGCAGCATCGGCGTCTTGCTCTTGCGCATAGCGAACGAAGCCAAAGCCACGACTACGGCCGGTGTCGCGGTCCTTGACGACAATCTGTAATAGTTTTATTAGACTAGACCTTATCCATCGAAGAGAAAGACGTACAGCTTCTTCGACCTGGCCGAACTCTTCAAACTTTTGGCGAAGAGCGCCATCGTCGGTATGCCATGCAAGGCCACTTCAGTAGCGTCAGCCGATGGAGAGATGTGTACTGTTACGTTGGATGACTTACCCGATGAAAAGCTTGGACATGATTGTTGAAGTTTTCGTTCAGTAGTTGGCTAACACAATCTCAATTTCTGAATCTCACACATGGCCTCGGCCTCGCAATGGTACATGATCAACAGGGTTGACAGGAGGTCTGAAGAACACGGAAACATCGATGCAGTACATGACCGGCGCAAAGTAACAAGAGATTGAAGGCAGATCAGGATCAGTGTAAGAGCAGCAGACGAACATGGCAGGGTCCTTTCGGTGGTTGATTTGTGGAGTTGGTGACTGTGTTTGTCGCTGTTGTGGGAGCGACAGTTAGGAGGGAGATGAATGGCAGTGGGATGAGATGATATGAGGGATGTCAGGTGAGTGTTGTGCTTGTTCCTGGTCGTGAGTGTAAAGAATAAAAGGCAGAAGGGAGGAGGGGTTTTGAGTTGGCTCAAAATCTAGAATTTCTGCCCCACTATGCCGCTAAGTTATAAGGCGAGCGCTAGAGACCCTGATTCCCCAACTTTGCCTAAATCTCGATCTCGCTTCAGATGCCTGATGGTCCTGCCATTATCATTGTCACTATTATCTACAACTATCTACAACAAAGGCTTAGGCCATCTGGACGATCCCAGCGATCCCAGCGATCAGGAGTACACAAATAAGATATCGCTATTCAGCCATCACTTGCAAGCTTATGACTGTCATGTCTTCCTAGAAGTCGAGTGGACATCTCGGAAGTCCGAACAATCTTCCGAGGATGACTGCAGCCAGTCAGCAATTGGATTTGATAGGAGACCTAGACTCATCCTCAGGACGACTGTTTGGAGTTTCTTCTGTAAATGAAGATGCAATGGCCCCTACTTCTCGTCCTTCCTACATCATGCACCCAAAACAATCAAGCAAACAGCCAGGGATCGAATAGACATGCTGCATTTCCATTACGACTTGATGGTGATCTGCTGAGGAAAATAAAAAAGAAACATCCCGGGATTGAACACAAGAAAGCCGAATATATTTTGATTCAAATACCTTTGAGATCTAGCCAAAAGTATTAAACATGCTCGCCGCAGAATAAATTTAATGGCTACGCTATCGACATATTAAGACTTGGTGTGCTTCTTTTATTACTTGAAAGATCAATCATTTCTTAGAGTCCGGCTGTAACATACAAAATGTGTAACACTCAATCTAGGAGGCGCCGGGTGGTCCATGACTCTTGCCCTTTGGGAACAATTACATTTCGTAATGGCTCCACCCTTCTTTCCATCATTGTCTCCGGGCAACCATACCTTCGGAGCAATCTTGTCCTCCTTCACATGCCAGGGTTCTGAGCCTACTTCCAACATTGATGCTTCCCCTGACGTCCTAATCTTGGGAAACCCTGTGCCTCAACGCAGCTCTGGGTATCATCATCATGTTTGAGGATGAACGACCATCTCCTCGAGCAGCTATTCGCAATTGGCTGATACAAACTGACAACAGAGCAAGACCTGCCTCTCGATCTGCGCCAGAGCATAAGCGTCGCCGACATCAAGGATCGGTCCATTGTGATCGGCGTTCTAGAAGGTCCCCAAATGATCACACTACGCCAGCAAACGGGGCAGTGGGACCAGAGATTAGGGCTCACGACAAAGAGCGTGGTCCAAGAAACGCCCATAGCGATGCAAAACCAACTTCGAGCCGGCCACCCCAATGGGAAGAAGTGAATCCCCACAGACTTGACGATGTTGGTCTTGCTACACGTCTGGATTTGCAGGCGCCATTCCGCGCCTTTGGGCGTCAAAACAAGACCATTAGCCAAAGTCAAAGGCCACGACGCAGCCCGAAATCTGACACAAGCTACCTTGAACCAGCTGCAATTGACAACTCCACAGGCACGCCTAGTGTCAATCAGTACCTTACGGAAGATCGCACCTCATTGCGAGACCTTAAGAAGCCTGCTAGCACCTCGCACCATTACTTGACGGCGTCGAAAAGCTCTAGCGCACATTCAGTGTCTCCCTCGAAGCCTGCAAGACTCTACGAGCGGAGAGCAAGACACAAGACGCGTGAAAATCTTTACGAGCCTGGATCAGAGAAGAAGAGGAGGAGGAAACAAAAGCCAGCTGACGACGAGGATAAACAAAGGAAGCCCAAGAAGCGCCGGCGGGTTGAGAAGTCTGGAAATGCACTCATGCATGACTTCGCAGCAGAAAACGTGTCCAGGGACCGGTTGACGGTGAGCTCAAGATTGGCTGACTTTTACCCTACTAACAAAAGCTTTCAGCTCAAGCCAACGGAAGCCTTGGGTCTCTTCGGCAGAGGACGCGCATCTTCCCCAGTCAAGAGAAGAGGGTGTTAGTATCCTAATTGCCATCAGACCTCTGCTCGTGCTGATTCTTTGCAAAGTGCCTGATCTAGCTTTCTCCGAGTTGACCTTTCTCAATTCTCGGCGAGCAAAGCCAGAGCATGTCTACAAGCCCTCAGAAAAAGCAAAGAATCGAAAGGCCAAGAAAGCCGCAGATACCGAGGCGGAGATTTCGAGATACTTCACTACATCACATAATCCCGACTACAGAACCCGTGTGGCTCAGGACTTTCGCAAGTCTCATCCTCACAAAAGTAATATGGCACCATCGTTCATCAATCTGCCCGACACGCCATTCTGGGGGTTTGGGAGCTGTGGGGCCAATTCTGTATCGCCAACAAGACTCGTCAAAGAACCGGACGCAAGACGGGTTCTGTCAAGGTCACAGCGGGACACACAGTCTCCAACTCGATCCACAAGCTACTTTACTTGGTCTCAAAGTGGTGCCCCTTCGCGCGCCTCTCTCATATCAAGGCATCGAGGATCAGTGGTGCGCGGGCTGTCAACGTCGGAGCAATACAAGTATAAAATGGCCAATGACAGAGAGACATTGCCAGAGGCCACTAGATCTACTTATGTTATGGAGCATCACTCTGCAAGGCCACTTGAGGCATTTCGGACTGATCGGAGATCGAGAGATCGTGTCTCGAGCCAAAGCTCTCATTCACGAACTGGTCTTGTTGATGAACAGGGAAAAGCGCAGGCTCTTGAATATACACATGAGAGATTGGATTGCGTAAAGAGGCCTGTTGGCCATCAGTCCACACTCAAATTACGAATCAATAGAGCCACGAGCCCCATTGTTACGATCGATACAGATCATCAGTCACATGAGAATGATGGCCCTTTCTCCTCAAAGGGCAACTTTCCCTCTGAGCGTCCTTTCACGAGAGTGGAAAGTCCGCCCAGGGCCCGCAATTTGGCCTCGACGCCACACAAGCGACCTATGACACAAAGGTCTACATCTCTAGACGGTACTCTTGACGCGCTTCTCGAAGATTGCAAGCCACTGAATTCAGTACGCAACACACAAAGCCAGCAGCATACCGACAAAACTCATACAGAAGTCGGAGGATGCGGTGGACACCATCCAAGGAATGATCACCTGCAGGTGCAGAGAGACTCCTTTCCTCGATATGCCGACCCAAGTACAAATCTAGATGAGGTCAGCCATACGCAGCACGTTCACGAACCAATCCTTTCGCTCTTTCATGAGGACCTTGATCACCCCCAGAGCGCTCCAGGAGCCATCACGCAGCCCAGTGCCAATTTACGCCGTCCTCGTGTGGCATACTCGGAGCAATACCGACCATCATCGCTCCCCAATGCTTGGACTAATCACCAGACCGCATGGGATGGGCATGATGACCTTTACGGGCGGCAAGATGACAACGACGGACCTACTCTCCATCAAGGTGAGCCCTTCATTGAGGCCACAGAGAATTATGTGGAAACTTTCAGCGCGGGAGCCGATGAGGAACCCACCATTGGCGGTCTCCACGATCGACAGGACATGGCTTACCCCGCCGACAAGGATAACGATGACTTTAGCGCTTCCTACAATTATCGAGATGCATATCGCAACAGGGTCGACTATATACCAGTAGCGGAAGAAGACCACGTTGCAAGTGAAGTACAAGACTACGCGCGGGCTGCCCGTACAAGCCCACAAGACATTTTGGTCGAGGGCAATGGTTTCATGGAAAGCGCGGATTCAGTCTCGGATGCCATTGGGGCAGCAGAGGACCAAGGTTTCTCGGGAACGTATTCCAACGCTCCTTCAACAGAGATTTACAACCTCCGTCGGCCTGGATCTGAGCCGTTTCAGAGCCGCGTTCCTCCGCCTCTCTCTACCCCCATCGCCCGCCCTCCGCTACGTGAACTCAACGTCCAGCACAGCGCGACGCGAATGAAGGGGGCAACTCGGAAAGCCCAAGCAGGCGAAGAGGGGCCAATGGGGTTTTGGACACCGCACAAACTGTATTGATTCGAGCTCTTCGTTTCCGACCTATATGTATGTACAACGGTACACCCAGCATGGTTGTAGTTATTTACATCCTACAGATCGCCTATCATCAACTTATCCTCATCCCGAAATCTGCTTCACCCACCCTTCTCTCCTCATTCAACAAACGGTACAAACAAAGTAATACCGATGTGGTCGTGCCATCTGAATCCCCAATAAGTTCTCAGCAGAGCGGACCCAATTCTTCAACTTAGCCTCTGTCAAGTCCGCCTCAAAGAGAGGGTCTATTACTAGAGTTTCTTGATCTCAATGACGTCTACTTCAGCAAACATCGAGTTCTTTCTTTTCATTTATACTTTATTTCTGTTTTAGGCAACTCATGCGGTGACAAAGCAAACGACGCAAACTCCACCAATCAGCTGCAAGATTCCCTGCTAACTGCGGCTCTTTAACTCCATACCCGAGAGGCCTTGCATTAGTGCAACCCTCTTTTCTCACTCTCACACCACTAGAGTCATCATTCTTCTCCTTGCTACTAAGAACGATTATAGCAATTTTCACGATGGCCGCCTTTCGCTTTGAGCTCGACTTCTCTATCCTTCTCAGCTCTTTCCATGGCCACTGCACCATTGCATCAATCGACGCATTCTCGCCAGCAGTAATCCAGGAAGCTATACTACTACGACAATTGCATGAGGAATATGGCTGAGCCAGACAAGACCCCTGCTGACCCAACGAATGCTATACAACAAGATGCGAGTGCTGAGCCTCCCAGCGAGCAGCCCCAGAGCACCGGTCCTCCCTACTCAATTTTCACTCCAACCCAGAAGAAAATCATCGTCGTCGTAGCTGCCTTTGGAGCCGTCTTCTCTCCCATGTCAACCACCATCTACTTGCCAGCCCTCAACACCATAGCAAAAGATCTCAATGTCAGCGATAGTCAGATCAATCTGACAATCACAACATTCTTGGTATGCTTCCGTTACTTCCTCCGTCCAAACCCAACATCACAAATGAATGCCACCGAGAGACTGATTGGAAGCACAGGTTCTGCAAGGTCTTGCACCCGCGTTTCTAGCTGGATTCTCGGACGGGGCAGGAAGAAGACCAGCCTACATGATATGCTTCATAATATACATCGCAGCCAACATTGGCCTGGGCATACAAAGAAATTACGCTGCCTTGCTCGTGCTCCGATGTATCCAGAGCGCAGGCAGTAGTGGCACCGTCGCACTCTCTCAAGGTGTTGTGGCCGACATAGTTTCGAGCTCTGAGCGTGGCACATATATGGCGTTCGCCTCTGTGACATCGATTGTGGGGCCAATTCTTGGACCTATCATGGGAGGGCTCATCAGTCAATATCTGGGCTGGCCCTGGATCTTCTGGTTCCTCGCCATACTTTCGACGGCTTACTTCGTACCCTTCCTCCTCTTCTTCCCCGAGACATGCCGGAACGTCGTTGGAGACGGCTCCCTCTCTCCACCACGACTAAACAAGTCCTTCACAAGTTTCATGATCGCGGAGCGCAGAGCCAAAGCCGGCATCCCAATCGATGAAGCCCAACGTGCAAAAGTGGCCAAAAATTACAAGCTTCGTGTCCCGAACCCACTATCGACCTTGGTGATCATCGCCGACATAGAAGCCGGCCTTGTTTTGTTCTGCACCGGGCTGGTCGTTGCTTGTCTCTACGCTGTCAACACTGGTATACCGAGCCAGTTTGGGGGAATATACAATTTCAACGATCTCAAACTCAGTCTTGTCTTCATCCCCTTCGGCTCCGGGGGTGTAATTTCAGCTTTCACTACAGGAAAGATGATGGATCGTAATTACAAGAAACATGCCAAACGCGCCAGCATGCCCGTGGTCAAAAATCGCTTTCAAGATCTCTTGAACTTCCCCATCGAGAGAGTCCGCCTAGAAGTCGCACTGCCGCTGCTTTATCTCAGCTGCGCCGCTATGATCGCCTACGGCAGGGTCCTGGCGTTCCAAACCAGCGTCGCAGCCCCACTCGTCATCCTTTTCTTCGCCGGCTACGGCATCATTGCCGCGTTCCAAGTCCTCAATATCCTGATGGTAGATCTGAACCCCGGCAACGCAGCCGCTGCAACGGCAGCCAACAATCTGTTCAGGTGTTTACTGGGGGCAGGGGCGACGGCCGTGGTGGTGCCGATGATTGAGAAAATGGGGGTGGGATGGACATATACTTTTGCGGCCTTGCTGTGGGTTTGCTTTAGTCCATTGTTGTGGGTCCTGATGAAGAAGGGGCAAGGGCTAAGGATGGCGAAGAAAGAACGCAAGGAGCGCAGGGAGAAGGAGAAAAATGGAAATGAAGAGGGACTAGATGTGAAGCCTACAGAGCAGATGACCGCACATCAGACGTCTACGGGAATGGATGTGATGGGAGAGGGGGAGAAGGAGCAAAGCGCCGAGGACAACGGAGCAAAGAACGTGAGCGCGAAGAACGAGCGGCATGTGAAGGAAGCTGCCTCGAATGGAGAGGCAGTGCTAGGACAAGAACCGCGCAAGGCGTCTCCTTGGAACAAGAAACTGAGTTGAGGTCGATCGAAATAAAGGTAGTTACACGGCAGCGCAAGACCTCATCATCACATCCATTCCCTCTGACCCAGACCCCGTCCCTCCTCCTCTCTAACTACCCTCCCCACCAACACCCTCATAGCACTCCTCAACCTCACCCACCAATCCAAACCCATAACCCAGCGCACCACCCCCCCACCCCCATCCTCATCCAAGCACTACAACCCTACACCCGCACCCACGTCGCAAATACCAGGAACCCCCTCCAACCGCAAGCCTCACCCCCCAAGTTCCCAACCCCCGCAAATTCCACCCCACGTCTCAAAACAACATCCCCCTCCCTCATTCCATCCCATCCCATCCCATCCCCAGGGACTCGACACCCTGCTCCCCCCCCCCGAGCGCCAAACCGGCGCAGAGGTGCTGATCTGTTGGTGCCAGCTGCCTGGGTTGATCCTTCTTCCTTCTTCCTTCTTACTTCTTACCTCTTACGTAGTTAACCGGACGGGACGTGCGGTTGATGGATCGATGATTTCGAGACGGGTTGTGGGGGGAACGGGCTGGCGTCACTTCGGAGCTGGTTCCCCAGGGGAAAGGGGGGGGTGGGGGGGTGGAGGAGGGCAGCATACTGATACGTCCACGCGGGTGACAAAAATGCTCATAACTAGGCCAATTCGGGGATGGCTGCCTCTTTTACCAGTCCTAGTTACCAAAATTTGGCAGCTTTCTCTCAACGTATTGCTTTAGGTTAGTTGCTGTTGCTTTAACAGTATATATTTTATATATTGATAATTCAGGAAATCTTGACTGATTGAACTAAAAACGTATGAAAAAGGAATAATAGAGTGCCAAACTTGGATAGTTGGGACTGTTGAAAGAGGTAGCCATCCCCGAATTGGCCTAGTTATGAGCATTTTTGTCACCCGCGTGTACGTGTAGGTGGTGGGAAGAGAGAGGGGCGGAGTTTGTGGCTTTGGGGGAGGTTGCGCGCAAAGATTTGATGGGTGGTTAGTCCCTCGCTTTCTACCCTGACGAGTCATGTCGTGGCGTGTGTGGAGTATTGAGGAGGATGGGGGAGCGAGGGGTTTGAGAGGGGTTTGATGGCTGCGGTCTGGAGGGAAGTATCATTTGGCAATGGAATGGTGCCTCCTGCGGATTTAATACCGACTTGTGGAGTTGAGGTGTTTGATGGGGAAGAATTATTGTGCATCCTGTTACTGGGGATGGTGAGATGGGAGGCGGGGGGGGGCCGCATTCTATCTCGATTAGGTAGATTCGAGCGGTGTTAAAGCACTCTCAGACCCTCGTAAGGACTGCTTGATAACTTGGAAGAACAAGCGCAGGGCGGAGTGGAGCGGCAGGTGGCTGAACGAGTCTGACTATCGAGGAGCGCGCAGGAAGTTCTAGCATGATTCCCCGAACATGGAACCCATACCCTGATACAGTAGCGCTCTTCAAGCCTATCCAACTCCTCCTCCACCTTGTCCATTCCCCTCTCCGCTCTCTCCGCCTCCAATCTAGCTTCCTCCCTCTCCGCCTTTAATCGAGCCGCTTCCCTATCCGCCTCGAGCTCCCAATCCCGCTTCGGCCACGGCTAGATCCGAGGCGTGAGACCCTCGTCGAACATCTTCGCTCCCTCCTCGTCATCAGGCACACTCATCCACCAAGACCCGTCGACAGGAGTGTCTCGATGGTAGAAATAGCGTGTAGACTCGTAATGTCCCCTCTGCGTGTATATGTGTAAGCCTCGGTATCTCACAAGGTTCAAGTGAGAGGGGATGCGGTGGCCCAATGGCTCCATCGTGTGTTTTTGCAACTCGAGAGGATTGAGGTCTACCTTCCCGAAGGGCCGATTCAGGCCCAGCATTGAAAGCTTCCTGATGCGAGGTAGGCGTTGCAATAAGATTTTGAATGCCGAGCGGTGGGCTGGCGATTGGTACTCGAAAGCGAATTCGAGGAATTCAAGGGCTTGAGGTCCCCGAATGAATAAATTAGTTTTGGAGTTATATCTAGCATATCCGCAGGTATAGATAAATGTTTCAATGACTGCTTGTTCTGCATTGACATGAGAAATGTTGTTCCGGGATCAGACAGCGTCGGATATCTCCCGCAACACGGCTCGATATTCCGGAGAGACCCATCCTCAACGGTCTATTCGATGCACATTGCCAGCCAACACAGGCCAATGACTGCAGAATGGAATCTCAAGGAGCGATGACGATACATCTGCAGGATCTCGATTCAGACCTACCCAATTGGTATGGTTTTAGCGAACATTCGAGCTGCATGTCAGATGAGCTGCTCGGACATTGCCCCTTCTTGCTTCCGGTTAGCAGCTTCATGCAAGCCATCACCGTGTACCAGTGACCGCGTTTCTGGGTTCTGTGCACGCTTTCTCACTCCATAATAGGGTTTAGACAAGGCGTAAGTGGTACATGGCGCTCATGCTCGGCCAATTAAGCGAACTTGGAAAGCAAACATGGGCCAGGGACCTGCATATCGCACACATGAGAGAGGTTAATTGCAGGCGAAACTCGCTCGTCCTCGGCGGTCAGAGACTCCTATGTATCGCCGAGGTGTAGGATTTGATCGATCTTCCCCTTCCCGTGCCCAATTCTCAGGATACGGCCGTGACTTATGACAGTTGTGTTGCATCGTTGGGATGCAGCGTATGCAGAGTGTCTAGCTAACGTTACGCACGACCTGGGTGCGGGGGTAAATTGAGACGTGCGTAAGGAAGTCGAATATCAACCTGCGCCCTGATTGGTTCAGAATATCTCTTGACGACTGTGTGGGAGGTATCGCAGGTGAGGAGACTGCATCGGCATTTTCCTCAAAGTACTCTCACGTGCATGATAGATTGGCCGAATGACCCACAGAGAAGTAAGGCCGTCATTGCGTTGCACCCTGCATTCGAGTCTCGTATGCGGAGGAGCTCGTACGATCATGCAGTACTGTTCCAAAAGGCCTTAGTCGGCATCATCGGAGTAATGAGGCGTCTGAATGTAAGAAGAGAAACATCACGAGGTTAAATGGATGCGAGTCAATGGTGGGGCCAAAGATAACTGGGGACTGGAGAAGGTGCGACTTAATGGGGGTCAACAACTGCAGGAGAGCCCTTGTCGCTTTGGCTTCCTTTCGGTGGACTTCACATCAGATATTGATTAAGATGAAGAAGGGAACCAGCCCTCTTGAATATTACAAAATGCATAAATTGGAATGAAGGAGGAAGCCTGCCCTCTTCAGTACCTATTCCGGATCGAATACATTGGGCAGAAACGCTTGGAAGCCCACCTGCATGCATCTTTACCTCGTTGCATATTCGCCTTGTTCTCTTGCAGCCTTCTTTGCCTTCTTTGCCTCGCGACTGTCCAGCCTACTCATCGATGGTGCTCATCAATGTCTGATCTCAGCAGAACCTGCATGGAGCCTCTTATTGGCCACTGGGATAGTCGATGATGCTGTGATCGATGCCGTGAGTGCTGTGAACATAGTTGTCGGCCTTTGTTACTATAGCTTTGTGAACGATCAAATGCTAGGTTTGGGAACCAGAATGGAAGTTTTCTTTCTACACACAAACACATCAATAGCTAAACTTCATCTCCATAAGATACTTCCTTGCGATTCAGCATAATGAGTAGATTGGCCACTCCTCATCATCACCTCAGCATTCCCTTCATATCTCACAAATGCTTTGCAAAGAAGCTCGCCAATTGAGCATACCTAAACCGCATCAACTAGTCAGCATCAATACACTCAGTTATCTCAGCAGAGCAAAGGGAACATCACCCTCGCTCAAATTCCTTCACCACCTCCTCATCACCCAACCCCCTCGCTCCCATCCACCCATGTGGCATCGTAGCATACTGCTCCACCACATTCGCCTCCCCCTTCTGCAGTATCTTCTTATAATCCGCTACCGCTTCAGGTGACCCATCCTCCTTCGAAAACAGACAGATGTGCGGAATTGCCAATTTCTCCGCATCTTCATTCGCCAATCTCCTGTACAACCCACATCAGCATGATCATTTCCCTCTGCATTTCCCAACTCCAGGATGGAAATACCCCGGATGCGCCTGTCCCGACGCCAGAAACGGCGTCCCCTCCCCCGACACCAACACAACCATCTTCCCACCCCAACAAAGCCCATACCCGCCCCACTTCCTCACATGTCCCCACCTCTCTTTCCCCTCCTTCACAACCTCAAGCAGCTTCCCAACATTCTTTCCCACATCCGCCTTCGTAGCCATAAACTCCTTCGCCACCGCTCTCTTCTCCTCCGTATCAGGTGGATACAGACTGATCGGCAGCGCTTCCCCCTGAAAGAAGTCGGGCATCAATACCACCGCGTCCGCGGTATGTGCGAGGCGGTCGCAGCCTTGGATCGTTTGGGGCATGGGGCCGAAGATGTCGTAGACGGCTACAAGGGCGCGTTTGGGCGGGTTGGTGGGAGGTGTGGCGACATCTGGGGATCGAGTGAGCAAACAGGTTCAAGGCTGGGAGGGGAAAAGGTGGAAGGGGGGAAAGGGGTGGTGGATGGGAGTGCGAAGGGCCAATAGCAGGATCGCTTGAAGGGGGTAGACATACAGACGTCCAACCCGGCAAACTTCTCCCACTTCCCTTTGGGTGCATAGTCATGAGTGGTCACGGCGGGAAGAGCACAGCAGCTTTTATTCAGCTCGGCCATATTGATCGTCCAGGCCAATGGGACGAAAGGTTCAAGGCGGTGGGTGGACTGGATGGGGAATGGAAGTTGGTGGAGAGATAGATGGAACCATGGGCAAACGATCGGTCTTTATAGGTCTTTCTGGCAGCATTCGAAAAGCTGACTTGCGTATATGCATGTCGAGGTGGACGTCGGGGATAAGATGGTGGGTCGGACGATTCGGAGGAGTTTACTTGACTTGCATTAGTCTCGAGCTAGTTATGGACATACTGCCCCTCGTGCCGTACCTTATTGAGTTTGGGTCGGCTTTAGGGATGGTATCTCTGTAGGGCCGAGGGGCATTATCATTGTGATTCTACATTGTAAGGAGTATGTGCAACCATTTTTGGGAGCGTGGTGAGGTATATCATTCTATAGTACCTTCCTCCACGCATCTAGCTCGGCTTCTCGTTCTTAGGATCTCCTTGTGTAGTTTCCCCAGTCTCAGTCCTCATCTCTGCATTGGCCTATCCCAGAATCATCAGTCTTCACCGGTGCCTGCTAAAGTCAAGAAATACGGTCGATTCACCTGCTCCAACTCCTCTGTGGCTTTTTCAATCTCCTTGGCCTCGTCGGCCTTCTTGACCAAGGTCTCCTCCAGCACCGCCATCTTTGCCTTGATCTCAGCTACCGTTTCCTTGTGCTTTGTCTCGTCGATCCCGGCCAGGATGTCTTTACTAGCGACTATGACAGCGTACGCTCGTTTGCACGAGGTCTTTATGCCGGCCTCAACGAGTGCATGGAGCGGTGCTGTTGCCTGTGATGCTCAGCAATGGATCAAACCCCAAACATGAAAGTGGCACTGACCTCCTGCAGCTTTGTTGTAGCCGTCTTAACAGCATCCTCATCGTCTTCTCTGTTGAAAAGAACCTCCTTCAGTGGCTCTATCGCTCGTTCGACTTTGTCAGGATCTCCACTCTTCATTTTCTCACGATACCTTGCTAATTGCCACTCCGTTTTCCGGAGGAGTGTTTCCGCCACTTCATCTGCCTTGGTAGCTTCATTCCTTCTCTCTGCAAGCTTCTCATGCTGCTCGGTCCAGAACTCCTTGATCTCCCTCGGGTACGTCGTGTTCTCATAATCGAGCTCCCACTCCGGTAAATGTCTTTCAGCACGATCGATGAATGTGCGCATAGCCTTGTCTCGGTGTGGCACACCTGGGAAATGGACAAGCAATTCTCCCCTATTGATCTGAAAGGAGCGCTGTTGATCGTCGTTGAGCTCCCGTTGATAGGCGTTGAACCATCTTTGAGGCACGATCACATGATTTTTCCGAAAGGGGGTTTCTTTGAGTAGTTCGGCGAAGGCGGATTGGTCGCGATACTCGAGCGGGACATCGGGCCTGTATGCTGGGAAGGAGACGATGGCTGACATGAATTGGATAGACCAAGGATGGACTTTGATGAGAAAAATGCCGTTGTTGATGCTGCGGGGATCGGCTGTCACGAGAAGATGGATGTGGGCATATTCTTGGGGTGGGAGGAAAACGTCTAGAGGAATTTTGGGGTTCATGAGGACGGTGTCTGCATCCACCCAGCTGTTGCTCTCTGTAAGCTGGTACAAAGTACGATGAATGGAATGCGGCAGCATACAACAGCCATTGCAAGCGGTTCCCTTCAGGCTTCCTCATCTCTTCAAGAAGTGCAGCCAGGACGTAGGCTGGCTTGCTCCAGATACTCTCAATTATTGGATGTCGGAGCACGAACATCGGATATCCGTAGCGGTCATTGTGCCCTTGGTGCGTGTGAAGAGCGCGCAGAAAGGTAGGATCCTTCTGATTGTAGAGCATCGTCACCTTGCCAATCAATGATTCCGTTGCCACCTCTCTACCATAAGCTCCCGGTAACACCATGTCTTGTGGAGTTTCGTATTGGTGATAGTAGGTATTGAATGATGCCTGACCAGAGAAAAGCCCACCGAAGCCTGCCCGAGGAATGACGGGCGGAGGGTAAGTCTGCCCATGAGACCTGGAGAACAGATCCTTCAGGAAGAAGATGGTAAAGATACCAGTGACAGCTGTTGCCAGCGCTCTGGCCGCTATGTTCATATCTCCGGCACTGAAAATCATTGACGGCGACCGTCTCACATTGAGAGGAGACGCAATGTCATTAGGGCACTATTTGAGCATTGTAATGAAGTAAGGGGATTTCTGCTGGAATGCAAGGCACAATCGTTACAGCCTTTTTGAGCTTAGTGCTGTAGACTCGCTTTCCCTCGTCATCCTGGTCATCAACCAAAAGGCTCGGAAGCCGTAGGGGTATGATTCTGCGCGGACTCGATCCCTCAACGATAGAGTATTTGGAGAAATCTGTCACACCGCAGTGGTCACGCAGGAAATCCTCGTCAAGCTCCAGCAAACCGTTGACCAAAGTGGTGGGAGACCTAAGCATGGCAAGTATTGCGTCCGAGAAGATTTTCTGGACGTAATGGTGGTTAAGATCGAAACCTCATTTCAAGCAAAAAGGCAAAGGATACTCACCGGCTTCCTCAAGTCTTTCTTCTCCTCTGCATCCAGGTTAGTCACTCTCGCAGTAGCTGCATTCTCAATGGCCTAATCCACATCAGACCTTGCCATGTCTATCCTTTCTGAAGCCCAAACACACCGTAGCAGGCCATATACCAGTAATCGCCATCTCTCCCTTCCCCTCTCTTTCCCAATCCATAGCAAGCCCCTTCACAAGCACACTCATGCCAACTTTTCCCATCGCATAGGCCGTCTTGCCCCTGAAAAATCTCGAGTAGATAGGTGGACAGACGGCCACTATTCTTCCCTTCCACCCATTTTCTTCGAAGTGCGAGAGGCAGGTTTGGACTGTAGCGTAGAGGCCCTCGGGATTGATCCGCTGCATCAGTTGGAAACGCCTCACAGGGGTATTTTGGACCGAGTTCCACCATATAGCACCAGAGTTGTAGACGAGAGTATCGATGTGGCCGTAGGTCTCGATGGTCTTGTCGACGGGGGACTGAATGCTTTCATGGCTTTGGACGTCTACTGGAATGGCAGTGGCTTCGCCGTCGGTCTCTGTGATCTCGCGAGCGACGGTATTGATTGTTGAAGAAGGAGAATTCGGGTCTGGGGAAAAGGGCTGGCATATGCTGGCATCAGACGTGGTTTTGGCGGATACGACGACCGTGAAACTGTCAGAACAGATGCACCAAAGATGATGATCTCCGGCTGTTGCCAGGAATTGGGACACACCTCTGTAGCCATTGCTGGCCAGGTCAATGGCTATCTGACGACCAATGCCCCTAGAGGCTCCGACCACGAGGGCTACAGGTTTGACTGGCTGAAGGGAAGTCATGGTAAGACAACGGAGTCATACGCTCTGCTGGTACTCTTCCCAGAGAAATTGCCCGCACCTTTCGGAGACAGTAATCTCTGAGCCATGATTGAGAAGGGTTATAGACTCTAATATGAAGAAGCAAGAGGTGGGAGAACCGAGGAACTCAACTTGGGTTTGGGTTGTGGTTGCTATACTTGCTACACAGATGCAATTCTATTATATTTTGTCATACCTTGAATGCTCCTCTGTAGACGACTTTTGGGGGCCCTCTGGACTCTCTATCCTGAATAAAGTTCTCCATACATCTCTCCGAAGACAACCCTCCAGCTACCAAACGGCGTAAAATCAACGTACTATCAGACTCCGAGTCTCGGGACATGGGTTCATATAAAGCAGGAAATTGATAATTTGGAGGCCCATTGCTTTGGAAGATATCATTGCATTACCGGTGGCTAGATTATTTTTGCACAAGTCGCTTCATGGGATATCTTGACTACATGTAGGCGTGACAAGGAAAGACCCAAACTCCATCGCTATTTTAAACATTAGAGAGTGCTTCTCCTGCTTTAAATTCAAGAACGAATGTACTGGTCGACTTCTGGATTGAATTGGCCAAAGCTTGCTGCGGAGTTCCTTTTCGACATCGGAGCCCGAGAAGGTTTCGCCGAAGAACGTGGTTCCTCCTCGTCTTCATCGTCGCCGTAATTACTATCACTGCCATTGACACTGGCATGGTCCATGTCAGGTTCACTCGAGCTCGCGCTCCAGCCACCGCTGCCACTGGCTTCACTTGTGGATGGAGAGCTGGGGTCCGTGAGATGCTCGGCCGATCCTGCAGCGGCTTGTTTGAGTGGATAAATGATGTTGCTCTGAAGAGGGACCATGTTCTCCTCAATGGGACTGACCTCTCCTTCGAAATCGATGTTGGCGGTGGCTCGTTCGGGGGGGCCCACGTCGCCATAGCTGTTATTGAGGAATTCTATTGATGGAGTCCTGATCGGTTGAGGTGACCTGAGCGGCAGTCTGCGACCAATAGAGAGACGACGTGGAGGAGATGGCGCCTTGCTACTTTTGGCGTTCACAATGAGTGGGCTTGGCTTCGCAGATAAAATGTCCATGTCAGGTCCAAGTTCGATGATTTGTTCCCTGAGCGAGACAGGCCTGGAGGGTTGTAGCTCGATCCCGATCCTCCTCTTCTCTGGCTTCCTGGTTGTCCATGGAGGAGTACCAGCGATCTGCACAGCCAGGGGATAGGATACCCCATCAGTGTCTCTGACTTCGTTCGGTACTCGCGTGACAGAAATGAGAGTCTGAAGGACTGAATAAATAAGAATCCAGCGAACTTTGCGTGCGTCGGCGCAAGAAACAGTCGTCTCCTCTCGCATAGTCCAAGACTTTTCAAAACGAAGGTACTCGCGGACAAGACCGTTCCCCATGACTTGTTCGTCAACAGAGTTGGTAGCTACAGTGAGAGCTACTGAAGCTGCAACTCGTCGCTTCAGCTTTGCTTGTTTGTTGCCAAAGATGTTCCATTTGCCACGTCCACGGTGGTTTAGGGAAAGCGGCACTTTCGGAACGAGAGGAAGTGGGTGAGGTAGCTGAACATATTTGTTCCTCTTGTCAATGGAGGCCACGTTTTGAAAGACGCATATGCCACCATCAACCGGTTTGTTGTCCTGCATTAAGACTCCAGAACTCTGGTCGACCAAGTATTCGTAAAGATTGCGAAAGTCGAAGTACATTGATCGATAAACCTGCTTTGGCAACGCTTCGCTATGTCGATCTATAGGGACGGGTGGCCAGTAGCTGTGCTGTCCAACGTAGTAGGAATGTAAGAATGATCGGAACCGTTCCAAGTGCAATTCGGCTTCCTTTCCTAGCCCCAAATATGCCCCGGAAAGGTCTTCCTCGAGAAAAGCTCCGAGAGATCTTCCTGCACGTTCTAGGCGTAGATCCATCTCGATGTAGGCTCGCGTGATAAGGGCTTGAGAGGCGCGAGAGACGGCCTGCCAATGGTGTCAACAACCTACCCGCAGGTATGTTATGAGTGCAGAAACTAACCTCAAACTCGGCACTTGAATCCAATCGATCATTCATTCCCGTACAATGCACGAAAGCGTCGGTCCACAACTCGCGATACTCGAATTTCTCAGCAAATTGGAGAACAGCGAGTGCATGGTCTGGGCAATCTCGGAAGTCAGTATAGCCCTGGTCATCGATGTACGCCAATAGATCGTCCTGATTTTCGTCTTGATTCGACCGATAATGATTCATTCTTTCCAGCAGAGCGACCAAAGCCTGGCCCAGGCGATCACCAACCATGGGCTTTTCGTAAACCCAAGCAAAGAAATTTCGGGTCCCAAGGTGGTACTGCAATGCCTCTTCACGGCTCAGGTGGGCAGGAGCAGGGATATAAAGCTCGAACTTCGGTACAGTTGATGGATCGTTGAAACATTCGGACTTTTCAGAGGGTGTGTCAGAGCTCGGAGAGGAGTCGGGAGATGCATGCATGAAACATTGCTCCAGAAGATGTCTGCAATTACTAGATTCCAGGTCCGCAAGCGATATCCGTAAAGAAGCCCCTCTTCTTGAAAAACCTCTTTCGTAGAAATGCACCAGACAGTCGCCGTCAGACAACCAAAGTTCGGGGTCCTGTAATCTATTTAGAAGGTCTCGCATGGACACAAGGGTCGGGAAGAAGGGCGTACTCTGCGCACGGAATCCCATTTCACCGTCATGCGTCGATTGCCATCCCACCGTTTGGCGTGAGAGGCGTTGAGAGAAGGACGGGCTGGATCAGAGACATTGCAGACATTTTCGGATGAATCGCAGGCAGATTTTGACATATAGAGATTCAATTTCGCGATGCGCCGGTTTGGATTGGGAGAGCAGTTCCTGCTAGCTGGGTTACTCCTCTTCATCCTCGGGGGAGGTTCGGTGGATCGTTGTCGCAGGCTCGAATAGGATCGAGTTCTGCTCGACATGCTGGCGGTGTCGGTCTCGAAGTCGATGGCGTTTTCGGACACGTCCGTTCGACAATCACCGATCCAATGAGTCTCACTTTGTTCGCAGTTGCAACGTTGTACGGGGAGGCTGGAGGGAGCTCTGTGAGGAAAGACAGAAGGGGGTCGATAAATTATATTTCCGAGAGGAAGGAGGGGGAGGAGGCAAGCAATACAACACTTAGCACTCAGCTGGAGTATGGCAAAATGGGGTTTTTGACAGAAATGATGGGGATTCGAAGCAAGGATACGACAAGCATGTTGGCGTCATTAATAGAGGTCTGGAATCTAGATGGGGCAAATGATAGACGATGATAGTTTAAGCAGGCTGCAGGGTCTAGAGATAGATTCGAGCATCTTGCTTCTCGGAAGCACAGTAGACCGTGCACTCTAACTGCATGGGGTGGACCAACATTGATGGTGCATCGCACTTGACCCAACCGAGAGAGCCATGGTCGAGAAATTGCCAATCTCGGATGAAGGGTCAATGATGATGAGTGATGATTCGCTGCGATTTGCATTAGTTAGCTTAATGATCGTCATCCTGGCTTCTGGTCTCGTCCTGTTTCGAACCATATTAAAAAGATAGCTCACGCACCAAGCGAGCTAAGCTGCAAGCTATGCATCAAAAGCTCCGTAGCGGCCCAAATAATTGCTGTTGGGCGGGGGAGGTCTCAACTAATAAATTCTCTCCACGGTCACCGAGATGCCAAACGCGTTCAATTGATGCAAGCTACAGACCTATACGCCAGACGTACGCCAGATGCACGCCAACGCAAAATTCTCCCCTCTCCACCCTCTTATCCACTCATACACTCTCCCATCTATCCACTTAAACTCAACACCATGCGATCAGACCTCAACCACATCAATGTCCATGAATCCCTGTCGCTTCCTCCACGCTGTTCTCCACTGTTTAATGCGATGAGGGGAACATTTCCACTAGGGTCTTGATAATGTAGTTGCCTACCTGCTGCAGGGTTTCAACAACGATCAGAGACGACTAACCGCTTTACTGTCCCAGCTGCATTATCACAGTTGATCATCAGGCTGTCGCAGACCCTGCATCTTACTAGCTGTCATCTACTGATGATAGCCAAAGTCAGCCCTCGTTCGTGCCCGCCCACGCCTTAAATCCTTACGGACCGAATATCAATACGGAAGCGAATCTCCTTCAACTCGGAGAAGACTTCGCATCATGGCTCCGAGGCGTTTGGTTACTGACTCAAGCGATGGTGCGTCGTGGGAGTTTGGATGCTCCCGAATGAACCGCTGACAGCCCCTCGTTGCTTCTCCACTCGGTCAATGCAGGCTATCACTGTGCTCTCACGACACTGTCAAGCCTATCGGGTGGCCTTGAGAGCGACAGATGATAGTGGATAGCAGCTCAATCTCTCATGAAACGAATCTGCTATGAATGTCGAGCATACCTCGAAATTAATGACATTTTGCTGTCTTTCGAGTCGTTCGTCTTTGCATCTAAGTTTCTTTAAGGAACAACGTGGCATGTGTGCTCCTTGGTGGAAATGTCTAGCCCCAGTACTGGTCGTGTTCGCAGACTTTGCTCCGTTGTCTATTTTTGGAGGTCTTCCATTGCGTGGCATCATCAATAGCTATCTCGAATGGATGCATGCCGTTTTACCCATCAATCATTCCCTACCTTCAAGCAATATCAAATGGCTGGTGAATTAGCGAGAGACATCTCAATCTCCTCACACGTCGCGGTAACCAGGCTGATGACTGGAATGACGGCTAAGCCCGTGTCAACAATGTGGCTTTTCGCTATATAGTGGTTGGCATGTGGTCCTTCATCCTTCTCCTGCCTGACCTCGTTACTCCCAGAGATTTTACCACATTCGTTGATTGAAAGTCGACTGGAGAAATTACATCTTCACTGTCTCTTGTTTTCTGATACAAGCCCCTGGCCGATCGCCAGAGCCAGACGCCACGGCCCAGCAAATCTCCCAAAAAACCACGTTACCGCAACAGGCGCGATGCAATGGAGCGTCGTGCTGACGACTCTGAGTTATGTCACCAGTACCGTGGCCCAGGGTAGCTATGGCGGCGCTCAAACTAGCTGTTCCTCCAGTGCTAGCAATGCCTGGCAATTTGTGAACTGTTATCAAGGCGATGGTTATCATACCCACGCCGATTTCACCTGGCAGCTCTCAACCTCCTCAAGCAATGCCCAATCCTATCCCAACTATGGTTCAAGTTCTTCCCTCACCGTCGAAGTATGTCAGACCGCTTGTCGAGGTCACGGCTTTAAATACTCCGCTCTGTGGTCGGGCACCGAGTGCTACTGTTCGGCCAGCCTCCCAAATCCTCAACCTCCAACAAGCGGGAATACCACATCTGGGCCTGGCACCACCTTTAATCTTGTTGCCGCCCCCAATAATTGTAACGCTGTATGCCCCGCAAATTCAACGGAGACTTGTGGAGGTCAGAATGGGGCTCAAGTCTATCTTGATGCTTCCTTCGGCACCGGTTCCAGTGCCGGAGCCTATAGCAACTACAAATATCTAGGATGCTTCAACAACGGCAATGCAGGACCCATGTACGTTACCATCGCGACCTCGAACACGATCAATTGCGTGACATACTGCGGTGAATTGGGCTATGCATTCGCATCTCGATCGGGCATCGATTCTCAGTCTGGCGGCACCAACTGCGGTTGCGGCAGTGAGATTCAAGCAGGATTGGAAATCGCCGAATCTAGTTGCAGTAACAATTGCGATGGTACGACGGGCACGTAAGTAATCCGTCAAAGTCGTCTCTATCCGCGCAATTACCGTCTTCTTCATGAATGACAACCGCTGACTGGGATATAGGGGTGGTGTCCTTGCGTGCGGCGGTCTCAATGCTTTCTCGGTATTCGAGAATACTCTCGTCGAAGGATGCTATACACCAAGAAAGCCTGGTGCAGACGCTTCCCATACCTATATTGCTCCTGCGGATGCTGGCGTTGCCGTTGGGGGTGGTGGCTCCTCGTCCACGTCAACAAGCACCTCCTCGACTTCGTCATCAACGTCCACTTCAAGCTCTACACCCACGTCCAGCTCTTCATCCTCTTCGTCGTCTTCGACATCCTCGTCTACACCCTCGTCTACCTCGTCTACGTCATTGTCTACATCTTCCTCTACGTCCTCCACCTCATCGACCAGTCCTCCGAGCTCTACTGTCTCTTCTACCACGTCCACAAGCGTTTCGGGAACCGTCGTCTATGCCACAACCATCTATACCTACTCCACAGTGGTTTCGACGCAAGCCGGTAAGTATCCTTACATGTTTGCTGTCAACTAAAATCGGTCTAACACAATGTCAGTCACCACCACAGCAACTCAGGTCTCAACAGTCGTTACCACCAACAATGTCCCAACCACTGTCTACCAAACTACGGTATCTCGTCCCATCAACGCATCAATGTTGCAACCGTAAGACTAACGAGCAATGTCTAGGTGGTTACGTACACCACGATGGTACCAACAACAATCGTCACAACAACCACCCAGGTCACCCTCTCCCTCCCCATTCGATCCATATGTTCACTAACTGTCGATCAAGGTCTCGACGTACACAACAACGACAACATCCAAAGAGACCGACTTGTTCACATCCTACCAAGGTACCGTAACCCTTGAGCCAACAACAACGTTCTTCCCCAGCCAGCCATCATCGACCTCCAGCACCTCGTCGACCAGCTCATCCTCTAGCTCCTCTTCTTCGAGTGACTCCTCCTCCTCCTCCTCCTCCTCCTCCTCCTCCTCCTCCTCCTCCTCCAGCACCTCCAGCACCTCCAGCACTTCTTCCACCTCATCCACTACCTCCACCTCCCCCACGTCAACAGACACCAGCACATCCTCTTCCCCCACGTCAACAGACACCAGCACATCCTCTTCCACCACGTCAACAGACACCAGCACATCCTCTTCCCCCACGTCC
>JAABUQ010004614.1_pt1 | contig 23285 bp, 24 predicted proteins | sample 5560001 | NCBI WGS metagenome assembly JAABUQ01 (sample SAMN10711888, study PRJNA513371) | rock metagenome | isolation source: Antarctica rocks | place: Antarctica: Victoria Land, Finger Mt nord | collected 2015-12-18 | reverse complement strand
TGGTATACTTCTGGTAACATTTTGTTTGGATCGGTCTGCTTGAATTCATTAGGCCGATCTTTTTTTACCATAAAACGCTACAACCTTTATCAAGTAAGCTTTTCGCACTGTATTGTCTCCCCGTCAGGGTGTCTAGGCAAGACAATGATGTCAAACCCCGCTGCAATTTGTACCGTCAGTACTTTCGCGATCGCCTGATTCTGAATCTGCTTCGTCCTCACCTGCTTCAGGCATACTGCAACGCTCAACATTATCACCAACTAGAGCAGAACCTAACTCAACTTCACCAATCCCTCGATTATCTGGGTTTGATTATTTTGAACACTTTAGGGCAGATACAGTCAATCACATCACAAGCCATTCAATAGCTGCAAATCTATTTTGCTAAACCTACCCACTCACTCCAACTTCCAGACCATTTATGGGCTTGGGTCAGGCATCAAATCTCTTGCAAACGCTGTCGTTACTCACTTCGCTGAAACTGCTGGGGTTAAGTACACGGGAGACCGAAGTTTTATTCTGGGCGATTCAAGGCAAAGATAATCAGGCGATCGCAAAGCATCTGAGCGTGCATGTCAGCACAGTCCGAAAACATCTGGAGAGTGTTTATCGCAAATTAGGGGTGCAAAGCCGCAGCAATCTCCCAGGCATTAAAAAAATTAGGAATTCTCAATTTTAAATTGCAATCACTTGTCTGACGCCAGCGACAAGTGGAGGTGTTATCAAGCTATGGATATGCTAACCTTTACGTAGAGTCATAGTAACATCAACTTGATGGTTTCGTGACCTTCACTCCTTCTTGACACTAATACTGACAGCATCAAGGATTTACGCGATGACACTCATGAATTAAAAACATAAAACCAGCGTATACTGCGATACCTGGAAAGCTTGGCTCGAAATGACCGCAACGTCAGCCAACCACAGCCGTGAGGAGCAATCGCTATGACCGCAAAAACTTTTCTCACCTTAGAAGAATTCTGGGCATTGCCAGAAGGAGAGACGACCTATGAATTAGTGGATGGGGAAGCCATACCTAAAGTGTCACCGAAAGAGTTTCATTCGATGTTGACTTTCGCACTGACGACGTTACTGACTCATTGGGCTAAAAACAGAGGCCGCGTTCGACTAGAATGGGCGATAAATCTAAAACGTCGAGGTGTGGATTGGGCACCAGTTCCTGAAGTAACCTACGTTTCTTATGAGCGATTTCCCGACAAAAAACCAAGGCGCAATGAAGCATGTCCTGTTGCTCCTGAATTGGTGATTGAAATTATTTCCCCAGGGCAGACATTAATAGAGTTTGAGAATAAGGCTAAGGACTACTTGGCTGTTGGGGTATCACGAGTTTGGGTTGTTGACCCTGAAGCTATGAGTATCAGAGTCTTTTTCCCAGATGGTAATGTCATTTTCTATCACCAAGATATGCCTATTGTGGATACGCTGCTACCTGGTCTGGAACTGACGACGAGGCAGATTTTTGAGGAAGCAGAACTGATTTAGGCAATGCATACCGCATAGTAGGATTCGGTTCTACAAGGCAGATGGAGAATCAAAGTGTTCTGTCCCTGGCTGTGGATTTTATTACCCCGGAGAGCATGATTCTAGGTTTAAGCGTATATTTGGTGCTATTGGCGAGTGCTTTGACCCGTCTCGTCTGACCAATAAGTAGAGTTTTCCGGTCTACGATATTTGTCGCTGATTGTAATAGTTTATGGCAGTCTAGGGCTAACAGGAAAAATGGAAGAAATCCTCGAACTCAAAGAACTAATCAAAAAGCGGGATTACGATGGCGCAATGAAAATTGTTGAAGAAATGGAAGAGATGTCCAAAAAAGATATCATCAACAACATCAGGAGTTATGCTGTTATTTTGTTACTGCACTTGATTAAAAGAGAGGTTGAAAACAGAACTACTAGTTCGTGGGACGATTCTATTGATTTTTCAATTCTTGAAATCCAAGCACTTAATCGTAGGCAAGAAGGTAAAGGTAATTATCTTAACCGTGAAGAGTTAAAAGAATTAATGGAGCAAGACGCCTTTAGGCTAGCGATTATTAAAGCGAGGCGAGAAGTTTTTAAGGGTGTGCTCGCCCCCAAGGAAATCGCTGCGCGGGTAGACAAGGATACTTTGATAAATAAAGCTTTAGATATGATCGCCTCAGATATTGATTCCTGACAAAACATGGCATTAGCAAGACAAAAGCTATGGACAGTAGATGTAACAGTTCAGGGGGGACTTCTTAATTGTCCTCCCCTGGGTGAATCAAAGAAGCAGCTGCATTGCGCTTATTATACGGCGCTGCCTACGCTACGCCTGCTTTTCTGGGTAAAAGATGAATAGCGTACAACCTGTCACTGCGGTCGAACGTTCTCGTTCACCCGCCGGAAATAACCTCTCGATCTCAACAGACAACCCCTCGGCGATCGGGTGCAAGCGGGTTGTTATGTAGCGGCTATGCAAAGACAGGTGTCGTGTCTGTATAGAACCGCACTGATTTTACCAAACCATCTTCATTGAGGTCTGTAAAAGCTACCGCTCGAATAGAAACCTTCTTTCCATCCAATCGGGTGTAGTTGTTAATGGCTTCTAAAACGTAGTTCTGGTCGGTTCCGTAGATATTCAGGAGGTCATGCTCTAACTCCTTAAAGCTTTGCCAGTAAGTCCCAAGTCCTTGCATAACGGCTTCCTTACCTTTCATAGGGGAATTATTATTGGACTGAACTTCGCAATCATCCGCTAAAAATTTAGCGTAAGCTTCTATGTCTAAACTGTCGAGCGCATGCAAGTACTGGAGATAACGCTCGTAGGCTGACTCGGAGAGTTGGTTGATTCTCAGTGAATTCGTTTTCATGCCGGTTTCCTCCTCCAGACATAACATTATACAGCCGCACCGTTATGCGGCTGAGCGGCGGTAAGTAGCCTATGCATCCACACTAGGGGTGTTAGTCAGTCTGCTCCAGCCGAATTGTTATGCGGCTGGCTGTACACATTAATTCAGGTAATGATCCAAAAACTCATAGGCTCTTAATCGCATCTCCTCAGAGAACATATGATTACCAGAATAGACTTGCCGTTCCAGCTTTCCATTCACAAATCCCGATTTTGCATGTTCCAAAATGTCCTCGATATTCCGACTAAATTTATCGTCATAAGTGCCCAATACGAGAAGATTACATGGTTCTACTAAGCGCACAACATCTTCAATATCACGGTAAGCTAGAAAATTAGGAAGCACATAATCAAACTGTATCCCTATATTTTGTGCCAATATCTCCTTGAATGTCGTAGAGCCGCAGTTACTCACTGAAACCTTGATTCTTTTGTCAATCGCTGGTGCGAACAGTGCTGTTCGTCCACCATATGAATGACCAATAAAACCGATCCTCGTTGAATCCACCTCTGGAAGGCTCTGAAGCAGATCAATACCGACACTGATATCAAACAACACCTTTCCAAGTAAGGTTTGCCCTTGCATCAGCCTTGTGTGAAGTTGATGAGCGTGGTAGAGCATAGGAGCAGTTTCATCTGCTCTCTCTTCAAAACAAATTGCATCCGGGGCTAGGGTGACATATCCTCGTTCTGCCAGTTCCTTACGAATGAACGCCCCGCAATCTACCTCCTCAATCACCTTGAGATCCAAGTCAGTCTTTGTGGGCATCGTGCCAAGCAAGGAAAGTAAATCGTCTTTGTCCATCACTGTACTGGCTCTAACTTCCAGGGTAAGCGCGTCTCAAATGCTATTGACAAGCGGATTCGCCAGACATCGTTAGGTTGAGCTCAACAAGCAGCAAGAATCTTTAGTCAAATATAAACCATTCTCAATCCCCCAAGGGAGACGGATAGCCTGCCCTAATTTACAGGCGTCCCTCAAGTTGCTCAACCTTGTTAACGATGACCGGAAACTTTTGGAGTCCATCTCGAAGGCGAGTAGGGTAACGCCTTGAGGAAAGCGGCAATATTCACAGCGATCGCCCCCTCGTTCGATAACCTGTTGGCGCAGGGGAGGTGTGCAATGCCACCAGCAGCTTTTGACAGTCCGCTCCAACAGGGTTGTTGTGCCGCGCTATCATCCTGCAATTCTGCAGCCACACTATTATTTGCCTGCTAGACAATAATTTATGGTATAAATTACCCAATGGGCAAGAAGGGCGCATGAGGATTGAATGGTTAGCAAACACGAAACTCCCTCACGATTCAACTTGGTGCAGTTGGGAACCCGCTTACTTTCTCTTAGAAATCAGAGAGTATGGACGCTTGGTGACTTAGCTCAACGCACGAATTTGTCAGAAGCTTATTTGTCCCGGATTGAAAGCGGCGAACGACAACCATCGCTTGCTGTGTTGTTTGATCTCGCAGGTACATATCACATCTCGATGGCTTCTCTATTTGAGGAACAGCCTTTGAGTAGCTCAGTTGTAGTGCGATTTATGGACATGCAGCACACTTCGATGCTCGAATTCCCCATCGCTTAAATGCTTTAAGCAACCAGAATACAGAAATCCTGTTGGTTTCTTGTGAAGCCTCTCACACTCTACTCAGGAGTTACTTATGACTGATGTGATTCCTGAAGTTTCAAGATTATTCATTCATCCAATTAAATCTTTGGATAAAGTTGGCATTGAGAATATAACTGTTCTCAGAAGTGGTGCGCTGAAGCGAGATCGCGAGTTTGCCATCTTCGATAAATCAGGTCACTTCGTCAATGGTAAGCGTAATGCTCGAATCCATGCCATCCGCTCTGAGTTTGATCTCGAAACCAATATTGTTTCGTTGTGGGTGCAGGGAACAGATCATGCGAATGTATTTCATGTTGAGAAAGAGCGTGAGGCACTTGAATGCTGGCTAGGTGAATTCTTTGATTTTCCAGTAGAAGTGAAGCAAAACCTCAATACAGGATTTCCAGATGATACTGTATCTCCTGGTCCAACCATCATTAGCACAGCCACCCTAGAAGCAATTGCCTCATGGTATCCCGGACTTGACGTTGAAGAAGTTCGCTTACGTTTTCGCTCCAATATTGAAATTTCAGGTGTCCCTGCCTTTTGGGAAGATCGGCTTTTTACAGAAGCAGAGGGGACGGTTAATTTTCAGATTGGAGATGTACAGTTTATGGGCATCAACCCTTGTCAACGCTGCGTCGTGGTTACTCGTGATTCCAAAACCGGAGAAGCTTACCCAAACTTCCAAAAAACCTTTGTGGCACAACGACGGACAACTTTACCCGAATGGGCAGAGCGATCGCGCTTTAACCATTTCTACCGCCTGGCAATCAACACGCGACTGCCTATTACCGAAGAAGGAAAAATGATCTGCATTGGTGATGAACTCAGAATTCACTCATTGCACCAATAATTTTTAGAATTGGGTCATCAACAGCACTTTTCTAGCGTGAGACAGCCGACCATTGCTGATAAGAGTGCGATCGCCTGTTCCTGAGCATCCTCCGTTTCACGCCAGATGACGACTGTTAGCAACGTTGAGCCAACCTTCAATGGCATCCTTCAAATTAACCATTACTTCCTCTATTGTGTCCCCTTCGGTAATGCAACCAGGAAGGGCGGGAACCTCTGCCCAATAACCTCCTTCCTCTGCTGGATGAATAACTGCTTTAATCTTCATAGGATTGTCAAATTCGTCACAAAACCTAATACTAGCAACCCTATCTGCTTGTTCTCAACTGTAGCGGCTCAAGTCAATAGTGATTACGCCTCGACCGATAACTCACTGCTAGGAGCGCGGTTGAGTCTAAATCACAATGCGCGAACACTCCCTCAACCACCTTTGGCAACTCTTGTACCGCTTGCTCAACCACAGGTAAAAGCAGATCACTTTTGCATCTCACCGCTGATCTCGATACGTTCCGGTGCAGCGAGTTTTTGGGCTGCGATCGCGCTTTCGCCTAGAACTTGCTGTCGCCGTTCCAAAGCTAACTTCAAAGTGAAATCTTTATTGAACAAAAAAAATCAGGAATTTCCATCAGATGTTTTGTCTGAAGATTCTGCTCACCGCCTGAGCAATCGCCAAGCGATGTTTCGTCCCATCCCCTGCCCATAGGCAAGCTGTCCCCAAAACGATCCCAGGGATTCTAAGAATTTTGATAAGGCCAGATTTCCTGCATCAATTGGCTCGAAACCAATCACTCTCGCTAGGTCTGCGGCAATTTGTTTCGCTTCGGCATCATCTCCGGCATAAAACAGAGTGGCAGATTCTGACCCAAACTGAGGATTGTCCATAACTTCCCAGCCAATCGTGTTGAAGATTTTGACAACTCGCGCCCCCGTAAACCAGGTTGCTACTTGTTCACTCCCTGATTTCGAGAGTTCGACAGCAGAATCCAGGCGATTTGCAATTAAAGGATTAGTGGCATCGAGCAAGATTTTTCCATCCAGTGTCCCAACCACTTGCAGAACCTCAAAGACAGATTCCCAGGGCACTGTGAGGACAACGACCTCAGCCTGTTGCGCGGCTTCTGCCAATGTTCCAGCGATCGCTTTGTTTTCTGTTTCAGCCAGTAGGGTTTGAACTTTCGGAGCATTGATATCCCGCACTCCGAAAATCACCTCATGTCCCTGTTTGCTCCAAGCTTTTCCTAGTGTTGCTCCTACGCTACCTGCACCAAGGATTGCAATCTTCATTATCACCCTCTCCTAAATCGAATTAACAGCAATAACGGATTCCCTATTCACCCAAAATCGTCGTTTCACATCGCCATTGTGCGACGTTCAATCCCTTTCACAAGAATCTCAGGATGTACGTTGTGGGGCACTGGCCAGCCCCGTTCCCAGAAGTAGATATTAATTTCGACAGTATTGTCAGCAACATCCCACCGCACAACCTTACCGTCTTTCACAGTGAGTAGCATGGTTTCAATTGAGGTGCCTTCGCGACCCGTAGGTTTGGGACCCATAAACTCTTCTTCGTGTTTCCAATGTAAACACACAGTGAAGAAGGCGCGACCGTTACCCGCTGCGTCAATTGCTTCAAATTCATCGACCAGATCAACACGAGATTTAAGCGCGTTGACGAATTGCGAAGCCCAACCTTTCAACGCCTCGCGCCCTCGAATGTCACGCCCCAGAGTTGAGTTGACAAGTACGTCTTCTGCCACAAGTGCGTCCCAGCGAACGAACTCACCCGTTTGAAATGCGTCGTAAAGTTCACGAACTAACGGATATTGCATGGAGATTGTAGCCTCCTCTATTTGTTGCTTTGATGAATGTTTGTGTCGATGAATTCAATCTAGCTACTATCCCATTGATTGACTAGAGGGTTAAAATGGAACTGACTATCCCATTAATGAAACAATCGATATGACGCTTCTCTGCGATCTCAACGAAGTCACAATCTTTGTCAAAGTTGTAGAAGCAGGCAGCTTTATTGGTGCATCGCGGGCATTAAACATCCCGAAAACCACCGTCAGCCGTAAGATTGCCCAACTGGAAGAAGGCTTGGGAGTCCGGCTCTTGCAACGCACAACGCGCAAAGTCAATCTGACGGAAGTCGGACGGTTATACTTTGATCGCTGCGTCAAGATTCTGGGTGATTTAGAGGAAGCCAATTTAGCGGTGGCAGAAATGCAAGCTGTTCCCTATGGGACGTTACGTCTGTCAGCGTCTGTAGTGTTTGGTGTAACGATACTCAATCACTGGTTAGCAGAATTTATGCGCCAATATCCGCAGGTGAATGTGGAAGTGCTGGTAACAAATCAATATGTGGATATGGTGGACAAAGGAATTGATGTAGCGGTGAGATCGGGTCCTCTGGCAGATTCAACGCTTGTCGCTCACCCACTAGGCGCAGTTCCCTACTGGCTCTGTGCCAGTCCTACCTATCTCGAAGCCCACGGTGAACCGACTTCACCTCAAAATCTAAATCACCATAGCTGTCTTAGTATTGTGTCTGAAACATTGTCAGAACTCATTCCGTGGACAATGAAACGAGGCAAAGAACAGCTAGCAATCAAAGCCCCAAATCGTTTGCGAGTGAATGATTTTTTGTTTATCAAACAACTGCTGCTAAATAGCTGTGGAATTGCCTATGTGCCCAATATTGTGGTCTTGGATGAAGTACAAACAGGAACGTTAGTGCGGGTACTAGCAGATTGGCAATTGATAGAACGAGAACTTTATTTGGTATATCCGAGCGCTCGCCACCTCTCGCCCAAAGTCCGAGCATTTGTAGAGTTTGTATATCAGAAAGTGACTCCTCAAGCTCCGTGGTTGAACACTCACAGATAGCTTTCAAACCACTGCTACCACCCAGAATTGATCGGGTCTGCCCAAGAATAGCCTGCTCTTGTGCCCTTGTAAGTTCAACTCTTTGTTACTCCTCATCCGAGGAATTGCTGAGGCTATCAGTGAAATTGTGATTGCATTACCTCAAGAACGGAGTGGTGCCCATGTCTGCCTAAATCATCCTTGAATTGTGCAACGCCGTTTAAGCTAATAAGCAGCAATCTGCTTGATAGCTCACTGTGCCGTAAATCCACCATCCAATGCCAGCGTCTGTCCAGTCACAAACGCTGCCTCATCTGAGCAGAACCAAACTACAGCGTTAGCAATTTCTTCTGATTTGCCAGCTCGCCCAAGCGGATGCATTGCCATCATCTGTTCTCTTGCTTGCGGGTTATCTTTAACAAAACGATCAAACATATCAGTCTCAATTGCACCAGGACTGACTGAGTTGACAAGGCAAAATGCGGTGTGGCTTTGCCTCCCGCATTATTGCCGCGCGAATGCCTTGTTTGGCATACTCCAGCGCCACAGCTTTGGTCAGTCCCACCACTGCATGTTTGCTAGCAACGTAGATCGGGACACCAGCCGCGCCGACTAAACCCAAGATTGAAGACATATTTACGATTGCACCCCCACCATTTTTGAGCATTTGCGGAATCTGATACTTCATCGACAGCCACACGCCTTTAACATTGATGTCAATGATTTGGTCAAATGTTTCCTCTGTCTGCTCAACGAGTGGACTCGGTGCTTGTTCAATGCCTGCATTGTTAAATGCGTAATCTAGGCGACCATAACTACGAATAGTTTGTTCAACCATCGCCTCAACATCTGTCGCTTGAGTGACATCCGTTTTGACGAACAAACCATCACTCCCAGCCTCTTTTACCAATTTGACGGTTTCCTCCCCTTCTTCAGAGCGGCGGCTAGCAACCACAACCGAGGCTCCCTTACGGGCAAATGCGATCGCTGTGGCTCTACCGATGCCTGAACTGCCGCCAGTCACGAGCGCCACTTTTCCAGTAAACAATGCCATGGTTAAGTTCCCTATATTTAAACTTACTCTTCAACCCTTGACACTCTACCTCAATTTACGTTGGCTGAAGTTCTTTGAGGGTTGGGTAATCAATATATCCCTTCTCGTCCCCACCGTAGAATGTTGTCGAATTCGGCTGATTTAAGGGGGCATTGAACTTGAAGCGTTCGGGTAAGTCGGGATTTGCCAAAAACAGCTTGCCAAATGCAACTAAATCGGCGTTGCCACTGGCAATGACTGCATCTCCCTTGGCGCGATCGTAGCCCGAATTCGTCATCAGATTGCCTTGAAAAATTGGGCGAAAATAGCTGGTAGGAATTGGCGTTCCGCTGTGGCGGATATGGGCTTCACTTGGTTCCATTAGGTGGAGATACGCTAGATTAAAGCGATTCAGTGCCTCTACCAGGTAGCTAAAGGTGACTTGTGGATTTGAATCGTGCATGTTGTTGAACGTGCCACTAGGCGAGAGGCGAATTCCAACCCGATCTGCTCCCCACACGCTAACCACAGCCTCCGTCACTTCTAGATGTAAGCGGGCACGATTCTCAATTGAGCCGCCATAGTTGTCTGTTCGCTGGTTCGTCCCATCCCGAAGAAATTGGTCGAGCAGATAACCGTTGGCACCGTGAATTTCAACACCATCAAATCCAGCCAAGAGCGCATTTTTAGCCCCTTGGCGGAACTGTTCGACAATCCCTGGAATTTCTGCCGTTTCTAGTGCCCGAGGAGTCACAAACGGTTTTGGTCCCTCATAAGTTTGAGCTTCACCCTCTGCCGCGATCGCGCTTGGTGCAACTGGCAGCGCTCCATTTGGTTGCAAACAAGGGTGTGAAATGCGCCCGACGTGCCAAAGTTGTAAGAAGATTCGCCCGCCGCGAGCGTGGACTGCCTCAGTCACGAGCCGCCATCCCGCCACCTGTTCTGGTGAGTGGATGCCTGGAGTAGCGGGATAGCCAATGCCTTGAGGTGAAACCTGGCTGGCCTCGGTGATGAGTAGTCCGCCTGTTGCCCGCTGAGCATAGTAGGTAGCATTCATCGCAGTTGGGACGTTTCCGTCCGCAGCACGATTGCGGGTCAACGGTGCCAGTACAATTCGGTTGGGGAGCGTATAAGGACCAAGCTGAATCGGTGTGAAGAGGTCCATAAGCTTTGATTTCCTTAACTATGTTTTTAGTTCGGGAATATCGAATAATTAAACTATAGTCCGGTTTGTGTCGTAATGCAAGTATAATTGCACTAGGGTAAGAGAAATTTGGGCGGTAATAGCTACCAACATACCAAAGTTTCAATCATCAAGCTTGTGTTGCTCTTCCTGCCATTCACGCCATCGCGCACTCGCGTAATGTTTTAAATTAGAGTCTTATTATTAAAATACCAACAACATCGTCCCCTGGCAGAAATGTTTCCCCCCCTAGCAGAGAAGCACTCTCATTTACATTCCCTGCATGATGATCAGCGGCTCGACAACTATTTTTGGCTGCGCGATCGCCACAATCCTGCCGTCATTGCCTACCTGGAAGCGGAAAACGCTTATACCTCGGCAATGATGCGGCAGACAGAGCCACTGCAAGCCGCGCTCTACAAAGAGATGCTGTCTCGCATCCAAGAAACCGATCTGTCTGTACCCTATCGCCAAGGTGACTACTACTACTACACCCGTACCGAAACGGGTAAAGCATATCCGATTCATTGCCGCAAACGGGGGAGCCTGGCTGCGGATGAGGAAGTCTTACTGGATCAAAACCTGCTGGCGGAGGGAAATGACTATTTTCGCCTGGGCGTGTTTCAGGTCAGCCCCAATCATCAGCTTCTGACTTACTCAGTCGATACCACAGGCGCAGAAGTATATACGTTGTTCTTCCTAGATCTCACCACCGGGCAGCTCTACCCTGACAACATCCCTGAAACCTACTACTCATTAGCCTGGAGTCAGGACAGCCAGACGGTGTTCTACACCCAGGTTGATGCTGCCCATCGCCCCTTCAAGCTTTTTCGCCATACCTTGGGTAGTCCTGTTACGGACGATGTTTTAGTTTACCACGAACCAGACGATGCCTATTTTTTGAGGGTTGATAAGACCCGCAGCGAAGCTTACATCCTGCTGTACCTGGAGAGCAAAGTCACCTCAGAAGTTCACTTCCTGGATGCCAACAATCCGGCGGCATCCTTTGAGGTTATCCAGCAGCGATCGCCCGGTATTGAATACTCGGTAGAACACCACAGCGACTACTTTTATATCACCACAAACGTTGGGGCAATCAATTTCAAATTGATCCGCACCCCGATTACAGCTCTCTCTACAGAGAACTGGCAGACCGTCATCCCCCACCGGGAAGACGTGATGATCGAAGATGTCAGTGCCTTTGCTGACCACTTGGTGATCTATGAGCGGGAGGCAGGGCTACCCACAGTCCGCTACACCAAGCTTTCCACAGGAGAGGAACACTACATCACCTTCCCTGAGCCAACCTATGAGGTGGCTGAGCAAGCCAATCCAGAATTCAATACCCACACTTTACGTTTTAGCTACACGTCTTTGGTGACTCCCAACTCGATCTTTGACTACAACTTGGACACCCAGGAGCGGGAGCTAAAAAAGGAAACCCCGGTGTTGGGGGGCTATGACCGCACCCAGTATATCAGTGAGCGGATGCAGGCTCTAGCCCCTGATGGCACTCCCATCCCACTCGCCCTCGTTTACAAAAAGGGAATTGAGAAGAATGGGGCTAACCCCTTGCTGTTGACAGGCTACGGCTCCTATGGCATAAGCTACCCCGACTCTTTCTCATCCCATCGGTTATCGCTGCTGGATCGGGGGGTGGTGCTGGCGATCGCCCACATTCGCGGTGGTGCTGAGATGGGGCGCAAATGGTACGAAGACGGTAAGTTGCTCAACAAGAAGAACACCTTCACCGACTTCATCGCCTGTGCCGAGCATTTGATCAACGAAAAGTGGACTTCCCCTCAGCATCTGGCGATCTCCGGGGGTAGTGCGGGCGGACTATTAATGGGAGGTGTCATTAACTTTCGTCCTGAGCTGTTCAAAGCAGTAGTGGCACAGGTGCCGTTTGTGGACGTAGTTAACACCATTCTTGATCCATCGCTGCCCCTCTCGGTGATGGAATGGGAGGAGTGGGGCAACCCCAATAACAAGACTTACTACGACTACATCAAGTCCTATTCCCCCTACGACAATGTGGAGGCAAAGGATTACCCTGCTCTGCTGATTACCGCTGGCTTGAATGATCCGCGTGTCTCCTACTGGGAGCCAGCAAAGTGGACTGCCAAACTACGCGACTTGAAGACTGACGATAACCTGTTGCTACTCAAAACCAACATGGGAGCAGGGCACGGGGGTGCATCAGGACGCTATGAGCGGCTCAAGGAGATTGCCTTCGAGTACGCATTTCTCCTGGAGCAATGGGGTTACAACGTTGCCCAAATTTGAGCGCCTCATAACACAATGGTTTTAGCGTCGGACAGAATGGGTCTGATGCACTTTTTATCCTGTTAGCCAAAAAAAAACTTATAACGGGGAAATTTAACATGAAAATTGGGGCTGATTATCACGGTTTAGGTAAGTGTGAATTTACTGTTTGGGCACCCCTGCTAAAAGAGGTAAGCGTACAAATCGTTTCACCCCAAAAACGCATTATACCTATGGAAAAAGATGATGAGGGTTACTGGAAAGTAACAGCTTCAGACATTGAGCTAGGAACGCTTTACTTCTACAAACTTGAAGGAAATATCGAGCGCCCAGATCCGGCGTCAAAATTCCAGCCCCAAGGTGTGCATGGACCTTCTCAGATTATCGATTCAGGCGCATTTGCCTGGAATGACACTGATTGGGCTGTAACTTCTCAATAACCGCTGATGCTGCGGTTTAGCTACTCTAGAGCTAGACCAGAGCCATCGCTCTTACTGGGAGTGGGCGAACTCAAGTTTTTGATTTATGCGTGTGCGAATCACATCAGGCAGATAGGGAACATGGTCATCCCCTTGCAAGCGCGACAGCAAGTACTGCCAGAACGAATAGGCGAGCTTGCGGCAGGTTTTTTTAAGTCCAGTAAAGGTATCGCGGGCAAGCCGTCCATCATCATGGCGAGTGCCACCACTAATCTTGCGCCTAGTGACATACTCGCGGATATCGGACTCCGCTGCATTGGTGTGCAGTGGCACTTGAGGTGTACCGAGGACTCGGAGCAACTCCTCTTTATGGGCGCAGAACTGCTGCATCGCCAGGTTGAGACCGTAGTGATGCGGGTAGCGCTGACCAAAGATTTCATCAAAGCGCTCTCGCAGTCGCTGCTGTTGTGTCTCTGAAGGCTTGTCTTGGTAATCCCGAAGCTGGCGGTAATAATTCCATAAGTCTTCCTGCAGCGCTTCAATCTCCTGCCGCTGCTGGGCAGTGTTGCCAGGCAGACGGCGGATGCCTCGCTCCATGTGAATCCAACAGAGTGCGTGAGTCAGGATAGCAAACTGTTTGGCTCCATCACTCAGGAGGATCAAATCTGGAGACAGCCCATGCTCAATCGCACTCCCTAACAAAGCTGCCTCTGTCACTCGTTTGACTGCCTGTTGACTTGTGATGTCTAAGCGCTGTAAATATGCCTGCCAGTCCGCTTCCCCCTGAGCGACCCTGGCACTGGAGAATTGGAGTTTTATCAGGTGGCTCTGGGGCAATTGCTGCGCGATGAGATAGCTGCGGGCATATTCATTGAGTACGTAATCTTCATACTGTCCGCGCAATATCCGCAGATAGTTTTCCCGACTTTTGCTATCGCTGCTGCTAAAGTAGGCAAACAGATCGTTCCCAATCACGGTGCAGTATCCGTTATGTCCCTGATGGCGGGTACTGGTGTCATCCGTATGCACATACTCCGCCGTCTCTAAACCTGCACGCAGCACTGGAAAGCTGCTCCGTGTGAAAATCGGCTTTTTCCTCCGTGAGCAGCCGGTTCACCTGGCCGGTTGAAATCTCAATGCCGAATTCTCTTAGCTGTTCCACAATTAACGGCTGTGGCACTCGGCATTGGTGGTGCTGGTACAGCACAAACGCTTTCAGCGTGACTCCATAATGACCTTGCTGTTGGGCGGGTAACTTCCCTGTAATTGTCCTGCCGTCAGTTGTGAGGTACTCGGCTAATAAATAACGGATGTTATGGCGCTTGAGGATCAAATCTTGGACGTCATATTCCCGATACCCATTGAAGCTGGCTCCCTCTGGCCACTCAAGAGGCTCGATGATGCGTTCTTCATCTACCACGAAGTCTGTCTTTTTGCTGCGCTTGTCAGAGCCGGGTCGTTTCCCCCCTGACTTGGGCTTGTTTTCCTCTTGGTTCAAAGTGCTTGGTCGGATTTGCGGCTTCCCCTTCAATTTCTTGGCTGCTTTGAGTTCCTCATCCAGACTACCGACTTTCTCCGAGAGCTGAGTGACTTTTGCCTCTAGCTTGGCAATGGTGTCCTGCTGATGCTCTATCACCTGCTGCTGCTGAGCAATGATGCTGAGCAGCCACTTGACCATTGGCGTGCGTTCTGACTCTGGAATGTCAAAGGGGGAGGGGAGAAGCGTCATACTTAATTTAGACCATATATGTGGCTTAAAAGCAATCCCTCTGGTTCCTCCCTGAGGACTCCACTTGCACGATCAACTCTGTGAACCTTATCAGCGGTTATTGAGAAGTTACTAAACTACGTCAAACAATTCCGGCTCTGAAAAATCTTGAAAAGAAAAATCTAGAAGTGAGGTGTAAGGAAATAGACAAATTTTTGCAAGTCCGTCGTTGGAGTCATGAAAGCCAGATATTCTATATGATGAACTTCAACAAAAAGCATATTTCTTTTACGCCTACTCTACCAAGTAATAACTGGCAAAAAATCTTAGACTCTTCTGATATCAAGTGGATGGGAGCTGGGGCTACAATGCCTGAAATGCTGATGCCGGAGGAGGCATTGACAATTCCCCCACAAAGTTTTGCTCTTTATGAAGTTAAGCATTAGTGTACAACCGCTCAAGGATGCGTGCTTTTGGAAAAACCTATGAATCGACCTCTGCGCCCTTTAGGAGTCCCGCCCAATGCCTGGGCAGTCAATGCCGAAATTGCCGATATCACTCGCCCCCGGCTGGAGCCACGCCCGATCACGCTGCCCACAGAAACCAAGACATTGCGCCTAGACTTGGCGAAGGCAGCCATTTTAGTTATCGATATGCAAAACGACTTCTGTCATCCAGATGGGTGGCTGGCGCATATTGGCGTGGACGTCACACCAGCCCGTACTCCCATCAGTCCCCTGAAAACATTGCTTCCAGCACTACGGAATGCTAGTGTACCAGTGGTTTGGGTGAATTGGGGCAACCGTCCCGACTTGCTGAATATTAATGCTAGTTTGCTTCATGTTTACAACCCCACAGGCGAAGGTGTGGGACTGGGCGCTCCTCTACCAGCTAATGATGCGCTGGTGCTAATAGCAGGCAGCTGGGCAGCTGCGGTGGTAGAGGACATTGAGCAAAAGCCAGAAGATATCCTTGTGGATAAGTACCGAATGAGCGGCTTCTGGGACACCCCTCTCGATAGTATACTACGCAACCTTGGTAGAACTACTCTCTTCTTTGCTGGAGTAAACGCCGATCAATGCGTGCTCACAACACTCCAAGATGCAAATTTCTTAGGGTACGACTGCATATTGCTCAAAGACTGTACGGCTACGACTTCCCCAGAGTTCTGCTTTCAAGCCACTATTTACAACGTCAACCAGTGTTTTGGTTTTGTGTCCGATTCTAATGCCATAATTGATGCGCTCAAATAGTTTTTAGTTGTTAGTTTTTAGATAACGAACAACTCAGGAGGAAAATGCTGATGGATGCAATTCGTTGTATGATTCCGGTTACCAAGTCTCCCAAGGACTACCAAGCGTATCGCATTAGTCCGGGTGATACCAACAGATTAGCGCTCGTGTTTGATACTGCAACTGCTCACGTCTCCCTGACCGTTTGTGTAGAAATTTTTGATGTCGGTGGGAAGACTCCTCCCAACCGGCATCAGTGGGCAGTGGAGATGTTTTTCATCCTCCAAGGGGAAGGACAGGCGACTTGTGATGGTAAAACCATACCGATTCAAGCTGGAGACAGCATTTTGGTGCCAGCCACAAGCACTCATAAAATTGAAAATACAGGAAACACTCGCTTGTACGCTCTGTGTATTATGGTGCCAAATGAAGGTTTTGCCGAACTGATTCGCAGTGGGACATCGGTGGAATTGGATGAGGAGGATTTAGCCGTCCTGCGTCGCTCAGCTGCATAAGTGTTATGATAAAGGTGCGTTCCCAAGAAACTGCATCTATTTATACCCGTAATGGGGTGCGGCTGGATGCGGATATTTACCTGACAGAGGCTGAGGGTGATTTCCCCCTGCCTCTTCCTTCACCACTGTGGCGATGTAGCGAGCAATACCTCCACGGCACTGCTTTCCACTGGCTTGGAGAAGAAATATCCTTGCCCACGGTCGCATTTCATTGACCTGAGTTGGGCTAATTGCTCTACCGTTTCTATCCCTTCCGCTGTCACATTCATACTCAGACTGTGAGCCAGTGTCACGATAGCCCGAACAATTTCTAAGTTCTGACCAGCAATGCCTACATTGCTGATAAAAGAGCGGTCAATCTTCAATGTATTGATTGGTAAGCAGTGCAGATAACTCAACGATGAATAGCCTGTACCAAAATCATCCATGTGCAACTCAATATTCAGGGCTCTTAGCTGCAAGAGCATCGCGGTTGCAGATTTGGTATTGTCCATGAGCACGCTTTCAGTCATCTCCAGCTTCAAACTGCTTGCGTCTAAGCCAGTCTCTTGCAGAACCAGCTTTATCTGTTTGACCAGATCAGGTTGCGTCAGCTGTTTACCAGAAAGATTCACGCTGATCATCAAGGGTGGTGTTGTGGGAAATTGTGCGTGCCATTTGTGCATCTGGCGGCATGCTTCGTGAAGTACCCACTGACCAATAGAATTGATCATTCCGGTTTCTTCTGCCACCGGAATGAAATCCATTGGGGAAACAAGACCACGCTCTGGGTGATGCCAGCGCACCAGTGCCTCGAAACCGATAATTCTGCCGGTTACCAGTGACACAATCGGTTGGTAGCAAATCCGAAATTCCTCTCGCGTAATGGCACGGCGCAGATCGGTCTCCAAATGCAAGCGCACTACTGCATGATTGTGCATAGTTGTGTCAAAAACCTCATACCGCGCCTTACCAAGTGCCTTGGCACTATACATTGCAATGTCAGCATCACGCAGGAGTTGCTCTGGCTGAGCATAACAAGCTTGCGAACTCAGGGCGATCCCAATGCTGGCGCTGGTAACCACCTCCTGCTCGTTCAGGTTGAAAGGCTTGGCCAGTTCGTTTTGAATCCTCTGAGCCACGTAGATTGCGGCGCTTGTATCCGTGATATCCTCAAGTAAAATTGTGAACTCGTCCCCCCCCAAACGGGCAAGCGTATCTACAGAGCGGAGAACTGCCTCCAGCCTACGAGAAATCGCATTTAGCATTTGGTTCCCAACTACATGTCCCAGGCTGTCGTTAATAACCTTGAATCGATCCAGGTCCAGGAAGAGTACAGCAAATAAATAATTCTTCCGTCGTTTTGCACGTTCAAGCGCAAATCCTAGCCGAGCCATGAAGAAGGCTTGGTTGGGCAACCCAGTCAGCCCATCGTGAAGAGAATTGTGTCGCAGTTGCTCTTCCGCTCGCCTGCGCTCAGTGATGTCCTGTTGAAGCTCTTCATTGACATTGAGGAGTGCGGTGGTGCGCTCTTTTACCAGTTGCTCAAGATGGTAGTGGTACTGCCTCAATTGCTTCTCGTCCCGCTTGCGCTCAGTGATGTCGCGCAGGAGCACAACATATTCTTGCAGCTGCCGGTTCGATTGCTGCGAAATGGTCGATTCAATAATTTGTAAGCAATTGTTGCCTTTCAGGGTTTGTTCACTCCTGCTAGGCCACTGCTCTGGCGTACCTATCAGAGCAGAAAGGAGTTCATTCAGGTGATGCCCAACCAGATCCTGGGTGTTCATCTGAAATAGTTTTTCAGCGGCTTTGTTTGTCTGACGAATCATGCCGTTTTCATTTAGCACTAAAAGGGCATCTGGAACGGTATCAACGGCAGAAATAAACAGGTTTTTCGCTTGTTCCCGCGCCGCGTCAATGGCAGCAATCTGTGGCAACGTGGTCCAGCATGCGATCGCGACCCCTATAAATGAGAGCGTCACTAGCAGAATGACCAAGAGTTCATGGCTAGGCTCACCAGAAGTTCTGTCTAACTTACCGCTGATCACCCAGCCGATGGTAGTGGCACTACAGATCAATAGGATCAGGACGATCACCTGAAGCACTACAAAGTCTTGTACTTTGCGATTAGATTGGGCATAGTAACGCTGAAACCACCATTTGGGATGGAACGGCGCAAATGAAATGCGGCGCACAGCAGCATCAAGAGCCAAAATGACAATGGGAAACAAAAGCCCGATCAACAGATCTTGCCAGCTCCAGGCTAAGCCCCCTACTATCAGAACAACTGCCTCCACAATGAAAAAACAGAGTGACCACCAAGGCCATCGCACCTCTGGTCTGCCCCGGCCCAGCCACAGTCCTAGATGCATTCCCATGATGGACACTAGGTAACTAGTACCCGCCACCATGAAAATATGAGATAAATCTTCGACCAGACAGAGGAGGCTGAGTAAAAACGTCAATATGAGAGCAGGTTCCAGGACACCCCGTCGGGAAACGACTGTGAACACAGGCGAAAGGTGTCCGTCTAAGGCGAGTTGGTACAAAATACGGGGAGTGTTGGAAACTGCTATGGCACAACTTAGCAGGCAGTCGAAGGTGATCAGGAGCGTCACAAGAAATGAGGCTGACTGGCCCCAGAATGGCTGGGCTGCCGCTAATAGGTTCAAATATAAGTTGTTTCCCATCCCTGGCTGTGTAGCCAGTTGCATCAGCACCCAAGAGCCACCTAAATACACTGGAGGAATCAGCCAAGCAGCGAACGAGAGAAACCGCAAAGTTTCAGAGGGCTGTCGGCTATCAGCAACAAACGAGGAAGCTGTTTCACCTGAGTAGACAGAGTAGGTGGCGATGAAAAACCACTTTGCCCACTCTCCAAAGCTGAGGGTTGACCAATGGGCGGGGAAAATTCCAGGACTAGTGGTCGAGAAAGCTAACCAACCGAGGCCTTGAAAGCAAAAAGCGAGTAAAAATGTAATCGCCGGGATGACGAAAAATAAGTGCAGGAGCGCCAAGGCGCGGGTACCGCTAAACGCTACAATAAAAGCTAAGCATGTGAATCCAATTTTTAAGATTGTTTCCGGACAGGCAATACCTAAGGGTTCGAGGTTCGCCTTAATCAGGTCTGTGAGGATGAACGCATACAGCGCTGGAGCCGCTACCCATCCAACGAAGTATCCGAGCGCTACATAGCGGCCCAGACCAGGAAAGTCCTTCAGCAGCCGAGCCGCGTAGTTGGGCGTTCCTCCTGCCATGTCTGGCCAACACCTGCCTAAACGTTGCACCTGTAGAACCAGTAGAACCGCCACAATCACTCCGGGCAACCAGACGAAGATGGCTTGAGGTCCAAGGGCAGCATGGAGTACAGGTGCAGCGCTAATCCAACAAACATTACCTGACAGACCGAAGCTCCAGGTTTCAAGAAAACTTAGACTCCGTGGGAGGCGCGTCGCTAAGGGCTGATTTGGTTTCACACTAACTATTCCGTGAAAAGGAGTAGATCTTCCTGGGCGGTAGCTGTTTTTTTCCTTTCAAACATAATAAGTTTAAATCTGAAAAAATAATGTTTAGATTCATACATTTTTTTTAGTAGCCAATATTTTTTGCTTTATAGCACTAATTTCATCTGTCTAAACCCGAGTTTATGGACATTTTTGTAACTCCTTCGACTTTGGAGAAATAATACCATTTTAACTTTGGTATACTACAGATAAAATTACTAGTTTCATCTCTTTTGGTTTTATGGCTGGAATTGTCAAGATAGATATTACTGAGACCCCAAAGGAACTTAAAACCCTCTTGAGTCAACAAAAAACCTCTCAAAATTTTGCTCGCGTACAGGCTTTATATCTCCTAAAAACTGGTCAAGTTAAAACGGTCATAGGTTTGTCTATCATCCTTGGTAAAAATCGTGTAACTATTCAAACGTGGTTAAAAATTTACCGAACTCAGGGGATGTCAGGCTTATTAGCTGAACGACATGGTGGGGGGAGAAGAGCCACGATTCCTGACTGGGCAGTCAAGGCATTAGAACGTGAATTGACCAAACCTGAAGGATTTAAAAGTTATAAAGAAATCCAAAGATGGTTGAAAGAAACTTTGGGCATAAAAGCTAGTTATATGGCAGTTTATGAATTAGTACGCTATCAGCTAGTTGCTAAACTTAAGGTAGTTAGACCTAAAAGTAAAAAGCAAGACCCAAAGGCATTTGAAGCCTTCAAATCAAACTTAGTCGGCGACCTAGAAATCCTTAAAAACTACACTATTCAGCGATTTAAAGACCAGTATAGATCAATGCGATATTGGTGCGAGGACGAAACAAGATTAGGGTTGAAAACTATACCTAGACGACGAATTACTTTGAAAGGTGTCAAACCCAGCGGCGCGGTTCAATGGGAATTTAAAGCTTTTTATATTTATGGAATAATAGAACCTCTAACTGGAGAGAGCTTCTTCTACGAGTTTTCTCATGTCGATGCTGACTGTTTTCAAGAATTTTTAGATAGGTTTGGAAAAAATTACCCGCACGATTTTCACATTATTCAACTAGATAATGGAAAGTTTCATCTCGCCAAGAAATTGAAGCTGCCTCAAAATATTATTTTGGTGTTTCAACCTGCTTACAGTCCGGAACTTAATCCAATTGAAAGACTATGGCAATATATCAAAGATTTTTTAAGTTGGGAATTATTCAAAAACTTAGATGAATTGAAAACAAAAGTTAGTGAAATTATGAACAATTTGACAGAAGAAATCATTGCTTCTGTGACAGGTTGGGACTACATAATTAAGGCTTTATCTGTAGCGAGAATTTCCTAAAATGGTATAAGCCTGATGTCCAATTATGGCAGGGGGTAATAAAGACAAGAAAGGCATTGTCAACTTAACTTCAAGTTAGTTTACAATACCTGAATTGATATTTTTGAAGCTTTCTAAAAGAACCTAATAGCTTCTGTTCCCCTTAACCTCTACCGAAAGAAAGAGCTAATTCTTCATTCAGTTTGTATCTTTGAATACAAAGTCGAGGCAGTCAAGAAGAGGCTTCAGGGGTTTTAAACAGTGGAGAGGTAACTCTTTCCCCTCTCTGCCCCCATCCCCAGAGGGGACGCTGAGCTCCCTTGCCTATAAAGTTGCGAAGTATCTAGAAAACCGCTACGAGTGAAGTAAGAGAAATAGGTACTAAGCAATCTCGCATCTACTGGTGGACAGACGATGGGAGTACCTGCAAGTCCATCAACTGTGTTCTGGCAGTCGAACGACTTTAACCCGAGTGAGGACGTCTCTATATAGGTCAGATGTTTTTCAGATATCCTTTTAGTAAACAGAGACACCAGGGGACTCAAAGCATTTTCTTGGGAAATATCAACATTCAGCAGCTCTGCTTGCCACTTGTCATAGGGAACCTGCTGAATGGAGTAACCGAGCGAGTGGATATCCTTAACAAGCTTGCTCAAGTGCAACGAGTGAGGATTGACAAAGTGAAAAGCTTTCCCTAGTGATTCTTTCTGCCTCGACAAATGGATGATAGCTTTGCTTACGTAGTCTACAGGAGTCATATTAATCATCATATCCAAGTCGGGCGCACTTCCAAGTTGGATAAAGCCTTTTATCATTCTGCACATCAGATCATCTGTTTTAGAGACACCTGTTTGGCTATGCCCTGTAATCATTCCTAACCTGTAAATACAAACAGGAATTCCTCTGACCCGTGCAGTCATCACTAATTTCTCAGCTACCCATTTACTTTGGGTGTAGCCATCATAAAGACCGTCACTATGCTCAAGAGTGTCTTGTTCTTGGATGGCCTTCATTCCCAAATAGCGAGATGATGGGAAGACATCAAGGGTAGAAATGAAATGTACAGGTTTGACTTTGACAATACTTGCTAATCTCAAGATTTCCTGGGTGCCGAGAACATTGGTTGCCCGAAGTGCAGCGTAGGGATAAATTAAATTAACGAACGCACCATTGTGATAAATGGAATCGAGAATGCTAGCCAATTCACGAAACTGTTGCTCAGTCAGCCCTAAAAAAGGCTGCGATAGCTCCCCAAGAACTGGAATAATCCTGGAGTCCAGCTCTTGATTCCAAAGTAAATAGCGTTCTAGGTTTCTTCGGATTTTCTGCTTACCTGACTCAGGACTAGAGGAACGGACTAGACAATAGATACTTGCTTTAGTCTGCCCAAGGAGTTCATGAAGTAAAAAAGCTCCTATAAAACCTGTTGAGCCAGTCAAGAATATCCGCTTGGGAACCGGTACAGACTCACTAGAGGTAGGACCGTGAAAGATTGTGGGATCTAAGACAGCTTCAGCATTCAAATCCGGGACAGTGATGTTGTCAATCGTGGCGGCACAGCCTGAGTGATAGGTATTAATAGTTTGGGCAAGCCCAGCTACCGTGGGTGCCTCAAACAGACTACGCAGAGGCAACTCTACCTGGAAAGTTTTTTGCACCACAGAAAGCATCTGAGCTGTTAGTAAAGAATGTCCCCCCAATTCAAAGAAGTTGTCATGTATCCCCACTGGCTCGATTCCGAGAACAGCAGCCCAAATTTCAGCCAACTGTTCCTCAACCACGGTGCAGGGTGCAACAAACGCCTGATTCAAAACCGGCCTAGCAGCCTGTCGGAGAAAAGTTTAAGCTGTCGCCATGAGGACATTTAAGCGCCTCAAGTTGAAGGCTAGACAGACGAGACACCACTCGCCCGCTGCTTTGGTCAACCCT
>JAABUQ010004613.1_pt1 | contig 23286 bp, 18 predicted proteins | sample 5560001 | NCBI WGS metagenome assembly JAABUQ01 (sample SAMN10711888, study PRJNA513371) | rock metagenome | isolation source: Antarctica rocks | place: Antarctica: Victoria Land, Finger Mt nord | collected 2015-12-18 | reverse complement strand
ACTGCCGGGAGGCTGGGAATAGCTGTGTATGTGTGCGGCGGGGTCGTCGTCATAAGCCGGGCCTCTACGTAGTAAGTATCCAATAAAGTTTTTTCTACTTTACTCGCACTTCTCGGCCTCAGCGTGCGATTTTCGCACACTGATTATGGCAAACTCGGCTATGCTTTCTCTGCCATGTTTCGCAGTTTATACCGCCTGGCACAGGAAGGGCATTAAGAGATGTCGGAGAAAGCAGAGGGCCGTACTCACAAAAAACGGCTAAATCTCTGCGGTCCACACCTGCGACGTCTCCGCCTGGAGCAGCACCTGACCCTGGTCGATATCCAGGCGACCCTCGAATTAGATTACGGCATCGTGCTTGATCGTACCAATCTCGGACGGATTGAAAATGGCGAGCGTACTGTCACTGATGTCGAGCTGGCGGTCCTGGCCCACCTGCTGGAGGTCTCTTTAGAAGAGCTGTTGTGGGGTACCAAGCCTTCGGATACAGGGCAGATAAGCGACGCGCTCAAGCATGTCAAAGTGCGCTATGCCACGCGGCGCTCCAATCATAATGACAACGCTTAATCCCTTCCTTTCGCGAGAGGAGGATAGATGATGGCAGCCATGAAACTGGTCTACTCGTGCGCGCCGGCCGATTATGCGCTGTGCGAGCAGCTCTCGGCCCACCTCCACTTGCTGGTGCAACAGAGATTGCTTACGGACTGGCATGAACGACACGTGCTCCCCGGTGCAGTCACGGAATGGGAGCGCCGACGCGCCTGGCGTTCCGCTGATATCCTGCTGCTGCTGCTCAGCGCTGACTATTTTGTCTCTGCTGATTACGCCAGTAACGAGATGCGGCAGGCGTTGAAACGGCAGCGGCTTGGCCAACTGCTCATTATCCCCATCCTCGCCCGTCCCTGTGAATGGCAGGAGACCGCTGTTGCCCATCTACAACCTTTGCCGCGCGGCGAAGAGCCTGTGAGCGCGTGGGATGATCGGGACGCTGCCCTTCTTGCTATCGCACAGGAGATGCGCTCGCTCATCGCCGCCCGGCGTTCTCCGGGTCCGCACCTCTCCCCGCTCCAACTCACAAACCGGCAGCGTTTACTGAAACGCGTCCGCAGCTACTGGATTGAGGGTTTATTGGAGCAGTCGCTCCACCATGCGGTCTGGGTTGACCTGCACTTACAGCAGCAGCCGGACGCGGTGGAGAATCCCTGGCGCCTGGTGGTGCAAGAGCTTGATCAGGAGCCGCGTCCTTTGCCACCGGGAACAAGCATTGTCCAGGTATTCGACCAGGCGGACGAGGAACTGCTGATCCTCGGCGAGCCAGGGGCAGGCAAGACAACTCTGCTGCTGTACCTGGCGCGTACGCTGCTCGATCGCGCTGAGGAGGATGAAGAGCGTCGGATACCTGTCATCTTCCCTCTTTCCTCCTGGGCACAGCAGCGTCTACCACTGGACCAATGGCTGATCGAAGAGTTGAAGACGAAGTACCAGGTACCCCGGCAGATCGGGCAGGCATGGATAGAAAGCGACACGATCTTCCCCTTGCTCGATGGGCTCGATGAAGTAGCCGAGTCCGCTCGCGCGGTCTGCGTACAGGCGATTACAGCCTATGCACAGAGGGGAGAGGAGCGCATCCCGCTGGTTATCAGTTGCCGCAGCGAGGAGTACCGGGCGCTCGCGCGGCAGCTCCCGTTGCAATACGCGGTCATGCTGCTGCCTTTTACAAATGATCAGATCGACATATATCTCTCCAGCGTTTCCGGTCAACTGCCCGTTCTCAGCCAGGCGCTTCATGAAGATAAGGAGCTTTTCGAACTGGCGCGGCGGCCGCTCTTCCTCTCGGTTTTCACTCTGGCCTATCACAGGACTACCTCCGTTGAGCGGCCGGCCGCGCATATCGACTATCCCCAGGCGCTCTTTCGCTATTATGTGAAGCATATGCTGGCCCGGCGCGCACGACTGCACCGGGGCACGCCGGAGCAGGTACAGCGCTGGCTGACGTACCTTGCCAACCAGATGCAGCGGCAGGAGCAGACGATCTTTGCCGTTGAAGACCTGCAACCAGCATGGCTGCCTGAACGTGCCCGTAGTCGGTATCGCTGGGCTATGATGGTTGTCTATGGGTTGGTCTTCAGCCTGATCTTCGGGCCGATCTTTGGCCTGGTTTTCGGCTGTATTTATGGTCTCATTTATGGAGTCACCTCCAAACTGATCTTTGGTTTGAGCTTTGGCCTCAGTGTTGGATTAATCGGCGGCCTGGTGGGAGGGCTGGTCTTTGGCGTGACCTTTAATCACCATCAAACGATCAGGCCAGCGGAAGCAGCGATCTGGTCAGGAGCGTCGGCAAAGAAAGGGCTGCTCGTGGGGGGGCTGGGAGGGCTCGTCCTGGGAGCGGCAGGTGGCCTGCTTGGAAGTATAGCGGTCGGGCCATTTGCAGGTATCGCGCTGGGATGTGCGGCGGCACTGCTCGTGGCATTGGTGGGCGGGTTCGTTGGAGGGCTATCGCCGGTGGGGGTCGAAAAAGATGCTCTCGCTCCTAACGAGGGTATCTGGCGTTCTGGACGGCGTGGGCTGCTCTTTGTCGTATGCGCCGTCTCGCTCTTTGGTCTGGCCGGAGGGCTGCTTTTTGGCCTGTTTGGAGCGTCGATTGTGACGTTAGCCTCCGGGCCAATCTTCGGTATAGTCCTCGGGGCAGGTGGAGGGTTGATCTTCGGGCTTGCTTTTGGGTTGGTAGGAGGGCGTACGGGGATCGCCGCTTTTCTACAACATTTCGTCTTACGCTTCTTCCTCTGGCGTCACAATCTGCTGCCCTTGAACCTCGTCGCCTTTCTCGACGAAGCGGCCGAGCGGCTCCTGCTGTACAAAGTAGGAGGGAAGTATATCTTCGTCCATCGCCTCCTGCGCGACGTTCTCGCGCGGCCAGAGCAAGATGCATGATTGCGTGTATCTAAATCTCACTCCAGTTGTACCTCTCCAGCTTCCGCCTGCGGCGCGGCACATAAATAAAAATTGTAGTTGCCTCATCACCTGCTGGCCTGTGGCCAGCAGGTGATGAGGCAACTACATTAAGAAGAGAGAGATAAGCTGCCGCAGGCAGCACATCAGCTATCTGTTTCCTCCACCTCTACTGCCAGAATAATCTAGTATAAATGATTTAAATAGGTCATATGACACTGTTTACTCTTAAAATAAGATGTTACTCTTATAAAAAGTTATTAGTGGACATCAAAGGAAAAAAGTAATGGAACAAAGAGCGTCTGGCATACACCCAACTGCGATTGTGAGTCTTTGTCTTAGTGTAGTTGCAGCAACAAGCGTTATTGTCACGCTATTCTTGCCCTTTGTAGTTGGGAAACTTTCTCCGCCTGGAATATATTTTTTTATTTATATTCCAATCCTTGTGTGCCCTATAGCTGCACTTGCTTTTGCTATTACAGCAAAATTCTTTGCGAAAAAGCCGACTACACAACATGGAAAGTTCTGGACTACGCGAATTTACACGTTTGCATGTATCATGTTTGGTATTGAATTACTTATTGCTGTGTGGATCTTTATTGTCAGCAGAGATTTCAGCTAAGATTACATATTTTATAGGAGAAAAGTCATGTCACAAAAAACTTTATCCATCTCGCCCTCGGCACGCCATTCATGGCCCACGCATGTAGGGGCCACCTTCAGGGCGCCCGCGTTCGCCTGTCTGTCTGTTAGCCCTCATCGGAAATCAGAGCCAGAAAAACTCGCACGTCGCGTTCATTACCCTGATGCGTATAGTTTTTCATGGACGACCGTAGAGGCTCTTTCCTGGCCATGGTCGTCCGTTATCCTTATACGCTTATAACATTGGCCCCGCTTCTTGCCGTCCATTAGCCTCTGGCCGGTTGCGTCGTTTCGCTTTGCTCAATATGTTTTGCCACGCTTGAACGACGGCTGGCGAGCAGGACGCCGGCGAAGAGCACGATCCAGCCCAGGGCCATGATCAGCCAGAAGGTGTTCTGCACACCCAGGACGCGCGCGAGCGTTCCGGCGGTGGCATTGATGATATCGCCCACCAGGATAAGCATATTCGCCCATAGGATGTTGCTTGTCCGTAATCCTCCCATGCTGGATTGGCGGCGCAGCAGCTTGATGCCCGAATAGATAGCCACGCCGACGACCGCGATCACGCCCAATGTATTGAGGATAATTACCGCCGCCAGCCAGGCACCGGGCTGTAACGTGCCAGTTCCTGGCGTCCCCGCGATCGCACCCAGTTTCTGCATATCAATAGTTGCAGTAAAAACAAGCCACGCGGCCAGGAGGCTGGCGATAGATAGGCCAATGAACAGCAGGCGCGTGACCTGTTTAGCGCTGACCAGTGCCACGCTGCCCAGACCGAGCCAGGCTGGCATCAGGGCACCGCCAAGTGTGTAGTAGAGGCGAAAGTAGATAATGCCGGATGCGCTGGTGGGACCAAGCGCGATCATCAGAATATAGGCCAGCGTCGCCAGAAAGGCCATGCCAAGGGCAAGCGCCCAATAGAGCTGATAGACGCGGTGGCGAGCAAGATACTGCCGCAGGACGACTCCCGCGAACAGCGCTGTGACAAGCACATTTACCTCTGGCGGGAGGAGCAGAGGGTTGTTCATTATTTTTCTCCTGCTTCGTGTTGAGATATATGATCGTTGTTGAAAAAACAATCCGGCAACATGTCGCATGGCAATGTCCAAAGAAGCCTGCGCAGCGGGCGCACTGCTTTATCGGCCGGTCGGTAGGAGCCCATATTCATTGCGCCCGTGTTGGCATGTTAGTTATCCTGCCCTTGCCGGATTATTTTGTCAAATGTCATGATTACATATAGTAATGTATCGCCGCAAATCATACAGAATCAGCGCAGTACTGTCAATTCTACAGGCGATCAGATTGGAAGTTCGAGGAGTTACCGATAGTAGCAGGATCTCAGTAGTAACTGCACCTCCCCTGGCCGCCTCCGGCGGCCTACCTCTTCTTGTAAAGATGGCTGTGCGCATGTTTTCGGCCACAGGTCGAAAACATGCGCACAGCCATCTTTAAAAATTTATCCGCGCCGCAGGCGCGGGAAGGAGGCTGAGGAGTTACTCTCATTGTTTTAAGCGTTTGGGTGGTATTTCTTGCGCGCTTTGAACAGGATAAAGCCCATAATGCCGATTAAAAGCAGGAGCAGGCCCAGGCCCAGGCGTCCCTGCGGAGTGGCGAGGTTAAAGAAGAGTATGACCGGCTGTACTGGTTGGCTGTCTGGCGCGGGCACCATTGGTTCCTGTGGCTGGGCGGCATGGGGGCCGGTGTGACCGTTACTATTCGCCGCCGGCACTGCCGCGTTGGTTGACTGATTGGGCTTTAGCTGGGGCGTCGCCTGCGACCCCTGCCCTTGTCCTGCTTCCTTCGGGCCGGGGGAAAACTGCGCGGTTGGCGTTCCTGCCGAACTGTTGCTCGCCGCACCTGTGTCTGCCGGTCTCATTGGGGCCGCGTTTTTAGCCGAGCTCATCGATGCCGCGCTGCCAGAGGTCGCCCTTGGCAGCGCGGTCCAGAGTCCTGTCAGTATGAAAAACAGACCCAGTACGGCAGCCAGCGTGCTCAACGTACGAAATGCCGGGCGTAACGCGTTGGACCAGAGCCTGCGTCCTGTCGCTGAAGAGGAGGGTGCTCGTAGTGACACAACAGGGGCCAGGGTGCTTTCCTCGGGCAGTAGAAATGATCGGGGCAGTGTGGCTTGAGGCAGGGCGCGCAGTAATGCGACTGTCTGCTGGAGGCCGGCCAGCTCGCTCCGACATTGCTCACAGGCTTCCAGGTGGACCCTGGCTCCATCCCCTTCCTCAGCAGCAAGCTGCCGGTCAAGCAATGCTGAGAGCTGTTCGGTTGTCAAATGCCGATCATGTTGTGTCACGCGTATACTCCTGGCATCTCTGTTTCTTTACGTCACGTGGGTGGCGTGAGGAAACAGAAATGTGCACATCAGGTTACTAAGATAGCATCAATCGTTCTTATTGGTGAGACGGTAATCCCGTGGTAAAAGTTCCTTGTGCTCATACAGATACGTACGCAAGCGGCCACGTGCTCGTGAGATACGCGAGCGAACGGTGCCCATAGTGGTCTGTGTAGCCTGAGCAACTTCTTCGTAGGAGAGACCTTCTATATCACATAGGATAAGTGCTGTACGTTGATCAAGTGTGAGCAGTTGTAATCCCTGCTGAATCAGCTCCTGTAGCTCCCGCGTGAGGACATATGCTTCAGGATTCCCTTCCACTTCCCCTGCTGTCAGCGCTCCCAGCAGGTGTATCGCGTGTGGCTCTTCTTCCTCCGTTAGCGACTCCAACGATTCTGAGCGCTGGCGACGTACGCGCCGCCAGTGATCACATGCCAGATTTGTACCAATGCGCAGCAGCCAGGCGCGAAAAGACGAACCGCCGCGATACGATTGAATGGCCCGGTACGCCGCGATAAACGCATCCTGCGTAACATCGGCCGCTGTATCGGAGTCTCCAAGCAAGCGAAAGACCGTATTATACAGAGTTTGCTGGTAATGCAGAACTAACTGATTGAACGCATTGACCTCGCCATGCTGGCTGCGGGCAATAAGCTGTTCCTCGTCGTCTCGCGCAGGCTTGTTCATAGGTGCCCCTCTTCGTCTATTTGGGCTAGTGTAGCATATTTTTGGCATCTCGACTATTGCCTGATGCACAATGTTTTTATGTACCTCCTCACCGCCTCCTGCGCCTTCGGCGCAGGGGATAAAGAAAGTGCTGCAAATGCATAACAAAAGTAGGCCGCCGAAGGCGGCGAAGTCGGGAAAAGAGGTGAAGAATATTTTTTTATACTCTGTGCAGCGTGATCCGGGTTGGAATTGGCCGTCATGCGAGCTGAAGAAACGAATGGATTCTCCTATCAAATGTAACCCGCCTTTGGCGGGTTACATTTGATAGGAGAATCCATTCGTTTCAGTTATAACAGGCGTTGTAGATCGCGTTTCAGCGCTTCATAATTTTGATAGCGTGCCGAACTCTCTTCCAGCAGCGCGCGGCTCAAGATCGCTTCGAACGCCGGCGAGACGTTGGGGTTCAACAGACGGGCTGGCGGGTAAGCCGGGTAGTGGGGTGGCGCGACATTTGTAATCGCGTGATGCATGCTTGCTGCCAGCGCGTAGATGCAGGTACGTTGATCAAGGATTTTGTCCTGGATGGGCAAGTAGGGTGAGACGATCAACTTGCGCGTCGTGCGTTTGCCTTTGCCCGCGATCCCCGGTGAGGCTGGCAGCGGCGGTGGGGGGACCTGGAAGCCGGTCAGTAGCACGCGGCCGCGTGTGCTTTCAATCAGGATATTGGCGGGCGAGATGTCGTAGTGACGCAGTATCGGCCGCTGGCGCTCCAGCGCGACCAGCACGTTGAGCAGGGTATTCATATAACCGACTACCTCGCGCTCTGCCAGCGGACGCAGGAGCTTCAGGAGGCGCTCTTCCAGGCTCTCGCCATCGATATACGTCTGAACTTCGTAATAGTGTTTCCCCTCGGCGAAACGATCAAGGATGGCGGGGACCAGGGGGTGATGGAGGCGGGTGAGCCCTTCGGTTGCGCGCTCGTAGTGGGCGACATCCCTGGCACGCTGTGTCAGGGGCATATCAGTACATTCCCAGCGCTTCAAGAAGACAGGCTTCTCGTTTGCCTGCGTATCGTAGGCAACGGAGGTCATGATCCGCGTCTCCTCAGATTGTTTGACAACGCGCTTGATTATATAGCGTCCCTGGCGGACGTTGACACCAACCAGTGGACTATGCACGACGGTGCTGGGCGAGATGGCTAAGCGGCCACAGACCGAGCAGCAGCGCTGGCCAAAGCGGACCGCGCTGTCGCAATAGGGGCAGTAACGATTGTCATATTCCGCGCCGCAGAACGCGCAGCGCTGTGCGCCTGTACGATTCTGCTGGCCGCATTCCTGACAGAGATAGCGCTGCTGTGCGACTTCAACCGCGTTGGCGTAGCTATCGGCAAACTCGTTGATGCTATGATAGCGCCGTCGGTAATCTTTTGCCAGCGCGCGCGCGAGGACCGCCGCGATCTCGACGGGGATGCGCGCGTTCCACTGCTGCGGCGAGGGTGGGGGCTCTTTGATATGTGCGTTCCACATCTCTTCCAGCCGTTTATAAACAAACGGCGGGCGACCGCTGAGCAGTTCATAGCAGCAGATGGCGAGGGCGTACTGGTCGCTATCGCGCCGTGGGTTCCCCTGCCATTGTTCCGGTGGCATATAGGCGGCCGTCCCCGTCACTTCTCCCAGCGAGGCGTGCGTTTGCATGCCCAGATAATAGGTGGTGCCAAAGTCGGAGAGCAGGATCTGTCCATTGCGCCCGATCAGCAGGTTGCCAGGCTTGACATCCTGGTGCACCAGCCCATTGCTGTGGACGTACTGCAAGGCATCGGCCGTTTGCCTGATGTAGGGGACCAACTCCTCAGCCAGCACCAGGCGGCGACTGCCATCGGGCTTGCGAAAGAGGTCGATGATGGTCTGGGGTGCGTACTCCATCACAAAGTAGGGCTGTTCGCTGTCTTCCAGTTGGCCAAAGTTGTAGACCGGCAGGATATGCGGGTGCTGCAAATTGGCGATGCGGCGCGCCTCCTGAATAAAGCTCGCCTGGGCTTTCTCGTTAAACTGATCGAGACGCAGGACTTTGAGGGCCAGGATGCGGCCCAACGGGCTGCGTTCGCGCACTTTGTAGACGTAGCCATAGCTGCCGGCCCCAATAAAAGAGACAACTTCGTACATGCCAATCTGCGCTCCCTGGAGCAAGAAGTCACAGCGCTGGCAGCAGATGGCGCCGTCAGGGTTCTCATGTCCCCCATTCGCGCGTGGATTCAGGCAGCGTACCAAGTTCTTCTACCCTACCTCTTCTGGCTGTAATGCATTGCGGCGAGGATTGCTCGCTCACCTTTATCTACGTCTATCTCCGCTTCAGGTTACGAGCCTACCAATTCTACATGACTGGCTGAGATTGGGCAAGAGGGGGCCTTTCTTGAAAGAACAAAAAATCAGGCGTCACCAACGGTGACGCCTGATTTTTTGTTCTTTCAAGAAAAATTTAGCCCACACTGCCGGACATCTCCAATTGGATCAGGCGGTTGAGTTCGACCGCGTACTCCATGGGAAGCTCTTTGGTGATAGGCTCGATGAAGCCGTTAACGATCAGCGAATAGGCTTCAGACTCGTCAAGGCCGCGACTCATCAGGTAGAAGAGCTGGTCATCGCCAACCTTGGAGACTGTCGCCTCGTGACCGATCTCGGTCTGGTTCTCTTCGACGCGGATCGTCGGGTACGTATCGGTACGTGCATTCTCGTCGAGCAAGAGCGCGTCACAACGCACGCTGGACTTGGTATGGTGCGCACCCGGGTTGATGCGGACCAGGCCGCGATAAGAGGCACGCCCTGTGCCCTTCGAGACCGACTTCGACAGGATCTGCGACGTCGTGTGTGGGGCCAGGTGCGTGATCTTCGCGCCCGCATCCTGGTGCATCCCGTCGTTAGCAAAGGCCACTGAAAGCACATCGCCACGCGCGCCGGGCTCCATCAACAGCACCGCTGGATACTTCATCGTCACCTTCGAACCCAGGTTGCCATCAACCCATTCCATCGTTGCATCGCGGTACGCGGCCGCGCGCTTGGTGACGAGGTTGTAGACGTTCTTCGACCAGTTCTGGATCGTAGTGTAACGTACACGCGCGCCCTCAAGGACTTTGATCTCGACGACCGCGCTGTGCAGACTATCGCTGGTATAGCTCGGAGCTGTACAGCCCTCAACATAATGGACGTAGGAGCCAGGCTCGGCGATGATCAGCGTACGCTCGAACTGCCCCATGTTCTTGGCGTTGATACGGAAGTAAGCTTGCAGCGGGATCTCGACACGCACGCCGCGCGGGACATAGACAAAGCTACCGCCGCTCCATACCGCGCTATTTAATGACGCGAACTTGTTATCGGAAGGCGGAATGACGGTGCCGAAGTGGGCTTTGATGATATCGGGATACTCGCGTAGCGCCGTATCCATATCGGTAAAGATAACGCCCAGCTTCTCAAGATCCTCACGCACCTTATGGTAGACGGCCTCGCTCTCGTACTGCGCGGTCACGCCTGCCAGGTATTTCTGCTCGGCCTGCGGAATGCCCAGACGGTCAAAGGTATCCTTGATCTCGGCGGGGATATCATCCCAGGTTTTGCCCTGCTGTTTCACCGGTTTGATGTAGTAGAAGATGTCATCGAAATTGATGCCGGACAGGTCAGCCCCCCAGGTTGGCATGGGACGTTTCTCAAAGAGATCCAGGCTTTTCAGGCGGAAATCGCGCATCCAACCGGGCTCGCCTTTCATCTCGGAGATCTGCTCGACGGTCTTCCTGTTCAGTCCCTTCTCGGACTTGTATGTATAATTTTCAGCGACGTGGAACCCGGGACTGTATGTACCCTGTTCCAGTTCGAATGCCTGACTCATGATTCACTCCACTTGCTGGCTGCTTCTATCAGTAGAGAAGGCCCGTTGCTCTCTCTAATCCATACTACGGTACTCGGATTTAATCGTATTATATGTGTTTTGGCGCTCCTTGTCAAGGCGCGTATGCTGTCCCGCTATGGTTTCTGGGCTATATGCTTCCGCACTCGCCGCCGAAGGCGGCCTCTATCTTTTATAAAGATGATTGTGCGCATGTTTTCGGCCTTGGGCCGAAAACATGCGCACAATCATCTTTCCAATTTCCTCCGCGCCGTAGGCGCGGGAAGGAGGCGGAGCAGTCGCGCAAAAACTCCTGTTTGAAGTACTTGACAGACCGCAACCAGACTTGCTATTATGATAATAGTCCGGGAGATATGTTATCATCCCGGCTATGCGCCCGTAGCTCAGCTGGATAGAGCATCGCTCTTCTAAAGCGCAGGTCGCAGGTTCGAATCCTGCCGGGCGCGCCTTAGAGCAATAGAGATACTAATCAGGTATCTCTATTGCTCTTTTTTTAGTATTCTTTCATTTCGAAATTCTATTGCCAACTAATATAACTATAATGCCAATTACTAATAAAATAAGCACAGCGAAGGTTATGCCCGTGAATGAGGTAGAGATCACTGCTAGCAATACTGCTATAATAGCCACTACGCATACAGCAAATGCTACAATCCTGAGACGCTGATTTTTTAGCGATCTCAGTTCATATATATCAACGGTCGTTCGAGTGGTGCGAGGTCGTGGAGGTATGTTCCTTGTTATGCGTGTCGGACCATTCGTTGTTGTACGTATTGGACTATTCGTCATTGGAAGCTTTGGTATCGCTCCGCTGCTCGGCCGACGCTGCGGTAAGGGTAGCTGGCGTTGAGACGGAGATGTAGTCGGTGGCGTAGCCGTATAGCGCACTGTACTGGAACTGGGACGTGGTGGTGCCAACCCTTCATTAACCTTCCTATACTCTTCCCAATCTTCTTCAGGCTCAGCTTCAGGCTCAGTTAAGTAGGATAGGTCTGACTCTGATAGCTGATTAGCGGGAGGGAGCCGTCTTCGTGAAGGTGGTAATAATGGGCTGTTGCGGGTAGGGCGCTCCTGTTGACTCGGAGGTGCCGCCTCCATGCGTGCCTGGCGCAGTGCTTCTGACTGATAACGACTACGCATAGTATCGCGATAGCCAGCCAGACCTGGGTAATTGCTGGTGGTACGTGGAGGTAACCTACCAGGTTCGTCGTCCGCGAACAATTCCTCGCCTGCGCCAAACTCATCGGATTGTTGCGGCTCGTTGCTGATATGCCGTCGTGCCGGGTAAGGTGTGTTGGAGGATGTGGGGATAAAGCGTACAGCGTTGCTCGGCGGACGTGGTAGGTCAACCTCCTCCAATGTATCGTCCTGCAATGGATCATTTTCATAAAGATAGGGTGCGCGACGAATGGACGGCGTTTGCCTGCGTGGTGATGACTCGGTAAGATTCTGCGTTATACGTCTGCGTGGCCGGGGTAGTTCCTCATCTATATCGTCGTCTGTATAGGTGGGAGGATCGTTGCTCGTTCCCTGATTGTTTCTGCCCGCGAAAGTAGGCCGCTCTAGCGACGTGTTCGCGCTGGACTGTGATGTACGCGGCCGTGGCAGGCGATGATCATAACGATTTATACGTTCACTGCGCCGCGGCGCAGGGGCAGGGAGTGTAGTCCTGGTTGTGGGCTGCGTGTCATTTTGTTTGATGGCCTTGAGCAGGTCGTTAAAGGCTTCTTCGTACGTATTTGGCGGCAGGAAGGAGACGATGTGCAGCGTTTTCAGGTCGGCCCTGATCTCGCAATTGCTGTAGAGGACGGGGATGATGAGCTTGCCACCAGGAGAGTTTTTCTGATTCCAGGCAATATTGATCTCGTCATTGACCCATTTCGATGTGAGCGCGTGGGGGGAGAGGACCACAATGAAGATGGGCCTTGCTGTTAGCTCTGCTAAGATTTTATGCCACCATTCGTCACCGCCCAGCAGTCCGCCCGATTTGTCATACCAGACCGCGTCGTCGTTGCCAAGTTCGCGGCGCAGCCTGTGGACAAGTTTAATGCCGAAATCATTATCCCTATGGCTATGACTGACAAAAACACGAGGAGTGGGCCCGGCGCGACTTCTACGCATATCCTCGGTCTGGGCCATATTGCTCTCTCCTCAACGCTCTGTATCCGGCTGCTGGTGAAATCTGCCCTCCTCGATCACACTCACTGCTTCCCCCAGGTGCTACATGTAATGTCATCTTCCGTCCCTTCCGATCGTACGTTTTCTGGCTGCTTTGCTTTATCTACCCTAGCGGGTTCAGGGGCCTACCGGGCAAGGGGTAAAAAGCACGGTCGTGGCTGGTAATCATGCAGTGATCGCACAATGGCCTCTTGCCGTTAGTATAGCATGCCGCAAGACAGTCTACAAGCAGAGTAGAACAACGCTTCTAGCCATAATGGTCGTCGGATACTCTCATAAGAGACAGCCCCCATATACTCTAACGCAAAAGACCGGTAAAAATGAAATGTGCCGACCAGGAGTAACCCCTCAGCTCTCTTCCTACACCTGCTGCTTGTCGAGCATTATAAAGATAATTATGCACGTTATTCGGCCACTGTCCGAATAACGTGCATAACTATCTTTATAAAATAGGGAGGCCGCCTCTGGCGGTCAGGGCAGGTGAATAGCTACAAACATTGTTACTAATAATACTTCAGTTAAGTACTTATATATATTAATCGTTTGTGGTATACTAAGATATGCCTCAAGGGCGTATGAGAAATAAGGACCCCTGCCGAGTAATCATTTTTCGTTGCGCAACGTACTAATTGATGTAGTGGATTCGTAGTGCCTGTAATAAACATCTCCCGCAAAGGAGAAGAGCTATGGCGGAACACTCTGCATCTGTGACGGTCAAGGCGCCCGTCCATCAAGTCTATGAACTGTTTACACACTTTAATGATTTCCCCAAGTTTATGAGCTTTGTGAAAGAGGTCACCTACTACGACGAGCAGCGCAGCCACTGGGCTGTGCAGGTGATCAGGCAATACGAATGGGATGCCGTCAACGAAGACTGGATACCGGATCAACAGATCGGCTGGCGTTCGACGCGTGGGTTGCGCAATAGCGGCAAAGTCAAATTTCGTGCCCTCGGGCCCGAGCGGACCAGCGTCGATGTGTATATCCAGTACACCCCTCCCACAGGTCCGCTGGGTGAGATAGGCGCGACATTCGGCGTCAACGCCTATTTTGACTCCGTGCTGCAAAAAGACCTGGACCATTTCGCGCGTATGGTCGAACAGGCTCCGCCGGGAGCGCTTGATCCCATGTCGTCCCACTATCTATTCCACACCGACAGCGCGGCCGTGAAGGGATTGGTGACCGGCAAACAGAAAGAAGCGATGGCCAGCGATCCGATGATGGCGCCCGAGGCCCTGGCCGAACGTAAGGCGCGCATCGCGCGCGAGGCGGAAGAGCGGCGCCGGGCCGAAGAGCAGCGTGAGAACGCGCGCAAACGCAAAGCCGAGCTGGAGCGCCAGATTACGCTGGAGCAGAAGACGATCCTGGAGCGCGAGGCGGTCAAGCATCAGCAAGAACTGCGTGCGCGCGAAACCGTCAGGCTCAATAATCCCGTTGCCGCGCTCGATCCCCGTCACACCTACGCTGCTCTGGCACGCGGCCTGGGCGACAAAGACGGCCTGCGCGCACGTGTCCCCAACTTCACTCAGGACCCGATGACCTCGCGCCATCCCATCAAGGCCAGCAAACCCGAAGCCTCAGCCCCGCCCGCGCAGGAATAGGCTTACGATATAGGAGCGGAAGGCGGCGAGCAAGCAAGTGGGGGCGAGATGGGCGGCATGGGGAGCAGAACGGGCGCCGTGAACGTGGCCCGTACCCCAGTTTGTTGGGTGGTGGGAGAGCAGGCGGGTGCCCATCGCGCGCCCGTTCTGCTCGGCCACCGCTCATCTCGCCCCTCGCACTGCTCGGCTTTCATCCATCGCGCGCCCGCATTGCCTGGCTTTCATCCATCATGTGCTCGCCTGCTCTCCCAAGTGGCGCGCAACGAACTGGTGTACGGGCCGCATTCATGCCGCCCGTTATGCCCGCCATGCCGCCCATCTCCCCCCTCACGGTTCCCTCGAACAACATTTCTCCTTTGAAAACGATGGTTTCATTCTGGGTGGTGAACCCATTCATGACTGTCTGCCGAGGAGAGAGCGCCACCATCCTCATCCTTCTCCTATCCCTCATCCCCCAATTATGCCAGAACAACGCTCAGCGCAACGCGCTTTTGCCAGCTTATCCCGCTCAAAAAAGTCGCATCGAGGGACAAAATGAAACGACACGCCTGGAGTTCTTGTATTGTATACACCAGAATAGTACACTTTGTTTTAAGCGTATTTATGAAGAGTAGAAATGCGCTAACTACACGAACATATTTATTTGTGGCGTTGGTAGCAGATAGCTGCTACGGACGATAAGCCAGCGAGCAAATGGTGAAGATTTGTTATTGCTGGTGCTATTAGCTTTCTTTGTCTGATGTAGTTATGAACCCGGATGAATGAAAAAGGAGGTATTTTTTCTTATGGATGGCGGAAAACCACCAGAAGAGGCAGAAAAGGATCGTAAATTTAATGATTCAGCTTCTAAGCCATTAGATACAATAGATGGAAAGACCAGTGGTTTTGCTACAGGGAGTGACCAGCAACAGTTTGGTAACGAACGTGCGTCTGGAATAGGGCAGATTATTACGGATATGATGCTAAATAGATTAAAGAACCAAGGGTCAAGTCTTGTAATGACTGGCGACAAATCGCCTGAATTTGCTTCTTTAGGAGTAAATGGTGCTCACGACTACAGTATGGTCAGATTAGATGGTCCTGAAGGTACCCCTTTGAGAGTAACTGGACAGGGTGATGGCGCGGTAAGCGGGCAAGTGCCGTTGACATCACGTGACGGTATAGTTATATCCGATGTAATATCAACACAAAATGACAGGCAATTAATGGGTTCCGATGGAGTGGTGATGCTAGCTCCAACAGGCAACCCTATAGAATATAGCGCGGTAAGCGGGCCAGCGTCGGTATCAAGTGATGGTATAGCTACATCACTTGATAGACCAATCTTGCAAAATGTACAACAATTGGGGTCTGAAGTTCTAGGGCAAACATCGCCCCGCATAGAGGTGCGACAGAGCACAGAGTCGCCACAGGGCATCGAATCGGCTATCCGACAGGTGCTTGCCAACTTTGAGAGCTCCCCAGAAAAACAAGCGGTATCGGCCGCACAACTAGGGCAATTGGCGGAGTATGTTGATGCACTACGTGTAGCGCTGGCTGAAGCACCTCCTCCTTGGGAACAAATTACTGCTACAGCAAGAGTTGATCTGGCACAAGAGAAGCTTGAGGGTATCAGGCAAGAACTCGAAGCTGTATCCCCTGATAATCAGTCACAGATTGATCAGCTAGGGGCGCGCATAGCTGACTGGACTTTGGATGTGAACCAGGCTTTAGAGGCTGGCGGCACTATTCTAGCTGCCCAACAATTTTTACAAGAGATCTCTTCTAACATCGAGAGATATGCAGGCGCTCAGTCTGGAGACCAGGAAGTAGTAGCACAGGCCAGGCAACAAGTATTGGCTGCACTTAGCGAGGCAAAGACGTGGTTAGGTCAGGTTGGAGATAGCTTGGAAGGAACTACGGCTGCTGCCCAGGGTGCCCTACGACAGTTATCACCGGAATCCACCAATAGAGAGGTATTAATCCAACAGGTAAACTCAGTTTTGGACGCAATCAATGCCCACAATATAGTGATAGGTAGCAGTAACGCTGAGGGTATGCCGGTAGAAAACGCTGGCGGACCTTTAAGGAATGCGAGTGAGGGTTTGCGTAACCTGGCGACTGCCCTTGGGGGACAGCAACTCGGAGATAATAATGCCGGAGCGGATGGGCAAAGCATACTTGGTAATGGCGATAGGCCAATTGATGGACAACTTGCCTTTATGCGTTTTGATGCTCCTCGCACGTCCCCAGAAGTCGCAGTTGCAGAAATGAATCGTTTGTTAGGCTTAAATGCGGGGCATATCGAGGATGAATTCAGAGAAATGGTTGTACTAGATAGTGCTATAAATAATACTATACATCAAATTAATGATATGTGGAAAAGTTTACCCTCGAGTTCTTTCACCCAAGAACAACTTAATGAGCGAAGACGAGAAGTTGTTGCGCTTGCTCAAGGATTAAATGACTTGTTCGATCAATATAATCAGCATAGTATTGGTGCACGAACTGACATAGATAATGCTATCCATAGAATACGAGAGTACACGAATAGTGCTAGGAAAAATGTAAATGATGCTGCCGGAGTGATATTGGCTGCGGAGAACAGGCTTGTAACAATGCTTGATAAAACATGGCTAAATTTGGAAGCGGGCGAGAGAGACATTGCGGCAGCTCGGAATGGTCGTTTTGATAACGCATTGCATGATTTACAAGGTCAGACGTCTAACGGGAATGAATTAGCAGGAAGGATAGAAGTATTTATAAGCCTTGCTGAAGCGGTTAGGATATTCGAAGATGTAAATTTAAAAGACTTAAAAATGATGAGAGACATTATGCAGCAAAACGTACCAAAACCTGCTTTGACAGAGCCTCCACAATTCGTATAGTCTAATCTCCCCTAACACAAAACCTAACCCAAAGAGGCAACTATTTCAGTTGCCTCTTCGTATTCCAGGTCGTTTTTGGCCCTTTTGCCAGGGATGTCAAGCGTGGGTTGTGGGGAGTCCTGGTTAACACTTTTCGTCTTTGTGCGTCCACAATCGCTGTACAACCATCAAATTTACTGTCAACAAAAAGTCTGTCATCATCTCTGCTTCATGGTTGGTTGTACTCCCTGCCGCCCATCGTGTGCTCGCCTGCTCTCCCAGGTGGCGCGTCACGAACTGGGGTAGGGGCCGCATTCATGCCGCCCGTTCTGCTCGCCATGCCGCCATCTCGCTCTCGCGGTTTCCTGGAACATAGTTTCTGTCGGGCAGAGAGGGAGAGAAGGCAGAGGAACAGCCAGGGGCGAGGGAACAGCCGCACGAGCAGCGGACGCGATAAAATCGGGTCCGTACGTTTTCTCGCAATGAATTGCGCGCCAGCCACGCTGGCTTTTTGGGGAACAAGGGCGAGCTGGAGCACCTGCCCCTTACGCACAACCATACAGTCAATTGCCACAAAGAAACAAGAGAAATCCTATAACGTGAAGCTAAGCTAGCGCAGCTAGCGCGCAATTCATTGCGAGAAAACGTACGGACCCGATTTTATCGCGTCCGTTGTTCGTGCTTCTGCTCATATCGCCCTATAGCATCATACTTTGCCTATAAACAAGCAAGTGCAGTAAACGCACGATTTCATCGCGTCCGTGGCTCGCGCTTCTACTTCCTCGCCCCTTCCCACGGCCTCGAATGAATACAACGAGCAACTATTTCAGTTGCCTTTTCGTGTACTATCTATACACTTCAGGCTGATCGTGATAAGGAGGCAAACGCTATGTCAGAACATCACACCACTGTAACGGTCAATGCGCCAGCGCATCAAGTATATGAAATCTTTACCCATTTCAATGACTTCCCCAAGTTTATGAGCTTCGTTAAGGAGGTCACCTACTACGACCAGCGGCGCAGCCACTGGGTCGCGCAAGTGGCGGGAACGCACGAGTGGGACGCTGTGAACGAAGACTGGGTGCAGGACCAGCAGATCGGCTGGCGCTCAACAAACGGCCTGCAAAATAGTGGTCGTGTGAAATTCACACCTCTGGGTGCTGAGCGTACACAGGTGGATGTGTTCATTTCGTATACACCGCCCGCCGGACTGTTAGGCGCGGCTGTAGATAGCCTGGGCTTCGATAGTCGTTTTGACGCGAGCTTACAAAAGGATCTAGAGCATTTTGCGCGCCTGGTCGAACAGGCCCCAGCCGGATCGCTCGATCCTATGCAATCGCACTATATCTTCCATCCCGACAGTGCGGTTGCTAAGGGAGTGCTGACCGAGCGGCAGCAGGAGTCGATGAACAACGATCCGATGATGACGCCTCAGGAGCTGCAAACGCGCAATACTGAGGTCGAACGCGCAAAGATTGAGGCGCGCCAGGCCAGGCAGCCGCGCAGCAGCAGGCGGCACGTGACCAGGAAGCGGCGCTTAAACGCCAGGCGGAGCTTGATCAGCAGGCCGAACGTGAACGTGCAGGACTGGCAGCGCAAAATGTTCCCATTCAGCCGCAATCCGCGACCCTTGGCGGACGCGACCCTTCGCATTGGGCGACCGCTACTGGCGATCAGGATGCCAGGAGCGCTCGCTTTCCGGGCCACGAGCAGGACCCGATGATATCGCGTGCGCCCGGCAAAATGCACACGAGCGATGAGCCTTCGGTCGCAGATACCGAGCTCGAATCGCCCTGGCGCACTTCTATGCGCGGTCATGCCCACGGTGCCCTCAACGAGAAAGGTGAGGTTGTTACTGAGGAAGAGCCGCAGGCTCAGCCCCATGCTGAAGGGGATGTTTAATAAAGAGATGATACGGGAACGAACAGCGGGGCAAGCCTTTGGCTTGCCCCGCTGTTCGTTCCCGTATCATCTCTTTATCTGGCGATGGGGAGGGTGAACCAGAAGGTTGAGCCCGCGCCTGGCGTGCTCTGTACGCCTACCTGGCCGTTGTGGCGCTCGACGATGGTGCGGCAGATATGCAGACCCAGGCCCAGCCCCACGCCAGAGCCGCTCTGCACATTGATGCCAGGCACACGATAGAAGCGCTGCCAGACCTTTTCTTGCTCCTGTTCGGGTATCCCCGGTCCTTCATCGCGTACCGCTATACGCGCGACATCGTCTAGCAGCTCCAGCCTAACCTCAACCGGGCGATCGGACGCGGAATACTTGAGCGCATTGGTTAAGAGATTTGTAATGACCTGGCCGACGCGGTCGCTGTCGGCAATGATCGGTATATTTGCCTGTCCTGCAGCATCATCTAGAAGGATCGCGCGGGAGGGCGCGGCGGCCCGCTGATCTTCCAATGTCTCGTGTACGATTTTGAGCAGGTCGCACGTGTCCATATGTAATTCCAGGCGGTTGGCCTGAATGCGTGAGACATCCAGCAGGTCTCCGACTAAACGATTCTGTACGCGCACCTGGCGCTCCGCGCGGTTCAGCAGTTCGTAAATGAGTTCGGTCTTCTCTGCAAGATCGCCGTTCGCGTCATCTAGTCGACTCAGCGTCTTCACACGGCGTTTGGCTAACTGGATATTGCCGTTAATGGTGGTCAGCGGCGTGCGTAACTCGTGGCTCGCGATGCTCAAGAACTCGTCCATCCGCCGGTTGGCCTCCAGCAGGGCCAGCTCGTTGGCATGCGCCTCCGCGCGCTCCTGAAGCAGGCGTTCGCGTTCAAGCACCAGGCCCGCGAGTTTGGAGACCGCTTCCGCCAGGGCGATCTCTTCGCGCCCGGCGTTATATTTCCGCGCGCCATAATCCAACGACAACAGGCCGATGAGCTGTGTACCAATCAGCATTGGCAGGATGAAATAGTAGCGCTGGTCGTAACGCGTTGTCGGGTCCATAGGAACAGGCTGGCCCTCACGTAAAAGACCGATCGCCCCAGGCTCCGGGAAGTAGTCGGGCAATGACATGCCTTCGATCTGTTGTTGCCATTGCCCCGTTTCTTCATCTGTAGTACCAACGATAGCGATAGGCTGGAGCAGCTCAGTCTCTGGCTCGATGAAGATGATACTGATGCGCGTGCACTTCAAGATATGGCGTGCCAGCTTCAGCAGGCGTTGCAGTACCCGATTGACGAGTGGCCTGGCTGACAGTTCTCCTGAGTCCGCGTGGTCGATGCCCTGGACGAGTACTTCGGCCATCGAAAGCAGCGCGCGCAGCGTCTCGCTGGTGCGCTGCTCCAGCTTGCGCCGCTCGGTAACATCGTGGAAGACCGTTACCGCTCCCACCACCTGCCCCTCTTTGTCGCGCAAAGGAGCACCACTGACGCTCATCTGCATCTTCCGTCCATCCAGGGTTGAGATAGTGATATCGGTAACGTCCCCGCTCGCCAGCACTTCTCCGTGTAAGATGCGTGAGACCGGCCAGCGCTCAACCGGCAGCAGCCGCCCTTTTTCATCACGTATGTCGATTGACCCGCCACGTTGTTCAAGCGGTCGGTTGGAATACGCCGGCTGCGTATCTATGCCAAGCATGGTACGGAAAGCGGTATTCATACGAATGATTTCGCCATGGGCATTGTAGACCGCGAGGCCATCTGTAATGGTTTCGAAGACCGTTTCTAACGCTCGTGCATGTTCCTCGGCCTGGTCCACAGATCTGTAGCGGGCTTCACTTTCGCGTGCCAGGTTTTGTTCAAAGATGCTGCGCTGCTCCTGCTCACTGCTAATTATTTGCTGGCGTTCCGCCGCGACCTGCTTCCAATGAGCTTCAGAGGCTTCCAGCTCGGCTACTCTGGCTTGCAGGATGCGCAGTTCTTCCAGGAGTACCTGTTCTGTTCGGACTGAACCTTCCAAGGGCCCGCCTCCCTGGGATCAAAATAATGAGCGTATAAGACACACAATGTTTTTAGTACTACTACCCCCTTTGACCTCATTAGAGGCGGGAAAAAATAGGGCAAAAGCACCAAAAAAGCTGCTGTGATGCCTACGGTAGCATATAACTCTTCAGAGCTATGCCTGGAAAATCAGGTCGTCAACCATATCTGTTCGGTATTATACACTAACAGGGGATGCTTTGGTATCTCTGTTCCTGGTACGTCATATTTCTTTGCCTGCTTGTTTTTATGAGCGACAATAGATAGATTCTGGAGGTTTCTCATGTCGTCTTTCTCGCCTGCTGATACGTCGTTACGTGTTGCTATTATTGGTTATGGCGGGGCCGGCTCCGTTTTTCATGCACCTCTTATCGCCGCCACACCTGGGATGGAGGTGGCGGCGCTTGTGACGGGGAATGCGGAACGCCGCCGCCGCGCGCAAGAGCGCTATCCCGCCGCCACACTCTATAGCGATGTTGCTGAGCTCTGGCGTGATGCCGCGCGCTACGATCTGGTGGTAGTGGCGACGGCGAACAGGTCACATGTCTCACTTGGCCTAGCCGCCTTGCAGGCTGGCCTTCCCGTTGTTATAGATAAACCCCTGGCCGCCTCCGTCAGCGATGCGGAGCGCCTGCTTGCGCTGAGTAAACAGAGCGGGAAACTGCTGACGGTCTTTCAGAACCGGCGCTGGGATAACGATTTTCTGACGGTGCGTAAGCTACTCTCCGCCGATCTGGCCGGCCCTGTCACGCGCTTCGAGTCGCGTTTTGAACGTTACCGTGCCGAACCTCGTCCAGGATCATGGCGCGAACTGCCCGATCCCGCCGAGGCTGGCGGGCTCCTCTTCGATATCGGCAGCCATCTGATTGACCAGGCGCTTCTGCTCTTTGGCAGGCCGCTGCGCGTCTACGCCGAGATGGCGCGGCGGCGGCCAGGTGCACAGGTGGATGATGATACGTTTGTCGCGCTCTATTTCGCCAACGGCGTGGTGGCGCACCTGTGGATGAGCCTGGTCGCCCGTCTTCCCGCTCCTCGCATGCGTGTGAGTGGGCTCCATGGTACGTATGAGAAGTGGGGATTAGATCCGCAGGAAGATGCTCTGCGCGCGGGCGGCGATCCCGCTGCCACGCAGTGGGGGAGCGAGCCGCGTGAACGCTGGGGGCGGCTTGTCACTGAAATCGCTGGTCTACCTGTTGATGCCCACATCGAGACGGTGCCAGGAGCTTACCCTCAATTCTATGTCCTGCTGCGCGACGCGCTGCTCAATGGAGGCGAACCGCCGGTGGATGCCTCATCCGTTGTAGAGGTGCTGCGCGTGATTGAAGCAGCGCGACAAAGCGCTGCTGAAGGTCGTGTGATACCATTTTAAGACTACTACAATACGCATGTACTGTTGCGGAGGTTTTCTTTGAAAAAAACGATACTTATGACGGGTGCGCGAGGGAGCATTGGTTCTATTCTACGCAAAGCGCTCATGGACACATATACTATCCGCGCGATGTCGCGGCACCCTATTCCCGGTGTTGACTCGATTACCGCTGATCTTAGTGATATGCCGGCCTTACGCGCGGCCTGCCGGGGAGTTGATAGCGTTATCCATCTTGCCGCCAATGGATCGCAATGGGCACCGTGGGATGATGTGCTGCATTCGAATATTATTGGCACATACAATATCTTTGAGGCCGCGTCCCAGGCGGGCGCCAAGCAGGTTATCTACGCCAGCTCAAACCACGCGCTCGGGACATACGATCTGGAAGCTGCTCCTGAGATCTATCGCAGCGGCATGCCTCTGCTTGATCACCTGGTTCCTGTACGCCCCGATAGCTACTACGGGGTGAGCAAGTGTTTTGCTGAAGCCCTGGGCCGTTACTACGCCGATCAGCGTGGCTTACATGTGCTTTCTCTCCGTATCGGCTATGTCAGCGATGATGATAAGCCATTCCCCTGGCGATCTCCTGAGTCGCTTGAGCGCCTGGCCGCCATCTGGCTCAGTCATCGCGATCTTGTGCAGCTCGTTGAGAAGAGTTTAGAAGCTGAGCATGTACCATTTGATATCTTCTATGGTATTTCGGACAATCAGCCGCATTTCTATGATCTCACACACGCCAGGGAGATCATCGGCTATGTACCACAGGATGGCGCGGTAGTGAGCGAGGCGCGCGCCGCGATGGAAGAGCGAGCAGGCGATTAAGCTTTTTGTGCGTTCTTCCACGCTGTCTTGCAAAAACGCTGCTGCCGCAGGCAGCA
>JAABUQ010004612.1_pt1 | contig 23287 bp, 24 predicted proteins | sample 5560001 | NCBI WGS metagenome assembly JAABUQ01 (sample SAMN10711888, study PRJNA513371) | rock metagenome | isolation source: Antarctica rocks | place: Antarctica: Victoria Land, Finger Mt nord | collected 2015-12-18 | reverse complement strand
CCACCCTCCTCCCACGGCGATAGGCGATCCCACCGTCGTCAACCCGGACTGCAACCACCATCACCAGCCCCGCGCCCATCCTCCGCCCCATCACCATACCACCCCTCCAAGCATGGAAGTTTCGACAAACCACCACCCCGCTACAGCACCATCTTCGCCTCTGCCTCAGGCCTGCAACCTCACGCCGAGTCCTCTGCTTGCCCCCCCGCCCATGCTGAGGCCGGCTCATTCCGCCCCTCCGCCAACTCACCGCTGATCCACTACGCCCGCTCAGCCTCTCCCTCCAGCCCCGCGCTTCCCTCATCGGCGCACGAGCCTTCTGCCCAGGGCCACCGACCCTCCACCAACCCCTTCCGCCGTCCACCCTCCACGAACCCCTTCCGATGTCCCCTCCCCCTTTCGGCCCCTCCTGACGCTCCTTCTCCCGCAGACCCATCCCCGCTTCATGGGCATTTCTTCCCGCGCCACGCGTAGCCCCCTTTCCACCACCTTCATGGTTTGATGGTTGGTGAATCCATGGCGCAGCGGGCGAGAACGTCAGAGCAGGGAGAGAGGGAGGGCCGGATGGAGTAAGTGGGCCCGCGATTGGAATGTAGTGGTCGGGTGCTGGTATCAGGGAGCAGATGAGAAAAGGAGATCTTGGTGGACTGGTTTACTGTTCTACAAAGACTTTTTGGGGATGGTGGGCTTGGTGTATTTCGATGAGGGGAACGGGCAGTAGGGATATGTATTGTTCCACAGGCTATATAAGGAAGGCGGAAGGGAGGGAAGATGATATCTAGGCTGATAGAGTGAACCTTAACGGAATGCGCGTGGGAGAAAACCAGTGGGAAAACCGAGATAGGCAACCAAACGCAAGATCTTCCTAAGGCAACTGCGACACAGCTTCGAACAACTCCGCCACATACGACGTGCTCAAGCCCGTACGTGCGCTGACCGAGTAGCCCGAAGTGATCGAGGGCTCCAGATCAAACACCACACCTGACTTCTTGCCCGCGCAAAGGCCAAGCCCTACATCCAAAGAGCCGGCAGCGCAGTCTGTGCTACTGATGACTTTGTCCGTAGCGAGCGCTTGGGAAGAGTTATCGATGAGCTTGCGCTCCAGCGGGCGAAGCGAATCCTTGGGTTTATATGCTGTGCAGCCGGCCTTGATATCTATGCCGCGTCACATCAGTCCTCACTCTCCCAAAAAACCACAGACACAGATGTGGAGCCAACATACTAGCCAAGAAAAAGACATAGCTCGACGGATTAATAACCGCTTGCGACGGCGGCAGATCCACAGCGGCGAAGATCCCACGGGCCTCCTCCTCCAGGCTCGGGACACGGAGGTAGAGATGCACCAGCTCGTGGAACAGCACCGACCACTGCGTCTCCCCCAACATAATGCCCATACTGTAACGCCCGCTCGGGAGGTAGCCGACGCAGTGCTGTGATGCCGGTTCCAGGCGGGTGGTTAGCAGGTATTTGGGACAGAGGAAGACGGTGTTCGACTCCTTGACCCACAGCGCCATCAGGCCGCGCACGGTCGCGCATTCGGCGTGCACGTCGCTGCTGAGCACTGAGGGGACGCTCGGGTTGTCGCACACGATTGTGGGGTTGTGTGCGCCGTCGGAGGTGGGGATGGAGGCGCCGATGGCGATGCGCTCTAGGACGGCCTTCACGGTGGTGGGATCTACGCCGCGGAAGAAGGTGTTGTAGAGGGGAGTGCCGGCTGGCCCGGCGCTGTCGATGGATTCGAGGGCTTCTTGGATGGTGAGCCAGATCGATTGCAGGAGCTGGGCGATTTGGTGGGATTGTTGGCCGCAATAGACGATTCGGTAGTTTCCACTGGCCATCATGGCGTAGTGTTCTGTGCTGTTCTCAGTCGCCTCGAACAATGACTGGGCAAAATTTCTATTTGCTGACCTTGGGCATATCCATAGCCAACTATACAGAGGCCGAGCACAAACCGAGCGATCCGCATCTTGTAGAGCTTTTGCTTAATGTATGAGATAGAGACTTTGCAGTGCAACTCCAGCACGAGCGATCGAGTTGTATAAAAAGTTCGGGACCAGTGCTGTCATCTTGCAGGGGAACGAAACATCGCATATCGCATGCAAGACTTGCCATTTTTGGGTCCAAGACACGACCCGTCCAAACCTCAAGCAGTATGGCCAATGGCAGTTCTAATGGGGAACCTTTCGTCCGGCTGGATTATCCCAGCGCATGACCCTCCCAGCTATAACACCAGGTCTTCGGACGGGACCAAGCGTCAGAGCTATGATCATGATGGGAAAGGGAGCTTCCAAAGCCCAACGACTTCCGAGAACACTCAAAGAGAATAAACTCACAGTGCATCATTGAATGCGAGAAACGTTCATTGGTGATGCGTCTATTGGGATCTCGAAGAGAGTCTGGCACTGTGAACGGTAAGGCATTTTGGGTGATGGCCATTTTGCGCGACAGGTTGCAACCCGGCTTCGATCACCGTAAGGTAAGTTGCGCATCAGTCCGTAAATCACGGCTGAGTCTATCGACGGACGGAGGCAACATACCCCCTGATCCTCTCCGCACTCCCGTTCAACCAAGCCCTCTCCCCACCACCTCCAGCCTTCACTCTTGCCTTCGATTTTCCCTCTTTCTTCGCTTTCCTCTCCCTCGCCTCAATCCCCTTCTCCACCGCCTCCTGTAGCCCCTCGCTCCAAACCAACCCACAGTGCCTCTCATACAGTGCCACCAACGCCTCCACACATGCACTCACCTTTGCGTTATCCGCTACGCTCTGTGTATTAGCCGCAAATAGCAAATAACACTTCTCAAGCATCTCCTGATCAAGATTATCGTGCGGTGGGCATGGCGCGGATGAGGAGATTAGGGAACGCAAAACGCGCTGCACGAGGCTTTGAGCGGCGGCGGCGGTCAGGCTTGTAAGCGCCATCGGGGATAGCAGGATGAAGAAGGTAGGAAGCGGGAGAGGGCGAATGAAGTGCAGAGAGTGGTCATAGAGGTCGTAGAGAGGAAGAAAAGACGAGGGAATAATAGCAGAGACGGTGGCGAGAAGAGAGAATAGCCGGAGGCGGAGTGTAAGGGCTTGCATGCCACCGAGAGTAGCGGCGCCATTAGGGGTCTCTTCTAGTAGTGGAGAGATTGGCGCAGTGGAAGTAACAGGGTCGCCGTCCTCGAGGTCGGAGGAGGAGGAAGAGGCCATGTAGTCTCCGTAGTCATCGGCCTCGATGTCAATCTTCTTGTCAGTTGTGCGTCTGCTACCCTGGTCTTTCTTTCTCAAGCGCGTTTCGTTCTGCCATATCTCACGGAATACAGCCAAGCTGTTCTTCGTACCGTCCGCGAAAATGGCGCGCAGAACTTTGCGCTCGTGGCCAGTGCTCAGGGTATCTGCAGAAAGATACCGAACAATCATGCTCTTCTGCAGTACTATCTCGCCGTCTCCATCGGATTGAAACCATCGCATCTCCCAATCTTTCTCTAAAACTTGTAGCATGTATTCAAGCCAGAGACTCCAGTGCTCCCAGCGATGTGGGTGCGCGACGCTGCAGCTGAACGCCCAGCCGACGACTTGCCAGAAGTCCTCCGCCTGCGCCCATAATGCGCCTGTAGTGGCCAGCTCGCTTGTTATGTCTGTGTCTTCGTAAGAGGACGTGACGTCGTCCGTTGTACGTCTGCGCGCACTGCGGGTTGAGGTTCCGATGCCGGAGAAGGTGAATGCATCTTGCAGGCGGGCATTGATGGGGCCCGCGAGCCTGAGCACGAGGCGCAGATAGCGAAGGGAGAGGGTGGAAACTTCGAGATGAGAGGCGGATCTAGCGCGAGTAGTGAGGGTTGGGTGGACGATAAGGGTTGCGGCGAGGGCGAGGTGTTGGGGTGGAGGTAGGAGGGCGGGCGTGAGGGAGGCGGCGCCGGACGTGAGGAGAGGGATGAGGAGGTTGAGTGCTTGTGTGTCTACTCAGGTTGTCAATTGGAGTGTTCGACTGAGAAATTGAGGCACTCACACAAGCCTTCTTCAAAGTAGATGATGCAGTGTTCACGGAGCTCGAATGGTAGTTGTTTGACGGCGCAGTAGCTTGGGAAAGATCGGCCTTCTTGGCTGGGTGTGGGAGGGGACGATTGCATCTCTTTGACTAGAGAGGACCTTGCGGATCGAAAGGATTTTGGAGAACTCATCTTGGCTCTTGCTACCTAATATCGAAGTATGGGGTCGCGCTTTGGAGCTCAACGGGCACGCGTTAACGCACTTTCGGGAGCTTTCCACCAGTGAGGTCAAATGGTGGGCAACCCGGAGACCACCCGTAGCGTCACCTAGGCGCCTCACCGTTCGACCTAAAGGAGGGGTCATCCAGCACACCAAAGCCTACCGCTAACGCCTGAGGAACCCATGGAACTTCGTACTTTTGGCGTCATTCTTCCTATCGAGTGCTACGGCTAGGCAAATGTTCGAAAGATTAGCAGCAACACATTATAAGAGCATTTTCTCCTTCCACCTCGTACCGAGGTACCAGATGCAGACCCTCCGGCTCCTACCCGATCGAACACGTTACGAGGCGAAATTGCCTTCGTGACATGACCGTCACTCGCTACGGTGTTGGAATGGCAGTGGGGTTTGCAGGGCCAGTATCAGTGCCAATACATTCATTTGTGTAGATGCAAATACGTATGTACAATTGTATGAGTGACCAGACCCATGCTTAAAGATCCCTACACACCTAATTACGATGCAGCTTATGAGTCCGCTGGTTGATCAAGGGGCCCAAGTAACTATTCGGCACGCAATATATTGGGTCATCCATGACGCTGAAATAGCTATGGCTGCCACAATTACCCAGGAATGAGCCTTGAGGCCCTTCCTCTACAAACTCGCATTGCCTGTCTGTCACGCCAGTGCAGGACATATCCCATGTCAGAATCTTTAACTGAGAGAGACATTGAGTGTTGATGCCCTGCGCGTTGACAGTCACGCTTTTGGACTTGCCGTAATTGCCATTGAGATTACAGGCATAGGCGTTGTCAAAAAGGAGTTGACCTGTAGTGTATTTCTGGAACATGGTGGTCATGAGATCGCCATGGCCGCGCCCGATGTGGGAGAAGTCATCAAGACCAAAGGTTGAAGCATAATTGCCGCTGTACCACCATGTGTCACACACTTTTTGCGAATTGTAGCCTTTGCAGTCGGAAAGGTCGTAAGCAAGATTGTTTTGGCTGCCGTTTGTCGCGAGTGACTGGATGTTGGTGTTTTTGGCTATCGTGCCGTAGACATTGTTGCCCCTGAGGCCCGAAGAAATAACGTAGGTGTTAAAAGCGTAGAGAAGATAATCGGTTTGATTTGGAAGCGACGGCGGTGTAGCTCCAGTGAAGTTGCCTTGCTTGGCAAAGGCCATGAATTCGCTCGCATCTGCCATGACCGAGGAGACAGTCTTGTTCAGATTGTTCTGGACTGTGGCGATGAGGTCGCTCAGCTGACTCTTCAGGTCTGCGATTTGGAGGAGTGCGGACGCTGGCGTATCAATTGGGTAAAGAAATCGACCAATTTGGGGAAATCCAATGATGGCGTTTTCAACAAATGTGAGTCCGGTCCGCAGTGAGTCCGACACCTTTACTGCATCCTCCACAGCGCGGTCGAGCATGCTTCCAACATTGAATCCCAGACCAGGCCCCACAGCGAATATGCCAGTCAAGGCGATCAGGATGTCGTCCATGATAAGAGTTGTGTCCGAAGGGGGATCGATCAATTGCACAATCTCGTCGACATTAAGTCCAGCTGTGGCAGCGGCACTGCCGACTGCAGTATACCATGATCCAAAGAATTGATTGATCGCTTGAGCCGAGTGTTAGCTAGACGGTTGAGGCACGTCCATTGGTACAGTACGTACCATAGACGCTGTAGGCAACATAGAACACTCTTGTATCCTGACCAGGTATCACTGGTGGAGGGGTACAGGTAGATAACTTGATGCCAGTGCAGTCAAGTTCTGGGTAACCAACTTGCCTCAAGAAGCATGAGGAGAAGCCTTCGTTTTCGTAACAAGTATTTTCCCATATCCAATTCGCCACCCAGTAATCAAGCTGTAATTCATCCCAACATTTGTTGTCCCGTCCGGTTGAAAGGTCGGAGCAGTTGACTACCATGCGGGTGCCACTCATATTTGGGATGAATCCAGGCTGTGCTGTTGTGCCATTGATCCCATTGTCGCTATACATGTTCTGAGATTGTTGAGTTCCAGTCGGTGCATTCTGCGCTGCCGTCGTCCTTGCTTCAACGCTGATGACGAGTGGTAGCTCGTCTGCCTTGTCGTCGTTCGCCAGCGTTTGAGCATGTTCGGATCGGGATGGCTTAGGCAATGCAGCGACGTTGAGGGTATGTAAGACAAGGAAGAACAGCAAGACATGGCAAGCTAAACCCGCGACCATTGAGACCTATGCTTCTAGGTTTAGGCAGAGCAGAAAGGGCAGTCGAGCGACAGGAGGAAATAGCATGGTGATTTATAGCGTCAAGGATGGTGTCGGAGCTTTATCTGCGTGGCGTACGCGGTATGACGGCGGCGTGACTGCCATACCCGTCGTTCAGCAAGATAAAGTCCACCTCCAGATCGTGATGTAAGGCCAGTGACTGGTGTGTTTTATCCTGGGCCCACCGCTCATGGTCCTGTCAGGGGTCATCTTGAGCGTGACCGTAGATGCGGTATAGTCTTATCACGGATATGGGTTGGAAGGTATGCTGATGCGCTTTTTGCTGGCAGTGGCATGCCGTTGATCCTTTTGAAACACTGTATTGGTCAACAAAAGATAGAGCTGGCTCTGTGTATCAAGTCCGATACTGTTCATCTCCTAAAGATTGGGTGTGAAAGGCTGATTGGAAGATGCCTAGTCACTCTTGTTATCAGAATTGGTCGGCTTTCGCGCATCAATGAACGAAGATGGTTCGCTACGATCTTCTAAATTTAGGCCTCCCATCAACGGGTTGATCCTCCGACTAATTGTGGGTCCTTCGTGGGATAAGTCGGAGCTGGTAAGTACAAGGATATGAGAATCCACATGTACGGGAGAGGTGATATAGTCTGATCTCGTGACGTATTCTGGGACCCTGTTGGAGCTTGAAACTATCGCTTGGAGACTTCGATTGGCACAGTCTGAAGCGCCTAGATTCGCGGCCGGAAAGCGACCCCCATGGAAAATTCCCGACAGACATTAGATATCAACTCCTTTTACGCTCATGATGTAGCTCTACAATCTTACTGATAAGATTGATCGCAAGATCGAGTATTGCCGTTACCGATGAGTAGCCGGCCTCTCACAAGTCCGCTTGACGGCGTGAGTGACGAAACGTGGATGGGAAGGCAGACAAACAAGTGCAAGCTCGAGAACGCTCTTTGAAGAAACAGCCTGGAACTGCGAAACATCCAGTAGAGAACAATCAAAAATAAATTTTGAGAAATGTCTCTACATTAGTGAGGGGACTCATGGAGCGAAGGTTAGCTCTATCTACGATCTCTAATGTTTGAAAAAGATGAGATCTCACATATCTGCCTTGACAATCAGACAAGATAACATAGAGTGACTTACTTGTGCCTGTAATTTAGAGTGAAAATACACATAGTAATAAGATAATCTGACGCGACCCGCTCTACAGAAGCTGAAGCCCGAATCTTGTATGGACAACACAGCTCTCCAGAATGAAGTCGGTATCAAGCCCGCAAGAAGAATTTACGATTGATCTCTGAACACGTTCGGCAGAGTGTCCTCTTATTGAGCTAGCTTACCACCTTGCATGAGATCCTTAGGAGCATGCGCTCTGTGCCAGACCTTGGTCCGTCTCTCGGCGTCCTTGCTTGTCCAACAGCGATTGGGCCCACGCAGCTGTTCTTTACCATAGTAACCATACACCTCGATCTTTCCGTAAAGAATTTCTCGAGACTCTAGGACGAGGTCAGGACTGGGATGTATGGCAAGAACCATTGGAAATGTGGCAGCCGCAGAACATCACCGGTCAGGATGGAAGGCAATCATTTCGTACTGGCCTCCTCCTAGGGTTAGATGCGAAACCCTAAGTCGGAGATTGGACTGCATCCCAGCCGGCATCACAGTCTACCTTAGTACGTATTGCTGTATCTCGAATTCTGGGTTTGACATGCTCCTCCGATCTTACATAGGTAGGATATCGACAGCATTTTGTTTAGCGGCTCTTTTGTTCTTGAGGAACAACCGCTATTGCGAACTCAGGTGGCTCGTGCAATTCATGCATTCTCGGACGGAAGCATCGAAATTAAATAGGGAGGACTGCTGTAACAAGATTGAACCGTATCTCTGACTGCTTCCTACAAGTCTACTCTCCTACCCAGAAAGACTGATAGCGCGATTTGCGAAGCTGATTTGCGACCCAAAATAGAGGGAATGTTCCGTCCCTCATCAACCAAGACCAGACGTCAACCACACCATGCTGACGACCTAGAGTGTCAGAGGAAGCTCAGCAGTAGTCTTATCCATTGCTCACGCATCCGAGGCTACATAGCCCTGCTGCACGGCGAAAGTCAATTAATATTTTACAAGGCACCTCATGAGCAATTCACCCATAGATAAATGAAAACTTGGAAAGCTGGCTTACAATACTAGAAGAAGCTATAGCCAGCTCTGAGGCAACCGGCATAACAGGAGCACGCCGCTGGGTCGACTTTTGTTCGATACCGGCAAGATAATAAGGTATAAGAGAATAAGGGGCACCACACTCAAGCTCTGCGCTTGCCACCGCGGGAATGTCAGCAGGAGCGGCAGGCTCAGCCTTGAGAATAGCGACGGTGGAGACTGTAGTGGTGACAGAAAGGAGACTCGTCGGCTGCATTGTTGCGGATGGGTGGAGATCTCGAACATGTGCTTGACTTCCGAGATCCTGCTGCATGCTTGAATCGTGATGGATTGGTTCTGGCTTCCATGTATTGCTGTAAGGAGAATCCAGGAGAATGGACTGAGGAGTGGGAAGCACCTCAAATTTGTGATAGGGGAGATGGCGCTACCCCGGATAAGCAATGTGGACTCTTTGTCTTCTAGACGAACCTGCGCTTTACAGCTGTGGTATGACCTGAGTCCAGCTCCGAGAACTTTTCAGCAATTGCTCGTAGCTAGAAGACAATGTTGATTGCCTAAGAGGGGAGCGTCAGGAAGTGCCAAAGGACACTTCATGCTTGAGCTGGCTATCAACCCTTTCTGAGCAGCTGCGCTTAGCAAAAGCCGTACAGTGAGCGTAAGAACGAACGATTGCAGAAGAGGATACTCAGTCTTCGGCTGTCACTAGCGAGCAGCACTACAAAGCAATGAAGGCGCCCTAGCACAGTCTCTTATAGATACTGTATATAGACATATGAGTACTGATTGGCTGAACCAGAAGACAGCTACTAAGATTGAGCATGGTCCATTGGACACAGGGAATGTTGAATGAACAGGGGTAGGTGAATACGCTCTGATACGCAGTAGCTAATATTGAACAATCATCGCCAGTGATTTTGTTGGTTGCATGACCAAGGATTGCTCTTATGTCGAACCTTCACGGAAGTCGAGTAAGCTACTGTTCAACGCTTTGCAGCGATAGCAAAGTACAACGCTTCTATTCTATTATTGGTTTTTCTATGCTACATGTACAAGACCAGGTGCTTTTGCTCATGGTAGATGGTAGGTTGTCTGCGCATAGCTGTTGGCAAGTGGCACATAGCTCCTGATGGCGGAAATTCTGGTGGCGAATTTGTGCAATTGCAAGAAGTTAAGTGCTCGCTTTTATCAGTAAGCTCTGCTCGTACGCTTCTTCGAGCCCGGTGTGGTAGAGGAAGCCTTCTTCGAGATTGTCGGTTTCGAGGGTGTACTCACAGCCAAATTCTTTGACGTTTTAAGGGCATTGTTGGTTGCGGACGATGATTGAGGGGTCTTCTTGGTGGCTTTGAGTGGACCTCTGTATTCTTCGTCGTCGTCCAGATCTGGCATACTTGGCTCGTCGTCGTTGTCATCGCTGTCGTTCAGCATCGGTATATCCCCATCAGCTTCGTCCTCATCTCCACTATCTTTAACTTTCTTCTTGCTCTTCTTCACAAGTGAGGATTTTGAACCCTGCTTCTTCGATGGACTACCAGCCCCTCCTTTCCGAGGCCCTGTCCTCTTCACAAGATGATCAATGACACAGCCATCTTCCCAATTTGCACTGCTCTCCCCTGTCGAGGCGCGGCACCTAGGACACGTCTTCCCGTGCTTGATAAATAGTTGATGCAAATCGTACTTTAACTCATCCGGAATCCTGACTTCTAAGTGACTGAAGGTCGTGTCTCTGCCCACTCTCTTATTATTAGCGGGAACCCAGCCAAGCCACTGGGCTAATCTGAAAACGTGCGTATCGACTGCGAAACAATCGCGCTGCATGCAGAAGAGGGCAGTGCATGCGGCAGTCTTGACGCCAATGCCGGGGTATTTGACGAAAGTGAATATGGCGTCATAAGTAGGCAGGCTGTAGTAGTGATCCAAAGACAGCACATCTTCTTCTGCTAGTGCGACCTCAGCGGCCTTTTGCTCGTCGGTTTCTTCATTGGCGCCCGTAGGAGCTGCAGCAGCTTCAGGGTTGGACTTCGAGGCAAGGTGAGCTTCTCGACGTTCTTGGTTCTCCTTGTAGACCATATCTAAAATGGCTTTGATGTTCTTGCTCTTCGCTTTCGCCAGCCCACCAGAAGCAATTGCGGCTTCAAGGTCGGACTGAGGTGCGAGACGGACAGCGTTGTAATCGACACTGCCTTTTCCAACACCTTTCACTACATTGCCGTAGCGAGCAACCATTCCCTGATATGCGCTACTTGAGTTTTTGCCTGTTGTTGCGGCGCTAAGAAGAGTCCGGATGAGAGCGTCAAGGATGGACGGGACCTGGCCGCAGCCAGCTACGATCTGCGATGGTGGCGGAATAGTAATGGGTCGTCCATGGCAATTAGGGTGGTGTTCTTTGAGAACGCGATGGACCTCGTAGCATTCCTCTGGTGTTGGATGAGGGTACTCAGGGAATGGAGAGACGCCAGGGGTGAGGCCGTACTCATTTGTCTTGGGTGGTTTCGGCGTCCTAGGAGCTTTGGGAGTCTTTGGCTTCTTAGCAGATGCAGGCTCACCCTCAGAAGTGCCGATACTCTTCTGTTTCGGCGTAGATTTGACGGCTACGCCGGCGTAAGAAACATTGGTCGATTCCATCTCTTGAGAACCCGTGGAAATTCCGACGCCCTCTTCAGCTTGAAAATTGTCCTTTTCATCATGCTCTTCTACCTTTACTGACTCTTCCGTCGTAGTTTCCCTCTTGAGTGATGGCTCTGCGGACGCCAATCCTTCTTTCTTGACCCGACCTTTCTTAGCTCTCAGGACTCGGCCCATATTGTGAGGAAGCTCCTCATATTCATCTTCAACTTTGTCGTCTGCAGGTCGTTTGCGTTTCTTGCCTACATTCGCAGCTTCTTTCGTTTCCTTCCCTTTGGGATAGGGTGGCACCTCCCCTGGTGATTGGAGCCCATTGTCTAGGCCCGTCGTATCAGGCGCTCTTGAACTATTGCCTTTCTCCTTCGAGTTTTGCTTCTTGGTCGGAGCAGCATTCTGTGTCCTAGCTTTGGCTGTTGTGGCTAATATGGCTTTTGATGGAGCTTTTCGAGTTGGAGCACTCGAAGATGCCAACTTGGCTGCTGTGGCACGCGTAATACGGCCCATTGAGCTTTTCGATAGACCGTGCCCAAGAGTAAATAAATTATTGAGCCTATTCGACCTGGATTGCAAGAGGTGCAGACTGGTCAGCGCTCTTAAGAACAAGAAAGAGATTATTGGCTTTTGAACAAGTGACGACTTCAGCTGACAGAGTAAATGAATGGCTGTAGTGAAGCACCCTGACTATGGAGGACATTCAGACGATCTGTAAGCACCATGGAACGGGCGTCATTGCCAGTGACTATGAATGGTGGATGAAAAGACTGGCATAGTTTCGATCGTTGGCGACATGACGCTTCACCAAGGCCGAGCAGTAGAATTAAGGTAGTGCTTGGCAGGTCATCGTTCTTCAGACTAGCGATGACGTCACCCATACATATTGATGGACTTTGGACCATAGATTACTATACTCAACGACAGAGAAAGGGCGCAAGTACCAAGATCCGTCCAACATAGAAGTGTCCTCACGTCTGCTACGAGTGCACTCGTAGCAGACGAGGGGACAGCTCGGATGAACTGAGTGCTTTCATGGATACTAGAAAGCCATGAAGAGTGTTCAAAAATGGAGCGAGTAGGGGATCTTGCATTCTCCCTGGCTGCTCGGTGCCCCAATGCGATCGCAATCAACTGGACATTCGATTCAATCGGATGCGACACTCCTGTTGAAGCAACTATCGAATTGTACCAACAGCAAAAGTCAGTAAGGTCAGGTGAGGTTGTGCTTCATTCTGAGTAGATTTTCTTTCACACTCAGGATCTTCCGTCACATTGTCAATTCGTTAGGCTACTTGATCCAGAGTGAATCTCCTCCGATCATAGCTTTACTATCTTTTTGTCTTCCTGATACACAAAACTACCACAGCACCTCTTTCGCCTTTCATTGACCTCAACCTCTACCTGTTGCTGTCATACAGATGCCACCACGCAATCTCGAAGCGCCATACGTAGCGGCGATATCATCCTCACGATTGACTGCTTACTTCATCCATCAATTGTCTTCGCGATCTTGCACCTCAGCTTCGTGCAAACAGCGGTAAGAACAAATGGCCATCATAGAAGACTATTTTTCGTGTTTGCCGGATATGACTGAGAAGCGCATGCGGGCGACAGAGGTTCACAGTGCGAGGCGGACAGTACCTAACCAGGTTTACCAGCTCCCTTGTGATTGTCGAGTCTGTGCACAGCAATTGCGAGCTGTCTCAAAACAGCAAAGTGAGACTGCTTTTGTGTACACTGGTCGACTGAGCGATTCAGAAGCTGCCGCGTTAGCTCGTAAATTTGCCGAGTCCCTCTTCGCGGATCTCGAACATGTTCGAACAGCCTTGCGATCTGGGGAGGAGCTGATTCGGAGACGGTGGCTGAAAAAAAGCAATACCAAAAGGAAGACATTCTTGAAGGAGCTGCGACCCAGTATGTGCGAGAGTCACGATCCGTTCAACGAGACCCAGATCGTGTGTGGCAAGACAATAACGACTTTTGGCCATCGCGATACCCTTCTGTTACCTTATCTGACTATCGAGGTCTTCTCCAAAGACGGGACTAAGTTGCTTCGCCTTCTTCACCATCGGGTCTCTGATGCTCCAGAAGCATGGGTAACCTTCGATAATCGCCAAATACTCCCAGGCTAGCTATCTAGCGCGTTTGAAGAAAACTTCAACGGTGGTTGCATCACGATGCATGGCGAAACATACGGAACTTGGAATCCATTCGACATAGTAGCGGGTAAGTGATTTTATGGGGTATGGCCAGAGATCATGGATATCATTACTAAGACTAGTCAAAACAGTGCACAATGGAGACAGTTACACTGCACCTAGAGCTCTCCTCATACTCGAGGCACAAGCAAGCCTAGCCAGTTTCCTCCGTGATTCTGTCACAAAACTACTTGGAGCCGATGGCTTAACCGTAGAGGAGACCTCGGAAAAGCTCACCCTTTTGGCTGTCGATTCGAGAGTGCCTTCACAATACCAGGAATCCTCCTGGCTACAGTTCGGTATGAATTACTACAACGTAGGTGATCTCAGAAATTTTATCCTTATGCAATATCCAAGTGAAGATCTATATCTGTTGATGAGGCTATGCTGAGTCTTAGTCTTTGTAGGAACCCTTCTCTCTTGCCCCCATCTTTAACAACCGTACAATTGACCAGCTTGTACAAATCGTATCCCAGAAGCAAATGGAGATTAAGGATCATCTATGGCTTCTTCAAACAGACCCTGCATATTTTTACGAGGTCGCTGCCTACTGCCAAATGTATAATCTAAGCACTATCTCGGGAGCAAAGTCGATAAAAGACGCCAAATTGCATAATCTAGGAGGCCGAATCATCGTGTATACGATTACACAATTGCAGGACTGGGATTTTATAAGCGAGGAGCTACGAAATGTGCGAAGGCAATCTGAGACTCATCGTGAAGGCATCAAACCCGGCAGGCATCTACCTGAAGCTTACGACCAGGCTCTTGGTCGCCTAGAATACGTGGTGATCAATCGTCTAATTCACAAGTCAATGCACCTGAAAGAGCAGATGTTCACGTCACCGACTTGGAGATCGATGTGGAAAGTCGATGAACATCTTGGAGATGGCAAGATAACCGCATCATTTGATCCAAGTGGGATGAATCACCTTTTTGGCTGCCTTATGGCCCTTGGTGCTATTGGCGAGCGGCCGAAGACTGCAGGGTAATTGTGAAATATACTATCATCGGAAACGAACTTCTTGTTACATGACTGACTGGGTTTAACGCAGATCCAAAGATATTGCAATCATACTAAAATCGCTGGACATGTATTTAATAAGGTGTGGCCAAACGGAAGCTTCAAAAATAGACGCAGTCACTTACAGCAGGATCACCGATATGGCAGCCATGTACAAAGTTTTAGCTGCAATACGCATGCATAGGCCTTCGCCATCTGCCCACTATTCTTCCGTCGATGAAATCTTGAAGACGCACAATTCAGAGAAATGGCGATTATGGCGCCGTTTAACGGAGGTTAATGAGATCGTCGACGATTCACGACATTTTGATTTTGGTAATGCCCTGGGCAATCTCGAAGTATTCCGCATGCCGACGGGAAAGAAGACTCAAGATTGGCTGGACCGAGCAGACCGTGCGGTAAGCATACACTGTCCGTTGCCGTCTAGAAAGCGGTTTGTTTGTCGAAGGAGATAAACTAATGACAGCAATCTAAACAGCGCGAAGCGCTTTCCAGAGTGTGGTCTACAGCAAGGGAAAATTACAAAAGAGTGTACCGAACTCTTAACATTGACGCTGGCAACACGGCAGACATAGTCAAAATGCTGTCTTACCACGACTCACCAGAAGTCCAAGCCGTGGTGGCCCGGGAGAGGGAAGAGATCTACATGAAGATAGTCCAAAACAATGGTCCTTCAAGATTGCCAACCGTGCCGTATCGGACTTCGATTCCACATGCCTCTGCACCCAGCGACATGCCCGAAAAGGCATCAAACGCCACTACATCAGCCAAGTCAAAGATCAAGACCCGACCCTCGGACTGCTCGCCGCTCACCGAATCACAAAAGGCGTCGGAACCAAAAGCCGGCATTCTCCTGAATCCATCTGAATTGCGGCATTTACCACCCCTTCCAAAGAAATCTAGATCAGTCGATACCCTTCGCCTGCTCTTTCCGTCGGCAACATCCGACCTGCAGGGCACAGTTCAATGGATGGATTTCGTCACCACTATGAGTGAACTGGGATTTCATGGAGAACACCGCGGCGGATCAGAATGGACCTTCCAATCATCTGGTCATATCGAAGACGACAGCGCAGAGCGGAACAGCGAAGCGACAGTGCAGAGCGAAAATGACACGGTCCGTAATAAGAGAAGTATTGTCATCCATCAGCCCCATCCCGAGCAGAAAATGGGCGCTATACATCTGCAGCAGATTGGGAAGAGGCTATGGAGGCGCTTTGGGTGGCAGACGGACTGGTTCAAGGATTTATGAGCCAGGGTTGAGAGGTGGGCACCCCTTCATTACAGATCTTCAATGGATATGGAGAATAGGTCGAAGATTCGGCCATCACTCACAAGCTAGGACCTTTCGACCGGTTGGTTGCGATTTAGGGATGAAAGTAGTCCTTACTTGCAATGAACAGAGAAGGATTCGAGCCTACGTGAAGAGAGTGTATGTTAAACTGGGAGATTAGACGGAACAAAACAACACTCTTCTACCACAATTTAGCATTCTCTACAGAGATCTTTGTGATATTGTACTCCAATCCGGATCACCCTTTAATTCTAATAAGTATCATTCGGATTGACTGATCGCCTCCGAACTTCGTCGCAAGTGCAAAGCACACGATCAGGGTGACACAAGCAGCCTCATATACCATTGCCGTTGTGACTCCTTCAAGAGTGAAGACAGAGGCTTTTGGAGATTTCTGATTTCGGTAAGTGATACCCTAGTCGACAGTCTCCAGAATCTCGAGCACATCGTGGAATATTAAACCAGTCTGTATTGCTGTCTTGAAGTCCCTCGCTCTGACGACCGCAATAACAACATCCAAGAGCTTACTTTCTGGGCTCCACTAAGACTTGAAGGTTGTCGCACCATTGACACCGTCGGACGCCTTTTCAGAGTCACTCGAAGTGTAGGATCCTCGCAAAATCCTATGAAACTAGCGGTATAATGCCAGTCCTCAAGGGATGTAGGTCTCTCTCTAATCTTCGCCAGTTCTAATTCGTTATTCCCTGATCGTTCTCTATATTGTCTACCACCATAAACAAGAAAGAATAACCAACTTGCGCCGCGATAAGGCTTGCTGGCTCATTCCACCCGTTTGTGCGCCTGAGTGCTCAAAGCATGGAGGAATACTCTGGGACTGTTCTCCCGGGACATGCATCGATGCGCGCTGTACGGGAAGTTGAAAGTACATCTCATGGGTATAAGTAGTATAATACGTAGATGGTCATGGCGCGCCACAAAGGACTTTTTCCAGCTCCTGTTTCAGCCGCGTTGGGTTCCCATCTAGGAACGGACCGTAGTTCCCCGAATCTAAGCCTAATCGAGCCATGGCCCATGTACCCGGCTATTGAGAAAGGCCGAGGACAGCTTCCCATCATTATCAAATAAATTGCAACGTAAGGCAAGGAAATTTGCAAGGCTGAGGATGATTTGTGGACCTCTTTTTCCCAGTGAGAATCTAGCAAATTAGAGAATTTGATGATATTTCACTCCTCGCTGGTATTAGCGCTACAAGTTTGTCAGTGAATATTTTCTACCGGCCCTAAATTCGCAGAATCACCCTCCTTCGCACTGCAAATCGTGTGTCCCTGACCAAATGGGGGTGGACCGCTTTACTTCTTGCTTCTACGTCTTACCAATATGCTTGGCATTTATTGTCGGATGCGCTATGTAGTCGCAACGACAGGCCGTGCTGCCCAAGGGAGAGGAGTTTCGCGGTGTCATGCAGGGCTGCTCATCACCCCGCATACAGTAAGTATGTAATGTACGTACGTACTCCCACAGCCTTGCAACCACCGTATCTCCTCGTCTGGTAGTAATGCATCTGGATGCATTACTACCAGACGAGGGGATAAGCTCTCAGCCCAAACGCGTATCTTTCTAGCATTTCCTTTGAACTTGCGTCCAAGATAGCTGGCGATGAAGCTTCTTTAACCTCCTGATTTCCATAATATGCTTCATCACGAACGTAGAAAGCATAAGGGACATTCAAAACGCTCGCACGGATCCAGTGCAAAGCAGGCCGAGGAGAGGACGGAGAAACATGGACTCTTCTCCTTTAGCTCCCCCAGAAACGCTCTTAATGAGTCAGTTTACAGTCTGATCAATCGTTGCCATCTTGATTGACTAAATAGTGTTGTTGCCATTCATGGACTCGGCGGCGATGCCTTCACCACATGGACAGACAAACATGGCCACATGTGGCTTCGAGATACTCTGCCGGGCAACTTGCCCAACTCCAGGATATGGACGTACGGACATGATTCAGCGGTGGCCTGGCGCGGCTCGGTCTCTGGCATACAAGACTTTGCCCGCGACCTCCTCGAAAGACTTCTCGGTATTCAAATCTCTGCAGGGCAGATAGAACTTCCTCAGATCTTTATTTGCCACAGCCTTGGAGGCATAGTGATGAAAAGAGCATTGATATCAGCAAGCTTGTTGTCAGACTATGAGCCTGTTCGACGTAATATCAAGGCTATTGTTTTTATGGGAACGCCGCACAAAGGATCTCGACTCTCGAGCTACCTTACCCCCCTTACTCGTATCGTCAACGGTTTGCTGCCCATGAGTCCCTTTCGGTCAGATCTTATTGGAAATCTTCAAGTCCTGTCACGAACCCTTTCTGAGGTTTCTGAAACGTCTGTCCAGGCGTTAAGTGAAATTACCGTGATATCGTTCTATGAGCAGAAAAGAATGAAGAGCGTTAATTCTCTTGTAAGACGGGCAATACTTCCTTTCCGACCAGTACGAAGGTGCTGACTGCTGTAAGGGGAGGAATGGGTATGAGAAAGAGCCTAGAACCGCCAAATCTGACCCAGCAACAGGTGGTCGAACCAGCGTCGGCAATATTGGGTATCGTAAACGAACAGGCGATTCCTATAAATGCAGATCATCGGAGCATGGTGAGATTCTCGCCTAATGAGCCAGAGAAGTACCGTCCTTTAAAGAACGCCCTCAAAGGCATTGTCAACAAAATTGAAGCGGGTACTTGCAACTTTTACGCTCTTGCTTCATTTGCGCTGACTGGTATCAAGGCAAATTACACAGTTCAAATGCGTTAGAATACCTACAGAAGCTCCGTTGTGTTGACTACGAAAATTTATTAACGGAATCAATACAGCCCTACCCAGGCACAGGGACTTGGCTTTTCGAAGACCAGTCTTTCCGGGTGTGGGCGAAGGAGCCTCTGTCAAGTATCTGCTTGGTCCGAGGTAATGCAGGCTTTGGAAAGACAGTCATTGCCCGAAGTATCGTCGAAAATTGTAAATTGCGAACAGACCGGGTGGTCGACCTAGATCCCTTTGGTACTTCGGTTGTTTTGCACTATTTTTTCCGGGATGATAAGATTGAGACACTCTTTCAGTGTTCACTTCTACGTTCGCTCCTCCACCAGCTCCTTCTTGCATTTCCTTATATCTGGCACGACATCGAGAACAATCATAATAAAAGCATGGGAGTTCTTGCTGGTCAGCATAAGGAATTTACCTTCTGGCCTGACTGGCTTTGGAATGCTCTGGAAGACGTCTTAAGCCTGAAAATATGCAAGCATGCGGTACTTATCCTAGATGCACTGGACGAGATTAGTGCTTGGGAGTTATCCTCGATCCTGGGACGGCTTATGGAGATAATCCGTTCGCTCAATCAAAGTCAGCGGACGCAGCATATCAAGATACTTGTGTTCAGTCGTCCAAATTATAATATTGACAAGACATTTCCCGGCGCAAACGTCACTCTCCTGGACATGGGCCGCGACCAGACCTTGAACGATCTCCGGACTTTCGTTTCAGCGGTTGTCCCAGAGTTCGGAAGAGAGAATAGTTTTCCTGAGTCTACCATCTCAAAAATCCAAGATCGAATCCTTGGTGGGGCTGATGGAATGTTCTTGTGGGCTCACTTAGCATGGGAGCACTTCAAGCAAGGCGCTACTGTCTGGAATAGAGCAAAAATCAAGAGTCAGCTCGACTCGTTGGGCCAGCTATCCCGCGGACTCGGAGAGCTGTATGGCAAGCTACTTAAGTCCATCGACAAGAGTGCTAGAGCGGAGCTTGAGCCCGCTTTCATCCTTATCTGTGTAGCTGCTAGACCGTTGGGGTGTGATGAACTTGGCGAGATACTCGCAATAGAGAGCTGGCACCAGATTGTCTCAGAAATAGATACACCATTCGCGATCGAGGCAACTCTTTTGAAGCTTTGCCCGAATCTTTTCAAGATTGACCTTGATGGTATGGTCAGCTTTGTACATCTCTCACTGAAGACTTTCCTTCTCGAAGTACTTCTACACCTAGACTCAAAAGTAATACACCAATACTTTGCACGAAAATGTCTCAAATACATCGGGTTTGAAGACTTTAAAAGGGATGCTATCAGGGATACGACACGAACCGAGGATGATGGGTGTTTGCTCCGTCAGCAATATCTTCTCTATGACTATATTGCTTCGTCTCTCAAGTTTCACATGGAACAGATACCTTACACTGATCCAATCTGGGTTCAATATTCAAAGATCGTTCATAATCGTGACGTTTTTCATGCAATTGCAATACCAACTCACACGTTATGGGGCCATGCAAGTTCTATTTCCACGTCCTTCTATGCTGAAACCCCGTTGAGGCATGTGCTCAGGCTAGGAGCCTTGGACTTAGTGAGGAGCATTTTACACGAAGGATACGATGTCGATGAGGAGGTCTATCTTTTCTCGGACACGTCTAGAAACGCCTTGCACAGGTTTTTCAAAGAGTGGAGCTCTGAACACAAAGAATGCGATGTTGATATGGTGGTCTATCTTTTCGTAGAAACTCCTAGAACAGCCCTGCACGAGTACTTCAAGGATCAAGCCAAGGCATCACTTCTCCTTGAAATGGGGGCGAACCCAAATGCTAAAGACAGATGGGACAGGACTACACTCCATCTGGCTATATACTACAACAAGCTGGATCTTGTCAAAGAATTATTAGCTCATCCCAACATCGACGTCAATGCTGAAGATTCCATAGGCGATACTCCGCTACATTACCAAGAATCTTCGGTTTCCTTCCCAACATTACTCTACGATCGACGAGCTGATGTTGGCAAAGTGAACAAAGCCGGCATTACCCCATTCGCTTCATCTGCTCTCTGGGGCGACGAGACCGCTTTCCGATGTTTTGTGGAGCGTCCTGACTTCGCTTTTGGTAGCCATGTTGGGGTTCCTAGCCCTCTAATATGCGCTGCTCAGCAGAACTGGAAAGATCTCACTCTTCAACTGATTATGAAAGTGCCTGACGCGAATACGCACCAGGGCCTTGACGGCAAATGTATAGTTCACTGGGCCGTCATCAATGGATGGGATGACGTGCTCCAAGCAGCTTTGACTCTCGCAAAAGCCAATGTGAACGCAAGGGATCACTCGGGAAAGACGATGGTCCTTGAGATCCCAGCAATAGACATCAAGAAGCGCGATCATCACGGCAGAACTGCGTCTCATGTTGCAGCCCTTTGCGACTGTCCCAACGTCCTCCGTACCTTTGATAGATTACGACACCTTCGAAGCCACGGAGACGGACGCTTTTTGGAATACATCATTGCATTTAGCCGCACGAGGACGGAGCTTGACGGCAGTAGAGGTCTTGCTGCCACATTTCGATGTGCTCAAAGGCCGAATAAATCGCTGGGGTCAGACTGCTCGAGATGTTGCTGTCGTGTACGGAGCCCACGATATCGAAACAACGCTTGAACGCGCCGGCCTCAGGCTTCAAGTGCTACCAGTCCCTGAAAGCGGAGCACCTGTCAGGCCTCTCTATGTCGAGTACGAGCTGTACAGTCAGACGCCCGAACACCTCGCCCTGGTACATTATGATCCTGAGTGGGCTTGGGAGCGCACTAAGAGCCATGAAAGAAGGATTCCTGAGCGACGTAGACGCGAGCGGAGCAGCAGCCCCGGTTTCAAATTCTATTAAGAGCAATCTGGGTAATGTATGGCTTGCTCAAGGGCTAGTGTAATCTCCAAGAGGCTCATGGACGTTTACGACTGGCGACGCATGGTAAAATACATACATTTACCTCTTCAGCAATCAGCACCTCCACCCTGAGATCACTTTTAAATTTAGCACCATATCCAAGAAAAGGAGTCCAGTGAGTTTTCTGTCCCTCTTTCACCCATGTGATATTTTCCGGGCATCACTTGAAATATGTGTCGAACGCCTACTATATGAGAAGTCGATTGTACACATAGGGAAATGGCAAAATAGGTGGCAATATAGGTAGCAACGCTGTGGCACAATCAACGCTCTCTACGGCTCGAGCCTCAGTTGCGTTGATGGCCACCCTGCACGGCCTTTGATTCCTTCCCCAGAGACAAGGAAACATCCTCAAAGAGCGCAAATAGAATATGAAATTAGTGGGCGATCTCTCTCCTCACTCTTATTGTTGATTTTGCGTTGTGCGTTATGCCGGCAGACTTTAGAGGGGTCGGTCGAGCGCGGTTTCGGTCTGTTGAATTAGCTGTTATTGTGACGGCGCTGGAAGCAGATTTCACAAGATTCTGAAAGCATGCACAGGAGGAAGCTTCATCAAATTCGAGCAGTCCAGCACCAGAGCAGTTCTTGGCAGACCTCTCGTTCTTGACATGGATATTGATGTACTTCGAACTATCAACTACTACACTCAACGATATGATGAGATCGCGAGTACCAAGATTCGTCGAATCCAGGAAGCTCGGATGAATAATCAGGGTTTCCTCGGATACTTGGAAAGCCAAGCATCTCAACCAAATTCCCTCAGTCAACGCTACCAAGCAACCATCGCTTGGACTACTTCCTCAACTATCGTTCTCGAACATCGCAGCCCTCTTTCGCCAACGATTGTTGGGTATGCACCATCTCCCACCATGAAACCCACCCTCTCGCAATCCCTCTACACCCAATTCCCCCTCCTCCACGCTCAACCCACCCTTCCCGACACTCAAAGCCCCCTCAGCGTTGAGCTCGCTATCGGCGACGGCTGGTACCTTCTCTACTACAAGCTCTGCAACGAAATGCAATGCCTCATCGACATCCATGAACTCGACCCCCTGGCATTCCATTTCACAACGGTGAAGCAGAAATTTGGAATTCTACGAGTGTATCTGAGTGCACGCACAGACGAGATGATGAAGGCTATAGGAAAGGCGGTAGAGGAGAGCGCGAGGACTTGTGAGAGGTGTGGTGGGGAGGGGAGGTTGTATGAGGAGAGATGGATGTGTGTTAGATGCGAGGGGTGCAGGAGGGCGGACGAGGTAGAGCGGGTGGCGGGGACGGCTAGGTATAGGGTGGAGAGCGGGAGATGGGAGGCAAGATATGATAGGGTTGGGGGGTAGACGATGTTGTGAGGTGAGTGGCTTTGCTTGACCATGCAACGGGTGAGATGAACGGGTATCCCTTTGTCACAATTCCTCAACATTTCTTATTTCGCGAAGCATCCGGTACAGCTACCAGATCAAGGCGTTTGGGACTAGTCTACGTTCTGCCGTACGCCACGTGGTCGTTACCGAAGATCTTAAATTGTGCATTCCTTGGATTGAGGTTGTTAGATCTTTTGTATTTTTATATTTTCCTTCTTCAATTTTTTTTCTAGTATCCTTTGGATCACTAAAATAGGTGGACATGTAAGAGTTATTTGCATGGCTGAAAATCGCATTTACTTCCCACACCATCACAGCTACCCCTTCCTCAACCTCCACCATCCCCACCCCCTCCACACCCCCTAAATCCCTCCCCCCACAACACCCTCCTCACTAGCAAACCCCCCCCCCCCCCCCCCGCCTGTTCCCTCAAACCCACCCACCCCCTCCCCCAACATCTTCCCTCCAACCACATCACCACCCCTCCCCTCCAGCCCCGCATCCACCCCTACAAACTGCACTACCGCCTC
>JAABUQ010004611.1_pt1 | contig 23288 bp, 16 predicted proteins | sample 5560001 | NCBI WGS metagenome assembly JAABUQ01 (sample SAMN10711888, study PRJNA513371) | rock metagenome | isolation source: Antarctica rocks | place: Antarctica: Victoria Land, Finger Mt nord | collected 2015-12-18 | reverse complement strand
GTGCTCAACGGGCTGGAGCGGTTCACCGCGGCGTCCGCCTCCTACGTGCTGTTCAATGCGGTCTCCATCGCCGCGATGATCTGGCTCACCCCCTACGTGCCGACGGCCGGGCACGCGCTCTCCTGGGGTGTCACCGTCTCGGGCGTCGCCCAGCTCGGCGTGCTGATGTGGGCGACGGCCAATGCGAACATGGCCATGCGGTTTCCCCGCCCGCGCCTGACGCCCCAGATGCGCGTGCTGCTGCGGCGCATGGCGCCCGGCCTGGTCGGTGCCGGCGTCACCCAGCTCAACCTCGCGGTCGACGTCATCATCGCCAGCCTGTTGCCGCCCGGCACGGTGTCGCTGCTCTACTATGCCGACCGGGTGAACCAGCTGCCGCTCGGCGTGATCGGCACCGCGGTCGGCACCGCGATGCTGCCCATGCTGTCGCGCCAGGTCCGCGGCGGCGAGGCCGAGGCGGCGCGATCCACGCTCAACCGGTCGCTCGAATACGCGCTGTTCCTGACCCTGCCGGCGGCGATGGCGCTCGGCGTCGCGGCGTTCCCGATCATGTGGGTGCTGTTCGGCCGTGGCGCGTTCGATGCCGAAAGTGCCAGGCTCTCGGCGCAGGCATTGATGGCCTACGCCATCGGCCTGCCCGCCTTCGTCATCGTCAAGGTGCTCGCACCCGGCTTCTTCGCCCGCGGCGACACGAGAACGCCGGTCCAGATCGGCATCGGCGCGGTGCTGCTCAACCTCGCACTCAACCTCGTGTTCATGGTGCCGTTGAGGCACGTCGGCCCTGCGCTGGCGACCAGCCTCGCATCCGTGGTCAACGTCGTCTGGCTGGCGACCGCGCTGCACCGGCGTGGTCATCTCAAGCTCGACGAGTCGATCAAGCGCCGGCTGCCGCGGATGCTGCTCGCGGCGGTGGTGATGGGGGTCGCGCTCTACCTCGCGCAAGGCCCGCTGTTCGCCGCCGGGGCGGCGCGCGGGCTGAGATGGGGCGCGCTCGCGCTGCTCGTCACGATCGGCTTCGCCGCCTACGCGATCGTCGGTCAGGCCGTGGGCGCGTTCGACATGCGCGAGGCGCGGCGGCTGATCACGCGCCGCCGCGCCGCCGCGCCGCCGATCAGGTCCTGAGCACGAACAGCACGGTCGACCGGCCGGTCACCTCGTAGGTTTCACCGACATCGAACGACTCGTTGCGCGCCTCGGGCGCGTTGGTGTCGAACACCAGCGACCAGTGCCGGATGCCGGCGGCCTCCGGCATGGTGAACACAACCACGTCGTGATGCGCGTTGAGCACGAGCAGCAGGGTCGCCTGCCCGCCCGGGCGGCGGATGCCGGTCTCCTGCGCCCGCCCGTCCATCAGCATCCCGAAGCAGCGCATCGTGGCGTCCTGCCAATCCTCGGGCTTCATCTCCTCGCCGCTCGCGTTGATCCAACTCACGTCCTTGACGCCGAGCTCCTCGTTAAACTCGCCGGTGAAGAAGCGACCGCGATGGAGGATGGGGTAGCTCTGCCGCAACCTAATCAGCCGCCTCGTGAAATCCGCCAGAGACCCGCCCTCGGGAGTGACGTTCCAGTCCACCCAGCTGATCTCGTTGTCCTGGCAGTACGCGTTGTTGTTGCCCTTCTGCGTGCGGCCGAACTCGTCCCCCGCCAGCAGCATCGGCGTGCCCTGCGCGAGGAGGAGGGTGGCCAGCATGTTGCGCTTCTGCCGCTCGCGCAGCGCCTTGATCTCGGGATCGTCGGTCGGACCTTCGGCGCCGCTGTTCCAGGAGCGGTTGTCGGAGTGCCCGTCGCGATTGTCCTCGCCGTTCGCCTCGTTGTGCTTGTCGTTGTAGCTGACGGCATCGTTGAGCGTGAAACCGTCATGGGCGGTGATGAAGTTCACGCTCGCCCACGGCTTTCGGCCCCGCTTGTTGAACAGGGTGGCCGACGCGCTCAGGCAATCGGCTAACTTGGACGCCTCGCCCTCGTCGCCTTTCCAGAATGCCCGCGTGGTGTCGCGAAAGCGGTCGTTCCACTCCGCCCATCCCGGCGGAAACTGGCCGACCTGATAGCCGCCCGGACCGATGTCCCAGGGCTCGGCGATCAGCTTCACGCTCGACAACACCGGGTCCTGCCGACAGCTGTCGAGGAACCCGCCGCCCTCGTCGAAGCCGTCCGGCTCGCGCCCGAGAATCGTCGCGAGGTCGAAGCGGAACCCGTCGACGTGCATCTCCTGCGCCCAGTAGCGCAGGCTGTCCGTCACCATCTGCAACACGCGCGGGTGCGACAGGTTGATCGTGTTCCCGGTGCCGGTATCGTTGATGTAGTAACGATTCTCGCCCGAGAGCAGCCGGTAGTACGACGCGTTGTCGATCCCCTTGAACGACAGGGTCGGGCCGCGCTCGTTGCCCTCGGCGCTATGATTGTAGACGACGTCGAGGATCACTTCGAGCCCGGCGGCGTGCAGGTGCGCGACCATCGCCTTGAACTCGCCGGTCGAGCTGGTCGCGGAGTAACGCGGATCGGGCGCGAAGAAGCCGATCGTGTTGTAGCCCCAGTAATTCGTGAGCCCCTTGTCTAGCAGCTGGCTATCGTTGACGAACGCATGCACCGGCAGCAGCTCGACCGATGTCACGCCGAGGTTGCGCATGGCGTCGACGACCTCCTTCGTCGCCAGGCCCGCGAAGGTGCCGCGCAACGGCGGCGGCACGGCGGGGTGCTGATTGGTGAAACCGCGAACATGGGTTTCGTAGAGGATGGTTCGCTCCCACGGCACCCGCGGCGACTGGTCGCGGCCCCACGTGAACGCCGGATCAATCACCCGGCACTTCGGCACCAGTGCGGCGCTGTCGCGCTCGTCGAAGCTGAGGTCGTCTTCGGATTCCAAGGTGTAGCCGAACACTTCCGGCCCCCAGCGCAGCTGGCCCACCAGCGCCTTGGCATATGGATCGAGCAGCAGCTTGTTCCGGTTGAAGCGATGCCCGCTCTCCGGCTCGTAGGGGCCGTGCACGCGATAGCCGTAAACCGTGCCGGGGCGGGCGTCGGGCAGGTAGCCGTGCCACACCTCGTCGGTGAACTCGGGCAGCTCGATGCGCTCCAACTCGCGCTCGCCACGGGCGTCGAACAGGCACAGCTCCACGCATGTCGCGTGCGCGGAGAACAGCGCGAAGTTGACGCCGAGACCGTCCCAAGTCGCGCCCAGCGGATAGGGCAGACCTTCAGTGATGCGCGTCTTGGACGCTGTCGAGCTCATGCGGGCAGACTCCGGCTTGCTGTCGTATGGGCGTGCTTAATGCGACAGGAGTCTTCGGATGGCGAGCGTGGGACGCGTTCGGATTAGAACTGCTCGCGCGTCACCGTGTGTTGCTCAACCTCCTGCCGCGTCCGCCACGTGGCTCGGAGAGTTTTGGTATCAGACACCGACAGAGGTTCGACGGTTGGCGAAGACTCGCGAGCCGCCAACCGTCCGTCCACGCAAACAGGTCCGGTCAAGCCATCGCTGCTGCTCGGATCGCCCGGGACATGATAGAGTGAGTCCTCCTCGAGTGCGGGAGGAAGTGAGATGGATGACACAGAGTTCGTGGTCAGGCGGCACAAGCTGGACGTCGATGACATCTACCGGATGGCCGACGCCGGCATTCTTGGCGAGGACGACCGGGTGGAGCTGATCGACGGGGAGCTGATCGACATGGCGCCGATCGGTCAAGATCACGCTGCGACCGTGAATAGGCTGACCCGTGCCCTGGTTATGGCGTGCGAGGATCGCGCGATCGTGTCGACTCAGAACCCGGTCCGACTCGATGGGGTCAACGAGCCGCAGCCTGACTTTGCGATCTTCCGACCGAGGGCCGATTTCTACGGAGCCGGCGAGCGACCCGGTCCTTACGACGTTTTATTGCTGGTCGAGGTGGCCGACAGCTCGATCCGCTTCGATCGCGCCGTGAAGCTGCCCTTGTATGCCCGCGCCGGCATCCCCGAGGTCTGGATCGTCGACCTGAAACGCCGCGTGCTGGACGTTCACCGCGCGCCGAGCGGAGGCAGCTACAGCGAGATGACGACTTACCAGCGGGGCGACACCTTGGGGCTTGCAATGGTTCCGGAGATCCGCGTGACCTTAGACGAAGTATTCGGCTGATCGATTCCCAGCCGAGATCGCGGATCGGCGTGGTCGCATCCTCAGGGCATGGTTGCGCAACAGACTAGGAGACAGACGCTATCGGCGCAGCCCGCTCGTGTCGTACTCGAGCCGCTTCTGGGCCAGGGCGCCCTCGCGGGCGAGTTGGTCGCGGGCCTGAGATGCGGCTGCGGGGTTGGCCGAAATCTGCTGATTGTAGCGCTGCTGCGCCGCCGAGACCCGCTCGTTGTAAAGCTGCTGCTGCCCGACGAGGGCCTGCTGGCGTTGCTGGCCGTAGGACGAGGGTCCGCGATCACGATCGCCGTCGTAGTACCGTCCTCGCCCGTACCCGTAAACCGGCGCGCCGTAACCGACGGGTCCGCCGTAATACGCGGGCGGCGGCCCATATCCGCCATAGCCAGCATCACCGGCGTAGCTGCCGCCTCCGAAGCCGCCGAGGCCCGCGCAACTCGTGCTCGCTAACGCGGCCAGGACCACCACGATCCGCTTCATGACGCTGCTTCCCTCCCTAACGCGCGGCGACCCGCGCGCACTTTAGTGCGACAACGCCCGGTCGGATGCGTGGTTTGCCTCTCGCATGTCCGGTCAGGTTAGTCGGTCATCGGCGATCATGCGGGCGATTATGAGGCGGTTATGCGGCGGTCATGCGGCGGACCACGCCCGGTAGCTGGCGGGCTAGCGCCGTCAGGAACCGGTCCTCGTTCAGCCCGGCGACGGTGGCGAGGTCGCCTACCCGCTCGGCGCCGAGCACGCCACCCAGCTCGTCCGGATCGACGGCAAGCGCCGGGCCGTCACCGAGCCAGGACTGCATGACGTCGCCGAGCCCCGCCTTGGTGAACTGCACCCCGAGCTGTTCCAGGGTGCCGCGCGGGCCATCCAGCAGGTCGCGCATCGCACTGGCGGAGCCGCATCCTCGGGCGCCTCCGCCCGCCATTCCTCGATCACCTCGTCCACCAGTCGCATCGGGCGCGCTCCTCGTCCTTGCGGTTCAGAACCGGCGCGGCCGAAGCGGGTTCCTGCCCCGTCACTCGGCAGCCGCCGAAGCCGGCGCGTGCTCGCCTGCCGGCAGGTGGGGGAGCATCGGCAGCAGAGTCGAGAGATCGCGCTCCGCCACGCACACGAGGTACTGGGTCGTGCGCGGCAGCGCCTGCCCGGTCTCCGGAACCGGGAGGCCATCGGGGCCGAGTGGGAGGGCTGTCAGGCCGAGATCGCCGTAGATGTTCAGCAACCCGGACCCCGCTCTCCATACCGCGGGATCGAGACCCTCCTGCTGTGCCAGATCGCGCAACCGCCAGATTGCCGAAACCCGGTCGCTTTCCGGGCCGGCCGGGTCGCCGAAGGCAAGCAGGATGCGGCCGCAGCGACGGAACGGGATCCCGGCGAGGTCCGCCTCGCCCCAGACCACGCCATCCGCCTCCGCCGGCGGCTTGCCGCCGAGCAGGGCGAGCCGGCGGCGGACCTCGACGCTCCAGGGCAGCCAGCCCACCCGGCCGGGTCGGATCAGCCGCCATATCGCCGCGAGCGCCAGCACGACCGTCAGCGCGACCGTCGCACGCAGCGAGTTGGGCACGTCGCGCGACAGCACGATCTCCCACCAGCTGTTGTCGGCAAGGAACCGCACGTGCCGTTGGAACCCGGCGAGGGTCAGGACGCACACGATCAGCGCAAGCAGCGGCACCGCCGTCGAAGCCTGCAGCGGCCCACTCAGCAGTCGCGCGTGACGGTAGAAGCAGCTGCGGAACGGAGCGACCAGCAGGGTGGCGATGACCAGAACGCCGGCGATCCAGAACCGCTCGCCTTGCGCGACCGTGAAGGCCGCCCCGGCCATCAGCATGACCAGGGTCGCACCCCAGGCGAGATTAACTCGCTGCGACAAACCGGTTGCCAGCACCAGCAGGGCCGCGCCGATCAGCGACGGGACGAATTGCCCGGCCTCCGTCGCGAAATCGGCGAGACCGGGGTCGATCCAGGAGAAATCCGGGGCCGGCGCGATCACGCCGAGCGAGAGCAGCATGACGCCGCACAGCGCCACCGCGCCGGTCACGGCGGCCACCGCGAAATCCGGCTCGCTCCAGCGGGCGAAGGTGTCCCCCGAACGGAACATGGTCCCGCCGCGGAGCAGGATCTCGTTGCCGGCGAACAGTCCTCCGGCCAGGAACAGTGGGATCACGTAGTAGAAGAGTCGGAAAACGAGGATCGCGCCAACAATATCCGGCGCGTTGAGCCAGGGCGAAAGGCCGAGCAGCATCGCCGTATCGAACACGCCGATACCGCCGGGGAGGTTGGCGGCAAGCCCCGCCGTGTAGGAGGCCACATAGACCCCGAGGAAGCGCAACCAGGTCAGGCCGGGCGCGCTCGGCAGCAGCGCATAGAAGATCGACGCCGTCACCGCGACGTCCACCGTCGCCAGCAGCACCTGGACGATCGCCATCCGCCAGCCCGGCAGTTCAACCAGGTGGCCGAACACACGCATTGTGCCGAACACCCGTGACAAGGTGATGTAGCCGGCGACGATCGCCCAGAACAAGGCGCCGACCGCGTACATGACCCAGAACGGGAAATGCTGGCCGAAGAACGGGATGGCGCTCGGCTCGAGGAACAGGATCGCCCCTCCCAACACCAGGCCGCCGAGACCGAAGGTCAGGCTGCAGAAGGCGACCGTCTTGGCGATCTCGACCGGGGTGAGACCCCAATGCGCGTACAGGCGGTAGCGCACGGCCGCACCCGAGACGGCGGCGAAGCCGAGATTATGCGACAGCGCGTAGGCGCAGAACGAGGCGAAGGAGACGCGCGCGTAGGAGACCTTGTGGCCGGCATAGATCGTGCCGAGCCGGTCGTAGAAGGTCAGCACGCCGTACGACAGCACGGTGAAGGCGAACGACAGGACCAGCGCCTGCATCGGAATGGCGTGAACCGCCGCCGAGATGTCGTCGACCTTGAGATTGCGGAACTCGCGTTGCACGACGTAGATGGCGCCGCACAGCAGTCCCACGCCCAACAGCGCGGGCAGGTGGCGGATGTAGCTCTTGTTTGTTCTCCCCAACCCTGCCTCTCGTGCCTCAGGCCGCGTCGGCCGGACGGCTCAACGCGGCGTCGATCAACGCGATCGTTTCGCCGATGCCGTAAAGCGCGACGAAGCCGCCGAAGCGCGGCCCCTCTTGTTGGCCGAGCAGCACTTGATACAGGCAGCCGAACCAGGCGCGAAGGTTTTCCGCGAACCCGTGCCGCTTGCCGACCTCGAAAACGATGTCCTGGATCGCCTCGGCATCCGGCGCGGCGTCGAAGCCGCGCAAGGTTTCGGCAAGGTCGGCGAGCGCCGCCCGCTCCTCGGTCGAGGGCAAGCGATAATGCTTCGTCGGCCGCACGAAATCCCGATAGTAGGCGAGGGCGTGCTGCACCAGCCGATCGAGAAGCGGCATCGCCGCCGGGCTGGCGTCCTCGCTGTAGCGCCGGATGAAGCCCCAGAGGATGTCCGGAGTGTCCGCGTTGGCCACGCTGGCGAGGTTTAGCAGCATCGCGAACGAGACCGGCGACTCCGCCCGCGCCGGGTGGCCGGCATGGATGTGCCAAGCCGGGTTGGTCCGCCGCTCGGCCTCGCTCTGGGCGCGTTCGCGGGCGGCGTTGGCGATGTAGTCGTCCGTCGCGCGCGGGATGACGTCGAAGTACAGCCGCTTCGCCCGTTGCGGCGCATTGAACATGAACTGCGCCAGCGCCTCCGGCGGGGCGTAGCGCAGCCAGTCCTCGACGGACAGGCCGTTGCCCTTTGATTTGCTGATCTTCTGCCCGTGCTCGTCCAGGAACAATTCGTAGGTGTAGGTCTCCGGTGGCGCGCTGCCGAGGATGCGGCAGATGCGGGAGGACAGGCGCACGCTGTCGATCAGGTCCTTGCCCGACATCTCGTAGTCGATCCCGAGCGCGTGCCAGCGCATCGCCCAGTCGGCCTTCCATTGCAGCTTCGCTGCCCCGCCGCGCACCGAAGTCTCGAACCGCTCGCCGCTGTCGGGGTCGGTCCAGCGCACCATGCCGGCTGCGGCATCCAAACCGTCGAGCTTGACCTGCATCACCCGTCCGGTGCGCGGATGCAGCGGCAGGATGGGCGAGTAGGTGGCGCGCCGCTCGGGGCCGAGCGTCGGCAGGATCACGGCGACGATCGCGTCGTGGTTCTCGATCACGCGGAGCAGGGCCGCGTCGAACCGGCCGGACGCGTAATACTCCGTCGCCGAGGCGAACTCGTAGTCGAACCCAAACGAGTCGAGAAAGTTGCGCAGCCGCGCGTTGTTATGCGCGCCGAAGCTTTCATGGGTGCCGAACGGGTCGGGGATGCGGGTCAGCGGCTTGCCGAGATACTCCGTCAGCATCGCGCGGTTCGGCACGTTGTCCGGTACCTTGCGCAACCCGTCCATGTCGTCGCTGAACGCGATCAGCCGGGAGGGCAGCCCGGTGAGTTCGGAGAAGGCGCGCCGCACCCAGCTGGTCCGCGCGACCTCGCCGAAGGTGCCGATATGCGGCAACCCGGAGGGGCCGTAGCCGCTCTCGAACAACGCCTCGCGCTTGCCGGACGCAGCCATGCGGTCGCGCAGCTTGGCCGCCTCCTCGAACGGCCACGCCTTCGGCAGCGCCGCGGCTTCCTTCTCGGTTTGTAACAGAGACATGGTCGGAAGCTAGAAAGGGGGGCGGGCCGGGTCAACGTGCGATTGCCCGACCTAACTGCTTCAACACCGTCATTGCCGGGCGGAGCTGGCCGAAGATTCCGACGGCGCAGCCATCGACAGGCCAGCGGAGGGTCGACCCGGCAATCCCAACCGCTGGCATCGGTTGTGCGGCAAGCCCGGGCATGGCGGAGGGAGGGCGGTTCCGGTTAGTCCGGCCCTATTCAAACCGTCTTTAGAAACTCCGCGAGCTTCGTGGCGGCAGTGTTCTTGTCGGTCTTGTCGAGGGCCGCCAGTTCGGCTGCCAGCCGATCCATGGCTTGCTCGTAGATCTGACGTTCGGAGAAGCTCTGGTCCGGCTGACCTGCATTCCGGTGCAGGTCACGCACCACTTCGGCGATTGCTAAGGGATCGCCGGAGTTGATCTTCGCCTCATATTCCTGGGCACGCCGCGACCACATGGTGCGCTTGATCCGCGCCCGGCCCTTGAGCACGCCCAACGCCTCGTCGAACATCTTGCGCGTGGCCAGCTTGCGCAACCCGGCGCTACGCGCTTTCGCCACCGGTACGCGCAGCGTCATCCGGTTCTCTTCGAAGGTGATATGAATAAGCTCCAGCCGATGCCCTGCGATGTCCTCGATGGCGATCCGCTCCACCTTGCCGACGCCGTGCGTCGGGTAGACCACATGGTCGCCCTCGACGAACGTCTCCGCCTTTGCCATCGGTCGGGGCGGAGGCATTGAGTAACGTGCGGCCCCCTCCCCACCGGAAGACGACGGCCGGACGGCGGATACCGCGACATCGTTGGACGCGGGAGGCTGAGGCGCTTCGGCCTGCGGCGAATCGGAAAAGCCCGGACCGGCCGGAGACTTTGGTCTAGCCAACTCAGCCGCGGCTTCGGAAGGCCTCACGACGGGGTGCGGCGGTTTGCTGACGGCGTTAACCGGCGGCCCGGCCATTCCACCGGCATTGCTGCTCGCCGTTTCGGCGTGCGCGGCTTCCGGTTTCCTGATTTCAGCCGACTTGCCGGTCGCGGGAGAACTGATCCCCTCTTGGCCAGCGCCGGACTTGCCAGCCGGGGCCTTGGCCACTGCCGGCTTTGCGCTGATCGGCTTTGCGCTGCCCTTGCCGGTCGATACGGCCGACGGCTCAGCACCCCGGCTCGCAACCGCTGACGCAGGGGAAGCCTTCATGCTCGACACCTCGTATCCTTCGCTACGACCCTAGCATCTGCCCGCGCACGGGTGCCTGGGACCCGAACGTAGCCCGGCTGCCTTGGAGTCGGGTTCTAGGAAGCGGTCCGGCGGTCGCTCCGCGGCCGCACTCGTCCGTCTCAATAAGTTTAGCACGAGATGGGGGTTACGTCATGGGCCTGCAAGCGTTGCGTGGATCAGCGACCAGATTGAGCGATGGACGCCGGCGCCTCGATCAAGGCGTGCCGGGCTCCGGCGAGAACAGATCGGCCTTGTCGGGCTTGTCTTTCCAGTCATCCGCATCGGCGGGCGGCTCCCCCTTTCGCGTGATGTTCGGCCATTGGGTCGAGTACGTGCGGTTCTGCTCGAGCCAGGCACCCGCCCGGTCGTCGCTGTCCGGCACGATGGCCTCGGCCGGACATTCCGGCTCGCATACGCCGCAGTCGATGCACTCGTCCGGATGGATCACCAGCATGTTCTCGCCGACGTAGAAACAGTCGACCGGACACACCTCGATGCAATCCATGTATTTGCAGCGAATGCAGTTTTCGGTGACCACGTAGGTCATCGGCGACTCCCAAAAGGGCGTGGGCTGGCGACGGCTATGCCAGCCGACATGCTCAGGCGGCGATATGCCGACGATTCTGTTGCAGCGCAAGGTAGGGCAACCTCGCCTTGCACGTCCTCGTAGAGCCCGCGCGCTTCCTCCGACGGGCCGCGCCGTGCGGCTAGCGCCAGAACCCGGACGACACGGACGTCGCCGCGCAGCGGAACCGTTAGCACGTCGCCGATGCGAAGCCGCGCATGGGGTTTCTCGGTCGGCTGGCGGTTGATCCGCACCAGCCCGCCGCCGACCAATCGCGCGCAGTCGGTGCGCGCCTTCATGAACCGGGCGCACCAGAGCCATTTGTCGAGACGCTGCCAATCCTTGTCCTCAATGGCCTTATCCTCGATGGCTCGGTCCACGGTGCCCATCAGCGACGCAGCGCGGCCAGCGCGGCGAACGGTCCGGCGAGCACGCGCTGCGGCGACTCGGGAACCGGCGCCGCGGCGCGCTTGCGGCGCATCGGCAGCAGCATCGCCGGTGTGGGCGGCCCGTATGCCGCTGGCCCGAGGCTCGTCGCCGGCATGACCCGCAAGCCGAGGCGGCGCAGGATGATCGGCAGCAGCTCGGTCTTGGCGGAGAACCGCGAGGCGAGATCGTCCGGCAGCGCGACCGGGTTCCGCCGCGCGGCATAGGCGAGTTCGGCCGCGACCCGTTCGGCCACGTCCAAGCGAAGCAGCACCGGCCCGGCCTCCACCCAGCCGATCGCCTCGGCGAATCCCGCCGGCCAATCGGGCGGCGGTGCCATCGAGACCAGGCCGGGCGCGGGCAAGGCGGGCGGCTTGCAGCCATGCTGCAACGCCCAGAGCCGCGCGCGCATCGTGGCCGCGCGTGGCTTGAGCAGCACCGGCAGGAACAGCGCGAAGCGCCCCGCCCGCACGCCGAGCGCCTTGAACGCAGCCCGCAGCTCGGCCGGCACCCACGTCTCGGTGGCGCCCGGCACCAGCCCGAGCGCCTCCGTCAACTGGTGGATCGCGCCTCGCAGGGCAGGCTTCGTCCGGGCCCGCTCGACGGCGGCGAACAGCGGCGCGAGGTCACGGGCGATCAAGCCATCGACCAGGCGCTGCAGCCGCAGCCGCACCCGCTCGCGCTGCGCCCCATCGAGGAACTCGCTGTCGAGCACCTCGACCGACGGCCGCAGCGCAGTCGCGCCGCGCCGGACCCGTGCCACATCCGCTCCGTCCCATCGTACGCGCTGCTCGTCGTCCCACGCGAACGCGGCATCCTCGGACGCTTCGAGCCGGGCCACACGTAGCGGCATCTCCTCGCGCAGCGCACGGCGGGCGGCGCGCATGACCAGCTTGCGCGCCTCGCCCTCGGCGAGCGGATCGGGAAAGAAGCGGAAGCCGCCGATATGGCCGACCGAATGCCCCTCCACGACGATCTCGCCCCGTCGTGTCACCGCCGAGAGCAGCTGCTCTTCGCCGTCGCCTGCTTCCAGCCGGCGCATCAGGTAGGCCGAGCGGCGGTCGACGAACCGGGTGGTCAGCCGCTCGTGCAGGGCGTCGGAGAGCAGGTCTTCCACCTCGCGCGCCTTGGACTGCCAATGCGTCGAATCCCGCACCCAGTCGGCGCGGGCGGCGATGTAGGACCACACCCGCACGCCGGCGAGGCGCTGCATCAGGGTGTCGATGTCGCCCTCGGCGCGCGCCAGGGACGCGATCTGCCCGGCGAGCCAGTCGGTCGGCAGGCCGCCGTCGCGCACCACGTGACCGTACACCCGCGCGCACAGACGGTTGTGCGTCTCGTCGGCGAGCTTGCGGAAATCCGGGATCTGGCACGCTTCCCACAGCAGGCGCACCCGCGATCGCCCTTGCGCCAGCTCGCGGATCTCGGGCTCGCGCGCCAGCGCCGCCAAGGTCTCGAGGTCGGAGGCGTCGTTGCCCCGCACCAGCCCGGGTGCTGGCGGCGGCATCGTCAGGGTATCGAGCAGCGCATCGACATGGCTGAAATCGAGGTCGCTGTTGCGCCAGCAGAGATGGGTAAGCGGGTCGAAACTGTGGTTCTCCACCGCATGCACCAACTCGTCGGTGAGCGGCGGGCAATCCGCCGTGGTGCCGAAACTGCCATCCCGCATCCCGCGCCCGGCGCGACCGGCGATCTGCGCGATCTCGGGCGCGGTGAGCCGCCGCGGACGATGCCCGTCGAACTTGCCGAGGCCGGCGAAGGCGACATGGTCGACGTCCATGTTCAGCCCCATCCCGATCGCGTCCGTCGCGACCAGGAAATCCACCTCTTTCTCCTGATACAGCGCCACCTGGGCGTTGCGGGTGCGGGGCGAGAGCCGGCCCATCACCACCGCGCAGCCGCCGCGACGGCGGCGGATCATCTCGGCGATGGCGTAGACCTCGCCGGCCGAGAACGCGACCACGGCGCTGCGGGGCGGCAGTTTCGACAGCTTGGCCGGGCCGACATAGGTGAGCTGCGACAGCCGCGGCCGGGTCTCCACCTGTACGCCGCGTACCAGCAGCTGAAGCAGCGGGCGGATCGTCTCGGCGCCCAGGAACATGGTCTCCACCATGCCTCGGGCGTGTAGCAGCCGGTCGGTGAAGACGTGGCCGCGGTCCGCATCGGCGCAGAGCTGGATCTCGTCCACGGCGACGAACTCGGCGTGCCGGTCGAGCGGCATCGCCTCCACCGTGCAGGAGAACCAGCGCGCATCGGGCGGGACGATCTTTTCCTCGCCGGTGATGAGGGCGACGTTGCGCACGCCCTTGCGCGCCACCATCCGGTCGTAGTTCTCGCGCGCCAGCAGGCGCAGCGGGAAACCGATGATCCCGGACGAATGCGCCAGCATTCGCTCCATCGCCAGATGCGTCTTGCCGGTGTTGGTCGGACCGAGGACGGCCTTCACGCGGGGAGCGAAGTCCATAGCGTGATGTTTGGGGCTAGCGGCTCGCTTTGCAAGCACGACGCGGAGTCGCTCTTTCGCCCTTATTGAACGCAAGCGTTATCAGCTACATATCGCGCGCCAGCAGGAGGGAACACGCATGAGTGAGGCCGAAGCGAAGACGGAGCGGCATGGTTTCGGCGCCGAGGTGGGCCGGCTGCTCGACCTCGTAGTCCACTCGCTGTACTCCGAGCGCGAAATCTTCCTTCGCGAGCTAGTCGCCAATGCCGCCGACGCGGTCGACCGCCGGCGCTTCGAGGCGCTGACCGACCCCGCGCTGGCGCCCCCCGAGGACAGCAAGATCCGCATCGTCCCCGACAAGCCCGGCCGCACGCTCACCATCGCCGACGCCGGCATCGGCATGAGCCACGACGAGCTGATCCAGAACCTCGGCACCATCGCCCGCTCCGGCACCCGCGCCTTCGGCCAGACGCTGGAGACCGCCAAGCCCGAGGACCGGCCGAGCCTGATCGGCCAGTTCGGCGTCGGCTTCTACTCGGCCTTCATGGTGGCCGACCGCGTCGAGGTCACCTCCCGCCGCGCCGGCACCGACGAGGCCTGGACCTGGGCCAGCGAGGGCAGCGGCGAGTTCACCATCGGCCCGGCCTCGCGCGAGACAGCCGGCTCCGAGATCGTGCTGCACATGAAGCCCGACGCCGACGAATACCTCGAGCCGGTCCGGCTCGAGGCGATCATCCGCAAATGGGCGGACCACATCACGGTGCCGATCACCCTGGCCCGCGACGGCAAGGACCAGCCCGCCAACGAGGGCACCGCGCTGTGGCGCAAGCCGAAATCCGAGGTCAGCGAGCAGTCGGCGACCGCGCTCTACCGGCATCTCGGCAACCTGTTCGACAGCCCCTGGGTCACGTTGCAGTGGCGCGCCGAGGGGATGCTCGAGTTCTACGCGCTGCTGTTCGTCCCCGGCATGAAGCCGTTCGAGGCCGTCGAGGGCGAGCGCAAGTCGCGCGTGCGGCTGCATGTGCGGCGCATGTTCATCACCGACGAGGCCGAGCTGCTGCCGGCCTGGCTGCGCTTCGTGCAAGGCGTCGTGGACACCGAGGATCTGCCGCTCAACGTGTCGCGCGAGATGCTGCAATCGACGCCGGTGCTCGCCCGCATCCGCCGCGCCGTCACCAACCGGGTGCTGACCGAGCTCAAGACCCGCGCCAAGGACGAGCCCGAGGGCTACGCCAAGTTCTGGGAAAACTTCGGCCCGGTGCTCAAGGAGGGCATCTGGGAGGACACCGAGCATCGCAAGGAGCTGGCCGAACTGCTCCGCTTCCGCTCGTCGGGCGCCGACGGCTGGACCTCACTCGCGGACTACGTAGGGCGGATGCAATCCGCCCAGGAGGCGATCTACTATCTGGTGGGCGATGACGCCGACGCCATGCGGGGTTCGCCGCAGCTCGAGGGCTTCCGGGCCAAGGGCATCGAGGTGCTGCTGCTCGCCGACCCGATCGACGCGTTCTGGCCCGACCGCTTCGACACGCATGACGGCAAGCCGCTCCGCAGCATCACCCAGGCCCCGCCCGACCTGTCGCGCCCGGACGTCGAAGCCGCCCCCGATGTCTCGGCCCTCGCGCTGGCGCTGAAAGAAGCATTGAAGGACGAGGTCTCGGACGTGCGCCCGACCGATCGACTGGTGGACAGCGCCGTGGTGCTGGCCGCCGGCACCTCCGGCCCCGACCTGCAGATGCAGCGCCTGATGCGCCGCTCCGGCCGCCCCTCCTTCGCCGCACCTCCGGTGCTGGAGATCAACCCGCGCCACGCGCTGATCCGCAAGCTGGCCGAGGCGACGAGCACGGACGGCTTCGCCGAAACCGCCGGCACCTTGCTCGACCTGGCTCGCGTGCAGGAAGGCGATCTGCCGCGCGATCCGGCCGCCTTCGCCAAACGCGTCACCGCGATGCTCGCCGTGGCCTAGCTCGGCGTCAGCCGGTCGAAGAACCGGAAGATCCAGGAGACCTCGTAGACCAGGCTGGCGACAACGAAACCGCCGTGGAACCACCGGTTCCGGGTGGCGATCGCGATGGCGCAGAGCACCAGGCAAACGGGGAGTCGGACGAGATATTCGTCATTGAAGATCGCGTAGTGCTCGGCGCCTTTCAGCAAGGTGTCCACGAAGTCGAACACGAAGGTTGCGGCCACCAGGCCGAAGAACCAGCGCCGGCGTGAGAGGAAGAAATCCTTGTATCCAGCGTAATCGCTGAGGTCGTCCGGGTAGAGGAACGTGCACAACAGGAAGAGCAGCACGACGTAGGCGATCACGAATAGGTACACCCCGAACGTCCAGCGCGGCGTGGCGGCGAGCCAGAATTGCCACCACCAGAAGTGCACCATCAGCAGCATCGTCCAGCCCACCCAGCCGAGATGGACGAGGTACACGGCTTGTCGTCTCGGGTGCTGCACGAAGCGTGAAGTGCCGTTGAGCAGGCGGGTGAGCCCCAAGCCGATCACGATGCCCATCACGACGCGGACATGGTAGAACTGCTCCCCCGGCGTGGTGAGCGGCGACGCCCAATCCGGCGGATTGCCGCCGCCGATAACGCCAGCTCCGATCATGCGTCGCTCGATCTTTCCCTAGCGGCAGCGGACTTGTGCCTACAACCATTCCGCATCACTATGCCACGGTTGAACGCGCGGACAGCGAGGAGCCGACCGCTCTGACACGCTTGACGTAAACGACGACGTTCGCAACGGGCCGCAAGAGCCCGTGCGCGGGGGAAATCCATGCAGAGCATCAGTGCCGCGGATGCCGGTCTACCCAGGTGGTTCGGGCTGACCTCCTACCAGATGAAAGTATTCCTGGTCACCTGGGCGGGTTGGGCGCTTGATTCAACCGATTTCGGCCTGTTCTCGTTCGTGTTGCGCCCGGCAGTGACGGAGTTGCTTGGCGGTCAGGCAAGCCCGGCCCAGATCGGCTCGCTCGGCGGTTATCTCGCGATGGCCGGCCTGCTGGGCTGGGCGGTGGGCGGCTTTCTGTTCGGCATCGTCGCCGATTATGTCGGCCGGGTTCGTGCGCTCGGGCTCAGCATCCTGGTGTTCAGCGTTTTCACCGCCTGCCAGGGCTTCTCCCAGACACCCTTCCAGTTTGGCCTGTTCCGCTTCCTTTCCGGCGTCGGCACGGGCGCCGAAGCGGTTGTCGGCATCGCTCTCGTAGCCGAAGTCTTCGCCTACGGCAGTCGGGCCAAGGTGCTCGGCATCATGATGACCGGCGGCGCTTTCGGGCCGCTGATCGGTGGCCAAATCTATAATCTCGTCGGCCCTTATGGTTGGCGGGCGGTGTTCTTCATCGGCATCGCCCCGGCCCTCTTGCTGCTGTTCCTGCGTCGCGGGATGCCGGAGCCCGAGCATTTCAGCACGGTGCAGCACCGCCGCGCGACACTGAAGGCCGCCGGCAGGATCGCCACCGACGCGGATCGGGAGTTCATGCGGTTCCCGTTCCTGCAACTGTTCTCCCGCCAGCTCCGTTTCAGCACGCTCGTCGGCCTGCTGTTCTGCGTCGGTACCCTGCTGTCGATCTGGACCAGCGTGATCTGGTTGCCGACGATCCAAAGCCTGCTGCTACAGAAGCAGGGTATCACCGGCGCCGCCGCGATCCCGCACGTTGGCAACGGGATGACGCTCTGGGGCGTCGGCGGCATCGTCGGTTACGCCAGCTTCGGCTTCCTGGCGGATTTGTTCGGCCGCAGGGCGACCATCGTCTTCTTCAACGTGGGCGCCATCGCCAGCGGGCTGTTCCTGTACCTGGGGCTCCAAACCTATACTTGGTATCCGCTGGTGCTCCCGGTTTTCGGGTATTTCGTCTACGGTGTGTTCTCGGGTCACGCGGTGTACTTGCCCGAGCTGTTCCCGACTCACGTGCGGGCCACGGCCGTGTCGTTCTGCAACGGATCGGGCCGCGTCGTTACCAGCTTCGGCCCGCTGATCGCGGGGCTGCTGGTGCTGCCGTTCGGCAGCTTCAACAACGCCGCGGCGTTCATGACGTGCTTCGCCGCGCTGAGCATCGTCGCCATGCTGATCGGGCGCGAGACGCGCGACGATGCACTGCCGCGCTGAGTCGGCGTGAAGTCGTGTTTCACTGCCATAGGATGATGCCGCTATGTCGAAGGAGAGCGAGGCGACGGCCAAGGGAGTAGTGAGCGTGCACGGCATCGACCTCGAAGTCGTTAGGCAGGGGGCCGGGTCGCCGATCTTGCTGCTGCACGGGTTCCAGCCGCTCGATCCAGCGGCGCGGTTCTGCGGGTTGCTTGGCCGGCACGCGCGGATCGTCGCTCCCTCGCACCCAGGGTTCGGCGGCTCGCCGCGCCCGGATGGTTTCGAGAGCATGTGCGATCTTGTGAACCTGTACTGCGCGATGCTGGATGCTCTGCCGGACGAGAGGACCATCGTCATGGGCTTCTCGTTCGGAGGCTGGCTGGCGGCCGAGCTCGCCGTGCGGTCCCGCCGCAAGATCGAGCGGCTGATCCTGGTCGATCCGGTCGGCATCAAGGTCAGCGACCGCGAGACGCCGGATATACTCGACGTGTTCAACACCCATCCGCACGAGGTGAAGCAGCGCGCTTGGCACGATCCCGCCAACGCGCCCGAGTACGACGAAATGACGGACGCGCAACTCGTGACGATGCATCGCAATTGGGAGTCGCTCGCGTTGTTCGCCTGGCATCCGTACATGCACAATCCACGATTGGCCTACTGGCTGCCAAGCATCGCCACGCCGACTCTGGTGCTCTGGGGTGCAAGCGACCGGATCGTCAGCCCGGCCTACGGACAAGCGTTTGCCGGGCTGATCCCCGGCGCGCGTTTCGCGGCCATCGAGCGGGCGGGGCACCATCCGCACCTGGAGCAGCCCGACGCGGTCGTGGACCACGTTGTCGGCTTCCTGAACCGCTGAGACCCTCTGTCGGAGCACGACCTCATGGATGCCTGGTGGCAGTGCGAGATACCCTATCCCTTCGTAGACCAGGCTATCCTCGACGCGGCGGAGTCCGTGCGGGCCAGCCTGCCGAACCGGCTGTGCGACCCGCGCGTCGCGGCCGATCTGTTCGCGGAAGTGCTGGACGAGTTCCTGCTGTGCGACGATCTCGGGATGAACGTCATCGCGATCGAGCACCACGCCGGCATCAACTCCCTCATCGGCGCCAATCCGATGCTCACGGGCATCCTCGCGCGGCAGACCCGCAATGTGCGGGTGCTCAGTCTCGGCACCCTGATCTCGCTGCGGCCGGACCCGGTGCGGGTGGCCGAGGAATACGCCACCGCCGACGTGATCTCGCGCGGGCGCCTCGACATCGGGTTCGTCAAATCGGGCGGCACGGAGATGGCGTCCGCCAACGTCAATCCGGTGAACAACGAGGAGCGCTACTGGGAGGCGATCGACCTCATCACGAAGTCGCTGACGAGCCATGACGGCCCGTTCAGCTGGGAAGGCAAGCATTTCAGCCACCGCCACGTGAACATCTGGCCGCCGCCGTATCAATCGCCGCACCCGCGCATGTGGGCGGCGACCGGCGATCCGCGCAGCTCCGCCGAGGTCGGGCGACGCGGCCTGCGCCATGTGCTCGTGCTGCGTGGGCCGGAGGGCACGCGGCGTGCCTACGCGGCGCACCGCGCGGCGCGCGCCGCTGCCGGGCTGCCGAAAGTGACCACGGACAATTTCGCCTACGCCGCCCTGGTCTACGTCGGCGACACCGACGAGGAGGGGATCGCGGTCGGCAGCAAGCTGCTGTGGTTCCTCAACACGAGCCTGAAATCGGCGCCGCAATACAGCACGTTCCTCCCCGGCGCGGCGCCGCCGTCCGCCGCGCCTGGCATCTACCGCACCAAGCCCAAGGCGGATGCCGGGTTGGCGCTCAACAACGCCGAGAAGGGCGTGACGTCCGCCAGCCAGAACGCCGCCAAGCTGATGTCCATCACGGCGCAGGAGGCGATGTCGCAGGGCATCCTGTTCGCCGGCAACCCCGACAGCGTGCATCGCCAGATTATGCGGTTCTACGATCAGGTCGGCGGCTTCGGGCATCTCGCGCTGGTCGGGCGGTCCGGCTTCATGACGCATGAGGAGTCGAAGAAAGGCATCCGGCTGTTTACGCAGGAAGTGCTGCCGCGGCTGCGCGCGGTCGCACCGATGGAGGTGGGTTGAGGTCTACCTGCCGCCGGCGGCAGCCGCCAGCAACGCCGCCCGTCGTGCTTGCGTCTTCGCCGGGTTGAGCGCCCAGCCGTAGCCGTCATCGACCGGGTCGACCACGACGCCATAAGTGTCGGCGGCGTGCTCGGCGGTGATGTAGCCGTCGAGGATGTCGTCCAGCGTCTTCTGCGGATCGCGTTCGAGGGGGTTGCCGTAGCCGCCGCCGCACGGCGACAGGTAGGACATCACGTCGCCCTCCACCGTGAGCAGGCCGGAGATCTTGGCCGGATGCTGCGTCACCGCCGACGGGTCGCGCGCATTGTAAATCTCCAGTCGGCCGCCGTGACCGTCCCGGCCGCCGAACACGCCCCACGGCGCATCGTCGTGGCGGTCGGCCTCGTGGGTGACGGAGCCCGCGCCGAGGAATCGCTGCGACTTCACCACGCCCATCCCGCCACGGAACTTGCCCGGCCCCGGAAACACGTCGTCGCGCACCTCGTAGCGGTCGCAGATCAGCGGCAGGTGCATGCCGAGATCCTCGAGCGGGTTGTTGCGCGTGTTGCGCATCAGCTCCTCGACGGTGTCCGGCCCGTCCGACCCCGGCCGGCCGCCCATCGCCGCCTCGTTCACTTCCAGGAACACCCAGTAGTCGCCGGACGGGCGGACGCCGGAGAAGGCCGCGAAGGACAACGTCGCGGCGTTGCCCGCCGTGCAGCGATCCGGCAGCACCGGCGCCAGCGCCTTGATGATCAGATCGACGACGCGCTGGATCTGCGAGAACCGCGCCTCCGCCGCCGCCGGCGCGATCGGGTTGAAGATCGACCCGAGCGGCGCCGTCACCTTGACCGGACGGAACGACCCCTCGTTCGCCGGCACCGGATCGGTGTTGGTGTAGGTGTCGAGCAACAGCGCGCGGAACGCGAAGAAGCACGCGACCTTGGTCGATCCCTCGAACGGCACGTTGAACGCCGTCGGCACCTGCGGCGACGAACCCGTGAGGTCGACCTCGACCCCGTCGCCGCGGATGCGCACCGTCACCTTGACCGGCAGATGCCGGCCGCGGTTGCGTCCATCGTCGTCGAGGAAGCCTTCCGCGACATAGTCGCCATCTGGAATCTTGGCGATCTCGCGCCGCAGCGCCGCTTCGGAGTAGTCCATCAGCTGTCGCGTCGCCTGCAGCACGGTCTCCATGCCGTAGGTCCCCAGCAACTCCTGGAACCGGCGCACGCCGAGCTCGACCGAGGCGATCTGCGCCGCGAGATCGCCCATCACCAGGTCGGGCACGCGGGTGTTGTCGCGGATGTAACTCCACAGCGGCTCGTTGCGCTTGCCTTCCTCGTACAGCTTGACCGCGTTGAACAGCATCCCTTCCGAGAACATGTCCGGCACGTCGATGATGAGGCCGGGCGTCGCCGCGCCGATATCGACATGGTGCGCGGTGTTGGCGGAGAACCCGACCAGCGCGCCCTCGTGGAACACCGGCATCACGATCGCGATGTCGGGGGAATGGCTGGCGCCGAAATAGGGGTGGTTGTGAATGACAAGATCGCCCGGCTTCCAGGCCTCCAGTGGGATGGTCTTCTCGATCCCGCGCAGGTAGCCGGGCAGCGAGCCGATATGCATCGGCGTCGAATCGCTCTCGGCCAGCGTGTTGAACCCCCGGTCGAACAGTCCCGCGCCGAGGTCTTGGCTTTCGCGGATGATCGACGAGTACGACATGCGGTACAGCACGTTGCCCATCTGCTCGGCGATGGCGTGCAGCGCGCCGCCGATGACCTGCAGGGTGATCGGATCGACAGTTTCGCTCATGGCGCGGTTCCCTTCAGCGGGCGATGACCATGTCGCCGTGCGACAACATGCGTGCGGTGTAGCCGGGCGGCACGATCGTCGTGCTGTTGTGCTGGGTTACGATGGCCGGCCCGCTCACGGTATCCTCGGCCAGCAGCCGGTCGCGGGCGAAGCGCGGCGTCGGCACCGATTGCCCGTCGTCGAACGCCGTATCACGGACGTACATCCGCGCCGCGTCCGGATCGCGCCGGCCGCCACGGCCGATCTCCGGCAATTGCAGCATGTCGGTCGCTCCGCGCGCGACCAGGCGCAACGTGACCGCTTCAACCAGCTGCTCGTCGAACGCGTGACCGTAGACCTGCAGATGGGCGTCGTAGAAGTTCCGGATCACCGCCTGGATGCGGTCCGCGTTCACCGTCCCCTCCGGCACCGCGGCCCGCAGCTCGAAGCCCTGGCCGACATAGCGGCACTCGAGCACGCGGTCGAAATGCCGCAGGCTGGCCGGGATGCCGTCGCTCTCCAGCTGTGCCGTCGCCTCGCGTTCGAGTTCGGCGAACGTCTGCTCCAGCCGCGCGAAATCCGCGTCCCGAGCCGTGCTGAGCACGACGGGCACGGAGCGGGTGTACTCGTATTGCAGCTCGGTCTCCAGCAAGCCGATCGCGGCGGTGATGCCGGGATGCAGCGGCGAGATGACGTCGCGCGCGGCGATGAGCTCGGCCAGTGCGACGCCGTGCAGCGGCCCCGCCCCGCCGAACGCCATCAGCGAGAAGCCGCGCGGGTCGATGCCCTTGGCGACCGAGTTGCTGTTGATCGCCAGCGCCATGTTGTTGTTGACGATGCGCAGCACGCCCAGCGCCGCGTCCGTCACCGACAAGTTGAGCGGCCCCGCCAGGCGCGTCTCGATCGCTCGATGCGCGAGGTCGCGGTCGATCTTGAGGTCGCCGCCGAGGAAGCGGTCGGGATCGAGGCGGCCGAGCGCGACCTGCGCGTCGGTCACGGTCGGTTCGGTGCCGCCTCGGCCGTAGCACGCGGGCCCGGGGTCGGCCCCGGCCGAGCGTGGCCCGACGCGGAACGCGCCGCCGGCGTCGATATAGGCGATGGAACCGCCGCCGGCGCCGATCGCGTCGATATCCAGCATCGGCACCAGCACCGGCAGCAGCGCGACCTGGGTGTCGCGCGGGTTCTTGATCGTGGCCTCGCCGTCGCGGATCACGCTGATGTCGGCCGAGGTGCCGCCGATGTCGATGGTGATGACGTTGGCTACGCCGCAGGCTTGCCCCGTGGTGCGTGCGCCGATCACGCCGCCCGCCGGCCCGGACAGCAGCAGGCCGACCGGCCGCAGGATCGAGTTCTCCACCGTCGAGATGCCGCCGTTGGACTGCATGATCCGCACCGGCGCGCCCATCCCGGCGTCGCGCAATCGGGCTTGCAGTTGCTTGAGGTAGGACGCGGTGCGCGGGCCGATATAGGCGTTCATCGCCACGGTCGAGAAGCGCTCGTATTCGCGGATCGTGTTGACCACGCCGGACGAGGTGCAGACATAGGCGTCCGGCATCACGTCGCGTACGATCGCCTCGGCACGCCGCTCATGCGCGTCGTTGAGGAACGAGAACAGGAAGGCGATCACCACGGCGTCGAGCTTGCGCTTGCGGAACAGCTCGGCGGCGGCGCGCACCTCGGCCTCGTCGAGCGGCGTCTCGATCCTGCCGTCCGGCGGCAGGATGCGCTCGCTGACCACCAAGCGGTTGCGGCGCTTGATCAGCGGCGCGCTCTGCCACGGCACGTCGAACTGCAGCGAGAAATTATGCGGCCGCTTGTGCCGCGCCATGTGCAGGATGTCGCGGAAGCCGCGCGTGGTGATCATCCCGACTTCGGCGCCCTTGCGCTCGATCACCATGTTGGTGGCGACGGTCGAGCCGTGAAACA
>JAABUQ010004609.1_pt1 | contig 23291 bp, 18 predicted proteins | sample 5560001 | NCBI WGS metagenome assembly JAABUQ01 (sample SAMN10711888, study PRJNA513371) | rock metagenome | isolation source: Antarctica rocks | place: Antarctica: Victoria Land, Finger Mt nord | collected 2015-12-18 | reverse complement strand
GGCGCGAAGGGCTCCAGATGCTCCATAATGGAGGCGGGCAGCGTAAGCATGATACCCTCTTTTCTAGGAGTGGTCGTTTGCTTAGTCTGCCTGCCTTATCTCCGCAACGAATGGCCAAAGTCTAGCTAAGCCCATAGTCCCCGTCGTGCACCATGATCGTGCGTTGAAAACGAGGTAGCAGCGTTTGCTGGTCCATCGCTCTAGCGCTGATCCTCTTCTGAACAACATCAACGACCAGTAGGCGGTGACATAATAACCAGATTCTTGCACGATGGGCCGTTCGCACGACCGGTGGCTGTACCGACACCCGCGAACGTGGTAGGCTAAAACCCGGCTACCATGCCGCGACCATCTAGGGACGAGAGGAATGGACGAGACAAAGAGGCGAAGCGACAGCGTGGCGGGTAGGTATCGCGTCGGCATCGACGTGGGCGGGACCTTCACCGACCTCGTCGCCGTCGAGGAGACGACCGGCGCACAGGTCGCGCTCAAGCTGCCGAGCACGCCGCGCGCGCCCGAGGAGGCGGTCCTGGCGGCCCTGCGCCGGTTTGTTGATACGACCGTGCCCGCGGATCGCATCGCCCTGGTCTGCCACTCGACGACGGTGGCCACGAACGCGCTGCTAGGCCAGCTCGGTCTGGACCTGCCGCGGGTCGGCTTGCTGACCACGGAGGGCTTCCGCGACGTGCTGGAGATCGGCCGCCAGGCCCGCGCCGAGGTCTACAACATCTTCGTCACGCGGCCGCGTCCCCTCGTCGAGCGCCGCGACCGCCTCGGCGTCCCGGAGCGCGTCGACGCCCAGGGCGCCGTGTTGCGCTCACTCGATGACGAGGCTGCGCGGCAGGCCCTCTCCGCCCTCCACGCCGCCGGCGTGCGCGATGTCGCGGTGGTCTTCCTGCACAGCTACGCCAACCCGGCGCACGAGCGGCGGGTGGCCGCGCTGGCCGCGGCTGCGTATCCCGACCTGACGGTCACGCTCTCCAGCGCCGTCGACCCCGAGTACCGCGAGTATGAGCGGACCAGCACTACAGTGGTCACGGCCGCGTTGCGGCCCATCGTCGGCGGCTACCTGAGCCGCCTGGCCGCGGGCGCGCGGGCGCTGGGGATCGCGGCGCCGGTGCTTGTGATGGGCTCCCACGGCGGCATGTCCGACATCGCAGCGGCGGCGGCGCGCCCGGCGGCGCTGATCGAATCGGGTCCCGCAGGCGGCCTGGCCGCGGCGGCCGATCTGGCGCGCGCGTTGGGGTTGGAGCGCGCCCTGGCCTTTGATATGGGCGGGACCACCGCCAAGGCCGGCGCCGTGCTGGGGGGGACGCCGCAAACCGTGGCCGAGTTCGAGGCGGCCGGCCGCACCCACAGCGGACGTCACGCGCGCGGCAGCGGCTACCCGGTGCGCTTCCCCTTCCTCGATCTGGCCGAGGTCTCGGCGGGCGGCGGGACGATCGCCTATGGCGATCCCGGCGGCGCCCTGCGCGTGGGACCGCTGAGCGCCGGCGCGGACCCCGGCCCGGTATGCTATGGACGCGGGGGAACCGACCCGACCGTGACCGACGCCAACCTCTTGCTGGGCCACCTGGACGCGGCGGGCTTGCTTGGCGGCGCCATGCCTGTCGACCGCGACGCGGTCGAGGGGTCCATGTCCGCGCTGGCCACGCGGTTGGGATTGGAGACGCTGTCTCTGGCCGCGGGCATCGTGCGCCTGGTCGATGCCGACATGGCGCGCGCCCTGCGCATCGTCTCGGTCGAGCGCGGCTACGACCCCCGCCGCTTCACCATGATCGCCTTCGGCGGCGGCGGCCCGCTGCATGCCTGCGCCCTCGCCGCTACCCTGGGTATCCCGCGCGTCGTCGTGCCCACGGGTCCCGGCCTTTTCTCCGCCTCCGGTCTCCTCACCAGTCCGCTCAAGGTGGCGTTGGTGCGGCCCGTGTTGTCCGAGGCGACGACGACCGACGCCAACGCCCTGGCGCGTCGGTTCGCCGCCCTGGAAGACGAGGCGCGGGCCGAGCTGGCGCGCCAGGGCGGCGCGCCCGCCGACGTCTCGACCGAGCGCACGCTCGACCTGCGCTACGCCGGCCAGTCGTTCGAGCTGTCCGTCCCGATCCCTCCTATATCCACCGGGCCTGGTCCGACGCCAGCGGAAGATCCGTTGCGGGCCACCGTGGAGCGGTTCCACGCGCGCCACCAGGAGGTCTACGGCTACGCGTCGCCCGGCCACGCGGTCGACGTCGTCGCGGCTCGCCTGTCCGCCACCGCGCCGGCGGGTTTGTCCGTGGCCGCGTCGGTCCTGTCCCTCACGGAGAGCAGAGGTAGGCCCGGCAACGCGGAGGGCGGAGGTAGGCGCGAAGGCGCGGCGGCCAGCGAACCGGCGGCCAGGCGCGCGGTCTATTTCGAGGGGGTCGGCTTCGTCCCCACGCCCGTCTACTGGCGCGAGGCCCTATCCCCCGGCGCCGTGTTGGAGGGGCCGACCGTGGTCCAGCAGTACGACACGACCACGCTGCTGCACCCCGGCTGGCGGCTGGAGGTGGATCCGATAGGGAACCTCGTGCTTTCGCGCGTTAGATAGCGATTATGTATCGACCTACCGCCCCGCGAGCCGGACCTCAACCTCTGGTCTCCGTACCCTTTGGCGCTCCTGAGACGTTGCAGCTTGTATGAGGACAAACATCAGTCGGCGCCGCCTATACCTGTCGCTGCCGTTCTGGAGCGTGCTCGTGACGCTTGTCCTCTACGGCACATCCAACTCAACAGCTACGACGCCCTACGACGCGCATTTTTCCTCTCCGGCGAATGAGCCTTATGCCGTGTTCACGCGTGTGGGTGAGCTCACATTTTTGGACGCGGAACATGGCCTGGCACGCGGCGCGCGGTGTCCCGAGACCGGTCCGCCCGGTTCTTGCGCATACCTATGGTGGGCAACCGTCGACGGCGGCAGCACGTGGCGCACTCTGTCCATTTCCCTCCCTCGCACGCCCGATCATACCGTGGACCTGTCCATTGCGCCGGGCCTGTCGATGGCGACCGTCCGAGACTGGTTCGTCCTCGACGCGGGCATCGTCCTGGCCACGCACAACGGTGGACAGACCTGGCAACAAGAGAGGCGCATCGGCGTCGTGGAGCAACTGCTTGCCCTCACCGGGCGCATCTTGGCGGTCTCCAACCCATGCGCCAAAGACATGCACTGCTCCCGCCGTCTATTCCTATCATCCAACGAGGGGCGTACCTGGCGTCTGGCCTCGACGCGTCTCCCTCCCGACAGCAGTCTCTTGCGCGCCGGGAATGACGATGCCCTGCTACTATCCGATCGCCTCGCCAGTGGTGATGAAGGGAGAACGTGGTACGCGCTGGCCAACCCGTGTCCAGCTCTTGGGCCGTATCCTTACGGGCGGAGCGTGGCGGCGCTTGACGCGAGACGACTGTGGCAACTTTGTGGCGGGGAGCCAGGTGCGGGCGAACAGGCAAAGTTCCTCTACGCCTCTGACGATGGCGGCCGCCAGTGGCGTCCTCTGGCCTCCGCGCATGGGAACGACCACACTCGCTTTCCCGGCACACTACCTATATCCGGGTACATTGGCTCCATTGCTCGTACCGCGCCGACACGAGGATGGCTGGTGCTCCAACGGGAAACATTGTGGGCGACGCGGGACGGCGGCTACCATTGGTACCCGGCCATCCCCTATGGCGAGGCCAATCCGGGCGACCCTGGTATCGGCCCGCTTGCCTTCGTCGACGCCGCCCACGTCTGGCTAGGCGCTCAAGGTAGGGTCTATCGGACGGCCGATGGAGGCGCCCACTGGACAGCAGTCACACTCCCTTAGCCATGACACTGACAGAGAAACGATTGATCGCTAGCCCATGAGCACACGGATGCAAGCCCGAATGATGATGCAATGGCGCTGCCACGACATCCCGACCCGTGCCATCTCCATGGCCGGCATCGCCCTCTCGTTCGCGACGCCGACCACGGGCTGGCTCGTCGTGGACAAGCCGGCCCTCCGTGAACGGGGCATGATCCTGGCTACGACCGACGGCGGCCGGACCTGGAGGCAGCAGTATCCTGTGCGCCAGGTTGCATCCGGTGCTGTGGCGCTGTCGAATCGCGCGCGTTAGCGAGCATCCTGCCGCGGGTGGGATGCAATAGTTACGTCCGCCACTGGCGTGTCCCGATCGCTGCCGGGGGTCAGATAGACCGTGAAGGCGCTCTGGTCGCCGCGATGATGGGCGATGAAGTACTCGAGGGGACGGTCGCCGACGGTGAGGCTGACGCTGCGCAGCACCAGCAGGGGGTCGCCCTCCTCGATGCGCAGCAGCGCGGCGTCGCGTGGGCCGGCGATGGTCGCCTCGACCGTGCGCACGGCCGCGGTGATCGGCAGGCCGTAGCCCTCCTTGAGCAGCTGATAGAGCGACGCATCTCCACCCAGATCGTGCCGCGCCAGGCCGGGCACGAGGGCGGCCGGGATGTAGGTCGTGACCACGACCCAGGGCTGGCCGTTGATGAAGCGCAGGCGCTCCAACTCCACCACGGGCTCGTCCGGGCGCAGGCCCAACCGCTCGGCGATCGAGGAGGTGGCGGGCGCCTCGCGTAGCGCCAGCACCGTGGAGCGCAACGAGCGCCCGCGCATGGCGGCGTCCTCGTGCAACCCGGTGAGGCCGCTGATCAGCCCTTCCGGCAGCTTGGGCCGCGCGACAAAGGTCCCTCTGCCGCGGTGGCGCTCGATCAGCCCTTCATACTGCAGCTCGTTGAGCGCCTGCCGGACCACCGTGCGGCTCACGTCGTACAAGGCGCACAACTCGTGCTCCCCGGGCAGTTGTGCGCCCGGGGCCAACGCGCCGGACGTGATCCTGCCCGAGAGGATCTGTTTCAACTGGTAATAGTAGGGGATGGCCAACGCGCGATCGACGCGCGGCGCGGCCCCTTCGGATGCCGTGGCCACTGCACCGTCCTTACCTTAGGGGCCGTCAGGAGATAAAGTAGTCGATTATGCGCCCGCTTCAAGCGTGGATTGGGCGAAAAATTGGGGTGGTTATTCGTAGACGGGCCCTTAATACCCTGACCGCAGGGCCATGTCGCTGTCGATCTCGTGAGCGATTCCAGGCCGGCTGTCCTACCGCGAGAACGGCATGACTCTGCCCTACCCTGCCCATGGTCCCGTCGTCCCGTCGTCCCGTCACGACGCCGTTGCGTCCGCCTGGATCTCGACGCGCCGGCCCATTTCAGCGGACGCGCGCATGGCCTCGGAGATGAGCGCGGCGCGATAGCCGTCCTCGAAGGTCGCCCCATCGGGGCCCACGGGGCGGTCGTCGGCGACGCAGCGCAGGAAGTGCTGGAACATGTTGATGTGGGCGTGCTCCCAGCCCACGATGTGCCCGGTCGGCCACCACAGGTCCATGAAGGGATGGTCGGGCTCGCAGACGATGACGTCGAGCAGGCCGTCCACCGTGTTCTCCCCGTCGCGCGCGGCGTAGACGCGCAAGTCGTTGAGGCGTTCCAGGTCCCACACCAGCGTGCCGCGCGCGCAGTTGAGTTCCCAGGCCAGCATGTTGCGCCGCCCACGCGAGACGAGCGAGGCGTCGATGGTCCCGGCAACGCCATTGGCGAAGCCGACCAGCGCGGCGACGGTGTCGTCGGGCTCGATGGGGGCGTCCCGGTAGCGCCGGTGCGGCGTCGTCACCGGACCCGTGAAGAGGGCCGAGACGCTGGCGATCTCGCCGACGAGGAAGCGCGCCTGGTCGATGGCGTGGCAGCCGACGATGCGCAAGGCGCCGGCCGGTGAGGGCAACGCGGCCTCGGGGTCGTGCCGCCACTGCTGCGAGTAGCGGAAACGCGCCTGGTATACCTCGCCCAACTCGCCGCGCCGCAGCATGTCGCGCGCCAGCCGCACGGCGGGGACGAAGCGATAGTTGAAGCAGCACAGGTGCTTGACTCCGGCGTCTTCGGCCGCTTCCCACATGCGCCTGGCGTCGGCGGACGCGATGGCGAGGGGTTTCTCGCAGACGACGTGCTTGCCGGCGGCGATCGCGGCCAGCGTCGGCTCGACGTGGGCGGGATCGTCGGCGACGTTGTCGAACACCGCGACGCGCTCGTCCTCGACCAGCCCGCGCCAGTTGGTGTAGTAGCCGGCGAAGCCGTAGCGGGCGGCCGCCTCGCGCACGCGCTCCTCCGTGCGCCCCGCGATGGCCACCAGCTCCGGGCGGGCCACGCCGGGCCAGTCGACGTAGGGCAGCGTGCGCAGCGCGTTGGAGTGGGCCTTGCCCATGAAGCCGTAGCCAAGCATGCCCACGCCCACCGCTGGTCGCCCGTCGGCCGGCGCGTCCGTGTATCCCTGTGCGGGCATGGCTACCTCCCCGCCGCAGGCGATGGCGTCGCGGCCGCGGCCGCGACGGACGCCGGACCGACCACGCCGCGCAGGTAGGCCACGCTCTCGGCCACCAGATCCTCTTCCTTGCGGTCGGCCCAGGGCGCCGCCAGCAGGTCGAGCTCGACGGCCAGCGATCCTGTGAAGCCGGCCTCGTCGAGCACGCGGGCCAGCGCGGGCACGTCGACCAGGCCGGCGCCGACCGGGCACGAGGGCCACCAGGTGAAGCGTTCCATGGGCGTGCCCCCCTTGCCGCGCACAGTGATGTCCTTGGTGTGCGTGGCGATGGTGTGCGGCGCGAGGCGGCGCGCCGCCTCGACGGGGTCCTCGAACAGGCGCAGCGCGTTGCCGGTGTCGAAGTTGACCTTGAGGCGCTCCGACCCCACGCCCTCCACGATGCGCAACAACTCCGCGGAGGTGAAGTCGATGTGGTTTTCCAGGGCCAGGGTCACGCCATGGTCGCGCGCCACCTCGACGGCCTCCTTGAGCATGCGGATGCTGCCCTGGATCTGCGGCTCCTTGGGGTTGTTGACGTAGAGCATGCTCGAGACGACGATGCGCATGGTCGAGGCGCCCAGGAGCGGCGCGACGGGGATGTGGCGCTTGAGGTCGGCCAGCGCCGCCTCGTCGCGCCCGCCGTGCAGCCCGTCCGGGTGCCCCCAGCCGATGACGCGCGCGAGCCCGGCCTCGTCGAGCCGCGCCTTGAGGTCGCGGCAATAGCCCTGGTCGAACGCGGGGAAGAACAGGGTCTCCAGGGCGACCTCGTCGACGCCCTGGGCCCGCGCGTAGCCGACGAAGTCGGCCGCCATGTCCCAGCGCACGCCGGGGTCTTTTTGCAAGCCGGGGTACACCTCGCCGAAGTAGCGGTGGAAGCTGTAGCTGTCGATGCCAACCTTCACGCCCATCCTCCTTGGGTACGCTTGTCGCCGACCATTGTGACCGGCCGTGGTGACCAGCAGCTTGTCATCCGGTCATAACAACTCTTGTGAGAGATAGTACAGCACCGCGCGCGGGCCTGTCAAGCGACTCCGACTCCAGATTCCAGAAAACTCTACGAGGAGGTTAGAGGCGGGTAAACAGCCGCCTGAACACCTGCGCGGATGGACCGGGGCGTGCGTTATGGTCAACGAGAGGCAGCGACCGGCCCGACGAGCAGGGCATGTTGCCGTCGATAGCCCTCCAATAAGAGGGCTGTGAGGGCTCAGGCGCCGTGTGCAAGAGCATGAGCGGCCCTGGTTGCGCCACAAATGGCGACTCAAGAAGTTTTCTGGAATCTGGAGACTCCGACCTGCGAGGGTGTGCCCCGAGATTGTGGTTGCCGCCTGACCATGAATGGTCATGGCAGGGCACGGACCCTGAAGGGTCTCCTCTCGCCCGTCATCCGGCGCGCGCCGGGCTCCCACGCCGACCTTTTAAGGTCTGTCCCTACCATGACCTTTCAAGGTCAGGCCAGCGGCACCCGACATCACAATCGTGAGGTACACCTGTATTATAGACCTGCGACTGCGGTCTCATGGCAGCGCACGGACATTGCGGTGTCGGATCGGGATGAGGGCAGCGTGGCGGCGGACCATGCCCGACCTAGGGCCATTTAGTTCTCGGGGTGGGCTGGGGTAGGGGCGTATTGCATACGCCCAAGGCACGCCGCACCGGGCGTATGCAATACGCCCCTACCCCCAGGAACCGCTCACGAGATCGAGAACTAAACGGCCCCGTACCCGACCGCAGTCGGCCCGTGGTTTGCCATGCGACTGCGGTCGCAGGCCGGTTGACAATCTTTGGCCCGCTATGCTACTCTACTCTACATCACTCCCGCTCATCCTGGTATTACAACGTAACAATTCGGCGGATCAGGTATGGATGGTTCGCTGTGGTCCGCGTGGCGGGGAGGAGCATGGTCTGATGAAAGCTCGATTGGTCCCGCTGCGCTTCGGGGACGCCTCCGATGCCGACGCGGAGTTTAGCGCCCAGGTCGACCGGCTGAGGGAGTTGCTGCGGGAGGACGCCGAGATCCTCGCCGCCGTCCCGCTCGGCGCCCCGCTGCCCGACGCGGACGCCGTGGTTTTCCCCCAGTTGCTGGGCGACGCGTACCACCGGCTGTCCGCGTTCAAGGCGCTGAACCTCCCCATCCTGGTGGTCACGTCGCAATTCGGGACCATGTCCATGTGGGATTGGGAGATCATCAGCTACCTCGAGGCGGAGGGCGTTTCCGTCATCGCCCCGTATACTCTGGAGCAGGCGCGGCACGCCTGCCGTGCCCTGGCCGTCAAGAAGGACCTCCAACACGCCACGTTCCTGGTGTTCCAGGACAATCCGGGCGAGGGCGCCCAGGCGGATATATTCAAGCGCTTCTACTGGTGGGAAGACGAGTGCAGCCAGCGCATGCTGGATCGCTTCGGCCTGACCATCGAAAAGAAGAGCTTCAAGCAGTTGGGGGCGGAGGCCCAGCAGATCCCCGACGGCGAGGCGTGGGCCGTCTGGGAGGACTGGCGATCCAGGTTGCGCGTCTCCTTGTCGGAGCGGGCGCTGCTGAGCGCGCTCAAGCTCTACATCGCGGTGAAGCGCGAGTTGGATCAAGACGACCGCATCAGGGCCATGGGCCTCAACTGTCTGAACGAGTCGCACTTTTCCGACACCACGCCCTGCCTCACCTGGAACATGCTTTATGAGGAGCGCGGGCTGATCTGGGGTTGCGAAGCGGACACGGTGTCGATGCTGACCAAGCACATCGTCCACAAGTCGCTGGGCGTCCCGATTATGATGACGAATCTCTATCCCTTCCTGATGGGTCAGGCGGCGCTGGCGCACGAGCGCATCCCGCGGTTCCCCGACATCGACGAGCCGGCCAACCACGTCCTGGCGGCGCACTGCGGCTACCTGGGCGTCTTACCCCAGTCGTTTTCCACTGAATGGACGCTACGGGCCAAGGCGCTGGCCATCGTGAACCAAAACGCAAACGCCATCGACGCGCGCTTGCCCACGGGCCCGATGACGCTGGCCAAGCTGCATCCGACGTTCGACAAGATGACCGTCGCGGAGGGCCAACTGACCGGCTACGCGCAATACCCCGGCTCCGACTGCTTGAACGGGGCGGTGCTCAAGGTGGCGGACGGGCACAAGCTGATGCGTAGGCTCTCCTCGCATCACTATCTGCTGACGCCGGGCCATAACCTGCCCGACATCCTGGTGCTGGCGAAAGTTTTCGATCTCGAGATCGAGACGATATAACGCGCGATAACGCGCGGAAGCACTATCGGCGCGTGCGCGCATGGGAACGATGAATGTCGATGCCGCTGCTACAGGTTAAAGATGTGACCAAGAGCTTCCCGGGCGTCCGCGCGTTGCGCGGGGTCTCGCTCGACGTCGAGGCGGGCCACGTCCACGCGCTCGTCGGCGAGAATGGGGCCGGCAAGTCGACCCTGGTCCGGATCATCTCGGGGGCGCAGGCGCCCGACGGCGGCGAGCTCGCGTTCGACGGCAGGCGCGTCGAGCACTACTCACCGGCCTATGCCGCCGCGCACGGCATCGCGGTGGTGTACCAGCGCCAGCAACTGGTCCCCTGGCTCTCGGTGGCGGAGAACATCCTGCTCGGCCAGCAGCCCAGCCGCCTCGGCGCCCTGGTCGACACGGCCGCGACGCGGCGCACCGCCCGTGAGTTGCTGGCGCGCCTGCGCGTGACCATCGACCCCGCGACGCCCGTCGCCCGCCTCTCGCCGGCGCAACAGGGCGAGGTCGCCATCGCCAAGGCGCTCTATCGGCGGGCCAGGATGCTGATCCTGGACGAGCCGACGGCGGCGCTGGACCCGGCGCAGATCGAGCGGCTGTTCGAGCTGATCGGCGACCTCTACACGCAGGGCATGGCCATCCTGTATATCTCGCACCACCTGGAGGAGATCTTCCGGTTGGCCAGGCGGATCACGGTGCTGCGCGACGGCGAGGTCGTGACCACGCAAGCCATCGGCGAGTTGACCCAGGGACAGGTCGTGGCCCTGATGGCGGGCCGCCGCGAGCGCAAGGCGGCGGAGGACGCGCCCGCGGCAGCCGCGGAGCCGGTGGCCGTGACGGAGACGGCGCGGCCCGCCGACCCCGCCGACCCCGACCGGGCGCCCGTCGTCGAGTTCCGGCGCGTGACGGCCGGCCCCGTCCTGCGCGACCTCGACCTTACCGTCCGCGGTGGCCAGGTCATCGGGCTGACCGGCATTATCGGCGCGGGCGGGCACGACATCGCCCGCCTGCTCTTTGGGCTGCTGCGTCCGTCCAGCGGCGCCATCTTCGCGGGCGGCCGGCCCTACACGGCGCGTGGCCCTCGTCAGGCCATCGCGCGGGGCGTCTTTATGGTACCGGAGAATCCAGGGCGCGACGGTCTGGTGGGGGTGCTCTCGGTGGCCAAGAACATCACGCTGGTCCGGCTGGGGGATATCTCACGCCTGGGCGCGCTCTCCTTGCGCCGCGAGCGCCAGATCGCGCGCGGCTACGTCTCGTCCTTGCGCATTGCCACGCCGACGGTCGAGCGCGAGGTGCGCACGCTTAGCGGCGGCAACCAGCAGAAGGTCCTGCTGGCCAAGGCGCTGCAGGCCAGAGCCCGCCTGCTGGTGTTGGAGGAGCCGACCCAGGGCGTCGACGTCAACGCCAAGGCGGAGATCCATGCTATCATCCGCGAGGTCGCGGCCGCCGGCAAGGCGGTCCTGGTGATCTCGACCGACATCCGCGACCTGCTGCTCTGCACGGACCGCATGGCCGTGCTGCGCAAAGGGCGCATCGTGGCCGACCTGCCCACGCGCGAGGCCGACTACGCAGGCGTATCGCACTTGACGCAGGGGACGGCGCAAGACATGGGACCGGAGGGTCCGGAGGAGGAGGCATGGCGCGTCGAGACAGCGTAGGGACGGCCGCCCCGCCGCCGGCGGAGACGGCACGGGTCGCGGGAGGACGGATACGGGGAGAACGGGCCTTGCGCCTGCCGGCCGGCCTGGACCTGGCCGACCTCACGCCCCTCGCCGTCATCATCGTCCTGCTCATCGTCGGCTCGATCTTCTCACCCTACTTCCTGACCGCCTCGAACCTGACCAATGTGCTGACGCAGGTCTCGGTGATCGGCATCGTCACCATGGCGCAGACCATCCTGCTCGTCGCGGGCGGCATCGACCTCTCCGTGGGCAACAACGTGGCCGTCTCGGGCGTGGTCTGCGGCGAGCTCTACGCCAACGGCGTCCCCTTGTGGCTGGGCTGCCTGGCCGGCATCGGCTGCGGGGCCTTGATCGGCCTGGTTAACGGCGTGCTGGTGGCGCAGAACCGCGCGCACCCCTTCATCATCACCCTGGGCATGTTCACCCTGCTCGACGGCCTGGCCACCAAGCTGACCGGCGGCAGCCCGGTCAACGACATGGGCGCGCTCAGCACGACGCTGGGCGGCACGCTGCCCGGCGGCGTGCCCACGCCGATCGTGCTGCTGCTGGCCGCGGTCGCCGCGACGGCCCTCTTCCTGCGCCGCTCGCCGATCGGGCGCGCCGCCTATGCCATTGGTGGGAACGAGGAGGCGAGCTACCTCTCGGGCATCCCGCTCAAGCGCACCAAGATTTACCTCTATACCATCGTAGGCGTCATCGTGGGTATCGCCGCCCTCGTGGAGAGCGGCATCCTCAACGAAGCGTCGAACACCATCGCCCCGGGCCTGGAGCTGCAATCGATCGCCGCGGCCGTCATCGGCGGCACCCCGCTCTTCGGCGGGCGCGGCGGGGCGTTGCGGTCGCTGCAAGGCGTCATCCTGCTCGGGCTGATCTCCAATATCCTCAACCTATTGGGCCTGGGCGGCGACTACCGCAATATCGTGACGGGCGTCATCGTCATCATCGCCGTCATGGTGCAGAAGCTCAGGTAAAGGAGGGACGCGTATCGACCGAACGCCTCGGTAGGATCGGATTCCACAATGTCAAGGCGCACCCCTAACGCACCAGTATCGGCGTGAAGGGTGCGCCCTGAGATTGTGATCGTGCTGCCGACAGCCTGACCTTAAAAGGTCATGGCAGAGGACGGACCTTAAAAGGTCGACGAGGGGAGCCCGGCGCACACCGAGTGCGTGCCAGATGACGGGCCAGGCGAGACCCTTCAGGGTACGTGCCCTGCCATGACCATTGATGGTCAGGCGGCAACCACAATGTCACGGCGCACCCCTAACGCACTCGACGACGAACTGTACGACGATAGATACAACCGTGTATAACCAGGAGGTCTCATCGTGTCACCCCGCACACTATCCCTCTCCCGCCGTGTCGCGGCCCTCTCCCTGAGCGCGCTCCTTGCCGGCGGCGCCGCCGTGGCCGGGGCTCCGGCTATGGCGAACGCCTCCCAGCCGCGCCACGCGGCCAAAACGCTGACCATCGCGTTCATGCGCCCCGCGCCCGACCCCTACTACCAGGATGGCCTGGTCGGCGCGCAGCAGGCCGCGTCCGCCCTGGGGGCGACGATCCAGAGCTACTACTCCAACGCCAGCCAGCCGACCGAGCTGGCCAACGTGCAGGACGCTATCTCCAAGCACGTCGACGGCATCCTGATGTACGCCATCTCCTTCTCGGCCGAGAAGGCCGAGGTCGCGGCGGCGAACAAAGCGGGCATCCCCATCTTCCTGCTGTACGGCTATGACAAGAGCCTGATCGCCAAGGTGGCCGGTTTCGAGCAGGTCAACCTGGTCCAGTACGGCAAGGGCGTGGGCGCCTGGCTGGCCGCGCACGTCAGCAGCGGCAAGGTCGCGGTGATCACGGGGCGCCTGGGGCGCGGCGACGCCGAGGCCTACCAGCAGGGCTTCGAGCAGGGCCTAGCCGCTAACTCCAAGCTGCAGGTCGTCGCGTCGGTCTCGGGCAACTGGCTGCGCCAGCCCGCCTACAACGCGGCGCAGGACCTGATCACGGCGCACCCCGACCTCCGCGCGATGTACGTGGAGAACGAGGACATGGCGGTCGGCGCGGTCAACGCTCTGTCACGCGCCGGCAAGCTCTCGCAGGTCACGGTCGTCTCGGCCAACGGCGCGCCCTATGGTCTGGCGGCCATTAAAGCGGGCCAGATCGCGGCCTCGAACACCTGCTCACCGGCCCTCGAGGGCGTGATGGCCATGCGCATCCTGACCGGCGTGATCCATGGCACGGTCAAGCCGGGCCGCCTCTACTACTCGCTGACCAAGTTCGTGACCAAAGCCAACGTCGGCGACGCCAACCCCTGGGTACCGACGGCCAGCGACACCAAGCGTTTCCTCGCCCTCCCGCTGCTCTCGCCCGTCCCGGCGTCCCAGTTGCCCTGATTGACGTGGCGCGACAACGCGGCGGACCGGGTCGTGCCCCGGTTCGCCGCATCACGTCCCGCCTGACACTGAGCGCGCGGATATTCTGCCTGCCTAGCCTGCATTGTGCATGAAGGGGAGTCTACTGGGAGCGCCGTCTCTCGCTTCGCTGCCAGCCGGCAGACCTCCGCAGCGGGCGCGGTCGCCGTGAGCAAGCGCGTGTGAGGCGCACGGGGGCCGGCTGGCAGCGCAGCGAGAGACGGCGCTCCCAGGGCTTTTGCCCACCAACGTTATTACCGTTACCGTCTATCGTGACATGACACAACGTGAGGAGCGATGGATCACCTACTCCTGGGCGTCGACCTGGGGACAACCGGGACCAGGACGGCGCTGTTCACCGCGACGGGCACGGTGCTGGCCGAGGCCGCCGCCGTGACGCCGCTGCGCTGGCGCGGTCCCGGCCAGGTCGACCAGGACCCCGACGATTTCTACCACGCCGCCACGCGGACGATGGCCGCGTGCCTCGAGCGCGCGGCGGTTGTGCTGGAGCGGGTCGCCGCCATCGGCGTGACCGGGCAGATGGCCGGCGTGCTGGGCGTCGACGCGGCCTGGCGCCCCTCCATGCCCTACGACTCCTGGCTCGACGTGCGCTGCTCGCCCGACGTGGCGTACCTGGCCGAGGAGGTCGGCGACGACTTGATCGCGCGGACAGGCTGCCCGCCCATGGTGAACCACGCGCCCAAGATCCGCTGGTGGCGCCGCGAGCACCCCGACGCCTTCGCGCGCACCGCCGCCTTTGTCATGCCCGGCGGCTATGTCGCCGGCCGGCTGGCGGGGCTCTCCGCGGCCGACGCCTATATCGACCACACCTACCTGCACTTCACGGGGCTCGCGGACGCGCGCGCCGGCGCCTGGTCGCCCGAGCTTGCCGCGGCGGTCGGCGTGCCCCTGGCGAAGCTGCCCCGCATCGTCGAGCCGTGGGCGCTGGTCGGACGCCTCACCCCGCGCGCGGCGGCGGACTGCGGGCTGCGGCCCGGCGTGGCCATCGCCGCCGGACTGGGCGACACGGCCGCCGGCGCGCTGGGGGCCGGCATCGTCCGCCCGCGCCAACTCCTCGACACCGCCGGCACCGCGGCGGTCTTCGCCGCGAGCACGGACGAGTTTCGCCCCGACCGCCTGAACAAGACCCTCATCGTCATGCGTGGCGCGCTGGAGGGGCAATGGATCGCGCTGGCCTATCTCTCCGGCGGCAGCCTGCTAGCCTGGTTCCAGCAGGCCCTGGCCGACGGCGAGGACATCCAGACATCGGGCGAGCCGGACTTCGACCTGCTGACGGCGGGCCTCGCGGGGGTGACGCCGGGGTCCGATGGCTTGCTCTTCATCCCGCACCTGGACGGGCGCGTGCTGCCGAGCGATCCCGCCATGCGCGGCGCCTGGGTCGGCCTGCAGCGCCGGCATACGCGGCGGCATCTCGGGCACGCCATCCTGGAGAGCGTCGCCTACGAGTACGCCGGCTACCTGCGCGCCCTGCGCGCTCTGCACCCCGACCTGGCGCCCTCCGAGACGCGCGTGGTGGGGGGCGGGGCGCGCAGCGCCCCGTGGAACCGCATCAAGGCGGCGGTGCTCGGCGTGCCCTACGTGCGCCTCGAGCGCAATGAGTTCTCCTGCTGGGGCGCGGCGCTCGTCGCCGGCCGCGCGGTCGGTTTGGTCGACGACCTGGCGCGGGTCGCGACGGACGCGACCGCGAGCGGGGAGCGGTTCGAGCCCGACTGGGGCGCGCACGCCGTCTACGCGGGCATGATTGAGCAGTATCGGATCGTCATGGACGCCCTCGGACCGCCGTCGCGGGCCCTGGCGTCCATGCAATCCGCCGATTGAGAGGAGTCCATGAACGCACACGCACTCAGGGTAGCGATCGTCGGCGCCGGGCGCGCCGGCCGGGTGCATGCCGTCAATCTCGTCGAGTCGGTCCGCGACGCCACGGTGACGGCCGTCGTCGACGCGAACGGCGACGCGGCTGGCCGCCTGGCGCGCGCGGTCGGGGTCGCGGACGGGGCCGTGTTCGGCTCGTTGGCGGCGGCGCTGGCGGGCGGCCTCTTCGACGCGGTCGTCATCACCACGCCGACGTTCACGCACCGCGACCTCGCGGTGGCCGCGGCCGGCGCGGGCAAGCATGTCTTCTGTGAGAAGCCCATGGCCCTGAGCGTCGCGGAGTGCGACGACATGGAGGAGGCGGCCCAACAAAGCGGCGTGACCTTGCAGATCGGGTTCATGCGCCGCTTCCAGCCCGAGTTCGTCGAGGCCAAGCGCCGCATCGTCGCCGGCGACATCGGCGAGCCGATGGTCATCAAGTCGCTGACCCGCGGGCCGGGCCTGCCGCCGCCCTGGGCCTGGGACCTTCGCACCTCCAACGGGATGCTGGCCGAGGTCAACAGCCACGATTTCGATTGCGTGCGCTGGCTGGTCGGCGCCGACCTCGAGCGCGTCTACGCCGAGACGGCGAACCGCAAGGGCGCGGCGCGCGGCGTCGACGTCGCGGACTTCTACGATAACGCGGTGGTCAGCCTGCGCTTCGCGGACGGCGCCATCGGCACGATCGACGGCACGTGCCCGGCCGACTACGGCTACGACGCGCGCGTCGAGGTGCTCGGGTCCGAGGGGCTGCTGCTCGTCGGCGACGTGCGCGGCCAGCCCATCCTCGAGCTGCGCAACCGGGACATCGGAGTCGTCGGCCCGACGCACCGCACCTGGCCGGAGCGTTTCGCCGAGGCCTACCGGGCGGAGATGCGCGCGTTCGTGCGCGCCGCCCTGGACGGGACGGCGCCCGTGGCCACGGCCGTCGATGGGCGCGCGGCCGTCCGCGCGGTGCTGGCGGCCAACCGCTCGTGGCAGGAGGAACGTCCGATCATGGTGCATGGAGAGGAGGCGCCCGCGCGGGCCAGGACCGTCGAGGGCGCTTCCGGCGTGTCCGGCGTGTCCGGGGGACCCGTCGGCGAGGGCGTATGAGCGCGGCGATGCGGGCGCTCGTCTACCACGGCGCCAACGACCTGCGGCTGGAAGAGCGCGCGCGCCCGGAGCCCGGGTCCGGCGAGGCGGTGTTGCGGGTGCGCGCGTGCGGCATCTGCGGGACCGACCTGCGCATCCTGGCCGGGGCGCACCGGGCCTACCCCGATGGGACCGAGCGTGTGCCCGGACACGAGATGGCGGGCGTCATCGTGGACCGCGGGCGCCAGGCCGACGTGGCCGAAGGCATGGCCGCGTTCGTCGCGCCGAACATCGGCTGCGGCGCATGCGCGCCCTGCCGCTCCGGCCGCGTCAACCTGTGCCTGCGCCCGCGAGCCCTGGGCATCACGCGCGATGGCGCCTTCGCCGAGGAGGTGCTGCTCCCGGCGGACCTCATTGCGCAGGGCAACGTGCTCCCGGCGCCCGCGGGCGCCGATCCCGGCGCGATCGCCCTGGTGGAGCCTCTGGCCTGCGTGCTGCGCGGGTCGCGCGCCTGCGCGATCGCGGCAGGGGACCTGGTGCTCATCGTCGGGGCCGGTCCGATCGGCCTGCTGCACCTCCAGGTGGCGCGGCTAGGCGCGCCGCGCGCCATCGTGGTCAGCCAGCCGAGCGCCATGCGGCGCGTGCAAGCCCTGAGGTGGGGGGCGGACCGCGTCGTCGATCCGGACCGCGAAGACCTGGCGGCCGTGGTCGCCGCGCTCTCCGATGGGCAGGGGGCCGACGTCGTTATCGTGGCCGCGCCCGCGCCCCGCGCCCAGGAGCAGGCCATCGAGCTCGCCGCGGTGGGCGGACGCATCAACTTTTTCGGCGGCTTGCCCCGGGATCGCTCGCGAATCACGATCGACGCCAACGTCATCCACTATAAGGAACTCGTCGTCACAGGTACCACGGCCAACACAACGCAGGATTGTCGCGAGGCGCTGGCGCTCGTCGCCACGGGACGGGTCGACACGGCGGGGCTGATTACCGCGCGCTACCCGTTGGACGAGGGCGTCGACGCCCTGACCGCCGCCGCGTCGGGGCAGGCGCTCAAGGTGGTGCTGGAGCCAATGCACGGATTGTAGAGGAGGGATTAGGAGGATGGTCATGCCGGATCGCCCGTACGTCTTCACCATGGAATCGTCCCGGGGACAGCTCAGCCGCCCCGGCGCCCATATCAGCCGCCGCCTATCCGCGATGCGAGGGCAGTTCGCGGACCAGGCGGCCTATACCGCTCTGCTCGACCAGGACGATGTGGTGCTGTACGAGGTCCACGAACTGACGCGCCCGGCGGTCGCCGGCGAGTTGCCGCACGGGGCCTCCATCCTCCATCCCGGCAAGGTCGGCGACGAATACTACATGACCAAGGGGCACTTCCATGCCGTACTGGAGACCGGCGAGGTGTACTATTGCCTCTCCGGGCAGGGCATGATGGTCATGGAGACGCCCGAGGGCGAGTGGGCGGTCGAGGAGTTGCGGCCGGGCGGCGTGCTCTATGTCCCGTCGCGCTGGGCGCACCGCTCGGTCAACACCGGTCGGGACGCGGACCTGATCACCTTCTTTGCCTACCCCGGCAATGCCGGCCACGACTACGGCACGATCGAGCGGAGGGGCTTCCGCAAGCTTGTCGTCGAGCGCGACGGAGAGCCCACCGTGATAGACAACCGGCGCTGGTCGGCCGCAACGGAACAGGGCCTGTGAGCAATCGTTGGCGCGCAAACGCCCGGGGGGCGCGTAGCGCTCGCGCCCCCAGGGCCAATCATGTACGGACCACGGCCGGCGGGACGGGCCTGACGTGACGCTCCCGACCGACGGGCAGGATGTTGTCGCTCGCGCGGGCGGCGGACCCGGGGCCGCGACGTGGATCGAGACGGCCGCCGGTCCGCGGCGCGCCGCGGACGTCGGGGTTGCCGACGCGCACGCGCACCTCTGGATCGCTCCGCGCGTTCCGGGCGCGCCGGCCCTGACCGACCCCGCGCTGGCGCTGTCCGAGCTGGCCGACTTCGCCCTCATGGGCGGGTCCCTGGTCGTGGATTGTCAGCCGGGCGGCTGCGGGCGGGACGGGCGCGTGCTGGCCCGCCTGGCCCGCGAGAGCCCCGTCGCCGTGGTCGCCGCGACGGGCTTCCACCTCGCGCGCTATTACCCCGCCGCGACGGGGCCATGGGCGCTGGGCGGCGACGCCTCCCGCGCGTTGTTCGAGCGCGAGCTGCGGGCGGGACTGGACGAGGCGCCGGCCGTGCGCGCGGGCGTGGTCAAGGCCGCCTGGACAGGAGACGGGGGCGGCCTGGAGCGGGACCTGATGCGGGCGGCGCTCGAGGCGGCGCGCCGCGCCGACGCCGCCATCGTGATCCATACCGAGGCCGGGGCGGCGGTCGAGGACCTCGTCCGCCTGGTGGAGGGCAGCGGGCTCCCGCCGGCGCGGGTGCAACTCTCGCACATCGACAAGCGACCCGACCCGGCGCTGCACCGAGACCTGGCGCGGGCAGGCTACGCGCTGGGCTACGACACTTTCCTGCGCCCAAAATACGACCCGGAACGCCATGTGTGGCCGCTGCTGCGCGCCATGATCGCGGACGGCCTATGGTCTCAGGTCACGCTGGGGCTCGATCTGGTCGACGCCGCGTCGTGGCACGTGCGCGGCGGACCCGGCCTGCGCGCGCTGAGCGTCGACGTGCTGGCCCGCTTGCGGCGCGAAGGCGTCGCGGACACGATCGCGCGGGCGCTGGCGGGCGGCAACGTGGCGCGCCTCCTCGGCCGGCCTGAGCCAGGGTCCGCAAAAGATCGTCCTGAGAGCGTCGACGAGGAAAGGGGCAAAGAAAAAGGAGGGGACATGCCATGAGGATGGTCGCGGAGAGCGTCGTGCTCGTCACCGCGCGCTCGTTCGGGCGCGACGACCCGCGCCTGCGCGCGGAGTTGGAGGCGGCGGTCGGGCGGGTGCGCTACAACGCGCGCGGCCGGCCGCTGCGGGCGGAGGAGCTGCGCGCCGAGGTGGCCGACGTCGACGGGCTGCTTGCCGGCCTCGACCGGATCGACGCCGGCGTGTTTGCCGCGGCGCCGCGGCTGCGCGTGGTCGCGCGCTACGGCGTGGGCGTCAGCAACGTCGATCTCGCCGCTGCCGCGGCTCATGGCGTCGTCGTGACCAACACGCCGGCCGCGAACACCGAGGCCGTGGCCGAATTGGCCGTCGGCTTTATGTTCGCGCTGGCCCGCGCGCTCCCGCGGGCCGCCCTATCCACGCGCCTGGGCGAATGGCCGTCGCTGCATGGGGTTGAGGTAGGGGGCCGGACGGTGGGCCTGCTGGGCTTTGGACGGATCGGGCAGGCCGTGGCGCGGCGCGCCGTCGCCCTGGGCTGCGCCGTCGTCGCCCACGACCCATACGCCGACGCGGCCGTCGCCGGGCGGCTGGGCGTGCGCCTGACGTCGCTGCACGAGACCGTCGCCGCCGTGGATTTCCTCTCCTTGCACCTGCCGGTCACGCCCGAGACGCGGGACATCGTCGACCGGGACTTGCTGGCGCGCCTGCGCGAGGGCGCCTACCTGATCAACACGGCGCGCGGGGAGTTGGTGGTGGAGGAGGACCTGCTGCGGGCGCTCGAGAGCGGGCGCCTGCACGGCGCTGCGCTCGACACCCTGCGCGCCGAGCCGCCCCCGGCCGACCATCCCCTCTTGCGGCGCCCCGATGTACTGGTGACGCCGCATATCGGGGCGCACACCGCCGAGGCCACGGTCGCCATGGGGCGGGCCGCGCTGCGCGACCTCCTCGCCGTCCTGGCGGGCGAGCAGCCACGGTTTCCCGTGGCCCCGCCGCCGCCCGTGACCGACAGTGACCCTCGCCGCCCGTGACCGGTACTGACCGATGATAGCGATAGAAATTGGAGCGCATCCATGACCACACCCGCGATTGACCCGGACCCGTTCGCCCGCATCGCCGCCGCCGGCCTCATCGCCGTGATCCGCGCCGATCGCGCGGAGGACGCGGTGCGCGTGGCCGGCGCCCTGCTGGAGGGTGGCATCCCGGCCGTCGAGCTGACCTTCTCCACCCCCGGCGCCGCCAAGGCCCTGGCCGAGGTGCGACGTACCTACGGCGAGCACGTGTTGATCGGCGCCGGGACGATCCGCGAGCCCGCGCAGGTCGAGGCGGCCGTGCGCGCGGGAGCCGCGTTCCTGGTCACGGCGCACCTGCGCCACGACATCCTCGCTGCGATGCTGGCGACAGGGCTGCCCGTCGCGCCCGGCGTCTTCACGCCGTCGGAGGTGGCGCAGGCGCTGGACGCGGGAGCGCGGGCGGTCAAACTGTTCCCGGCCGCGACGGGCGGCCCGCGCCACCTGCGCGCGCTGCAAGGTCCGTTCCCCGGCTTGCGCGCCATCCCGACGGGCGGCATCGGGATCGACGACCTGCCGGCCTGGTTCGGAGCGGGCGCTCTGGCGGTGGGCATCGGCGGTGAGCTGGCGCCCCGCGAGTTGGTGCGGGACGGGCGCTGGGACGACATCGCGCGCCTGGCCGAACGGTTCGCCACGGCGGCGCGCGCCGCGCGATCGGCACGCGCATCCCGCTCCACGGCCACCGCGACGGCGGAAGGCGGCGTCCCGTGACCCGCTACTTCACCTTTATTGGCGTCACCACGGCGCAATCGTCCATCATGCGTATCTTCCCTCGCTGGCGCGACCTCCTGGGGCTTGGCGCCGACGTCGAGATGGCGGGCTGGGACCTGCCGCTGCACGCCCCGCCCGCGGACTACCGCGCGGCCGTGACCCGCCTCAAGGAGGACCCCGCCCACCTGGGCGCGCTCGTCACCGCGCACAAGCTCGATCTGTATGCCGCCGCGCGCGACCTGTTCGACGAGGTCGACGACTATGCCCGCCTCTGCGACGAGGTATCCTGTATCGCCAGGCGGGATGGCCGCTTGCATGGTTGGGCCAAGGACCCCATCTCCGCCGGGCGGACGCTCGGTGGGATGCTCGGGGAGGGCTATTTCGGGCGGACGGGCGGGGAGGCGCTGTGCTTCGGCGCCGGCGGCGCGGGCGTGGCCATCACGCTCCACCTGCTCTCCCGACCCGACGCGGCTGACCGACCCCGGCGGATCATCGTGACGGATCGGGACCTGGGGCGGTTAGAGAGTCTGCGGCAGCTACACCGGCGGTTGGGCGCCGCGGGCGCCGTCGACTACGTGCATAACGCCGACCCCACGGCCAACGATGCGCTGGTCGCGCGCCTGCCTCCGGCCTCGCTCGTCATCAACGCCACCGGGATGGGCAAAGACCTGCCCGGCTCGCCGCTCACCGCCGCCGCCGTCTTTCCGCAAGGCGGCGTGGCCTGGGAACTGAACTATCGCGGCGCCCTGGACTTCTTGCACCAGGCGCGGGCGCAAGGCGCGGCGCGCCGCCTCTCCGTCGCGGATGGCTGGGAGTACTTCATCTTTGGGTGGACGGCCGTGCTGGAGGAGGTCTTCGACCGCTGCATCTCGACGGACGAGGGCGCGGCGCTCGCGCGGGCCGCCGCCTTCGCCCGACCGTCCGTCGCGCCGCGTTAGGTGTCGCACGCCGAATCGGGTGCGCCCTGAGATTGTGGTGGCCGCCTGACCATCAATGGTCATGGCAGGGACGGACCCTGAAGGGTCTCCACCGGCCCGTCATCCGCGCGAACCCAGCGTGCGCAGGACTCTCACGCCGACCTTTTAAGGTCCGTCCCCTGCCATGACCTTTCAAGGTCAGGCTGCCAGCACGCACGATCACCATCTCGGGGCGCACCCCATCGTGTCGATGGAGGGAGCATAACCGGGGTCCGCGTGGTATACCGGAGGTGAAGCCGATCCACTATCCGCTCGACGACCTACCACGAAGTGAGGCGCACCATGACCACCAACCGCCTGGCCGGCGAGACCAGCCCCTACCTGCTCCAGCACGCCCATAATCCGGTGGACTGGTACCCCTGGGGCGAGGAGGCGCTGCGGCGCGCCCGCGCCGAGGACCGGCCCATCCTGCTGTCCATCGGCTACTCCGCCTGCCACTGGTGCCACGTGATGGAGCGCGAGTCGTTCGAGGACCCCGCCATCGCGCGCCTGATGAACGAGCACTTCGTCAGCATCAAGGTCGACCGCGAGGAGCGCCCCGACCTGGACAGCATCTATATGGAGGCGGTGCAGGCCATGACCGGCCAGGGCGGCTGGCCCATGACCGTCTTCCTCACCCCCGACGGCGCGCCCTTCTACGGCGGTACCTACTTCCCGCCCGCGGACCGCATGGGTCTGCCCGGCTTCCCGCGCGTGCTGACTTCGCTGGCCCACGCCTACCAGACGCAGCGCCAGGAGGTCCTGGAGCAGGCCAAAAACCTGCGCGCACACCTCGGCCGTTCGCTGATGGGCGTCGAGGCCGCCGGCCTGGACACGGAGGTGGCGGACGGGGCCTACCACGGTCTGGCCCAGACCTTCGACGCGCGGGACGGCGGCTTTGGCGGCGCGCCCAAGTTCCCGCAGCCCATGAACCTCGAGTTCCTGCTGCGCTACCACCACCGCACCGGTCAGGCCCACGCGCTGGAGATGACGCTGGCCACGCTCGACCGTATGCGCCGCGGCGGCATCTACGACCAGCTCGGCGGCGGCTTCCACCGCTACGCCACCGACAAGGTCTGGCTGGTACCGCACTTCGAGAAGATGCTCTACGACAACGCGCTGCTGGCCCGCGTCTAC
>JAABUQ010004608.1_pt1 | contig 23297 bp, 25 predicted proteins | sample 5560001 | NCBI WGS metagenome assembly JAABUQ01 (sample SAMN10711888, study PRJNA513371) | rock metagenome | isolation source: Antarctica rocks | place: Antarctica: Victoria Land, Finger Mt nord | collected 2015-12-18 | reverse complement strand
CGCCGCGACGGCGACGGCTTTGTCTTGAACGGCACCAAGTCGTGGATCACCAACGGCGGTGAGGCTGGGTTGTACCTGGTCTACGCGGTCTCCAACATGGACGTTCCCAGAGTGAGGGGCATCACCGCGTTCCTGATCCCGGCCGATACGCCTGGCTTGCGCGCAGGCGCGAAGGAGAAGAAGCTCGGCATCCGAGCCTCCAGCACGACCCAGATCTTCCTCGAAGATTGTCGGGTGCCATTGGACGCCGTGCTGGGCGAGGTGGACGCTGGCTTCCGCATAGCCATGGCCACGCTGGATGGCGGTCGGATCGGCATTGGTGCGCAGGCACTGGGCGTTGCGCAGCGAGCGCTCGACGAGACGGTCCGCTATTCGAAAGAACGCGAGGCGTTCGGGCATCCAATTGCCGACTTCCAGGGACTCCAGTGGCGGATGGCGGACATGGCCACGCGTATTGAAGCGGCTCGGTTGCTGGTATATCGCGCGGCTCGAATGAAGGACGCAGGCCAGTCGTTTGCCAAAGAAGCCAGTATGGCCAAGCTGTTCGCTTCGGAAACCGCCATGTTTTGCGCCCACGCAGCGGTCCAGACGTTCGGCGGCTACGGCTTCAGCCGGGACTACCCCGTAGAGAAGCTCTTCCGTGACGCCAAGATCACTGAAATCTACGAGGGCACCAGCGAAATCCAGCGCCTGGTCATCTCGCGGCACGTGCTGAGATAAATGGCCATCGCGGGACAAACGCTCGTCTTTTATGGCGACGGCAAGGGCAAGACCTCGGCTGCTTTTGGCGTGGCCCTCAGAGCGGTCGGTCGGGGTTGGAAGGTGCTGATGATCCAGTACACCAAAATGGGCGAATGGCCGAAAGGTGAGCCGATGGGTGAGATCCACGGCGCGCAGCGGCTTGCGCCAGACTTCGAGGTCATCTCCACCGGGATCGGCTTCGTCAACATTCTTGGCGACACCTTCACCATGCAAGAGCACCGAGACGCTGCACAGAAGGGCCTCGAGCTGTACAAAGAAAAGGCGACTTCGGGCGAATACAACCTGATCATCCTCGACGAAGCCATTGGTGCGGTATCTCAAGGTCAGTGGGACCTCGATCAACTGCTCGGCTTGATCGCCGAAAAGCCGCGCGAATTAAACTTGCTCATCACCGGCCACGACGACGAAAAGAAGTTCATCGATCAGGTCATCGGTGTGGTCGATCTGGCCACCGAAATGCGCAAAATCAAGCATCCGTTCGATGAGGGACACCAGGCCCGCAAAGGCCTGGATTACTGAGCCCTATGCTCGACAGCGCGGTCCAGCTATCCCTGTTCGAAGAGCGCCTGAACGAGTACGAGAAGACGGCGGCTCGTCTGCCTGAGCGGCCGGTGCCGTTCATGACGACGTCGTCGATGCCTCTGGAGCGGCTGTATACGCCGAGCGACTTTCATGAGCGTGAGTACGTCGAGAAACTCGGCTTCCCGGGCACGTGGCCCTTTACGCGCGGCGTTCACGCCACCGGCCACCGCGGCAAGCTGTGGACCATGCGCATGTTCGCTGGCTTCGGCAACGCCGAGGAGACCAACGCCCGCTTCAAGTACCTGTTGGCCAATGGCACCGCCGGGCTCTCGGTCGCGTACGACATGCCGACGCTGTATGGCTACGACACGGACGATCCGGAGGCCGAGGGCGAGTTCGGCACGTGTGGCGTCGCCGTTTCGTCGCTGGCCGATATGGAAGTGCTTTTCGACGGCATCCCGCTCGACAAAGTCACCACGTCGATGACCATCAACAGCCCCGCGGCCATGATCTGGGCCATGTACCTGGTGAATGCCCAGAACCGCGGGTTCCCGCTCGAGGTCCTCTCGGGCACCACCCAGAACGACATCCTGAAGGAATACATCGCTCAGAAGGAGTACATCTTCCCGCCGCGGCCGAGCACGAAGCTGGTGGTCGACACCTTCGACTACGGCGCCCGATACGTTCCGCGCTGGAACACGGTTTCCATCAGCGGCTACCACATCCGCGAAGCAGGCGCGACGGCCCTGCAGGAGCTTGCCTTCACCCTGGCCGACGGCATCCAGTACGTCCAGTCGGCCGTGGACGCCGGGCTCGACGTCGACAGCTTCGCGCCCAGGCTGTCGTTCTTTTTCGATATCCACAACGATTTCCTCGAGGAGATCGCCAAGCTCAGGGCCGCGCGACGGATCTGGGCGAAAGTCATGCAGGAGCGTTTCGGCGCCAGAGAAGAGCGCTCCCTGTGGTGCAGGTTCCATTGCCAGACGGCCGGCGTGAGCCTATTCGCCGAGCAGCCCGAGAACAACATCGTCAGAACGGCCATCCAGGCCCTGGCAGCGGTGCTCGGCGGCGCGCAATCGCTGCATACCAACAGCATGGACGAGGCCATGGCACTGCCTTCGGAAAAAGCCGTGCGGATTGCGCTTCGAACGCAGCAGATTATTGCCTACGAGAGCGGCGTCACCAACACGGTCGATCCTCTGGGTGGCAGTTACGCCATCGAAGCGCTCACCAGCCGGATGGAGGAAGGCTGTTTCGACTACTTCTCCAGGATTGATGCCATGGGCGGGATGCTGAGTGCGATCGAGAAAGGTTTCCCGCAACGCGAGATCGCCGATTCGGCCTACCGCTACCAGCAGGAGGTCGATGGCAGGCAGCGCATCCTGGTCGGCGTGAACGACTATCTGCAGGGCAACGAAGAGCCCATCCAGATCCCGATCCACGCCATCACTCGCGAAAGCGAAGAGCAGCACTTGCAGCGTCTGCGACGGGTACGCCGCGAGCGGGACCCGAGTGCGCTTGCCCAGGCCATGCAGCGCTTCGAAAATGCTGCCAGCGATGGACGCGAAAACCTGATGCCGTACATCGTCGAAGCCGTGCGGGCGTATGCCACCCTCGGCGAGATGTGCAATCTGCTGCGGCGCGTCTACGGCGAATATCGCGAGCCAGCCCTCGTCTAGAGGGGCGGCTAGAGGAGTAGCAGGCCACGTAGACTTGCCGGTCGCATGGCCGATCAACTTCCGCTCTCTGCTCGCCTGCCGGCGCCAGGCGCACGGCGCTTACAGGTACTGCTCACTGGAGCCACGGGCTATATCGCCTCCCAACTGCTGCCCGTCCTGCGACAGCGTTACGATTTGCGGCTGATCGACGTTCGCGTCACGGACGCACAGGGCCAGTCCGTCGAGGGGGCTCAGATCGCAAACCTGCTCTCAGACGACGACGACAGCCTGCGTCCGCACTTCGCAGGCGTCGATGCGGTCGTCCACCTGGGCTACTACCGACCTGCCCACCTTGGTGTGACCGGCGCGGGCAAGAGCTACCTGGACGAGCGGCCGAACGTCGACATGGCCGAGCGGGTGTACCGCTTCGCACTGGACGCGAATGTCGGTCGCGTGGTCGTGGCGAGCTCAAACCACGCCGCCGACTGGTACGAGCCGCTGCTACACGCGCGAAAGCTGGATATCGTCGGCCCCGAATACCTGCCGAAGTCGGACAACTACTACGGTTGGGCCAAGATCGCCTATGAAGCGCTGGGCTTCACCTACGCCAGCGGTGCCTTTGGTCGGAAGCTGGGCGTGGTTCAGCTGCGTATCGGCGCACCTCGCGAGCTCAACGCCGCACAGTTCGAGGGCAAGCCGTCGGTCTACAAGCGCGACCTGGGCGCCTATATCAGCTCTCGCGACCTGCAACAATTAGTTGTCCGTTCAATCGAAACGCAGCAGATCGAAGACGAGTGGGACGTGCCCTTCCAGATTTTCTACGGCATCTCCGGAAACACCAGGGCGTTCTGGAGCATCGCCAATGCCAGGCGGCTGATCGGATACGAGCCCGAGGACGATTCAGAAGTCCGCTACGCCGACGACGTCCAGCGCCTGCTCATCTCGCGCGAGGAGCGCGGACGCCTGGGCCCTGGCTAAACCACGATGCCGCTAGCCGCGCAGGCCAACCTATACTCCTGGAGTATGGAACCGCTGTCGGTGCACCACGTGGGTATCGCCGTGCCAAGCATCGACGAGGCGATGCACTTCTATGGCGACAAGCTTGGTTTGAGTCTGTCGGAGCGCCTTGAGCTGCCTGAACGTCAGCTCAGTGTTGGCTTCGTCAAGGCGGCCAACGTGTTGATCGAGCTGCTCGAGCCGACTGCGCCAGATACGACCGTGGCCCGTTTTCTCGATCGTCACGGGCCAGGTCTGCACCATCTCTGCTTCGGCACTTCGGACATTCGCGAGCATTTGCGCGACCTGAAGGACAAAGGCGTGGAGCTGATCGACGACGTGCCACGGCCGGGCGCGCACGGGGACGTCGCGTTCTTGCAGCCAGCCGCCACGCTAGGAGTACTCGTGGAGCTGCTCCAGCCCACGACCGTGACCAGCGGGACCTGACGGAATGTCGGAGCGCCACCAACTTCGAGTGCTGATCGCCAAGCCTGGCCTCGACGGCCACGACCGCGGCGCCAAGATCATTGCTCGCGCGCTGCGGGACGCTGGCTACGAAGTCATCTATACCGGTATTCGCCAGACACCCGAGATGATCGCCGAGGCCGCCCTCCAAGAGGACGTCGACGCCATCGGCTTGAGCATCCTGTCGGGCGCGCATATGACGCTGTTCCCGCGCATTCTCGACGAGCTCCGCAAGCGTGGCCTGGACGACGTGGCGGTGTGGGCGGGTGGCATCATCCCCGCTGCTGACGCGCCTAAGCTGCGCGAGATGGGCATTCGGGCTATCTTCGGTCCAGGTTCACCCACCTCTGAGACCATCGAGTTCCTGCGCCACATGCGTGAGGAACCCGAAGGCCGCGCCGTGGCCACCAGCCGTTGACCACCCAACTCCCGCGGAGTGCGTCCGCGGACGAGCTCGCCGACCGTTTGCTCGGCGGCGACAGGCTAGCACTGACACGCTTGATCTCAGCGGTCGAGGCTGGTCGAGATGATGCACGCCAGGCCATGCGGTGTCTGTTTGCCAGAACAGGCAAGGCGCATGTGGTTGGCATCACCGGGCCGCCGGGCTGTGGCAAGTCGACCCTGACCACCCGACTGGCCATCGAATACCGCTCCCGCGGCCAAACGGTTGGCATCGTGGCGGTCGATCCCACCAGCCCGTACACGGGCGGGGCGATTCTCGGCGACCGGGTGCGGATGATGGAGCTCCACGGCGATTCTGGCGTGTTCGTCCGCAGTATGGCTACCCGCGGCGTCATGGGCGGCCTGGCCCGCAGCACCCTCGACGTGGTGCTGCTGCTCGACGCTTTTGGTAAAGGCGTCGTGATCGTCGAAACAGTCGGTGTCGGTCAGGATGAGGTCGAGATCGCCCGCGCGGCCGATACGACGGTCGTGGTCGGCGTGCCGAACCTGGGCGACGATATTCAGGCCATCAAGGCTGGCATCCTCGAGATCGCCGACATCCTGGTCGTCAACAAGGCCGATGTCGCCGGCGCCGACCGGCTGGTAGCCGACCTGCGGACGATGCTGCAGCTCGGCGCCGAACGCGCCTGGCCGACGCCGATTCAACAGACCGTCGCCACCGACGGCACGGGCGTAGCGGAGCTGGTCGACCGCATCGGCGAGCATCGGGCTTATCTCGAACACAGCCGCACCTGGCACCTCCGCCGGGCCGACAGTGCCCGCCGGCAGGTGCGGGCCATCGTCGAAGACCGCGTCCAGCAGCGGCTGGAGCAGCTTACGAGCGGCGCCGACTGGGAAGCGCGCTTCGCCCTGATCGCCGCTCGCGAACAGGATCCCTATACCGTCGCCGACGAGGTCCTGCGTGAGGTAGCCCACGATGACCGGTGAACCCGAAGCTGGCATCCACGCCGGCACCACCCGAGAGAAGATCGAGCACCTGCGCCTCCTGCGCGAGGAAGCCCGCCAGGGCGGCGGGGAAGGTCGCGTACGCGCCCAGCACGCGAAAGGCAAGCTGACCGCGCGGGAGCGCCTCGACTTGCTGCTCGACTCGGGCACGTTCGTCGAGATTGGCCAGTTCGTCACCCACCGTTCGTCTTCATTCGGACTGCACAACGAGCACTACTACGGCGATGGCGTTGTCACCGGCTACGGCCGGATCGACGGACGGCTGGTGTACGTCTTCTCTCAGGACTTCACCGTCTTCGGCGGCTCGCTGTCGGAGACGCACGGTGAGAAAATCTGCAAGGTCATGGACCTGGCCGTCAAGAACGGCGCGCCGATCATCGGCCTGAATGACTCGGGCGGCGCGCGCATTCAGGAAGGGGTCGTCTCGCTGGGCGCCTACGCCGAGATCTTTCTTCGGAACGTAATGGCCTCGGGGGTCGTCCCGCAGATCTCAGCAGTGATGGGCCCGTGCGCTGGCGGGGCCGTCTATTCACCCGCCATGACTGACTTCACGTTCATGGTCCAGGGCACGTCGTTCATGTTTGTCACTGGACCCGACGTGGTCAAAACGGTCACCCATGAGGTCATCGACTTCGAAGGACTCGGCGGCGCTGGCGTCCACAGCAGCACCAGTGGCGTAGCCCACTTTGCCGTCGAAGACGAGAGCCAGTGTCTGGATGAGCTGCGCAGGCTCATGGCTTTTCTGCCGTCGAACAACCTGGACGATGCCCCGCGCCGGCCGACCCAGGATCCGCCCGACCGCATGGACGCCGCGCTGGATGCCATCGTGCCGGATCAAGCCAATCGCAGCTACGACATGCACGACGTGCTTCGGTCAGTCGTCGACGACGGTGATTTCCTGGAAGTGCACGCTCAGTTCGCGCAGAACATCCTGGTCGGGTTCGCGCATCTCGGCGGCCGCAGCGTCGGCATCGTGGCCCAACAACCCAGCGTGCTGGCCGGGGTGCTGGACATCAACGCGTCGATCAAAGCGGCTCGGTTCGTGCGGTTTTGCGATGCGTTCAACATCCCGCTGGTGACGTTTGTGGACGTGCCGGGGTTTCTACCTGGGGTGGGCCAGGAGCACGGCGGGATCATCCGGCAGGGGGCCAAACTGCTGTACGCGTACTGTGAGGCGACGGTTCCGAAGCTGACCGTGATCACGCGCAAGGCCTACGGTGGGGCGTATGACGTTATGTCGAGTAAGCACATTCGGGGCGACGTCAACCTGGCCTGGCCGACGGCTGAGATCGCGGTCATGGGCATTCAAGGCGCCGTCAGCATCGTCTTCCGTGACCAGTTGTCCTCTTCGGATGATCCTGAAGCCCTGCATGCGAGCCTCGAGCGCGACTACCGCGAAAGCCTCGCCAACCCCTACGTCGCCGCGGCGCGCGGCTTCATCGACGACGTCATCGAACCCCACGAGACCCGCCCGCGCCTGATCAGCGCCCTGGACATGCTCCAGAACAAACACGACACCAACCCGCCCAAGAAGCACGGCAATATTCCACTCTAGCGATGGTCACGGGGTAGTCCGGCTCGGGGAGTCTGCGGCCCGGCTCAGGACGAAGTCCGGGTCGGGAGAGTCTGCGGCCCCGCTCTTTACGAAGTCCGGGTCGGGGGAGCCTGCGGCCCCCCGCCGCCAGTCGCTGCTCCGCTACGCTGCGCGCTCCTTCCCGCGGCGACCCCCCGCTTAAGCTCCGTGCCGAAGCGCACGTGAGCCGAGCAGGGCGGTTGGTGTGGGTGAACCCGCCTTCGGTCCCTGATCAGGCGACACAGCGCAGTGCACTGGCCGGTGTGCCGGATCCGAATCGCGAAGCTACGGATGACTGCGCCCTTTGCCCCCGGACCGCCAGAGCACGAGCCCGCACCTGTTCGTGTCCCGGACCGGCAGAGCACGAGCCCGCCACGTTTCGGTGCCCCGAACCGCCAGACCACGAACGTAAGCGGGGGGTCGCCGCGGGAAGGAGCGCGCAGCGCAGCGGAGCAGCGACTGGCGGCGGGGGGCCGCAGGCTCCCCCGACCCGTACTACCTAAAGAGCGGGGCTGCAGAATCCCTCGACCTGTACTTCGTAATCTTTAATTTCGACTGAGGCTGAAGCCGGTATAGGCGAAGGCGGTTTGACTTGCGCGCATGGCGCGCGTCAGTTCGGTCGGGGTGAGCATGCGGTCCCAGCCGGGCGACTCGCGCGCGCTGCTGCCGCCGATGGGGTCGTTGTAGAGAAAGTCGTCGCCCATCAGCCCAGTAATCACGATGTAGTGATCGCCGTAGTAGCCCGAATCTTCGCGGCCAGGTAAGCCTCGGTACACCACCTGCACGATCACCGGCCGCCCGCCACGCAGGCTGCCGCGAATCTCGTCGAGGCTCCAGTGGTGGAGCGCGTCACCGTCCGCCTCGTACAGCCCATGTGCCTGCAGGCCGTCGCTTTGCGCCACCTGCGCCAGCGCCCAGATGAACGAGCCGCTGTCAACGTCGCGCGGATCGACGTCCTGAGTGCTCAACACTTGGCCGCGCAAATCAGAGGACGGCACGTTGACGCCGAAGGTCTCGAGCAGCATCCCCAGCGCGGTGGGCCCGCAATTCGTCGAAGCGAAGTCAGAGCCATCGAGCTGGGTGCGGTACGGCACGTTGATCCTCACCTCGGCCCTCAGGTCGTCCGGGTAGGCCCATGGCAGATCGCGCGCAGCCGGCGTGCGCGCGCGCCCCAGCAGATCGCCGTCGACCCAGCCCTCGCTCGGCGGAACCTGGCGCCCATCGCCCGGCAGCCGCACATGCAAGCGTGTTCCCTGCACCAGCGTGGGACTCGAGACCTCCATCAGGGTGGCACGGGGAACCACCAGCGTCTGCCTGGCCGTGGCATCGGAGGCGGACCACAGGCTGCCCTGACGCATGGTGGTCAGCCAAACTGGCGGTGCATCGATCCCGCCGACATCGGCAGCCTTGACCCACCCCGGCCCTGGTTGGCGTGTGTCGCCATCACCGGCGTAGTCCACCAGCACCCAATCTGGCCGGCTCTCTCGCTGTCTGAGCGTGCTCCATTGCGGCAGCATCGTGAACACGCCCGACGTCTCATTCGGACCCGAGCGCAAGGTCGTCTCAGTATGGTTCTTCATCCACAACGCCGTGCGGTCTGCCTTGACCGTTGCCAGCAGCGCCAGACCAGACGGCGTAAGTGTCGGAATCACCGCTGGCGTGGGCAGTGCCCCTGGTACGAGCGTCGGCGGCTGGCCGGTACCAGCCACCACTGGCAACAGGCCGCTTGCTACCTGTGCCTGTGGCGGCGCCTGGTCGGCGGCTGCCTGGGCCGGGCGATCGACGACTGCCGAGCCGTTACCGCCTACGATCGGAGCCAGAGCGGTGGGCCCCAGCGGCGCCCAGCACGCCGCACCCACGATCAAAGCCAACGTCCCGGCCGCGAGCGGAAGCCGCCAACCTCCCGAGCTGTGACGCCCACGGATCGCGCGTCGTCGGCGTAGCCGAACGGGTCCGTCTAACATGCTGCGGCCGATTATTGCGCACCCTGTGACCTCAGGAGAAGACTTGGTTACGCTTCACAGGTGATCAGAGCGTCCACGCGGGGCTCGGCCGGCCCGGCACACACGGGTCCAGCGTGCTACGTGGTGGTCTGCCGCGGCCCAAATTGCCGCGAGCGCGGTTCCCTGCCCCTACGCCAACGTCTGGCTCAACTGCTGCGCGACCAGCCCAAAGCCGGCCTCATCGGGTACGCCTGTTTTGGCCAGTGCGACTTCGGTCCGAACGTCGCCTTCTATCCCGATGGCACGTGGTACGGGAATCTCAGCCAGCCAGACGCGGCCGAGCGCGTCGTTCGCCATGCCCTCGCCATCGAGTCTCTCGACGCGCCCCGCCTCAGCCTGCCTGAACCCGAGCGAGCGGACCATCTGCGGAACATTTCCGAACTGGTCAGTGTGCTCGAACGAGACCGTCAGCGTCCACGCTGGTGGTGGCCTTTTTCCGGGTAGCTCCCGTTGCTCTACGGAGCCAGCGAGAGTCGATCGTTTGGCTCAGCCGAGCTGGCCTCGAGCACCCCACGGCGTTCGAGGACTGGGGGTTGGCTGGACAGGTTGCGCTCCAGCCGGTACAGAACGAACCCGCCGAGAATGCTGAATCCAGACTGCACCAGAATCAGCAGGCAAATGGCATAGAACGCGATCTGGAAGGGCAGCAGGCTGCTGGTGTCGAAGCCGAGCACGCCGGGCTGAGCGAGAGAAGTAGCCAGGCCCTCGAGCTGCATCTGCAGGCTGGTAAGGTCTGCGCCAACGCGTCCGACGTCTGCACCATTCTGGGCCAGGGACTCGCGCGTGCCACCCAGGGAGATCGCCAGTTGTTGGAGTTGATCGGCGCTGTTGTCGAACTGGGGCTGCAGCGCGGCCAGCGGCTGGAGGCCCAGAAACGTGAGACTGGTCAAGCTCAGGCCCAGACTACGGAACGTGCCGGCCGAGTCGTTGGATAATTTGGACGCCGCGTCCGCCGAGATTCGGGCGGTGTCGATGCTGCGCTGGAAATCAGACGTGGCCGCGGCGGTGTCTCGCAGCGTCCCGGACATACCCCGCACTGACTGGACCACGGCCCCGCGCTGCGTTTCGAGCGTCTGCTGCAAGCCCGTGACCTGGTCGAACGTAGCCCGGCCAACGAACAGCAGTCCGGCAGCGATAACGATCCCGAGCAGTCCGTACAGCCAGAGCGCCACGGCCGCGGGGCGCAAGAACCGATAGCTGAACATCGTTCCAGGTGTATTACCACACAGCAGCACTCGTGCCAGTCAGGCTGACGGCTATACTCGGCTGATGCCTTCGGAGCCGTCGAAGGACCTTGTTGGCCTGCCGAACCCGCACCCGGACCGCGATTACGAGGTCGAGTGCGTCTGCCCAGAGTTCACGTGCATCTGCCCGATGACCGCCCAGCCCGACTTCGCCACGTTCACCATCAGCTATTCCCCTGGCCCGAAGATCGTCGAGCTGAAGAGCCTGAAGCTCTACCTGTGGAGCTATCGCCAGGAAGGCGCTTTTCACGAAGATGTTACAAACCGAATTCTCGACGACCTGGTGCGCTGTCTCGAACCCCGCCGCCTGAGCGTGGTCTCAGTCTGGAACGTTCGGGGCGGCATTACCACAACCGTCCGCGCGGCTTACCCACCCGTTTGAATGATTGACAGGCCCTTGCCGCGGGTCTGATAGTCTGCCTCCAGGAGTCATCACCATGGCGAACGAGGCACAGCACGACCCGTCGGCGTCCCCGGCTGGCGGCCTGGCAACTACTCTTGGTGAATTGCGGGCATCTGGATATAAGTCGCGGTCGGTCAAAGAAGAGCTGCGCCAGAACCTGATTCGTAAGCTCGAATCTGACGAGCCAAAGTTCGCGGGTATCGTCGGGTTCGAAGAGACGGTCGTCCCCCAAGTCGAAAACGCGCTCCTGTCTGGCCAGGACATCATTTTCCTGGGCGAACGCGGCCAGGCCAAGACACGCCTGGCGCGGTCTCTGCCGACCCTACTCGACGAATGGTTGCCCATGGTTAGCGGCTGCGAGATCAACGACGATCCGCTCAAGCCGATCTGCTGGAACTGCCGCACGCTGCTCGCCGAGCGCGGCGACGACACTCCCATTAGCTGGATTCCGCGCGATCGCCGCTATGGCGAAAAGCTCGCCACGCCCGACATCACCATTGCCGACCTGATTGGCGAGGTCGATCCGATCAAAGTCGCAGAGGGGCGTTACCTCTCAGACGAGCTGACGATCCACTTCGGCCTGCTGCCGCGCACACATCGTGGGATCTTCGTCATCAACGAGCTGCCAGACCTGGCCGAGCGCATCCAGGTTGGCCTGTTGAACATCATGGAGGAACGCGACGTCCAGATCCGCGGCTACAAGGTCCGACTGCCGCTGGACCTGTTCGTCATGGCGTCGGCCAATCCGGAGGACTACACCAACCGCGGCCGCATCATTACTCCGCTCAAGGACCGTTTCGGCTCCCAGATCCGCACGCACTACCCGCGCACGGTCGAGCACGAGATGGACATCATGGAGCAGGAGCGGGGCGTGTTCCACGACGACGACTACGTCATGCTCGTGCCCCCGTATATGCGCGAGATCGTGGCCGAAGTGACCCACCTGGCGCGCAAGAGCCCCGAGATTTCGCAACGCTCGGGCGTCAGCGTCAGGGTGAGCGTCGCCAACTACGAGAACATGCTCTCGAGCGCTCTCCGCCGCTCGATTCGACTGCATGAAAAGCAGGTCGCCCCGCGCATCTCCGACCTGATGGCGCTGGTCCAGAGCACCGGCGGCAAAATCGAGCTGGAGACCGTTGGCGACCGCGACGAAGAAAAGGTCATCGACAAGCTCTTGCAGAAGGCGGTGCTGAACGTCTTCAACCGACATTTCGCCTTGCACGAGTTCGACGAGCTGCTGACTGGCTTCGAAAACGGCCTCAAGATCGAAGTCGGCGACGCGCTGGCCAGCCTGGACTACGTTCGCCAGGCGGCTGAAGTAGCTGGTTTCACGCCGGCGATCAAGAAGCTCGGCGGCCAGGGCAACCCCGCCCAGATCGCCAGCGCCATCGAGCTCGTCCTCGAAGGTCTGCACCTGAACCGTAAGCTGAACAAGGACCGGAGCACCGGACGCATGCGGTACCGGAGCTGAAAGAAGCCATGCCCCACTCGTTCAACTACAGCACCTGGGACGGGTCGCAACACGTCCTCGACCTGGACGCGGAGTCGCTCCTGGACGCGATGAGCGACGACCTGCTCGAAGAAGGCGACCTCTTGCGAGCGCTCCAACGCCTCTTCCGCCAGGGCGCTCAAAACCAGACTGGCCAGCAGATGCCAGGCTTGCAGGATCTTCTGCAGCAGCTTCGGCAGCGGCGCCAGCAGCAGCTCCAACACTCGAATCTGGACGACACGCTCAAGGACATTCGCGAAAAGCTGCAGGAGATCGAGAAGACCGAGCGCCAGGGCATCGACAACAAACTCTCGGACGGCCGCCAGCGGGCCGAGCAGGGCCAGATCCCGGAACAGCTCCAGAAGACCATGGAGCGCATGGCCCACGAGCACCAGCAACAGCTAGACCAGCTGCCAGAGGACGTGCCGGGCCAGATCCAGGGCCTCCAGAGCTACGACTTCATGGACCCCAATGCTCGGCAGATGTTCCAGGAGCTCATGGAGCAGTTGCGGCAGCAGGTGATGCAGCAGCAGTTTCAGGGCGTGCAACAAGCGCTGCAGAGCATGACGCCTGAGGATCTGCGCAGCGTCAAGGACATGCTCCGCGATCTCAACCAGATGCTGGACGAGAAGGCACGCGGCGGCGAGCCCGACTTCTCGGGCTTCATGGACAAGTGGGGCCAATTCTTCCCCGGCGTCAAGTCCCTGGACGAGCTTATCGAGCAGTTGCAACAGAAGCAGGCTCAGATGCAGAGCATGCTCGACTCGATGAGCGGTGAGCAGCGCCGTGAGCTGATGGAGCTGATGCAATCGCTCGTCCAGGATCCAGGCTTGCGCAACGAGCTGGCCATGCTGGCGGCGAACCTCGAAGAGGCGCGGCCAATGGACGAGCTGCGCCGACGCTACCCGTTCCGCGGCGACGAATCGCTCAACTTAGAGCAGGCAACGCAGGTCATGCAGGACTTGCAGGAGATGGACCGCCTCGAGCGCCAGATGCGCGACGCGATCGATACGGCCGACCCGTCAGCGGTCGATCGCGAGATGCTGGCTCGCCAGCTTGGCGAGGAGGCGAAAGATCAGCTCGATCAGCTCGAGCAGATCACGAAGCTCCTGGAAGAGGCCGGGCTCGTCGAGCGGCATGGCGACCAGCTGGAGCTCACACCACGCGCGATTCGGAAGATCGGCCAGAAGGCCTTGCGCGACATCTTCCAGCACCTGACCCGTGACCGCTTCGGCAACCACGAGTCCGACCACCGCGGGCGTGGCGGCGATCGCAGCGACGATACCAAGGCCTACGAATTCGGGGATTCGTTCTTGCTCGATTTGCGAGCGACCCTCCAGAACTCACTGGTGCGCAATGGGCCAGGCACGCCTGTCCATCTGTCGCAGCACGACTTCGAGGTCTATCGCACCGAGCAGCTCAATCAATCCAGCACGGTCCTGTTGCTGGATCTGAGCCGCAGCATGATCTACCGCGGCTGCTTCCTTGCGGCCAAGAAAGTGGCCCTCGCGCTGCACAGCCTGATCAAGAGCCAGTATCCGCGCGACAACCTGTACCTGGTGACCTTCAGCCTGTACGCCCGTCAGATCCAACCCCAGCAGCTCACGGCACTGCGCTGGAGCGAGTGGGAGTACGGCACCAATCTGCAGGACGGCTTGATGCACGCCCGCAAACTGCTGGCGCGGCACAAAGGCGGCACCCGGCAGATCGTGGTGATCACCGACGGCGAGCCAACCGCCTACTGGGAGCCAGGCCAGTCCACGCCCGTCTTTTCGTACCCGCCCACCCGGCGCACCCTGGACCAGACGCTGCTAGAAGTGGCTCGCTGCACGCGCGAAGGCCTGCGGATCAACACCTTCATGCTCGAGCGCAGCTACGGTCTGATGAAATTCGTCGACGACATCACGCGTATCAACCGAGGTCGTGCGTTTTTCGCTGATCCCGAGCGACTCGGCGACTACATTCTGGTGGACTACCTGCAGCAGAAGTCGAAGCGCATCGCTTCCTAAGCTAAGGGCCAAGGGCCCGCGGCTACGCCAGCGCTCCTGGTTGTGCCCGGGTCAGGCCCGCCACCGCGAGGTCATACGAATCGCGGACCCACTCCCTGAGCAGCTCGTCGTCTACGGATCCATCGAGGGTCACCGTGTTCCAGTGCCGCTTGTTGAGGTGGTAGCCAGCTGATACGGCGGGATACTGCTCGCGCAAGGCAGACGCGTAGTTCGGCTCGCACTTCAGACTGATGCTGGCCGAGTCGGCCCCTACCGGAACGATCGCAAACATCTTGCCACCAACCTTGAACACGGCCGCCGTGTCGCCGAAGGGAAAACCTTCGGTAGCGCCCGGCAATGCTCGACAGCTAGTTAGGGCCTGATCGCGGTCCACGACCCTACTGGTGGATGCTGACCGGCGTGCCGATGGTCGCCCAGTTCCACAGGAACTCGCTGCCAGCCCGATCCAGTCCCAGACAGCCGTGCGATGCTGAATAGCCGAAGTTGCTGGACCAGTAGTTGTAGTGAATGCTGGCACCGTCTGACGAGAAGTACTGGGTGTACAGCACGTGCTCGAGGTGGTAGCCGCCGGGGCCGTTGGCTGGAACGCCGAGCGTACCACTGTCCATGATCTCGTCGGCAACGCGGCGCTGGATGGTGAACGTTCCTGTCGGCGTCTGATCGGCGATCGTGCCCTTGATCGTGAGCGTGCTGAGGACGATCCGGTCGCCGTCGTAAGCCGTCAGCATGGCCGGCTCGCTGAGGTCGGCGTCAAGCCAGCGCCCGGCAAAGGTGCGCGGCGGGGTTCGGGGCAGGCGCACCGAGGCAGCAGCCAGGTACCCCTGATCGACGCGATACCACGTCGACCCGTCAGGAGCTTGCAGCCGGTCGTGGACCAGGATTGGCTGGTTGTGTTCCAGGTGGGCAACGTACGCGAACTTGTCGTCGACCGGATAAAACGCGACCTGTGCGCGGCCAACAGCGCGTCCCATCTGCTCGATCGACGCGGCAGCTGGTGGCGGAAAGGCGGTAACCCAGCCTGGCGGCGGATCGCTCGGACCCAGTAGAGAGCTGGGAGCGTACGCAGTGCCATGCGCGCGCGGGTTGTACACGTACGCGAAGTCGCCGGCGTAGCCGAGCACCTGCAGGTAAGAAAATTGCGGAATCATGGACAGGACGTCTGCCCCGGTGTCTGGGCCAGCGCGCAGCTCGGCTGCCTGCACGGTCACCGCCCACGGACCGTCCGCAATCGAGCCAGGCGCTGGCGAGGCAGCCACCGGGAGGGATACGGATCCTACCGGGCTGGCAGCTGAGCCAACGGCGCTCGCTACGGATCCTGCCGGGCCTGGCGCGGCGACCCACCGAATGGCATCCGCAACCACAACCCCGGTGGCCCGATCGGACAGGGTCACGCCCTGGTTCTTGCCAGGCTGGAAGTCGAACGTCCCCAGCGAGTGCCAGGTGCCCCCGTCCACCTGCTGGTTCTGGGTGATCGGCACCGTATCCGCATCCGAGCTCACGAAGTACAGCGCATCGGTCGCCCGATTCGGACCACTCGTCCAGCGCGCAAACACTTCGTACCGCCCAGGCGTGGCAGCCGCTGGCACGGGCCAGAAGACGGTGGCGTCGCCCTGACTGGCCGGTCGAGCCAGATAGTCCGACCCGACGAACCCGGCGGTGAGCGACGTGGAGACCCACGGGCCGGTTACCTGCACGAAGGGCGCATCGTTGTCGACCGTGAATTCCTGGGCCTGGGCCTGGGCCGGCCCGAACGCAAGCACGCACAGGCCCATGGCCACCACAACGGAACGCAAGCTCGAGATCATCGGATACGTCGGTTCAGGAGAACTGCCACCCACCCGGAACGAGAGCCAGCGGCGCGCGTTACTGTACCCGTTTCGTCGGCGGCGAGACCAGCAACGAACTCACGCCGCGACGCGTGCGCCGGCTGGGCCAAACGTTAATTTGTTGACGGCCTGGGGGGTGCCTATAGTGGGCCCAGGAAGCCCGCCAGTCATGATGCGCGATCCAGCATCGCCTACTCCAGTACCCGGTGCCAGGAAGCGAGGCATGGAGTCTCTCCTCTGGCTCGCCGCCGGAGCAGCGTGGGCCGTTGTTGCGCTCAGAGCCTGGAACCAGACCCGCAGAGTCGAGGCGCAGCGCAGGATGTTGTCGATCTCGGAGGGCATCCTCGAGCAGGTCTTTCCCCACGGGATCCGTCGCTCGTAACGGGACGCCTCAGCGACCCACGAACCGGGCTGGGCGCTTCTCGTTGAAGGCGGCGATGCCCTCGCGACGATCCTGCGAGGCAATCGCCCGCATGTACGCCGCGTGCTCGCGTTCGAGTGCGTCTTCAAACGGCAGGTCCGCGCCGTGATCGATGGCCCACTTCGCCTGCCGCACGGCAAACGGGCTGTTCTTCAGGATCTCTTCGGCAATCGCCGTCGCCTTAGCCAGCAGCTCTGGGCGTGCAACCACGTGGTTCACCAGGCCGAGCTCCCTGGCCTCAGCGGCGCCGAAACGCCGAGCGGCAAAGATCAACTCCTTGGCTCGATTGCGGCCGATCATGCGCGGCAGGCTCTGCGTCCCGCCTCCGCCCGGAATAATCCCCAGGCTGACCTCGGTCAGGCCGAAGACGGCGTCTTCGGAGGCGACGACGAAGTCAGCCAGCATGGCCAGCTCGGTCCCCCCGCCCAGCGCGAACCCGTGGACCGCCGCGATCATCGGCTGGGGCACCTGCCGCACACGGCTGAACATGCGCCTGAACAGGTCGCGCTGGGCTGACCATTGCTCGGGTGTAAAGTCGTGGCGAGCCTTCAGATCCGCGCCGGCGCAGAACGCCCGATCGCCCGCGCCGCGCAGGATGACTGCCGACACCGCATCATCGTCCGCCAGCGTCTCGCAGGCTGCCGCGAGCTCTTCGGCCAGGCTATTGTCGATCGCGTTCAGCACCTCCGGCCGATTGAGCACCAGGTGCGCCAGGTGGCCCTCGCGCTCGACCACGACCGTCGGGCTCACGTTTTCGTCGCGGCCTCTGGAGTCGAGCTGGTCGGCTCGGACGGTCCATCGATCCGGCCGCGCTGCTCGGCGAGAGCGCCGTCTCGCATGCGCCGAATCCCTTCGCTGACGCGCACAGGATAGGCCGCCGGTCGTTCGAGCTGACGATATCTCTCGGGGAACCTGCGCAGGTTGCCCTGTGCAAACTCCCAGATCTCGCTGAGCGGCGGCAACGACCCCGGCACAACCTCCCCATCGAGCACCACTGGCTTCAACAGGCGTTCGCTTCCAGCCGGCCTGGGCTCGTCGACCAATTGAATGACGTCTTCGACGAAGTGTCCAATGCGATACACCTCTTTGATCCCAGGCCAGGTGCTCTTGTCGCCGGCTACTTTCACTTTGGCATGGCCGCCGCGCTCGTCGACACCGAAGACTTCCTTGTACACGCCTCCCAGCGCCCCGCCTTCGATGTCCCGCTCGACGGACCCCGCGCCAACGCCGACACTGGTGCCCACGCCGAAGGAGTCGATCGGCGCGGCCGAGTCGAGCAGCTGCTGAATCGAGAACTCGTCGAGATCGCCGGAGGCGGCGATTTTTACCTCATCCAGTCCCGCTTGGTCGAGCACATCTCGCACGTAGCGAGCGTCGCCTCCCAGATCGCCGCTGTCCAGTCTGACCGCCGCCAGGACGTGCCCGAGTCGGTGGCGTGCCGAGTGCGCGACGTCGACAGCCGCATGAATTGCCGCGCGTGGGTCGTACGTGTCGAGCACCAGGCTGTAGCGGTTGTACGTCTCGGCAATGGCCTCGAAGGCTTCCGTCTCCGTGTCGAAAAGCTGGATGAGCGCGTGTGGCACCGTGCCGGTGGACGGTAGCCTGAAGCGGAAGGCTGCACCGAGAAACGACGTGCTGAAGCAGCCACCGATGCGTGACGATCGCGTTGCCACGAACGGATCCTGAGCCCGTCGCAGCGAAAACTCGGCTACCGGCTTGCCTCGAGCCGCCCACACGATCCGACTGGCCTTCGTGGCGATCAGGGTAGCCAGGTTGATCGCCTGCAGCAGCCCACTTTCGAGCAGGAGCGCTTCGTCGAACGGAGCCGTCACGCGCAGCAGCGGCTCGTGCGCAAACGCGATCGAGCCCTCGGGCATGGCCAGGATCTCCCCGCTGAAGCGCAGGCGCTGGAGATAGTCCAGGAAGGCGGGGTCGTAGTCGCGAATCTGCTGCAGAAACGCGAGGTCCTCAGCCGAGTAATGGAAGCTCCGCACGAATTCCAGGGCCATCTCGATCCCGGCGACGAGCAGGTACGCTCCGTCGAACGGTGCCCGCCGCGTAAACAGATCGAACGTGGTGACAGAGCTGGTCCGTCCGGTCCGCCAGGCAACGTAGGCCGAGTCGGGGTGATACAGGTCGGTGAACAAGCCCGGGTGGTACGGGGTGTACGAGCGGGCCAGTCCCATGTGCCGATGGTACGCGGCGGAAAGCGCCTCGTTCGGGATGCAGGCTGCGTATACTTGTCGCAAGTACCATGAGCACCCCGCTCACTCTCACCAACGAAGCTGTTGTCCGCCTGCGAAGTGTCCTCGACAACCAGCAGGCACCTGACGGGGCGCTCCGCGTCTTCGTATCGCCAGGTGGTTGTTCGGGCTTCTCGTACGGCATGTCGCTCGAGGCCGAGCCTGCCGATGACGACGAGGTCGTGGAGCAGTCCGGCGTCAAGGTGGTCGTCGATCCATTTTCCCTGCAGTACCTGAGTGGCGCGCAGATCGACTTCATCGACAGCCTGATGGGTGGTGGCTTTACCGTGGTGAATCCGAACGCCGTCAAGAGCTGCTCATGCGGCCAGAGTTTCGACACCACCTTCGGCGGCGGCGCCGCCAAACCCTGTCACTGATCTCGCGTTTTGGGGCTTATGACAAGCTCCTGAAACCTGCTCGTGATGCCCTCGCGGCTGCCCGAAACGTGCCTGTGACGTATCCAGCCATAGGCTGGACTGGTGTCGAGGCGATCATGTCCACCCCGTCGCGCGCCGGCGCAACCCACGCTGCGCGACCGGGCGCGTCTGTTCCTGCCACTCCGAAGTTGGCGTTTGCAGCTCCTGGCCGCCGGGGTCGCGGTGGCTGCTGGGATCGTTTCGGCCCAGTCGTTCGCCTCGGCGCGTGAAGCGGCGACAAGCTATCTGATCCAGCCTGGCGACAATCTGCTCGCCATTGCCGTCGCCACTGGCGTGCAGGTGGATCGCCTGATCAGCCTGAACGGCATCACCAACCCGGATTACATCGTCGCCGGCCAGACCCTGTCGCTCGACGGCAGCGGGCAGCCCGTTGTCCACGCGGCCATTCAAAGCCCAGCCGCAGCCGCAGCCGACCTGCAGTACACCGTCAAAACAGGTGACACCCTGTGGGACATCTCGCAGGCCAACGCTGTTTCGCCCGACAGCCTGGCCCAGCTGAACAATTTGAGCAATGCTGACCAACTGAGTGTTGGCCAAATGCTGCGCCTACCGGCTAATGCCCTAGCCCAGCGTTCAGCGGCGACCAGCTCGCCCAGGCCGGCCTCAACGCAGACCGCCCAGGCCAAGCCAGGTCCCGCATCCACGCGCGTGCCGGCGGCGAGCCCAGCCCCGGCTTCCCAGAACTCGCTCCAGCGGCGCGTAGCCGCCGAGGTGTTACGGGTCGGAGGTCCGAACGTGCATGTCGGCGTCGCCGCCGTCAACCTGAGCACTGGCGAAAAGTTGAGCCTCCACGCCGACGACGCGTTTCCTTCGGCGAGCGTGATGAAGCTCCCGATCCTGGTCGAGCTCGAGCGTCAAACCGCGACCGGCGCGCTTCCGTGGACCGAAAGTCTGCGGGCTGAAGCCAGCGCCATGATCGCCATTTCCGACAACAGCGCAGCCAACCAGATTGCGAATGTGATTCACCCACAGTCGGTCAACGACACCATGAGCCGGCTTGGCCTGGGGTCAACGCACTTCGTCAATCTGTTTACCGATGCTCGCGCGCCAGCCGCGCCGGGCATGAATCAGACCACGCCTGCGAATATGGCCTGGCTGCTCCAGTTGATCGCCACTGACCAGGTGGTCAGCCAGCAGGCTAGCGCCGACATTCGCAACCTGATGGCCCGCAACGTCGATCGAAGCAAGCTTGCGCGCCTGCTACCAGCCGATGCTCGCGTGGCCCACAAGAGCGGCTGGTACGAGGGCGTGGCCAACGACGTTGGCATCGTCACCGTCGACCGAGTGCCGACCCGCTGGGCAATCGCGGTGTTCACCGAGAATCTGCCCGAGGGCGAGACCGGGAATCAGATCGTGGCCGCGGTGTCGAAGATGGTCTACGATGCCTGGGCGCCGCAGTGAACCATGGCCGCTAACGCGCGAGCTCCGAGACCAGCGTGCGGCACGCGTTCGCGGCGCGAGCGACGGCTGTCTGAAACCCGCTGCATCTCGCGCTCGATCAGCACGTAGTCCTGCGCCGAGAGTAAATGCACCTCGCCCTGGAGAGCGAGGTACCACTGCTCCGGCGGCCAGCGCTTGAGGTACAGCAATCGAGGTGCCAGGGCTTCGGCGTCCAGACCCTCGCCCGGCTCGAGGGCCATCTGCGGCTGTGTGTGCACGCGATACGGGAAGGGATCGTCGTTGCGCTCGTGGTTGATCCAGGTTGGGTGGCGGTCCTCGTAGTAGCCGGAGGTCACCACGGCAGTGGCCGGGAAAATACGCTCGTACATGACGTAGTACAGGACGTGATCGCCAACCGCCACGCGCTCCGCCTTCTTGCGGTGGCGACCACGCAGCCCGAGCAGCGAATAGTGCATCCCCCGAGTGATGGAGTAGTTTTCCGGGCTGACCGTGATCAGCCAGTGACTGCCGGGCATGGTTTACGTGTGCAGCAGGGTAGCACGTCTTTTTCAGGCTGCCTTTTCAAGCTAAAGGTAGACGCTTGTTCCACTCCTGCTCGAAATCGACCAGCACGGCCAGCTGGCGATCGTTGGGTAAGGCTTGCCAGCGGCCCGCCCGCACGATCCGCAACGCTTCGGCGGCGCCGTGCCCCTGGGCCACCAGCACCGCGCACGCTATGAGCGGTCCCCGTCCGACGCCATGCTCGCAGTGCAGGAACGCGCGTCCGCCACTCGAGATGTGTTCGAGAACCCACTCCACGCCTTCGGTCATCTGGGCATGCGTAAATCCGTGCCGGTCGAGCGTTGGCAAGTGCAGGAATTGGATACCCGCCGCGGCCAGAGCCTTAGGGTCGTCCTGCGCCTCGAGCCGACAATCGACGACCGCGGTAACCCCTCGAGCCGTGAGGTGTTTGATGTCGCGGGTGCGGAAAGCACCGCCCACGGCCAGCTGCGGAGTGACATCCGAGTAGTTCAGCTGCTTGGGCTGGACGTCGGTGAGCCACTCCATGAGGCGCGCCAGCACCCGCAGCCCGAGGCGACGCCCCGGCCGACGGAAGCTCTGGACGATGGCTTCGCGATCGGACGGGTAGGGAACCGGCGCGCTCAAGTCCGCTCTACCAGATGCCGAGCTCGGCTTTGGCTTCTTCGGACGCCATGATGCGCGGATCCCAGCGCGGGGTCCACACCAGATTGATGTCGACGTCGTTGATGGCCGGAAAGCGGCTCACCAGCACCGAATGCGCCTGCGTCTTGATCACCGGTCCAAGCGGGCAGGCTGGCGTGGTGAGGGTCATGTCGATGATGACGTTCTTGGAATCGTCGTCGATCTGGACGCCGTATACCAGCCCGAGATCGAGGATGCTGATGCCGATCTCGGGATCGTAAACGGATTTGAGGGCCAGGCGGACCTCGTCCTCGTTAGGCAGGGTCTCGGTTTGTGTGCTGGTCTGTTGCTCAGTCATAGCTCAGTATCGCTCCTAGAGGGTGGCGAGGATTCACGGTGCCGGTACAGGTCGACTGTTTCGCGCAGCGTTGTCCACGGCAGCAGAGCGCACTTGACTCGGGCCGGGTACTTTTTGACCCCCTGCAGCGCGTCGAGCTCGTCTTCCAGCTCTTTCGGCGCTGGATCTCGATTGGCCATTCGCTGGGTGAAGCTCTGGACCGCGGATTCGGCCTCGGCCACCTTCTGGCCTTTGACGATCTCGGTCATCATCGAAGCTGAGGCCTGGCTGATCGAACAACCGCGGCCGGTGAAGGTGATCTCGCGGATGCGGTCTTCCTGCTCGTCGATGCGTACGGACACCTCGATCTCGTCGCCGCACAGCGGGTTGTGGCCCCGGTTGGCCAGGGTTGGATGCTCGAGGCGCCCATGGTTGCGGGGATTTTGATAGTGGTCGAGGATGATCTCCCGCGACAGGTCTTGCGTGCTCAACGGTGCTCTACTCCTACCTGGACGGTGTCGCCCTCAACTCGTACGTCGTGCGTTTGGACCGGCTCGAAGGCTGGCAATTGCGTGGCGGCGCCGGTGCGCACGTCGAACCGCGCGCCATGCCGCGGGCACTCGATCTCCGAGTTCTCGAGCTCGCCCTGGTCGAGCGACCCACCATCGTGCGTACACAGGTCGTCGATCGCGTAGAACTGCCCGCCGACGTTGCAGACGGCAACCTGGTGGTCGCCCACGCGAAAGACCGCCACCCGTTCGGGTGGAATCTCGGCGGCCTTAGCCACCGTGTGCCAGCGCGTCATTCGGCGTTCGTTGCGGCCGCCAGCGTCTCGTGCTCGGCTATGGCCGACCAGAGCGCCTCTTCAACTCGCGGCAGCCCGAGCTTCCTCAACGTCGACTGGAAGAAGCCTTCGACGATGAGCTGCTCGGCGGAGGCACGCTCCAGGCCCCGACTC
>JAABUQ010004607.1_pt1 | contig 23297 bp, 20 predicted proteins | sample 5560001 | NCBI WGS metagenome assembly JAABUQ01 (sample SAMN10711888, study PRJNA513371) | rock metagenome | isolation source: Antarctica rocks | place: Antarctica: Victoria Land, Finger Mt nord | collected 2015-12-18 | reverse complement strand
TTTATTTAAAAATTTTAATATTTAATTTAATTAATAATATTTATTTTTTTTAAAAATAATTTATATTTTAATAACAATTTTTTAATTTTTTTTAATTTTTTTTAAATTTAATTATATTTAATTTTAATTAAAATATTTAATTTAATTTAATTTAATTTATTTATTTTTATAATATGAATTTTATATTATTATTTTAATAATTATTTTTATTATATTTTTTATTAAAATTATTTTATTTATTTAAAAATATAAATTTATTTACATATATAATTAATTAAAAGCAACTTTATAAATAATAAAGTATTTAATATAGTTGATATACTTTAAATATAACCCTTATTATTCGGTATATAACCTGGCTAACAATGATCCAGGATTGCGATACGCTAGACCTGATTTGGCTTAGTACTGCTGGAGAGACTGCCCCAGCCATTCTCCAACACACATCTAATCCGCTCCCGCACTCCATCCGCCACGTCTAGTGGTAGGTGAGATCTCCTCACACCGAACGAATCATCCTCCACGTCCCGCCAAACAGTCTTTGGCATGCCATACCTCCAGGGTAAAAACTACCACAACAGTGCTGCAGATACATGTGAGTACTCTGTTCTGATGTTTACTCCCCACTGCGACAGCGAAGCCCTACGGAGCAACCTTTCGTAACCACACCAAAGAAGATGTCCTCAAGTAATCAGCTACCCCTTTTCGATTAACAAGGCGAGACCGAGACTTATTAAGTCAGCTCCATTTTATGGTTATGCAGCTTATCAGCATTCTCCAAGTGGCACTTCTTCCCCAATATCAGACGGTGTTTTCCCAGTTGCAGAGTCTGCATCTTTCACCCCGAGGACTCCCATTGCGTTATCCAAGCGAGGGGACCCTACAGCAGTCGAATGTGGTTGTAAGTTCGGAGCTAGCCCAGAGATGTTGAATTTGTTACCGCTGTAGAGTGCTGACCACCTCATACAGCTCCAGGTGTCTCGCAAGGCTGGTCGCTTGAGATTGTACAGAACGCGTTTGCTGCACTACAAAGGAATGGGGTCCTCCCATATCCCCAGAGGCGTAAGACGTGTTCACTATCATGTTTTTGAAATCACTCAATCATAGGCTGACAATTGTCCTTTACTTCAGCAGCTCAGGCAGCAGGGTTTATCCAATGCAACTTGGCCGGGGCTCTAGACCTCCTCGAGACGCATCCGTAGTAGTTGCTCTCGACAATATCCCAGAATGTGCAACCAGTCTGGCAGGTGGCTGGAAGTGGTTCGAATTTCCAATTACTGATCCTACTTTCATTGATGGACCTGCAGGATCTCAAGGTCCGGACCGCGTCATTGCGATTTCGCAAAACATAGGCCCAGGTGGTACTCGATCGTACACCTACTGTCTGGCTGTGACACACCGTGACGAAGAAGTTCCCGGTGCTTTCGTGCCTTGCACCGCAATTGTTCACGTCAACATGGTGGAGTGGAATTGACTTGATTGAGCTAGAGTACTTTGAAAGACCATTGGTGGTCGACGGAAGCTGTAACTCTATATCTATAATGTTTAGACTTTCCTCAATTTTTTCGCCCAGTGGCTCCCGAATAGAAACGGACCCTTATAGCGCCTCAAATGCCTCGTGGACTGAAACTTTCCCGTCAGTATGAACATTGCATTCATCTATCGTACTTGAAGAATTAGTAGAGTAGCGCCAAAATATCAAAAGATTGAAAGAATATATCGGTTAATAATCGGTTAATAAGGCCTTCTATTCGTGTTATGGATAATAACCTATAAAATATTCTGAATTTGAATTTTTTTTTTGGTACACTGCTTGCTGCTCCCTTAGTGTTTCCACCTGCTCCCCCGGTGCTCCCTCTTGCTCCCTCGATGCTCCCTCGTGCTCTCTCGGTTCTCCCTCCAAAGCGGCTTTGCTCCCTTTCCCGAACGGAAACGGCAATTCCAGATCCTAAGTTCGGGGTGTATATAATTTACATATATATATAGAACGTCTTCCCCTCTCCTGGCACCCCTCCATTCGATCTTCATTGATGTTCCAAACACGACTCTCTGAAAGGAAAAGATCGGCCTCTCGAGAGCTAATCCGGGGTAATTCATGTGCGTCTAGAGGACGGTGGAGCTTCTCAGGAATGCGGGAGTGGAATACTCCCAGATGTGCATCCTGATTTTCTACAAGGCCCAGCTGAGACTGTACAAGGGTCGCGCACCGGACGGACTGTCAGTGATGTCTGAGGACTCTGCGCAGGGTTGGGATTTCGATTCTGTGACTCTGGACACTGTTGTGCCGGGTGAGTCGAGATATGTTTTGGGGTTGGTCAGCGATGCAAAGAGGAAGAATGTTGTTAGGTCGAGGGTAAGACATAGGCAGATCATTGTTGGAGACCGGAGCACGAGTGAGTTCCCTCACACTAGTACATCATCGGAGCTGTGGGTGCGTCTGATCAGGCAACACGAACGCAAGAACGCCCTTCACAGTGTAACCATCCGGGAATATTTGACAATGGAGGATTCGGACATGCCAGGCAGTACCTTCGAAGGTGCTCCTCGTCGCAGCGAAGATACATAGAGGAGAGTTTGCAATATACCAAGCATTTAGAGACAGTCCGAGTTCCCTTGTTCCAAACGAACTCTAGATACATTGATCTCTGAATAATCATTTCTCATTGCCTGCTCTATATCTCGTATAAAGCCGCGAGGGCACGTAAGCATCGCATATAACGCGTGCCAAGGCCCTAATTCCCCAGAATCTCGACCTCTCCTCGTCTATCGACTTGCTGACAATTCAATCATATCCGTTGCAATTGCCTGTACATACCTAATCGTTGATCCTGTCGGCCTGTCTCCTTCTGTAACTACTTGCGAGTTTGCCCGCATTGAGTGTATATCGTCCCCCTTATGTCCCATGTTCCGATCTTCCTCGCGCTATCAATACGGTGATTGCAAAAAGCTAGGCTCCATCCTCCCTCAATGAACGCTGTCAAACAGAAATGTCGGCCAAAGCATCAGGTCCTAATTCTCAAATGCTATCCGAGGTTCCAGAAGAATGTCCAAGATGTCAAGCCCAATTCTAGCGAGCTCAGCTACTTGCTCTACTATGCAAGCACGCGACGAAGTAAGCTGCAGAAGGTCGGATCTTTCTTGGAGAAGAAGGCCGCGAGTGATGTCTATAAGAACAAGATCGGGTACGTATCGCTCTTGGGGCACCTTGAAATGGATATTGGCGGCGGAGGCTGATACGAAATAGAAATGTCCAAGTCACCCTCCAAATAGTTAAAGCTCTCATTGAGAAGCTCCCTCGAGACCTCCCCCTCTACGCATCCTATGTCCTCAGAATTCTTGGAGATGTCCTCGCCTCCAAAGACCTATCAATGGTGGAAGAATCAATACCTACATTCGAAACCTTTTGCGAGCATCACGATGTCGCTACCCTTGCGGCTGATCAACAGCACGTCAAGAAGTATGAGGATATTGTGCGGACCTATGCAAGCTACGCTGCGCTCAAGACTCCAGTCCAGCCAAAGGGGGGACTCAGTGCGCCAATTGCAATCCGGTGGAGGAGTGCCGGCTTGCGGGCACTGAAAAGCATTACCTCGTCCGAAGCCGTTGGTGCTGATGGAGGAAGACAGATGAACATCATTATGCCGGTGATTCTACAAAATCTACATTCAGGGGATGAGGGTCACCTTCTGGCGTTACAGCAGCGTGCGAAAGATGCGGACAGTACGAACAAAGAGCAGCTTTTGAGGCGACGGATGAGCGTCGCGACTGTTCGGACTGATGACGGGTCAAGACCAAATTCTGCGGCTGTAACTGGAACCGCTGATGATGCCGACCGGATCGCTGAAGAGGAGGTGGGATTGCAGGCGTTTCAAAACTTGAGGCACATTTTCGTGGCAAACAATCGACTGCAGATACGGCTGGCTACAGGGTCAATGCTGAAATTCATCTGTACCGCGCCGACAAAGCGACCGACTACAAGTAGAAGTGTGAGATCAGGCGGTGGTGGCACTTGGCCGACAGCTCTTGTTGAGATGGTTACTGGATGGGCGCCAGTGCAAGATCGATTTGTGATTCTCGTCACAATCATGGAGACGGTGGTCAGAAGCCCAGTCGCTGAAGAGAACCTTGAGCAGCAGCTTCTTTTGTTATCTCTGGTGAGGTGGCTCCTTCGATCCAGTATCAACATGATAGGCCTCAGTGTGATTGACGTACTTCTTGGGCTGATCCAGCACATTCTTCTGCTTCTTCAACTTGGAGGTAAAGGTTCGAATGTGTTACCACATCATCAACAGACCGATGCAATCGATATATTCAAAGGGACTGAGGCAATCGTTGATGGACCACGTTCACCAGTGGAGCAGCACGGGGTCAAAACAGAAGAATCATTGCCTTCGTCGAATCGACAAGAGATGCTTACTCGCTTGCAGAGATGCATTGGAGATCTTGCGACACACATATACTACTCGGACCAGATTTCGGACATCATAACGGCAATCTTACTACGCCTGAAGCCTTCACCAAACTCTGGGGTATCCACAATGGCTGCAGCGATCGAGCATCCACAAGCTGCCGCCAAGGCTATATCTACGTCCGTCAACTTGCAAGAAAATCCAGAGACCGACGAATTCTTCTCTTTTGGCACAGCTCGCGTCACCGCCCTCAAGGCGATCGGAGAGGTCTTGAACGTGGCCAACGCGAAAGGTGCTGTGGCTGGTGCTGCAGCGATTGGTCGTAATCGAGTCGGTGTTCAAGTATGGGAAGGGACACAATGGCTCCTTAGGGACGAAGATAGGAGGGTTCGAAGAGCTTACGTGGAGGCTTTACTGACATGGCTGAAGTTAGAGATGAGCTCGAACGATCTTCGGGTACTTGAAGATAAAAGAAAGCTTTTGAGAACGGCCTCGAAGACGGATGTTACTGGTGGCAGACGTGAGAACTTGACCAGGAGAGCGGTCTCGAATGCGTCACACAGGGAGAAGACAGGCAAAACTGCAAAGTCAACATTTCTGCAATTGCTCCACCTTGCAATATATGACAATGCTCTCGAGTCTCCAGAGTCTGAGCCTGATCTGCTACTCATTCATCTTCTACTGCATCAGCTTGTTGAAAAGTTGGGTGTGAATGCTGTCAAGACTGGCTTGCCAATGATGATGCGCTTGCAAGAGGATATCAACGATGATAATCAAATCTCCACGCCTGTTGCAAAGATGAATGTTGGGAGTCTCGTTCATGGATACTTCTGGACCTTGAGCGAAAAATTCGATTTTGATGCTTCAACGGTCGGCTACGTGATACAGAGTGAGATACTGAGACGGAAGAAGCATGGACTATGGCTTGATACGATTCAGATGCCGCCAATTCCAGTGTATCGAATCATTCCATCTGCTACGCGAGCTCTCTCCGAGAAGATCCCCTCATCTGCATTGCAAACAGAGGCGATCAAGCCCTTCGACTCCCGTACAGCCTTGGTTGATAGAATCGCAGACTCTTACGCTAACGCCGTTGCATCACCACCAACAAGCCCGCCTGCTTCGCCTGGCCGTATCTTTAGTATGCCCATTCTTTCGGCTGCAGGACCTACTTCCGCTACAAATAACGAACTGCCCGTGAGGATAAAAGATACAATGCTTTCCGAATGGTCAAAGGCCATTTGCATTGCTACCGTCGAGAAAGAGTCGACACGGACTGTCTCGCTCAATGGATCACGAAACGGAACGAACTTGTCCAAATACCTTGGTGTCAATGGCACCAGGAACGGCTCTCCAAACGGTGGCCACAGCCCAGCATCTAGGGTTCCCATAGAAAACGACACGACCGGAGATCAGGCCTTGAACTTCGCATTCCAAACGCCACACCGCCAATCCAGTGCCCACAGCATACCAACCCCCATCAGCAGCTCAGACCAAAACACCACTCTCCGTGTCGACGACCTCAAACGGGTCCTCGCGGGTGGCCCAATCAACAGCACTAGAGCCGCAAGCCCACTTCGCAATAACACAGTCAAGCACCCCTTCAGCCTCCCTTCGCACAGGCACAGCGCCTCGTCAAGTAATGAGAGCATCGTCAGCGCCTCCGGCTTCGAATCAGCAAGCGAAGGCGACCTTTCCCACCCTCTCCCACCTCCAGCTCCAAATCCTTTGACTCAGGCGTCCAAAACGGCACCTATAGCCACGACTACTCAGTCTAATCACACAAGCTCTACTACCCATTCCCGCAACCCATCCTCTCACACCCACCCTCGCTCTAGGCCTCAGTCCCAGAGTTCCGACCCCAACAAGCCATCAACGCCTCGCTCAGCGCGGCGCCCTTCAACATCCTCGTCTGCCGCCGGCGAAGATCCAGACCTTAATGCTGCAGCTCTACGAGGGGAAATGCCACGTCTCTCCGCTGAATTCGAGGACGAGGTTCCACCAGTTCCCCCCCTCCCAGCTGGCGTAGCCCCAGCACCCAGGCCATTGAGCGGTGCGTACCCGATGGCGCAAGCAGAGAAGGAGAAGGACAAGGAGCAAAAACCGAACAATTCTGCCACTGAGAGGGATGGAAAGGAGGCAAGAGAAGGAAAGCGGAGCTCGACAGGTAGAAGCAAGAGAGGCGTGGATGTTGAAAAGCTTTTGGGGAGTATAGATGCTGTCGCTGGAGGCGAGAGGAGGAGTGGGGGCAGGCCGCCTTATTGATGTGATTTACGAGGTACTTTTCTTGTTCCTCATGGGTAGATACTTGCATAGGAAAGCTGATAAGTTGTGTCACTTCTACTCTTCAGTCATCGTTTCATTCCTCACCATGTGATCTGTGATGGCCTTGGCGGGGCCAGGACTCCCTGGAGTCGAAGAAAATGGGCCAGGATGCGGTGTATACTTTGATATGCGCGGCTCAACGGCCATGACACTACGGTCTTAAAGCTGGTCTCCTGGGATTGGGAAAAATTCATGGTGGTATGCCAATTTTTTGTGGATCTGAATGATCTACAAACCCCTTATCCATCGCACAAAAGGCACCAAAGGATTAGCTGTGTCCAACATGATGGATGTCGGCCTTGGAATACGTTATTCTCTACTTTTTGCTCCCGTCTTCTCGGCTTTGATACTGTTCACCGACCCCAAATCTTCCAGTCTTTTGACCCGGGCAGCCCTGTTCATTCGAAAGTAAGGTGAAGACTGGTCATCTATGTAGAAAATATGGTTGGTGATGCGGGTGAAGTAACTCAGATGCAAAATGGCGGATTGCGTGAAGATTCTATGAAGCATATATCAAGTGTGCATGCAGATTCCATGAAAGTTCTGAGAAGATCCCATGAAGATTAAACTTCTCGTTAGCTCTGACCAGGTCTTATGAGATTGGCACCGGCTAGCCGCTGTGGAAGGAAAATGTTTTCGACTTCACTTAATCGATATATCACTAGCGTGTTTTCATCATGTGCCAACACCATTTCGAATTCCACCCACAATCTCCCTCATCAACCTACTTTTCGATCAACATACTTACATCTTACAATTCTTTCTCTTTGCTGAAGGCCTGCAGTTGTCATCAGATCACGGGCCACAATTCCACCGGCGTCACAGTCGGTTGGGTAAATGACCGTGATCGCTAGAGGCCAACCAGGTATGGAGCCCGCAGAACATGACGCCCAATCTTTGGGAATCGACCAGTTCGCTCTGCAACCGCGGCGTGTTGCCACTCGAACAGCCCAGCGTGATGGGCAAGTTGACGGATCACACGCTGGAAGTGGATCTGAGGCAGACTCAATACATTTTGAGGATTGGTCTTATCCGTTTTGCACATTCCGAACCTCAAGAGATTGGTCTTACAGGGGCTGAAATTCATGCCGGCGTCGGGAAATTTTGAGGCTGTTGTGGAATGGTACATTCGCCCGGTGCCGGAGACGAATTTGTTCCTCGAACAAGCGAAAATTGAATGCTTGGCTATTACTCATGAGATGGTAAGTGTTCCGGTCACCTTTCACATGGATCCCAAAATATCAAGCTGACTTTGCCAACCAAACAGAGAATATCATCCCTTTTCGGCTATGGGATCAAATGTTCTGCCAAGCTCTTACATATCATGCGCTCCTCGTATACATTGAGGTCCACCTTAATAGAAGAATTTGCACGTGCTCTCAAAGGCGATTCATTCGAGATCGGGGAGGACCCAGCAACAGATTCAATGGACTTTTCGGCAGAACGTTATGACCCATTTGATAGAGAGAAGGGCCCCGCACATGGCTTCATCGAATGCTCCAAATGGGCTTTTAGTGATCAAGGGCTTCAAGGACTTGAAGTACTAGCGTTCGGAGACTTTTCGAATGGAGTTCGCAATGAAGATAACCACATTGCCCTTGAGAGATATCGACAGGACCCACTGGGGTTCCGTGTCCTCCAAGAAGGCGATACTGCTGCGTTCCACATCGAGTCATATCAGGAGTTTCTTTGCTCTTTGCCAGACATCGGCGACCTCTACACGAGTCAGGATTGGGGTTTTTCCCCCAAGAAGTTGGTTGGTGTCAGTAAACCAGAGGAACTTGCTCTGTGTACTTGTTTGCTGACTCGATTATCATCGGGCCGATATGCAGCAACAATGGCACAACATCAGCCTTGGGGTACGAATGTAGAGGAGAGAACACGGCACCAGGGGCAAAAGTGCTGTTCGCCATCAACTCGATACCTTGATTGGCCTCCGGGCGGCCAAGGGGGGTGGTCTACATTTTCATCGCCGTCTAAGGAATCCTATCATTCACTGTCAATCCTCTCGTACCGACAACGGAAATTCCAGCCTCGGGACAAAATTGGGAGTCTTCCGGCTTTGCCGTGGACGCCAATGCAGATATCTGCACAGACACCATTGCAGGGACCTGGGAACTAGGGATTAGAAAAGGTATTCAGCAAACCAGCGGATGGAATTGCGTGGGGCTGCACGAATAGATAGGATTGCAATGACACAACAGCTTGATGGCGCTCACTCTGCCCATGGTGGTAGATAGAATTGTTTACTCATGACGCCAACTTCATCGCTTTTGAATTTCGTTATCACGTATCCGACGTCGAGTACACTTGTAATGGGATTGTCCCGATGTCAAGAGTCCATGGCTGGCGTGCGAATAGGCGGCTAGTCCAGCTTTTTTTGTCCCCTCGGTTCCCCACAAGCCATTGTGGCGCAGCGGCACAAGGCATATGCTTAGTAATGGACCGCGGTAGATATTTTCACGACGAAGAGAAGAAGGATCGGATTGTGCGACATCGAAGCCTTGATGATTCAGCTCTGTTTCTATCTCCTTCTATCTCGCTCCTTCCTTGCCAATTTCATCCCGAATCTGCTCCTTTTCACCCAAATTCAACAACTCCCATCGCGCCAGGCCTGAGGGTTGAAATTCGTCTACACCCAAATAAGCCCGCAATTGAAGCAATCTTCTCTTTCTACCTTAGGTCAAGTAGTGCTGCATAGCTCGTCCGGTGAGTAGTATTCCAGCTTTTCGAGCCGACGTTGCCCTCTCCGCTTGGTTAGTAAGAGTCTGTTGAGCATTTTGCCAGAGTACGACAATGGACGATTACGTGGGTGAGAAGGATCGATGGAGAACACTACCGTAGGCTGTCAATGTTCGATGGAGTATCCCAGATTCGGATATCCGAACTCATCGAACAAGCGGTCACTTAAATCATCCTCATACGCCTCTGGATCATACTCGTTACCCTCCAATTCATCCTCCGACTCTGGATCAACTTCGTTGCCCTCCAAATCTTCCTCATCCGTCACTGGATCAAATTTGTTGGAGTATGAGCTGCCAGCATCTGTTTGTAGTGAGACTTCATGCACGGGCTGGTATTCGTTATCCCCGGACTCAAGGAGTTGAGACTGTGTCTCTGATTCGGGAGCGTTTCTCATGCCGGCACCACCCCACATAGGATTTCGACTGGCGTAGGTGAATTGGCCCGTTGGTGGGCGGAATGTATCACCTTCTCCGAGAGATGAAGCCTCATTGACCAACTGCCCTTTACCGCCCGGTTTCGTAGGTTGCTTCGGTATGTTCGCTTGAGGTGGATTCGACCCTGATCCCTTTTCAACAGCATGCCTGGTATGAACCATGGACTCAGTTTCTTTCGTTGGGGAAGCTTGTGGAATTGAATTGGACGTTATGCCAGAGCTTGTAGAAGGGGTCAAGGGATCCTCCCTTGGCTGAGAAGACTGAAGTCGCTCCAATCCACTTATCTGGAGACGGTCTGGAAGTGGTCCCGTTCGAGACTTGAAGGCTTTGGGATCCGCCAGTACCGCTAGATTTGCCTTGGATGGCTGTGGTTGACCAAAGATTGGCGTCTTTTCTTCGTCCACTCGCGATGTCGCTCCATTCGATCGATCGAAAGCCCCAATTTCAGACTGTTCCTGCTCTTTGAAAGGGAGCTGAGCTCTGGGTTTGAACGTAAATTGCTCCAATTGTTGGGCCAATTTATTCCTGGAGCTTCGAGATAGCCTAGACTCTGAGGCTTGACTTGTGGATGCCATTCCGTAAAGGTTTTCCTGATCGTCGTCTGGCTTTCTTTCCTCCGAGCTACCATCATCTTCCGCCTGATCGTAGCTCTTCGTGGCTTTTGTCGAGCGAGATTCCCTGGAGATCTGAGCCTCTGCTTCCTCCAGGTCTCTCATCGTGTTCAGCAAGTCTCTTCGTGAAGTTGCGAGCAAATCCTGACGTTTGGATCGATCTCGCTCGTCTGCCAATTCATGCTCCTTCTGCGCAAGTTCATTATGCTTGCAGTCGAGCTCATGGTCTTTTTGTTGAAGTTGAGTTGTAAGATCATCCACAAGTTTTGATTGGGCTGTGGCCGCTGGAACTTGTGAATGGAAAGTCGATGAGATCTTGCTTTGTCGAACGTTGGCAAGCACAAAATCATCTTCGAGTCGCTCATTCTCCTGTTTGAGCTGCCGTATCTCTTCCTTGAGCTGCTCGTTCTGGTGGTCGCGCCGTCTCAAACGATGCTGAAGCAGTGCAATCTCTTCCCCAGGAGAGTCCACGGTATGTGGAATGTCGCCTTGCGAGGAAGACATGATGTGGTAATTTGTGAACCTACGCGCCTAACGGCGGCGTGGCGTGTGTTGGGACAGTTGTCCAAGGGACTTGCCCCAAATTTACTCCTCTAATGCTGGAGGAGCGCAGTGGTTCTCTCAATATCCTCTCGATAGAGAGGAAAATAGTAAAGATAGGTTTTCAAAATACCAGATGAGTTTGCTCAAGAAGGAAGTCGTGTATCAGAAGGGTGTGTATTTCAAGAGATGTGGTCGGAGGTGTTATGGGAGAGTGAGGGATAACATATACGAGACGTGGGCACGCGTGATCGTCAGCCTTATGGCTTCGGTTGCGTAAGGTACCTTATACTCACGAAAGATCTTATTTCGCTCTCCTGCTTCATCCTACACGTCTCTCATCTCCCTTAATGCACATTGCGTACCAAAGTACAGATCATTGCATTCCCTGAGCCCCTGACCTGGCTTTTCATTGCAACGACAAACCTGGCCTGCCCTCCTAATAGGGTGGTTTGGTATTCTCACTTGCCTCGTTTACGAGTGTAAGTTCTTCTCGCGCCAGGCGATCGCGCCGGTTCGATCATAAGACGCACACGTCATGTCTCAACGAGGCGCTTAATCGCCTAAGGGCAAAGGCCGAGCAAAGGACGACGGTGGAGACGTGTCCGAAACGACACTTGACCTTACAAAGCTTACGGATGAGCAGCACGTCTTCATTGACAGCCATTTGATGGCGGAAACGCGGGTCCAGGAACACCTCCAGGATACATTGACTCAACAGTTTTAATTGCAATTGCTGCAGCCCGCCGACTATGACGATAGCGAAGTTGACGACAACACGGGAAGCATGGAAAACACTGAAGCTCCAACCAACGGCCAACTCCAGCAGCTGGAGCAATCGTCAAGCTCGCAACCATCCCGTGCTGGTCTGGAAGGTTAATCTGCGAAGCCTTCTCTAGTCCAGACTGGTGAGCCTAGGAGCCTAAAGAGGGCCCACGAAGCTGAAGAGGAAGAGCCACAGGATGGGAGAAGAGCAAGAGTTTTCATACCAAGCTCCGATTTCACCAACATGCGCAACCCCGCCAGTCGTGTTCCATGCGTATTCCAGGTCAATACTGGTCCCCTGAATGGGTCACTGCATACCTCCTCGGACGATACAGTACCTGCACTCTCCCTGGATGCCGGTATATGGGGGCAGCCTAGAATTACCTTGATGCTCAGACGCAATGGATTTAAAGGTATCATAGTGGGTTCAATCAATTGGTACATCGACACTTGGGGAGACGGTCAATGGCAAGTGACAGATTTACACTTCGATCGACCGCGAGACCAACCATTGAACAAGGAAATCAACAATCCTGAGGTAATGGAAATGGCACCGGGTCACCAGAGCCCCTCATCTGCATCAGCTTCGTTTCCGTCCCAATTCGCAACCGTGATATCAAACGCATCCATTGGAAACAACTCGATGGCGGCTACAAGGAGGCACTCAATACCATTTTCGCTCACACCACTTGCCAAGTCAATCCGACCATCAGAATATGGTTCATCGTTCCGAGCAACAGCGACGATCTCAACTAAACTTGCCTCAGCGTGATTTCCGATCTGTTCGATCAACGCCGTCAACCTCTGTACAAAGCTACGGACCGAAATGAGATATTCTACTTCAACAGGCTCACAAGGCCGGTTACTTTGTCTGGACCATCCAGATCTCTGGCCAGGAGAGCAGGACACACGGTTTACTCTCATACCGAGGTGAAGAATCCTTCCGTCCCAGGAGCGCAGCCGTCACCCAATCATATTTCGTTGAGCTCGGGGGGGCTAGGGACAGAACCGACTGCCGAAACCCAGCAACTCCAGTCAGCACCTGTGTCCGAGCCCCAGCATCACCGGACAGGATTTGTTTCGGAGCCCGAGCAACCTGACACCGAGTCCTTTCCAGAGCCACAACAATTTGATGCCGAGTCAGATGACGAGGACGCCATGTTTCACGTAAACAATGACGTTTAGAACATCCTGGTCCCTTTGTTGAGGTCTCTGTCCGATAAGACGGTGCGAACGACCGGTCATGCTTAAGCTTCTGCTGTAGCGTTGTGGGTAGCCAGGAGGGCGTACTTTGGCTTGGTTTGGGTTGGACTGGCTTGGGTTGGACAGGCGTGGGCTGCGAGATAAGCTCTCCCGGTTGAGCATATCTAACCTGTGTGTTTGATTGCGTATGTATACGCCGTTGGCTATATAAATGCGCGGCCACTTTGCAGAACACCGACTCGCAAGATTCGGGTGCGGCCTCTTGCTTGTCTGTAGCAATACCTCGCCACTTCCATTATTGTCCTTCCATACGCCGTATCCACACCATTTGAGAAATCTCCTACCCCTTGCATGGTGGAAACTGGAGCAGTGTCATGGTTGAGGCATGAATCTCGTTGAATGATAAATCAACTGATGTTGGATTGTCAATTCAACGTACTAATGTATACTATTGCAGTTAATTAGCTGTTTAACTAACTATTGCAGTTGATTGGTCAATTACTTAATTAATAAAGTAATAATTAATTAATTGATTATTCAAATAATTGCCGCTCTTCCTTTAATATTAAATAATATATAATATAATATTAATAAGGGCTTAATATAACATTTATTACAACCTTTTAAGCAATTACAATATTGTTATTATAAAGTATTTAAAACGGTATATATCAAAAAAAAATTTATAATAAAGAGATTTTTTCTCCCTTTACAATCGTTTTATAATAGCCGGTTCTTTCGCCAATGTTATATTATATTATTATTAAAAATTAACGGAATAACCGATTATTTTAAAACACTTTCAGGTCTTAAATTTAAATTTTTTAAAATAGCCAAGTCACATCAGCAAATCCGGAAACCTTATTTTGGTACGTTTAGCAACTAAAATCCGGATTAGCGGATCTGCTTATATTCAAATTTCTTAGTATAAAACGTACCAAATCAGAACGCAATCAGTAACGATTTAGCACCACCCCCAAAAAAAAAACTTTTTTTTTTTAAGTCCCCGATTAAGTAGGGCCTATATGCTAGGTTTATTAAGGTAATATAACTCTATCTAGGGCTATTTTTAACGAAATTTTCAATTTTTCAATTTTTTTTTAAAAACGTTAACTAATCGTAAAGATATAGCTGTTTTAAAAATAAAGATTTAGTTCCCGGCCCTAAAAAAAAGCTTGGTAAAAAAATTTCTTAGCAGAATCCTGCTAATCTTATTAATTGTACTAAACGTGGCTGATTAGAAAATCAACTTGCTAAAATCTATTTGAGATTTTTCCAAATATGCTGATGCAGTATATTAAGTACGCAAAATAAAGGTAGTAAACTGTTAAAGTATTTAATCCTGTACTTAACAGGTATCTATTTAAGGTCTATATAATAGTATTTTATACTTTATTAAATAATTAGCTGTATCGATCGAGAAAGCAAGGAAAATATAAGGTAGCGGTGACCTAATACTACAAAGCCAGGGCTTAATGCTTTATAGCCAGGGTAATGATATACTATCATGAATATAGTTAGCAATTGAAGCTTCAACTAGCATCATTACCTACCTAGGATGGTATAGCTGAATGGTAAATTTAGTGAGTTGATTGATGGTTGAACGAGATTCATACGTCAACCATGACAGCAGGCTCACGTGGAAGGCTTGGCATTTTCACCTTTAATTCAATTTCATCCCACAGAACAGCCCTTCTCTTTACATCACAATGTGCCTTCTTTGCATCCTCTTCATCTTTAGACATTGGACGAGGGTTTGATCCTCTTTTACATCTGTAGCGGCCTTTGGCCATCTTTGACTGTATTGGCCTTTGGCCTCGAGGATTCTTCGGAATCGTCTTCGCCTTCTTTAGGCACATTTTCTTCGCCGCGATTACGCGCGAGGCCTCAAAAATATCCATCTCCATGTCTGACAAAGGCACTCACATTGCTGAGCAACCAGACATACTGGCGCCAGACGCTCAGTGGCGTCGGGAATTAGATCAGACTTTCAAGGAGTTGATAGAGTATCTGCCAAAGATCCGTGGGATCTTGACCGATGTCGAGGGTTTCGCCGAAGACAGCAATCTGCTGATCGAAGGTGGAAACGATCTGATGTTGAAGGTCCGACGTGTGCAGTCCGAGTACGAAGAGGCGTTATCCCGCCTCAAACAGTACAAGGTACAGTGGAACGATGCGATTTCGAACCGCAGCGGCCAACTCGCTTTGCTCGATGTTCAAAGAAATGAAGGAGCAAGAGAGCTCGCAAACATCACGGCCATGTTGAATGAGCGGACCACAGGAAAGGAACTCGTCGAGCAGGTCTTGAGGGACTTGCAGAAACAGTGTGACGCCCTGGAGCAGTCGCTGAAAAGTTCCCAGAGCAATGAGTCCGAGACGAAATTAAAGGTTCAGGAGAGGAGAAAAGCGGTCGAAGGTTTGGAAAAATGTCACGCTCTTGAGGTGGGGGTGTTTTCTCAGCAGAAAGAGGAGCGGAGAGAGAGAGCGGCTCCTAAAGGAAGAGATTATGGAACGAGAAGCCGCCTTGGCGCAACGTGTGTTGGGATTGAGTGAAGCCCAACAACATAACAGTATCATAGAGAGGAACGAAGCTGAGTCCCAGGAACTCCTCAGAGCCCACTCCATCTTCGCGAGTCTTGCTGACAAGTTCGATAGTGGGAGCCCTGCTGCAATCACACTGTCAGGCAAGAGCTTTCCAACCTTTACTGACTTGGCGAGTATCGCCAAAACTCTAGATTGTGTTTGCTCCCGCTTTCAGGAAAGGTGTATCGGAGCCGATGAAGACTTGTCTCAGCTTCGGCAGCAGTTCGACAAGGTAGAGACTGGACTTGCACGAGAGATAGGTCGCAATGAAGACATATCCGAACAGTACAAGAATTGCGAGATTCAATTGAACGAGTTCATGTCACGGCAAGAACGACCTACGAGCGGCATGCAGCAGCTAGCAAGTGAGTTGACGGAGACAAAAAGCCGTCATAAGCTGCAACTGGAGTCTGTCAACTTGCGGTTGCAGGCGAAAACCTCAGTATCCAATGCATACCAGAGTTTACACAACCGGGACGTCGAAACCCTCGACTCCGTCAAAGAGGTCAACAAATCCTTGAATGCTCAGATACTGAGCACATCAGAAAAAGGAAAAGCCCTGGCTGACTCGATGGATACCTCGCGAAGGAAGGACCTGGAGCTCCGGCAGAAACTGAGAATCATCGCTGGTTCATTGGGGGTTTCTCAAAATGAAGGTCTTGATCTCCGCAAGGAGTTGGTGGAAACGGAGCGTTCGCTCGGATTTTCACGTACTGAGAGTGACAAACTACGCGCATCTCTAAAGCAACACGAAACTGCCCATCAACAAGCCACACAGGCGGCTGATGCGGAACGCAGAGAAGCCACCGGATTACGACTTCAATTGGACGATTACGAAACGCAATTGAACCAAGCAAGGAATGAGATCCATCGCTTTCAGGAGCAACTCCAATCAAAAGGACTGGAACTTCAAGAGATGAATCGGAGAGCAGATGCTCGCGAGCAAAGTTTGCAAGAGAAATTGGAGGCCGATCGCCGAGAGTTGCAGGAACAGCAAACGAGCACTCTGTTCCTGCGGGGTGAAGTTCGGGAGCAAAGGCAGCGTTCGACGGCTCTTGAAGATACCCTGCGAAGGAAGGATAGCCAAATTGCCGATCTTCAGAAGCAGCTTGATCAATATCGCTCTGGGCCTACCTTGGAGAGCCGGACATCGACGGGATCCCAAAGTCAGGGATTACGCAACTACGGAGCATCGGCTGAAAAGCGAACTTTTGCACACGCTTTCCCTTCGGATGTGGAGTAATCAGTACGAACCAGCCAATCCTCAACCCAGCGGCCCGGCATGATACCCAATAATGATCAACTGTCTGAAGCTAGGAGCGATAGACAACAAGTCCTTGGCAGACCGTCAACAGACCTACCAGTTGGCGACCAGGCTATGCGAGATGGTCCTGGACCATTTTCCAACCCTTCGCGCCAAAGCCTTGTCCCCGTGAAACATCCAGTTGACGAAAAGAGACATCAGCCGCCAACACGGGCTACTACCGGCGTCCAGCGAGGGTTGGCTCCCACGGTACCAGTGGAGATGCGAGCTATGACACGAGCGAGTGAATATGAAGACCAAGGAGCTCAAACCCCATTCGACTTCCGCATACGCGACCTCCGACACGAGACGTTGCTATCCAAAATCCTTTCGCCGGACATCTTGTCGGCAATTCGAGAGTTCTTTGACAAACCGGATCTCAAACTGCAGGGATGGGAGGACCGTCCGGAGGATTATCGTTGTATTCAGGGGCGTTTACACAAACTTGCTTCAAAATGGGATAACGGGGAGTGCTATGCGTGTAGCAATTGTTCAAGGAGAGGACACTTTTGCGCCAGGGTCAAGGAAGGTGGGGTCATACAGCTTCTTCCCAGATACCAGAAGGAGCACTTGACCCCTCAGGATATGGGCTTTTGGAAAGTCACATAGTTTCCGATCTTGGAGAACAGATCACATCCCATTCTTTCTCTCAGACCAATGCCATTAGATGCCGCAGAATTCGCGAGGAAATGTCTCAGGAAGGCATTTTCTGATTGTTTGGATGATGGGGAACAGCCTCTAATCAACCGGATCGTGGCGCTCCTGAATAGGGACTCCTGAAGAATGTTGGAGAATGGCTGGGGCAGTCTCTCCAGCAGCACTAAGCCAAATCAGGTCTAGCGTATCGCAATCCTAGGATCACTGTCAGCCAGGCTGTATGCCGAACAATAAGGGCTATGCTTAGGGTATATCAGCTCTACTAAATACCTTATTATTTATAGGGCCTAGATTGATCAGCTGAGTATATAAATAAGTCTATATTCCTAAATAAATAGAGCAATTGAAATCTCTTTAGCTAACAAGTTATAAGCCCGGCTAGCGTCTATATATTTGTATAAAAAGAAAAATATTCAAGTTTTTAATTTATAAATATTATTATCTTATCTACCCTTATATCAAGTTATAGAGGTAATATATAGGAAAATAATTATCTTTAAGGGGATCTTCAATTATTATAATTAGGCCCTTAAAATATAAGCTACCCTTATTAAAGAAGGATCTTGATTAGTTATTAACAAAAATAAAAATAATATTAACGATAATTTACCTTTAATAAATAGGAAGGCCTAAGCTATTATTATTTTAATATATAAATTATATATTAAGGACCTCTTCAATAGCAAAAAGGATACTATAAAAATATAAAAGTTTCTAGAAAATAAATTCTAGAAAAAGAATAATTATATTATATATATAATTATTCAGTATTTAATTAATATAGATTCTATTACTTTCAAAAGTATTAGCGAGTATACTAGTTATCTATATTACTAGAATAATTACCTAGCAATAATAACGCAAATTATAAATAAAATAATACTAGCTTATTTATTCCTAAAAGGTCTCCCGAATAAGATAAAATTATATTAAATTTAAATTATTTAAATTATAAATAATATTAATAAAAATATTACCTTTAAAGAGATTATTAAAGCAGTATTTGCTTATAATAAATAACGAAGCTAAAAAGGCTCCTCGAAAGCCTTAAAAATAGGGAACTTTAGAAAGTAAAGGAAAACGAAAAATAATAATAATAATAATAACAAAAAGGGAAATAATAAAAATATTAAACCGAAATACTCCTATTGCAAAGGATTTTATATAAAGAAAAAATATTATTATTTAAATAGCAACCTCCGTCCTAATTAATAGAAGCCAAAAGATAAGAAACTCCTCCCTAAAGATAATAAAGAGAAAACAAAATAGGTCTTAAAGGTATATAGCCCTAAAACGATTATTAATTTCAAAAAAATATTAATAATACGATTAATATACAAAGTATTTAGAAAATTAGATATTTATTTGGATTTAGGAGCTAAAATCTATATTTACTCTAAATAGCAGTATTTTATTTCCTATCGTATATATAATTACCCTGTTAATAGGATTAATAATATTATTATAATAACAAAAAAGAAAGGTTCTATTATTATAATAATTAATAATAATAAAGAAATCAAGCTAACAAATATATATTATATTTTAGAGAGTTAATATAACATTATTTTAGTAGCAAAGTTAGCTAAAAAGGGATATACAATATTGTTTAGGGGAAAATTTTTTGATATTAAGGATAAGATAGGGAAAATATTATTTTTAAGTTAAAAAATAGGTAATAATTATCTTATTCCCTAATCTCCCCTAAAATATTAAAAGTATATTAGGAACGTTAGAACAAAGGACGTTCCAGCCTTATAAAGGCTCTGGTATATACGTTTTGGGTATATTAAAATAACTTTAATAAAAAGTATAGCAAAAGTAATTACCGGAATAGATACTAAGTAAAGCAATAAGCTTAAAAATATAATATTATCGGAATAGTAATATAAAGCCTATATTATAGAAAAACAATTTTATATTTTTAATTATAAGTTAATAAAGAATAAGCAAGCAATACTTCTAAGCGAGCGATAATTTATAAATATTATTAAAAGTAAAAAGATTACTCTTATAAAAGGTAATACAAAATATATTTTAATACTTATTAATAAATATATTAATATAATAATTACTTATCTTCTTCCCTTATAAGAAGCAGGCCTTATTAATAATTGTATTAGGGATTATATTAGGAAGAACAATATCAAAGGATATATTATTAATTATTTGCGTAGAAATAATATAAAAGAATTTATTAGTTTATAAATACAAACGACTCTCAGCTAGGCTGGTATTTAATAGGAGCCGATATTACTATATAACCCCTATCAAAACGATATTATTAAGCGAAGCAATAAAATATTATTCGAATAAATTAAAATAGTATTGTTTTATTTAGGATTAAATAAAGATTTTTGGAAGAAAGCTCTAAATTTTATAATATATACTAGGAAGAGGCTCCCTATGGCAATACTTGATAGAAAAATATTATATAAAGGATAAACTAAAGAGAAACCAAATATTAACTATATAAAGTTATTCGGATATATTTATTAAATATATAATAAAAATACTTATAAATAGAAACTCAAATTCCAGGGTATTAAGTATAGATTCCTAGGATTTAATAATAATTTCAATCAATATCGGGTATAGGATAAAAAGGCTAAAGGATTAAGGCTTTTAGCTTATATTGTTTTCGATAAAATAGTATTAATAAAGACGTACTTATCTGAAATAGGGAGTAATAAAAAAATTATTCCTAATATTCCTAATAAAATAGATAATATATTAATAAATAAGCAATCCGCGAATACGGAAGCAAATATTTAAAACGTTAATATTAATAAGGAAGTTAGCCCTAGCCCTAATACGTAAAACGGATTTGGGGAAGCCAATATTCAAAATATTAAGTTTAATAAGGTAATTAACTTTAGCCCTAATAAGTAAAATACTGAATAAATACCAAATACAGAGCTAAATAAGGAAATCGTAGTTTATATTAACGACGTACTATCTTTGTATAATAAGTAAGGGGTATTAGGAATATAATAAATACCTTTTTAAACTTATTAAGGGTTATTAATATTATTAGAATATTTACTAAGACGGTCTATAAGACCTTATTTATTAGTAAACTATTATAATCTCCAAAAAGGAGTAAGGGGGGGAGGATTTCCCTCCGTATAGACTTCCTAAATAGGCGAAAACGAAAATACTACCTTTTTTAAAAATTAATAAGAAATACTCTTAAGGCTAGATAAGGAATAATAGAAAGCAGTATTCTAAATAGAATTAAATATAATAAAATTTAAAGGGATATAGAAAATTAGGAAATTATTATCAGGATATAAAATACTCCTAGGAAGATAAGTATTATTAATTAAGCTAGGTATCAAAGGCGAAATCGTTAAATATAAAGCTTAATAAGTCGTTAAGGGTTTCGAACAAATAAAGGGAATAAATTATAATATTACTTTTTTATTAATTGTAAAAATCTTAAGCTAAAAAATATTCCTAGCCCTAAGAACAAAGTATAATATAGAAATAGAATATTTTAATATCGATATTACCTTCCTAGAAGCAACTTTTAAGGAAGAAGTATAAATAAAATAACCTTATAAATATACTAATAATATAGACGATATATATTATTTAGAAAAGGTTTTATATAGCCTTAAACAATTATTTAGGGAATAAAGAAAAATATTAATAGTAAAGTTAAAGAGTTTTGGCTTTAAGTAACTCCAAAAAGATAACTCTATTTTTATTAACGATAAAGGAACGATTGTAGCTATTTATATAGACGATTTGCTAATACTTTTATATATAAAAAAGGCAATAAGCAAATTAAAAGCTTAATTTAATAAGGAATTCAAATTAAAGTATTTAGGAACTATTTTTTTCTATTTAAGAATAGAAATCTTAAGAAATCGCGATAATTATATAATAACTATTACTTAGAAGGGCTATATCGCCTAGATATTCAAATAATTAGGAATAGAAGATTATTATACCGTTAAAAGTATTATAAATAAGAATATAAAGCTAGAATAGTTACCTCCTAAATATGTTATTAATAAGAAGTTAAAAAACGACTTCGTATTTATTATTAGGGCTCTAAATTAAATAGCCGGAATAAGCCGGCCTAATATTAATTTTGCAATATATTGTTTAAATAAGTATTTTATATAGTTAATAAACAATTATTATATAATAGTAAAACAGGTAATAAAATATTTAGTTAATATAATTGAAATCGGAATAATATTTGGGTTAAATTATATATACGATAGGACCCTTTAGGCCTACTTCGACTCTTCCTAATATAATAATACTAATAATAGTAAATTTATAATAGAATATCTTTTTAAGTTAGTTAATAAACTAGTTAATTAAAAATTTAAACAGGAATTAATCGTAATTATATTATCAATTAAGGCTAAATATATCGCTATATTAGAAGCGTATAAAGAAGCTATATATCTTAAGAATTTGCTCTAGGAACTTAAGTATAATAAAGAAAATATAAAGATTATAAAAATAAATTTAAATAATAAGTTAATAATTAATTTAGCCGAAAACCTTATAATATATCCCAAAATAAAGTATATACGACTTCGGTATTATAAAGTAAAGGAGTTAGTATAAAGCAAAGATATAATTATAAACTAAATCCTTATCGAAAAAATAATAATAGATTTTTTAACGAAGCTAATAATAGTAACAAGCTTAAAATATATATTTTAACTATTAAGGTTAACTTAGGAAAGCAAAAGAGGAAATATAAAGCTTAATAAATTATTTATTAATAATATTTTAGAAGCTACTGCAAAGCTTGAAAGGGGGTATTAAAAAATAGCTAAGGTAGTCTCTTTAATAGTATTAAGTTAAATTAAGTCTAGTATATTGCAATCCTAGGATTACTATCAGCTAAGTTATATATCGAATAACAAAGGCTATACTCAGGGTATATCAGCTCTACTAAATACCTTATTATTTATAGGGCCTAAATTGATCAGCCGAGTATATAAATGAGCCTGTATTCCTAGGTAGATAGAGCAATTGAAATCTCCTTAGCCAACAAAGAATAATAGCTGTTACTAGGCGGAGAGCCTTGAATTAAGTCGAGAAACTGGGTGCGAAGAAACGAAAGAATGTGCGTTTGTTTTGAAGGATAAGAGAAGAGCTGAGGGGGCTAGATTGCTCATGGAGACGCGAATGTAACGTCAAGGCGCCTGAGCGCGAGAGTGTGCAGCCAGCGTTGGTAGAATCAAAGCAAGCCATTCACAAAAGGATCATTGGCTGATCTCCATTACGTAAGCTATAAGAAGAGCACGTGCGCCTTGTTGCCTCAGTTACTCAGACTCTATATACTAATACCCTTCGGGGTTAGCTGCTGCTAATTACGTATATAATAATTATAGAATCTGAATTTAAAAATAAAAATTATTAATAAATAAATTTTAATAATAAGGAATAATTAACAAAATTAATAATATTAATATATATTATTTAATATAAAATATTTTTATTAATAAATATATATTAAGAATATATAATATATAATTATAATATTTATATTTTTTTAAAATTATAATAAAATTTTATTATATATTAATTATTAAATAAATTATATAAATATAAAAAAATATAAATTATATTAATTTTTAAATATTAAATAATATTATAAATATTATTTAATTATATATAATATATTTTATAATAATTATAATTATTATTATATTATTTTTTATTAATAATTATTAATAATTTTTTT
>JAABUQ010004606.1_pt1 | contig 23300 bp, 18 predicted proteins | sample 5560001 | NCBI WGS metagenome assembly JAABUQ01 (sample SAMN10711888, study PRJNA513371) | rock metagenome | isolation source: Antarctica rocks | place: Antarctica: Victoria Land, Finger Mt nord | collected 2015-12-18 | reverse complement strand
AGATCCTTCACTCGCGATGACGGGCGTGAGCCGTAAGACTTCGTATAAGCATGTATTTTTCTCGGCAAGGTGTTGCTCTCTGGGAATCACTCTCACTGTCGTTGGCTCGATGCCGGCGAAGGCCAAGATCGCCGGGATCTCAACCTGCAGCGGGGTCCCGAGCCATGGGTCCGCAAACCCAATGTCCAGTTTAAGATTCTCAAAGGTACGACCATTGGCATATTGCACGTCAATGTGAAAACGGTAAGTCTCAACCTCGTCAACGGGGCGTTCGCGTTCGCCGATTATGATCTGGAAGTAATCGTCGAGATCGAGCGCGGCAGACCGAGCCAGTACCTTGTTCATCTCCGTTAGGTCAAGCTTGGTCGTGATGTCTATGTCTAGCGTCGCACGCGCCCGCGCGATCCGGTATTCAAGCGCGAGACCTCCCTTAAGTAGCCAACTTTCAGGCGCGGCTGTTTGTAATCGCGCGAGGACGCGATCAAAGGCTACCTGCTTTCGCAGGTCCTGGAATGTCTTTTCTTTTGTCGCGAGAGCATGAAGCTTGGTCCGTAGCGCAGCTTCAAATGCCGCAACTGTTTCATATCGCTTCATCTTCGAGTTAATTCGGGTCGCTCGTGTATAGCATTGTCAACGATGGTGCGCACGCGCGCTGGTTGGCTTACGAGTGCGCGCTCGAAGTCAGGTTCTTGGAGCAGCCCACGTTTTAGACCAGTTTGAATCGCGACCTGAATCTGTTCAGGTGCAGTTCCCATGCGAGCAGAATCTACTATTGATCGGGCAAGCGACGTCGTCTTGAAGCCATGGCGATTTACTATGTCACGCCGATCGAGAGGCGTTGAAACGGTATGGATTACGACGTCATCTGCGGGCGGCTGCGCGTAACGTTTTGAGCGCGGAAGAGTAAAATGGTATTCACTCGGTGCAATGTCGCTGACTTGATAAAGGGCTAGCGCTGATTCATGAGAGAGAATTGCATCAGGTCCGAGCAGTGCAGAAAGCTCAGCAAAGCGATCAGTCTCGCTTTGAGGGTATTCCGCGAGTCGATAGACCCCCCGGCCTACCCGTTGGAAGCGGCCAGTCCGAAGAAAGTGGTGCACAAGGGGCTGGCTGTAGCCTGATTGGCGAGCGTCCTTGAGCGTGAAAATGCCCTGCCGGTCGGTTGCTCGCTGAAAAAGGGCTACTCGATTGGGGCGCCCCCGCTGTGTCATGATTTTAATATACTATGTTTAGCCTATTCATGACAAGGAGTGTCTCGAGCCTCTAGCTAGACTGCAAGGCAGGCAGGCCTCTAATAGCACATACCGTTCATCCGGCGCTTGTTAAACCACTTTTGAAGCGCGCCGAGCTCGAGGACGTAACATTTCACAGGATACGCTTGGCATCGGCGGCAGCCTCGCATTCCGACACCCCCGGTGATGTCGAACGTTACGGGTCACCTCTTTAACAACACGTCCCGGCGAGTGGCACAGACTGCTAATCGTTTTTTCGTCGAACTCGATGCGAACTGCCGCACAAACTGTCATAAATGCGGCCGAACGCTTTTCGCAGCCCGCATGAAAACGCATCGCCAATAACGGCAGGCGTTTTCAATGGTGGAGATGAGAGGACTCGAACCTCCGACCCCTTACATGCGAAGTAAAAAGCGCGCCAAATCGGGATCTCCTACAAAACGCGAGAAATAACCGATTTCGCTTGTAGAATCAGGCGATTTTGCGCAACTTTTCCGTTCGGTAGCGTTCGCGGTTTCCGCCAGCTTCCGCGCAAATTGTCGTAAGATTGTCGTACGCTTTCAGCCGCTCGGTTGCTCATTTGGCATTGCTAGTTTTCGATTCGAACAGCAGCTTCGACCCGAGTTTCGATGATCCAAGTATCATTACTATCGCACAGTCAGCGTTAACCGATCCGGTTGCCGGATTGAATGCTGTTGCCCATGAATTCTCACACGCGTACGACTTTGTTATTGGCACCTATGTCCCGAATTTGGACGTATCTAATGTCGACGCTAATCTTCAGCCCGGCCAGCAGGAAGAGGCGAACGCTTACTCGATCGAGAGCGCGATCGTCAGCAACTTGGAATTCGTTACAATGGTGCTTTCTATAACCCGCAAGACTTTGCCGACCCGGGGCTCTTTTCTTCGGTCAGCAATAACTATGCCGGCAGTTACGGCGATCCTGGAGCGGGCAATAATGCGATTAGCAGCGGCTTGGACCAAAGCACTGTTTATGGTGGCGCTGGCGATTCTGGGGGCACGACTTCTGCAAGTGATTCTACACTTAATGATTCCGCTGCATAATGAGCGTATGAAGAACGCTCGCTTTCTAGCGATGACCTTTGTCGCTGCTTCGGTGCTTGTTTCTTTAACGCCAGTTTTAGGGATGCCGCCCCCTTATCTGCCGCCAGTCGGTCCCGGGTGGAAACCCTATCGAAGTGCAACAATCGATGGAGCTTTGACGTATCGTTGGCGATTCATATTCACACCCCGATCATCGTATGGAGGCATTACGACTGGAGGCATTACGACCCAGTCAGTTGGTTTCGACAGGATTAGCCTTGATGAAGAGAATCGAAGATCCTCGCTGGACGATTACGTCGTTACCTTTGTTCGATCTGAGGAACAGCTCGGACGCCGTGTCCAATTCGTTAAGAACCTGCACAATGGCAATGAACATGTAGCGAGGCTCGTGGAGGTAAGGGAAACTGACACTGATGCACGCACCAAGGCGACGTTTGAAATGGTAAGGCTCTACGCATTTGTAAAAGTTCGCTCAGCGGTATATATTGGTCGGTATGAACGAAGGGCTGATCAGCCTGTTTTGAAGAGTGCTTTAGCATCTCTGCATAGCTTATGTCTAAAAGCAGACCAATGTACAACTGACAATCAGAATTTTTTTGACTAGGGATTCCCGATCGGCCAATTGGCGGCTGACGTCGTGCCGAAAATCGGGGACTTTCAAAATAAAGCGGCGTAACTCCAGATTACTTACATCCAAGGAGTTACTTTATGTATACGATACCAGTGATGGTCGTTCTGGCTCAAGGAGTTACTGCCGACCTGGCTACTAAATGGCCACGCTCTTTGGGACCTCGCCGAAGAGGCGAAAATCAAGGAAATCGCCCACGCGCTGCTTAGTGAGCCGCCAGGAGAATCGGTGCGTTCCGCCCCTTTGCTGATGTGAGCGTAGTTCGCGTTCCGTAGAAAGCGTGACGATAACGTCTCGCTGTTATGGCACTTTTTGAAAACACTAAAGACCTCTGCCATGTATCTTACAAGTGCGGAGGCCGGTAGCTCCCTCTTAGGAATCGATGCTGAGTGCGCTTCAGTCTGTTGAGTAGCATCGACAGTCGTGATGCTCACTCACTTACTTACTTCTAAGATGAGGGTAAACAATGAAACATACAAAAACCCTCCGTCGAGTGAGCGTCACCGCGATGCTCCTCGTGACGTTTTTCCTCCAGGTAACATGGGCACTGGCGGGAACCACGGGCGGCTTAAGCGGTGTTGTCAGAGACGATCGTGGTGCTCCCGTTGCATCAGCAACGGTTTCGGCATCTTCACTCTCCGGCAGTTCAACTGACACGACGGATGCCACAGGACACTTTTCATTTCTTTCACTCAACCCCGACACGTATGTTGTTTCGGTGAGCAAGAGCGGATACGAGCAGATGTCGCAACCAGGTGTTGTGGTTTTTGCAGATCAAACGCAAACGCTTGATTTACAAACGCGCCGCGCACCGAAAGAAATTGGGCGGGTTACAGCGCGCTCGGCCAGTGCAATTGTCAAGCCTGGCCAGGTCACCGATGTGTACAGCGTTTCGGCTACTGTGCAAGAGGCCGCATCCGCATTGGGCGGCGGTGGAAATCTCAACAATGCCTATTCGGCCATTCAATCTGTCCCTGGCACCTACATGAACCAGGGCTCTGCCGGGCATTCACAGTCCATCTTCGTCCGTGGTGGCGACTATACTGAGGTTAGTTACGAATACGATGGAATACCGGTGCAGCGTTCCTTCGATGCTTACCCGTCAAACTCGCTATCCGCTCTAGGGCAGCAAGAACTACAAATCTATACCGGTTCGCCTCCGGCAGGTTCAGCCGCTGAAGGCCTCTCCGGATACATCAATCAGGTTATTAAAACCGGCACATATCCGAGCTACGTTAGCGCGGATCTCGCCGCGGGTGCACCGTTCTTTTATCATAAGGCGCAGTTGGAAGCCGGTGGCGCGACATCAAACCATCTCTTTTCCTACTACATCGCTACGGCTGGATTCAACCAAGCGACAACTATTTACGATCGTTCTTTCGCCGACAGTCTCCAACCGACGTTCGGTACGCCGTTTAACGTGCTCAAGGCAAACTGCGGAAAGCCCTCAGCCACGTTAGGTTGTTACGCAAATTCAGGTGGTCTGGCGGGAACACCGATCGGTCCCAATGGGATTGCTTTTGGTCCACAGACTTACGGTCAGGCCATCTACGACATCGACCGCGAAACAGTTGCCAACTTCCATTTTGGATTGCCGCACAAACATGACTCCGGCCGCGATGACATTCAATTGCTCTACGACACCTCATTCCTTATTACGCCGATCCAAGACGGTAATATCTGGTGGGGCGCACATCAGCAAGATGTGGCAAACGGAACCATTACGATGGGCGGTACGACCTATGCAAATTGCGGTGCTGCGACCCCGGGTGCGCCGTGCGCGCTCTTAGGCCCCGCAACTCCGCAATACTCGGACTCTCTGCTCTACACGGGACCAGTGAACTCGGTGCTGACGAACAACAACTTGGCACAGGTCAGCCCGTATTTTTACCCCGGTTCGCCGCAAAACCGGCAACTGGGCGCCTTCATCAATAATAACCAAGCCGACGGTGAGGGGAATAGTTTTTCCATCGTGAAGTTGCAATATCAAAAGAACTGGGCTAATGCGTTTGCCCGCATTTACGGATATTCGTTTTATTCGGATCGCCTCGATAACGCCCCGGCAGGGCTAGTCGGTAATCTTGCTGGGTTCGGCGTTCCCGATTACTCAGTAATTAGTCACACGCACGGTTTTGCGGGAACGTTCGCGGATCAAATCAACGCCAAGAACCTTTTGACGTTTAACGCCCTTTACACCGTCGCACCTAACGTAAGGGACAACCAAGGGATCACATATGCTCCGGCGGCACAAGTAGCGTACCTTGTCAATTCTGCGAATCCGACCGGCGGATGCTATTCCTTTAACGGAGGCGCCCCAACGGCGAGTCGCTGTCCGGCTGCCTCCGGATATACGTTAGGAACGGGTTATTGCACTTTCTGCTCGAATGCTGGCGGCACGTCGGTCAGTCCCGCGGGGCCGTTTACACTGAAACCGGCCGGCGGTTTGCCAACGGGTTTCTTGCCTTCGATGGCGAGTGAGTATAACTGCGGTAATGGTCCTTGTGAATTTCTTACGACCGACAACGGACAGTCGGGAAAATTCAATACCGTTAAACCGGCGTTTACCACATTTTCGTTGGAAGACGAAATTCGCCCAACGGCCAAGCTGGTCGTCAAAGCTGCGTTGCGGTATGACGACTTTAAGTTCAACCTACCTCAGACGACCGGCGGACTCGGACGGCAGTTACTGGTCAACGATTACAATTTGAATCATTGCTTTAACGACACGTCTAAAGCCGTCGTGCCCGCAACATCGCCCGGCGTCTGCCCCGCAGGATCGGCACTCACCCAATTCACGACCACTAGTCCATCTTCTCAGGATTATAATTCATATCAGCCACGATTGGGAGCAACGTATACTCCAAATGACAATAACGTTTTCCGAATCGCATACGGCAAGTACGTTCAACCACCGTCAACGGCGTTCGAACAATATGATGCGCATGAGGCAAACCTCTTAAAGCAAGACGCGGTGTTCTATCCACTCGGGTTTACGAGTCCGGCTCATGCCGTGCGACCGGAAACGACGTACAACATCGACGGATCATGGGAGCATCAAATTAAAGGCAGTGATATATCGTTGTCTCTGTCGCCGTTCTACCGGAACTCCAAGGACGAATTGATTACGGTATTGATCAATCCAGCGCAAAACTTCGTTTCCGCGGTTAACGCCGGCAACGAAAGGGCGTATGGTCTTGAGGCATTCTTACGCAAAGGAGATTTCAATCGAAACGGCTTCTCGGGACAAGTCTCGTACACGTACACGCATGCGAGGACCACATATAACCTGCTGCAAAACGGGAATTCTGTCGTACTTGGGGTGAATAATTCCATCAAACAGTACAATGGTTACACAAGAACCTGCGCAGCTACAGCGCAACCCGGCGGAAGCAACAGTAATCCCGCCTGCGGGTCAACGAGTAACGGCGCTCCCGCAGCTGCCTGCTATACGCAGAGCGGCACGGCGGACAACAGTTGCGCACCAGGGGACATCGCTAATCCCTATTGGCTCGATAACGCGCGCCCGCTGTTCGACCCCAACGGATCGTACATACCATTCGACCAGTTTCCAAGCGCAGGTTTATCCGGCGTGCAAGGTTCGTTCGTTGCTCCGCATGTCATCGCGGCGATTCTGAACTACAAACATGACAAGCTTACGATTACTCCATCGTTCCAGTTATCCGCGGGAACGCGCTACGGCGCACCGGTGACCAGCAACGGCATCGATCCTGCGGGTGGGTGTGCGCCGCTGGCGGGTGCAACGACTGCAAACGACCCGCGATACCCGCGCGGCGCGGCCGGTGGAGCTCCGTACGATGCACAGACGTGCGCAAGTAATGGCATTCCAATTCCCAATACGTATACCAACGCATTCGATCAGATCGGGCAGTTTACGGAGCCCACACACTTCACCGCAAACATGCAAGTGGGGTATCAACTTTCACCGCGCGTAAAAGCAAACCTAGTTTTCGTCAACTTGATCGATTCATGTTTCGGTGGTTCCAAGGAGCCGTGGACAACGGGGGATCAGGGCGGTGCACGAGTTTGCGCGTACGATGTGCCGTTTGCATCGTACACCGTTGGAAACTTCTACAATCCTGGTAATACCATCCAACCCGCGATTGCATATCCGTATGGACCACAGTTTGCGTCGCCGCAAAGCGTGGCGGCCGCCGGACACTATCCGTTCCAAATGTACTTCTCAGTGAACCTTAAACTCTAAGATCGCAGCGCGATTTCGAGGCAGGGCCTTCGCTACGGCGGGGGCCTTGTCAATTTCGGGCGCTACGTTCTACGTCCATATCCTCACGTAAGGTATCGAAGAAATCGTTGAACAGCTTATCTATCTTGGCAGCGAAGAGTTTGCGGCGCTCAAGTGGCAGTAGCGCGGTAAGCGCAAAGGAAAGCGTCGTGCGGAGTTCTCTTTGAGACGTCCGCACCTGCTGGAAGGAGACGCCTTTGTGCTTTAGACTGGCTGCAATGACTCGCGTTGCGCGCGCCGCCGCGTAGGGTTTTCTATTTCCGAGCGCGGCAGCCAACAAGTCACGCCACAAGGTTTTGAATTCGCCCATCAATTCTTCGCTTTGCATGAACGGCAAGTTTGGACACTTCGTGTTGAAAACTGAAAGTAGCGCATTAAGAAACTCATCATCTACCTTAAAGGGCCCAAACTCAACCACCATCATTTGGGGAGCGAGCAACGCGTCGCGCGCGAGCACTCGGTCTTCGATCTCTGCACAGATCCTCCAAGCCTCAATAAACAGCGCGCGCGCCCCCGAAGGTGAGGTATGTTGCGCGACGACGCCGAGCGTCACCAGTGAGTTGGCTAGAACTCCGCGATAATTTTGCGCGCGGGCAAGATCCACGCTTGCTTGTGCGGAGTCGCGAGCTCTACTGAAGTCGCCGCACCTCAGGTGGTGCCGCGCGGCGATAGCATCGATGCTGGCCGCGTCCCAGCCGTTTTTCTCGCAACCCTCGAACGGCTGCCACGCCGTGTCCAACACAAGGGCGGCTCGTCCCGCTATGAAGCTCGCCGGCCCCGCGATATCGGAACGGCCCGGAACCGCCAAGACTGCCGCGGCCGCAAGGTCGTGCGCTTGCGAATCGTCGCCAAGCGAAAAACAGAGGACGGCCTGCAGTTCCGACGCCAAACTCAGCAACGCCAGATTCCGGTTTTCCGCGGCGACGTGTTGGGCGATCTTCAGCGATTGTTTGGAGCGCAGGTAGTCCCCCAGGTGAATAGAGATCTCCGCATCACGCAACAATGCAAGACAGTATTGATCCCGATCAATTCCGTTTAGCGAACGAAGCCGGGTGGCAGCGTGGTCAGCCGCGCGCAGATTGCCTTGCGAACGAGAGCGCACGAATTCGACCTGCAGCACATCGAACTGCAGTTGCTCGTCGCTTGCGCAATTAGAATTGAGCGCCGCGACTCGAATGTCCTCAAGCATCGAATCAGCCACTTCGGGGTGGCCGCTCAATGAGTACAAATATGCGATTTTTGCGTTGGCTTGCAGACGCTCTTTTCCGCGCATACGGTGTAGCGATCCTGCGTTTGGATAGAAACCAGCGTCTATACCAGCCTGCAATCGAATTAGTGCTACCTCCGGCTCCTGTTCAGCGGACGGCAACTCTAGAATGTTGATGGCACTTTTCGGGTCGCTTTGGCTGAGGAGACCAGCCAGTTTACTAAGTGGATTCCACGTGTCAGCACCTTCATCCGAGAACAGGCGATCGATATAGGTAGCAATGATTGCGACCGCTTGCGATCGGTATCGGAAAAATTGCCGTAATGACAGCGAGAGTTCTGATGCTGCGGTTTCCCGAGTCTGCGAACCTAAGACATCGTAGCGACAAACAATGTCATGCAAACGTTGTCCGACAATTCCTTCATTCGCAAATGCGTCGTGCAGTACTTTTAGCACTGCATCGTATGCCGAAGGCAAGCCTAGTCTCTTGCGTAGCAGCTCGCCCAAGCGTTGACGCTCCAATTCGTCGGGCCGACGCAAGTTCCGAAGCAAGCGCCGTATTTCGTTTTGAGACCATTTCATAGCAAGTGCAACCTCGCGGAAGCCAATCTCTTTAACTGCTTAACGGCAACTTCACTCTATATGTGCCGCATGGCACTTTTGAAAAAATTTAACGTGACAGGTGGCAGCGGTGAGGACAATGCCTACTGCATGCCAGAATCGAAGGGGCTTTCGTTCACAGAACTAAGGATTGAGACTATAAACCGAAGAGGCTTTTGATGTCGGCGAAAATCGAAAACCGATGGTTGGTAATAATCCGTATTTATACGGGGATCTTTTGGCTGATCGAAGGTATCGAAAAGTTTACGGACCCGGCCTCTTTCTTACCGCCCAAAGGCTTTATGTCCGAATTTCTGCAAAAGGCAATGCTGCATTCGGGGTTCCTGTACCACGACTTCTTGGCTTCAATCGTGTTCCCGAACATAGGTACCTTTGCCCAACTTGTCCGCTTCGGGGAAGTCTTGACCGGCGTATCGCTCTTGCTGGGGCTCTTTACCCGGTTGGGCGGTGGCGGCGGTGCCTTCCTTGCCCTGAACTATTTACTCGCGCGCGGCATTCTTGGCACGCTTGATGGCTACGCCAGTTTTGACGCGGTTGTGCTCGCGTTATTCTTTTACCAACGTTATGCTGCCAACTGGCCGCTTCTTGTCAATTGACGCACTATTGGCTCGGCAAGCCTCGCTAAAACCTCATAGGATTGGCGGCGTGGGGTAGACTCTTTCGAGCGACAGATTTTCTTACCACTATAGTTTAACTACGGCTTTCGCGGTCATGACGCTTTTCTCGGCGGGTTTGGAGGATTTTTGCTCCTTGGCCCTCCGATGAGTCCAAAATCCCGGGGATTCATCTATGGTTGCCCGCGAAACGTCGCAGGACCGATGATAAATCCCATTACGCTAAGCACACCGATCGTTTGTCGTCCCTTCCTGGGACGCGATCGTGAGCTCGCCGTGTTGCTGGTACCTTTGCACAACGTACACCGCTGGAGCCGAAACACACGGCCGACTTAGCGATCCTCGAGCGGTTGGTGCAACCCAGCCGGCCCGGTCCGAAGCTTGATAAGGACGGTCGTCTGGCTGCGCTCGCGCGGCTGGTAGGCGCCCTCTGCCAGCGCCGAGCGCTGGTCGCTATTATCCTTAGTCAACATCGCGAAACAAATGTTCGCGCTCATTCAGGTGGGTCAATTTTCAACCGGCGGGATGGGTCAATTTTACTCCGGCGCTAACAATTGCGAATTTCTGAATCTCGAGCTGAACCGTTACCACACCTAAGCGGGTTTCACGCGTCCGGAAACAGATCAGAATAAAGGAGTCCGTAAGCGCACAGATCTTCTAGGTTACCGGTATTATGGTCCCTATACCCTAAACGAAATGTTCCCTCATACCGGAAACCGCTGGGGATATGTTACAAGTGGCGTAGACACGATCACCGAATCTGTCAGTAGTATCTCGTCGCAACCGGTGACGCTGAGGTACCTCGATGCGGCCTACGTCATGCCCGGCGCCAATACAATGCCCTCGGGTGGAACGCTCAACATGAATGGAAAAAACGGCACGCCACAGGAGACTTCACCGACGCTAAGGGGAGATCGTGGCACCGTCGGTTCGCCGGATGCCGACGGGCACACGGTCGACGTCCAGTTTAGCAGTTCTGCCGGCGATTCCGGCACACTCCGGGTTGATGGAAACTCCGTCGCGCCGGCGCAGATGGCGACCATGCCTCAGTCATCGATGCGCGCAGCAATGAGCGCCGCGGGAGCGCACACGATGGGTAAATGGGGCGCGGTCGCCGTTGTCGGCGGCGTCGTTGCTGCGGGCCTGGGCGTTGTGGCTGCCGGTCTAGGAGTCGCAGCGGCGGTTAGCACCGCGCCGGTCGGCGAACGCAAACAAAACCACGAAGATCACGTGGGTCAGAAGTCGCTTCATACCCTCTTTATCGGTACTAATTACCGACGCGGCCAAAGATGACGTCTTCCTCGATGCGACGTGTACGGGCACGCAAAGCAAGTAAGACCGCGGTCATATCTAGCTGCGAGTGACCAAGATTGACGGTTTCCGCAAACAGCTCATAACATACCGCAAGCAACGGCGAGGCGACACTTGAAACGCGCGCCTCTTGAGCAATTAACCGATTGTTCTTGAGGACATCGAAAATCGCAGCCTGCACGGAAAAGTCTCCGCGCAGCATTTTATCGACTTTGATACGTGAGACGTTACTGGCCATCGGCCCAGCGTCTACAATATCGCGAAGCCGCTCCATATCGAGTCGGTGTTGCTCGGCAAAATGAAACGCCTCTGCAAGGCCCGTAACGGTGGTAATGAGGAAAATGTTTACCGCCAGCTTCATGAGCAGTGCGTTTGGTACAGCGCCACAAGCAATGACTTCGCGGCACATCGACGCTAAAAGAGGTCGCACATGCTCAATTGCGTCCTGCGCGCCCGCAAGCATTGCGATTAGCTCGCCTTTTTCAGCAGGGGTTCGAGATCCAGAGACCGGGCATTCAATGTAATGTCCGCCGAGTTGACGTATATCGTCATGAAGCGCCTTTGAATATTCCGGTGCAGTGGTCCCCATGTGGACAATGATGTGCCCGGCGACTCGTTGTTCGAACTTTGCCTCGCCACGCGCCAACACCGTGTCGATGGCAATTTCATCGGCCAGCATCAAGAACACTGTTTGCGCGCGCTTAAATAAATCGCTTGCACTACGTGCTACTGCGGCGCCCACTGCGGCGAGCCGCTCACATTTTTCGGGCGATCGGTTCCAGACAGTGAGACGTTCTGAGCGGACGAGATTGAGGGCCATGGGCAGACCCATTACACCCAAGCCGATAAAGCCTACGCCCCCGGAAACAGTGCAGTTACGCCGGCTCATCTTTCCATTTACTGTTGCGGCGGCTATAGGCGAAGTAGATTACGAGGCCGACCGCCATCCACGAAAAGAAGACGATTTTGGTCAGATAGGTTGGTCTGAGATTCGCTACTGCGCTTTTTGGGTCCACACCGCATGGCTTTCAGACCACAGGTATACTCACCCGTATACCTTTAAGTCGAGCAGCGCCGGCACGTTTGCGGCTGACTGTTAGCGCGAACGGCCTATCCCGCGGCCTGCCTATAAACCGGCACGATGTTGTTTTCTTCTGTTCGGTCAAACGAGTGGCAGGCGATTGCGATCAGCGTTCGCGCGGCGTTAATCGCCGCTTCCGCAGGCCGTAGATCTTCGCGTTTTGTTCCGGAGGCTAACGCTCCGTCGAACAACACATCCAATTGTTCTGCTAGTGCTGCAGCGTCTTGTGCACCAGCTGCTTCAGTCATTTGCGCAAACCACGCACGTCGTTGCGCGACGCGCCGCTGCACTAGATGGCGTGCCGGATGATAGCGATCGACGAGCTCCGCTGTGAAGAAGATGTACGGGCATCCGCGAAAGTCGGTGCACGCGAGGAACTCTTTGAGCGCTGTAAATGCGCCCAATATTCGATCGACTGGTGGACCCTCTCGAGGGAACGTAATTACCGGCGATACGCGCAACGCTGCCGTTATGAGCTCGCCTTTGGAAGCGTAATGATGATAGAGTGTCCGTTTTGTGACGCCCGCTTCAAGCGCGATACGGTCCACGCCAACGGCGTGGATTCCGTCTCGATAGAACAGCTCGGCCGCAACCTTTGCAACGTGGCCTTTAAGCTCCGACCTCTTTAGCGGCGTTTCCATATGGAGGCGCTTCCAGAGCGCATGTATACTGACCTGTATACTACAGAGTGGCACAGTCGTTGGGGACACCCACACGCGCGGAGCGACATCATCGAAGCTCGTTCCTTCGGCGCGCGTCACCTTGGCGGTAATGTCTCGCACGATCGCGCTGCGCCGGTCGTCATCGTACAACCCCGGAGATAGGTTCTAGTCCCGAAAACGGTCCTATACGAGACCGCAATGACATTGCCGGTTGCGATCAGTGAGCCGACCGCCGCCGATCGAGCTCGAGCTCTACGCGTCCCTTGTGACGCAGTCCGTCCTTATCCCCTTATCCCTTACCGCTAAGCGGACATCATCTAGTGGCTGCGGCGCGAGTTCGCATCATGATGTGTTTAACCGTAAATTCTTCAATATCAGGAGGCTTGCTCATGTCGATTCCCGCTGCCATAAGCGCCCGACCTAGACGCTGTTCCCCGAATCGATCAAAGTGCTGCTCCGATCCCCATATCGATGCGGCAGCCACGAGCGTGTGGCCCACCGAGTGCACGATGAGCCGCGCCAAACCAGATCGATCGTGTCGTAACTCGCATTCACCGGGTTTCATCCCTTGATTTGGCGAAAGGTGCCCCGAAGAAGTAAACCTCTTCAGGAGACGATTAGTGGCGACTTTGCTCGAACAAGCCTACGCACCGAAAAAATGGAATCTGTCTGGTTTAACAGGCATCTCGGATCGCACTCTCGAGGTCCACTTCGGACTGTATGAAGGGTACGTCAAGAATACAAACCTTCTCAACGAGCAGCTCGACGAGCTCGTGAGGAAGGTTCAAGAGGCGTCCGCCAACCTTACGTTCGCGGAACTCTCACGGCACCTTGGCTTCGAGTACAATGGCATGGTACTGCATGAGTACTATTTCGACAACATGACGAGCTCCGCCAATGAAGCGTCGTCTTCGGGCAAGCTACACGATGCACTCGCGAAGAGCTTCGGTGATTTCGAGACCTGGAAGAAAGATTTTTCCGCCATCGGCGGGATGCGCGGAGTAGGCTGGGCGATCGCCTATCAAGATCCCAGAACAGGGCGTATCTCAAATCACTGGATCAGTCTGCACGAAGACGGCAACATCGCCGGGTTCAAGCCAATCCTTGTGATGGACGTGTGGGAGCACGCCTTCATGTTCGATTACAAGCCGGCGGAGCGCTCTAAGTACATCGAATCCTTCTTCGCGAACGTCGACTGGAAGATTGCGGAATCACGTCTCGTTATTCCGGCGCCATAGTTCAGCGCACCGAGACGATTCCGCTTCGATAAGGGCCCGATCACGTCGCGACCTCGCGTCTCGTGTATGATGGCAACTGCGGACCTTTAAAACATGCGCGAATTCGACAAGGCATTCACGAGCATGTCGCCGTGGAGGTGGACGGACTCGATGCAATGGCGAAGCGCACGCATGGTACTGCGACTCCTCGAAACAAATGGCGATGATGGATAGAGCTCTGCCTTCGCCGCTATAAGGTCCACGAGTTTGGGAGCGTACGCATCGTTATGATCCCCGTCTCAAGGTCAACGTCAGACCACTTTAACGCGCACACTTCTCCGCGCCGCAAATCGCAATACATACTCTGGGAAGTCTGCAGCAAGGGAATGATCCTGGGACGCTCTTAGCCGTGGTAAATACCAACGCAACGGGCGGCGGCATCCTGGGTCAAGTCGGGCCATATCAATTTGCTACGGAATCCGGAGCGGGCGTGACGGGAGTCTCGAACTCAAATCCACCAGGTACTTCCGTAGGTTACGGAATCGTAGGTTTATCGGTCAACGGCTATGGCATCGTGGCTGATTCTCTCGGAGGCTATTCGGCGTTGTTTGCTGAGAATTACGCACCGTCGACTGCTGGCCCGGGTCCTGGAAGTCGCTAAGCAACGGCGAACTCTGTGGAACTGCCGTCGGGGAAAACTCGGAGAGTAGCTCTAAGCACTTCCCAATGAGCGTCGACATGTATACAGCATCCTCTGCGAAGAAGGCTTTGTAGTCATTTAAAACCCTTTGCCTGGCGTCGCTGGCCACGTCACTTTGGCAAGGGGCGCTGGCGATACAATTGAAGCGGCAAGTTTAAGTGACGGTTCATTGAGCCGAGACTCTATACCGCGTATGATCTTCGAGAAAGCCACTTTGTGGCTCGTCAAGCCGAGCGTCTCATGTGCTAATCCGTGCGGCTCAACGAACATCAGGACCTGGGCATTCGCGCTATGGAGCCACAACAGGAAATCGGGGTGAAAATTCTCCGCTTCTGCAAGCCGGTGGTTGTGCGTACAAACGCACAACCAAAGGAGCGGGGTCGCGCGGCCTTCCGCCCCACTCAGCCCGCAAATAAGGTTCGCCGGCGTCGGTGTCGCCGAAACTTTCGGCCCCGTTCAGCCCGACTGAGTGAGTCTCGAAAGGTATGAATTGAACCGCTGCTCGATAGCCGCAACGTCGTCTGTGTCGTAGTGTACCTCTCGGGCAAGCTCCGCTAAAATTCCATGCCAGTCGCTTGGAAACACAAACGAGGAGATTGGCCACGTATGGGCAGCTCGCTCGGCAAAGATGCGTTCACAGGCGGCCAAAACCGCTGCATTGTCGACCTCGACGCGCTGCACTAGGAGAAGCACGTCGAGTACATCGCGGGCGCGGGGATTCAGACGACCGCGAGGCTGAGGCTCCGTCAGCGCATGAATCTTTTGCGCGATCTGAGCCGGAATCGCTAGACACGGCACCGAGCGAGGCGATGCGAGCCCAAGCTCCGCAAGTGCGATCGGCGAAACAGCGTCCGTCTCCCAATCAGGCGTAGCCGGCGTTAGGTCAACCTGGACGGTGCCCCACGGACGGCCGATATACAAGATTGATATTTCCAGTACCAGAGTGCCATTTTCGAGCACGCGCGCCTCGCCGCGACGGCGCAAGCGAAAATCATCAAACCCGACCTCAAGGGCCGAATCGAAAGGTGGCAAGAGTTCCGTTGGCGGCGCGCACAGACCGATATCGAGATCACGAGTCGCGCGCGCAAGTAGGCCGAGCCGGAGCTCGATCGCGACGCCGCCTTTTACGAAGAAGACCGGGATGATGCCCTGGGCCGCCGCTTCGGACAGTGTTTCGCATAGCACGGAGAATCCGACGAGGCGACGCAATCGGGCCGCGGTGGTACCGCGTTCCTTGGCGGCGTTTGTGATTTGCCGCTCAAGCGCACGACGTCGGTCGCTTTCGCTAGCTGGCAATGTACTGCTCCAATATGTCGTTCCCAAACTTGGCGACGAGTCGCTGCAGCTCGTCCTCCCGTAGGAGTCGCCGTTCGCGAGCTTCGCTTACGGCGCGGTGAATCACATCGGCGCCATGCGTCGGCGCGACGTCCTCGATTGCTCGCGGCACACTGACGATTGGAATGCCTTGCTCCCAAGCCTGGTCGCTCTCGGCAACGACTGCGAAGTGGAGCCGCAGCCACGTTGGCGGTTCGCGCGAGATGCGCGTTTTTGAGGGAAGCGTCACGTGGATTACGCCGGGGTTTAGCTGCGTAAGTATATATAGTTCGAGTGCGGAATCGTGCGAAATCAGTGAGTATTCCAGGTCGCGGTGCGCCCGCGGCCACAGTACGGCCTCGTGGTACTGCTGGAGGCGGGTTGTTGGCCAGTTCGGGAATCGGTAAAGCCCCTGGGCGATCCGATCCAGCCGGCCCCGGTGAGAAAGCTGGACGAGCAGGGCACGGGGCACTCCGGCCTCCTCTGCTTCTGCTGCCGTAACGAGACCTTCGTGCTCGGCGGCGACGTTCCGAAGGGTATCCTCGTTCCTGCCCATGCAGGTAGTATAGCATAATGCTATACTTTTATCATAGGACTTGTGCCTGCGCTGCTGACTTAGATTTCCGCGCAGCCTTGAGCAGTGAAACTGAGTTCGCCCACGCGCGCCTCGCGCACCCTCGCTCATCTAGGCCTAGTCGCCTTGGCACAGAATATTTTTCCGAAGGGGCCCCTTTACGGTGGCTCCATGGCTGATGAGGTTGCATTTGGCCGTCGAGGATTACCTGGACCCCGAGGCCCTGGCGCGCGTAAAGATCGATCGTCAACTGCGCGAGTGCGGGTGGACCGTCCAGGACTACAATAAGCTGAATCTTGGCGCGGGCATCGGCGTCGCGGTTCGCGAGTTCAAAATGAACGGCGGTTACGACGCTGCGGACTATCTCCTATTTGTCAACCGCAGAGCCGCTGGGGTTATCGAAGCCAAGAAAGCCGGCTCAACCCTCACCGGCGTTGAGTGGCAATCGGCCAAATACACTACGGGTTTGCCCGAAGGGATCTCGGCGCTGGTGAAGCCGCTGCCGTTCGCGTTCGAGTCCACCGGCGTGGAGACGCGCTTCACGAACGGCTTCGACGCAGACCCCGCGAGTCGACAAGTGTTTACTTTTTATCGTCCAGAGACGCTCGCTGAAATCGGCGCCGCACATTCGAGTGCGCGCTCGGCTTCGCGATCTGCCCGAGCTCAACGAACAGGGCTTATGGCCCGCACAAGCGGAGGCGATTCACAGTTTGGAAGAGTCGCTCAAGCACGGTCGGCCGCGCGCGCTCATCCAAATGGCCACCGGTTCGGGCAAAACCTTCACTGCCGCGAACACTGCCTACCGGCTCATCAAGCATGCGGCAGCGCGACGGATTCTCTTCCTCGTTGATCGCGCCAACCTCGGCCGGCAGACGCTCAAGGAATTTCAGGCATTTTCCACGCCCGACGACGGGCGCAAGTTCACCGAGCTCTACAACGTCCAACGCCTGGGCTCGAACCATATTGACGGCGTTTCCCGCGTGGTCATTTCCACGATTCAGCGGCTCTACTCGATTCTGAAGGGCGAGCCCGATCTTCCGGAAGACCTCGATGAGGAATCGGCATATGAATTGCAGCCCTCCAAGCCGGTCGAAGTTGCTTACAACCCCGCGGTGCCCGTCGAAACGTTCGACGTCATCATCGTCGATGAGTGCCATCGTTCTATCTACGGGCTGTGGCGCCAAGTGCTGGAGTACTTCGACGCATTCATCATCGGCTTGACGGCGACCCCGGGCAAGCAAACGTTGGGGTTTTTCGATCAGAACCTGGTGATGGAGTACAACCATGAACGTGCCGTCGCCGACAACGTGAACGTTGATTTCGACGTGTACCGCATCGCCACGGAGATCACAGCCCACGGATCAAAAATCGATGCAGGTTTAGTTACGACGTTTCGCGATCGGCAAACGCGCGAGAAACGTTTGGCGCAGCTCGACGACGATATCACTTACGACGCCAAGCAGCTCGACCGCAAGGTTGTCGCCAAGGACCAGATTCGAACCATCGTGCGGGCCTTCCGCGACAGTCTTCCTCAGCTCTTCCCAGGGCGTACGCACGTACCGAAGACTTTGATCTTCTCCAAAGACGACAGCCATGCTGACGATATCGTGCAGATCGTGCGTGAGGAGTTTGGAAAGGGCAACGAGTTCGCTGCCAAGATTACCTACAAAGCTGGCTCTCAAGGTCAAAAGCCCGAGCAATTACTCCAGGACTTTCGGAACAGCTACAATCCGCGTATCGCCGTGACCGTCGATATGATCGCGACCGGAACAGATGTAAAACCGATTGAGTGCGTGTTCTTCATGCGCATGGTCCGTTCTCGGCAGTTCTTCGAGCAGATGAAAGGCCGCGGCGTGCGGGTGATCAACCCGACGGACCTGCAGGGCGTGACGCCCGACGCGACGGTAAAGGATCGTTTCGTGATCGTCGACGCTGTAGGTGTGACCGAGGCGGATCTGCATGACACGACGCCGATGGATCGCAACCCTAACGTAGGGTTCGACAGACTCTTGCACAATCTCGCGCTGGGCTCGCGCGACCGTAACTTAGTATCCTCTGTTGCATCGCGCCTCGCGCGTCTCAACTTGCGTTTGTCGAAGCAAGATCGCGAGGAGCTGGAAGCGGTCGCGGGCGGCTCCCTCAAAGAGTTGGCGGAGACCATCGTCGATGCGTTGGACCCCGATATGCAATATGAAGCCGCGCGGCGAGAGACTGGCATGGATCAGCCCAGCCCCGAGACATGTGCTGCCGTGGCAGCGCGATTGATCGATGGTGCAATCCGCCCACTTGCCGACAATCCGGCCTTCCGAGAGAAATTGGTCGAGTTGCGCCGCAGCTACGACCAAGTAATCGACGAAACGTCGGCCGACAAGCTCCTCCGCGCGGATTATTCCGTTGACGCCGCCGATCGCGCCCGCAAGACCGTTGAATCGTTTCGCGCGTATATCGAGGAGCACAAGGACGAGATCACCGCATTGCAGATTCTCTACAGCCGCCCGTATAGGCAACGGCTGACGTGGAAAGAAGTGAAGGAGTTGGCCAACGCGATTGGCCGCACACCGCAGCATTGGACGCCGGAAAACCTGTGGGCCGCATATGAGGCGCTCGACAAGTCTAAGGTTCGAGGGGCGGCCCACGCGTGCTGGCTGACATCGTGCAAGTCGTGCGCTTCGCGTTAAAACAGGACGACCAACTAGTACCGTTCCCCGAACGCGTCAGCGAACGATTTGGCGGATGGATGCTACAACAAGAACAAACCGGCCGTACGTTTACCCCCGAGCAAACGCTGTGGCTGGAGCGCATTCGCGATCACATTGCCGCTAGTCTTGTCATCTCCGCCGACGACTTCCAATACACCCCGTTCTCGCAACATGGCGGTCTCGGCAAAGCCCACGAAGTGTTTGGCAATCAGCTGAACCCGCTGCTCGAGCAACTGAACGAGGCTCTTGCCGCATGAGTGCACCAAGCGAATGGCCGATGGTAGACCTCGCGAAAATTGCCGCCGCATGTCCCAATGCGATTACGGATGGACCGTTTGGATCAAACCTAAAGACTGAGCACTACACGGAAAGTGGCCCGCGGGTGATTCGCCTTCAAATATTGGAGATGGATTTTTTTCCGATAGCGATAAGGCTCACATTTCTGAGGAGCGCTTTCAGCGACTGAGAAGGCATGAAGCACTCCCCGGCGATATAGTCATTGCGGCACTTGGAAACGTCTTGCCTCGAGCTTGCGTCGTCCCTAGGAGCCTTGGCCCCGCTATCGTCAAAGCTGACTGCATACGAATCAGGGTAGATAGGGGTGTCGACCCGCGATTCGTCGCTTGGATGTTAAATGCCACTCAAACGCGCAGAGCCGGGACGGCCTTGATAAGCGGTGTGGGTCGACCACGGCTGAACCTTGCGAAGATTAAGTCGCTATTTTTACCGCTTCCGCCGCCGCAAGAGCAGCGGCGGATCGTGGAAGTCATCGAAGAACAAGCGTCCCGCCTCGACGCCGCCGAAGCATCGCTAACGCGCGTCGAACGTCGAGCAAACACGCTAGCGGAGGCGGCCTATAGGACCGTTCGATCGCCCAGGTGGCCATCTGTGAAGTTGTCGACTATCGCGAGAACCAGCAGCGGCGGTACCCCATCACGCCGAGAAGCGGAAAATTTTGACGGTACCATCCCGTGGGTCAAGTCGGGGGAATTGGGCGACTCTAATGTGCGCGTAACGGCAGAACGCATTTCTGATCGTGGGCTAGCATCGTCGAGTGCGAAGTTGCTGAAGCGAGGCACGCTAATGATGGCTATGTATGGTGCCACCGTCAGGAGACTCGGAATCCTGGATATGGATTCGGCCACGACAAACCAGGCGGTGTGCGCCATAGAACCACATGATGCGGAGCTCGTGCCCTTCTTATGGTTTTGTCTGCGTTCGATGAGGCGCGATCTGATCGATTCGGCCAAAGGCGGGGCACAGCCCAACATCAGTCAGAGTATGATTCGCGATTTAATGATCCCGATGCCGCAACCTGACGAGCGGGCCCGGCTTATCTCGGACATTGCTCGGCAGGTGAGCGCCAGCGAACGCGTCGCGGCCGCCTCAGTGAAAGGTAAGCTGCAATTTGAACACGTTCGCCGCGCCATCCTAGAACGCGCATTTTCCGGGCGACTTGTTTCGCGGTTCCATGATGAAGACTTCATTTCATCGGCGTCAGTCGTTCTTGACGTGGATCCCGCGACGGGCGTGCGGACGAAGCGTGGCCGCGCCGCTTCGTTGGGACCCCTGCAGGTTAGTGTTTGAATGAATGAGTCGGGCGCGCTGGTTGCAAAGCTCTGGAACTACTGCAACGTTCTTCGCGACGACGGGTTATCGTATGGCGACTATGTCGAGCAGTTAACATATCTGCTCTTCTTGAAGATGGCCGACGAGCAGACACGAGCGCCGTTTAACCGACCTTCGGTGGTGCCCGGTGGCCTTGATTGGGCGTCTTTGCTTCGCATCGACGGAGACGAGCTCGAAGTCCACTACCGCCATATTCTGACCGAACTCGGTAAGCATCTAGGCATGCTTGGTATCGTCTTTCGCAAGGCGCAGAATCGCATTCAAGACCCGGCGAAGTTGAAACGTCTGATTGTCGATCTGATTGACAAAGAGCAATGGATGGCGCTCGATGCCGATGTCAAAGGCGACGCGTACGAAGGCCTGCTGCAGAAGAACGCCGAGGACACGAAGTCTGGCGCGGGACAGTATTTTACACCGCGTCCGCTGATTCGCGCAATCGTCGACGTGATGCGACCCCAAGCGGGCATCATGATCTGCGACCCAGCTTGCGGAACGGGCGGCTTTTTGCTGGCAGCCTACGAGCACATCGCAGGAGGCGGGCTGCTCGATCCCGATCAGAAGCGCCAGCTTCGGTACGAAGCCTTGCGCGGCTGGGAGATCGTCGACAATACGGCACGACTCTGCGCAATGAACTTGCTCCTGCACGGAATCACAGCCGCCGAAGCTGAGAGTCCCATCCGCGTCGACGATGCGCTCAAGGCCGATCCTGGGCTACGTTTTGAGATGGTGCTCACCAACCCGCCGTTCGGCAAGAAATCATCGGTTACCATCGTCGGCGAGAACGGCGAATCCCGTCGCGACGATTTGACGGTCGTGCGCGACGATTTTTGGGCAACCACCTCGAACAAGCAGCTGAACTTCGTCCAGCACGTCAAGACCCTGCTGAAAATCGAAGGCCGTGCGGCTATAGTCGTGCCCGACAACGTCCTCTTCGAGGGCGGCGCTGGCGAGACGGTGCGACGGCGCCTGCTCCATGAGTGTGACGTCCACACACTGCTGCGCCTACCGACGGGCGTCTTTTACGCGCAGGGCGTTAAGGCAAATGTTTTGTTCTTCGACCGGAAGCCCGCGTCAGAAACGCCGTCAACTCGCGCGATCTGGGTCTACGATCTGCGCACCAATATGCACTTCACACTCAAAGAGAACCCGTTGCGACGTGAGCATCTCCACGAGTTCGTCGCATGTTATCGAGCGGAGAATCGAGGGCAACGCAGTGAAACGGAGCGATTCCATCGATTCGCTTACGATGAGCTCCTTGCACGCGACAAGGTGAGCCTTGACCTTTTCTGGCTACAGGACGAGTCCCTTGAGGATGCCGCCAATCTACCCGAGCCGCACGTCCTGGCTGCTGAAATCGTTGAGGAGCTGGAAGCGGCGCTAACCGAGTTTAGCCAGGTAGCAGCTTCGCTTCGAACATTGGCACCCCAACCGCAGTCATAGGAATCGATTCGGAACTTTCGCTTTTATGACAAAGCGCAGAACTAGCGGCGGTTCACGCTCGCGACCCGCCTTGACTTGCCGACGTGCGAGAGTTCCAGGCTGCGAAAGATGTCCGGCCTCCCGACTGAGTCGTGAACCCTCGGTTGCCCCACGTTGATCTGGTCTGAGCGGAACCAGTATGGGTCGCCGTGGGTCTTGACCCATGAGCTGGGCTGCCCTGGGCCGGCCGCCCCACAAATCGATAATACGCATCGGAGGACCCCAGTGGCAGATTACCCGCCCTTTATGAATGCATACGGCAACATTTCCAAAATTCTTGGTAAGATCAAGGACGCGAAGACGCCTAACCGGTTCACGCAAGATTTTCTCGGTACGGGCCTCGGATTCACCGGCGGAAGTTCGAAAGCGTTCATTCCATTTCTGAAGCGCATTGGGCTGCTCTCGTCTGACGGGGTGCCTACGGAGCTATACCATCGGTTCCGCAATCCGCACGAGTCGGGTAGAGCGATGGCTGAAGCTATCAAGCGCGGTTACCCGACGGTGTTCGCCAGAAACGAATACGCGTATAGGATGGACAAGTCAAAGTTCACGGGCCTCATTATGGAAATGACCGGCCTGGAAGCCAAGAATGGCGCGTTACGTAGTATTGTGGAGTCGTTCTTCGCGTTGAAGGAGCTTGCGGACTTTGAGGGCGGTGACGGTCACGGCAAGGTTACGAAAAAAGCTGACTCGTCACCGGCGGAGGCCACTGTCAGCCACGTAGCCGCTCAATCGAATGGTGAAACCGGTTCAAATGGACTGCGCTTTTCGTACACCATTTACTTGAATTTACCAAACACCGATAACATCGCTGTGTTCAACGCCATCTTCAAGAGCCTCAAGGAGAACCTGCCGTTGTCATGAGCGCATTGGATGACCTGCAGCGCTTCTTCGTTTCGAACGGGATGCTGAACGCTGAGCTTGACAGTGTCCAGAAAAAATACGACGTCGAACTCGGTCACCGGCCAGCAGAGGAAAGCGCTCAAGAATCAGATTTCTACGCCCA
>JAABUQ010004605.1_pt1 | contig 23300 bp, 21 predicted proteins | sample 5560001 | NCBI WGS metagenome assembly JAABUQ01 (sample SAMN10711888, study PRJNA513371) | rock metagenome | isolation source: Antarctica rocks | place: Antarctica: Victoria Land, Finger Mt nord | collected 2015-12-18 | reverse complement strand
ATGGTGGCATTGCTCGATCCCGTGACCATGCGACGCACCGCCCCGTTGCCTGTGCCGCAGAGTGAGCACCGGGAGCGCGCGGGGGAACGGTCCACCTCGGCGAGGATCGCGGTACACCGCGCGACGCACACATCGCAGATGGCGCCGTTGGGACCGGCGATCATGCGCCGCACCGCCCTGTGCGGCTGACCACAAAATAAGCAGGTGTATTGTTTGTGCCGGCCGGGCATGGGTAGGAGGTGCTCCTTGTAGACAGCCCAGAGGCGCCGCCGCAGTGTCCAGCGTGCTTTGTGCAAGCGCGTCCGCACAGTCCCCAGTTCGATGCCAAGCGCGTCCGCCGTCTCGCTATAGGTCAGATTGGACAGGTAGAAAAGCACCACGGCGGCGCGCTGACCGGGCGGCAAGGCATCGAGGGCCTGACGTATGCCGGCCGTGACATCAGCCGTCTCGGCCTGAGCGTAGGGATCGTCGAGGGCGAGGAGGAGGTCGTCAAGGCTCGGCGGCATGGGCGGAGTGATCTGATCACGCTTCTGGGTGCGTAACCACATGCGGCATACGTTCAGCCCGATCCCTGCCAACCAGGGGCCGAAAAGCTCCGCGTGGCGGAGACGGCCCAGATGGAGCAGAGCCTGTAGGCTAGCCTCTTGCGTCGCGTCCTCGGCCAGCGCCGCATCCCTCAGCGTTCGCCGACAACGGGCAAGGAGTGACGGGCGGTATCGGGCAAGCAAATCCGCAAATGCGCCCATATCGCCACCTCGGGCGGCTTCCACGAGGGCCGCGTCGCTGTCGTCCCTGTCCATCGCTCCCATGTCCATTTGCTGATCTCACCCGTCTATATAGTACGTTGCGGCAGGCGGGGGAAATGTTACCCGCGACGACACAGCAACGGACGGACCTTTCGATGTCGATGGCGCTTATCGTTCGTGCCATGTGGGGTCCTTGCCAGCGACAAGTGCATGGATCTGTCCAGCATGTCGTGGCCTAGCGTGCGGTCTATCGCACCTCCTGCGGCTTTGTCCGCTTCGCGCCATCCGCCGTCGCTGTCTACACCCGACAGCTGGCCCACCCATCCCCGCTGGCATCGAGTTATTTGCAGCAGTTCCCCATCGACGTGCCCAAGATCGACCGCTCGTTCGTCTCCGGGAGCGGACAGGGCGTGACAAACTCGGCGCTGGCGCGGGCGGTGGTGTCGCTGGGCGGCGCGCTGGGCGTGCCGACGGTGGCGGAGGGCGTCGAGGAGGCCGGGCAGGCGGTGCAAGTGCGGGCGTTAGGCTGCGAACAGGGGCAAGGATATTACTTCTCGCGGCCGGTCGCGCCGGAGGCAATGGAGGGGGTGCTGGACAAGGCTGGCCGCGGCGAACAGTGGTACACCCCCCCGGCGCCGGAACGCCCCGCGGCCGCGTGAGTATGACCTTGCCAGCCGCTGGCGTTTTCATTGGGAGCGCCGCGGTCCCCGCGGCATGCCGTCGCGGGACGCCCGTGCGGGTTCGGCAAACCGCGTGCCCGCAAACATAGCCGCGGGGACCGCGGCGCTCCCAGTGGGTAGCCGGCGTCTGCGGCGGACAATTCACAGACCCTGTTACTAACTGGGCGGGCGCCTACGCCTCGGGAACACGGACGGGAAGAGCGTCGCGTGCTGTTGCTGTTCCCGCGGCCGCGGGTCTGGTCTCGGCGGGCGTTGCAAGGTCGGACTCGGCGAGGCCCAGGCGCCGGTGCAGGCGGGCCAGCGGCGCGGGAGCCCACCAATTGCGGCGGCCCAGCAGGCGCATCGTGGCGGGGACGATCAAGGCCCGCACCACCGTGGCGTCGACGGCGATGGCCAGGGCCATGCCCAGGCCGATCGACTTCAGGATCACGATGCTGGCCAGGGCAAAGGCCGAGAAGACGGCCACCATGATCGCCGCGGCGCCGGTGATCAACCGGCCGCTGCGCTCCAGCCCCTCCGCCACGGCCCGACGGTTGTCGTCGGTGCGCAGGTAGACCTCGCGCATGCGTGAGAGCAACAGCACCTCGTAGTCCATGGACAGGCCGAAGACGACGCAGAACAGCAGGACGGGCACGGTGGGGTCGATGGGCGCCGGCGTGAAGTTGAACTGGTCGTGCAGGCGGCCCTGCTGGAAGATCCAGACGAGGGCGCCGAACGAGGCTGTGATCGAGAGCACGTCGGTGACCACGGCCTTGATAGGCAGCACCACCGAGCCCAGCAGCAGGAACAGCACGATCATGGTCATGACCACGATGTAGGCGATGGCCAGCGGCGCGCGGCCCAGGATCAGGCTGATCTGGTCCAGGTCGTGCGCGGTTTGTCCCGCCACCAGCAGCTCCGCGTTGTCCGCGGACGGTAAAGGTAGGGCGCGGATGGCTTGCACCAGCCGGCGGGCCGCGTCGCTTTGCGCCGGTTGCGCCGTGTCCACCGTCAGCACCGCGATGTCCCGCCCCACGCTGCCGCGCACGATCGCCTGTACCGCGGCGGGCAGCGCCGTGATAGGCCGCGCGTACAACCGCTGGTAGCCGGCGCGGTCGAGCCTGGGAAGCGCGTCGACGGGGCCGCGCACGCGCGCCACGTCGGGCAGCGCGGCGATGCGGCGCGACAGGTCGTAGAGCGCCCCGACGCGGTCGGGCGCCAGCGGCGTCCCGCCGTTCCGGTCATGGACCACGACATAGATCTCCGTGTCGCCCTGGCCGTTAAAGTCCCGTTGTAGCGCCTGGAGGCCACGGTAGGACTCGATGGTGGGCGGCAGCGCCGCGACGCCGCTGCTGGAGAGGCGCAGCGATAGAAACGGCGAGCCGGCGACGAGGATCAGGGGCACGGTCAGCGCCAGTACCAGCACCGGACGCCGCATCACGCGCGCGGCGATGCCGCCCCACAGTCCTTTGCCCTCACCCTCGTCCGCGCTCGACCGGGGACGGCCCGACAGGCGGCCCAGCGGCAGCTGCCAGGCGTTGACGCGCCGGCCCAGCAGCGCCAGGATAGAGGGCAGGAAGGTGAGCGCGTAGAGGATGGCGAACAGCACCACGATGGCCCCGGCGAGCCCGATGGATGACAGGAAGGTGCCCTGGAAGAACAGCAGCCCAGAGAGGCCGATGGCCACGGTCAGGCCCGAAAAGAGCACGGCGCGTCCCGTCGTGGCCATCGTGCGCGCCAGCGCCTCCTCCACCCCAACGTCGGGCCCCCGCGCCAGCTCTTCGCGGAAGCGGGTGACGATGAAAAGGGAGTAGTCGATGGCCACGCCGAGCCCAATCAGGGTCACGATGTTGAGCGCGTACTCCGAGACCGAGGTGACGCGCGTCAGCAGGTAGACGCCGCCGAGGCCGCCCAGGACGGCGAAGACGCCCACGCCCAGGGGCAGCAGCGCCGCGATGACGGTGCCGAAGACGAGCAGCAGGAACAGTAGGGCCAGCGGCAGCGAGACGTACTCGCCGCGCTGCAGGTCGGCCCCCAGCAGGCGGGAGAAGTCCGTGTTGATGGCGACGTCGCCCGTGGCCAGGACGTCGAGCCCCGGTTGGGCACGGACTAGTCCGCGTAGCGTGGGGTAGTAGCCCTGGGCCGTGTCGCTATCGTCGGCCAGCGTCACCACGGCGAGGGCCTGCCGTCCGTCGCGCGACTCCAGTCCCGCGGCCGCGGCGGGCGGTAGGTCGTACGGCGTCAGCACCGAGCGGACGCGATGGGCGCGCCGCAGCCCGGCCATGGCGGCGAGCAGTCGATGGCGGAAAGCCGTGTCCGAGGCGTGGAGCGTAGCGCTGGAGAACACCAGCGTGAACGACGACCCGCCGTCGTGCGGCAACTCGCCGCCCATCAGCGCGCCGGCCCTGACCGACTCGCCCCGCGTCAGGTCGGCCGAACTGAGATGGCCGCCGCGTACCAGCAGCAGCGCCGTGACCACGAGCAGCGCGAGCGAGACGGACAGAGTCAGCCAGCGACGCCGGTAGACAGCGCGTCCCCACGACCGGCGGTGCGTCATATTAGCGCCGGGGGAACCAGCTCTGCATGGTGTTGGCGAACATGATGTCGCCCGTCACCTTGAGCTTGCCGCCCATGAACGCGGCCATCGCGTCGAGCTTGCCGGCAAGCAGGCGCAGGAAGTCGGCCAGCCCGATGGTGAGGGTGACGCGCGGCGAGGGCGCCTGGCCCTGGGACACGTCGCACCGGCCGTCGGCCACGCTGACGATCCAGTTGCGCGGGCCGTCGGCCGCGTTGACCACGTATTGGATCACGGCGCTCTGGCCGGACGCTTTGTCCGGGTTGAAGGCTTGCTGCATACCCTGGAAGGCGCGCGCGAGCACCGTATCCGTCCCAAGGGTAGCGACCTCCTGGTTGAGCTCGTCGTCGCTGCGCGTCCCCAAAAGCGCGTTGAGATCGGCCGCGCCATACGTTTGTTCTTCCACCATCGTCTCCTTTATTCTCTATTCGCTTGTACCCTCTTGACCGACCGCCCTGTCGTTGTAAGATTGGCGACCGTGTAGGGCGTAGGCTCCTTCTCTATGATAACCAGGATGATGATAACCATGTCCGGCCCGACATTCGCTTCGATGAGCGAGCTACAATTTGTATTTGGACAGAAGCCGATGCATAGGTAACATCTTGGCGACGCGGAATCCGATACATAAATGATGGGTGTGAACAGTCTGCCTCCTGGGCAAGGGCGCGCAGCCGTGGGGCCGAAATAAGCTGCCGCCGTCAGATGTTGTAGAGGGTGCGTGCCCAAACCGGTGGATAGTTGCCATCCATGATTTGGTTGTGACGTGTTCCCAGCGGCCCTTCGATGCCACCCTCGTTGTAGCCCAGTCCGAGCTCGGTCGCTCGCCCTTCGAGTGATACCCCCTCGATATACAGGTATTTGCTGTTGGCCAGGAAAGTAAAGTGGTCCGGCCAATAGTCGTGGCGCGGATCGAAGAAGCGCACCGCACCAAGCGCCACCTGCTCCCCTTTGCGTCCATTACACATGGCGCAGGAGCGCATTGATGAACTCGGAGCCGTTATCCGAGTCGATGCCGCGCACCGGGAACGGGAAGCGCCCCCGCAGTGCGCGCAGGGCCGCGACGACGGCGATTTGGCTCTTGTTGGGCAGTGCCGCGCACTCCGTCCACCCGGTCGCGATGTCTACCGCATCGAGGGTATAGGCAAAGGCGCCCGCGCCCGAGGTCCCTCCATGGGCCACCAGGTCGATCTCGAGGAACCCCGGTGCCTCCTCATCCCAGGGTGTGTAGGTCCGAATCGGGATCTGGCTCTTGAGCACGCTCCCCGGTTTCGTGGTCGCCAGCCCGCGCGGCTTGTGCTGGCGCCGGCTCTCGGCCAACCGGCGGTCGATCGTCGCCGCACTCACCCCACAGAGGGCCGCGCGCCCGGCGTCGTCCCGCCGCAGCGCGCCTTCCTTCTCCAGCGCCGGGATGAGTTCTGGCAGGAACGCCGCCAGACGTTTCCCGCAGATCCAGCCCGTCGCCTCCGCCGCGACCTCCAACGCCCGCGTCACCTCTGGGCCATAACGCCGCGCCCGTCCTGCGTGGCGCAGACGTGGCCCGTGATACGGTGTCCCCCCGCGTAAGAGGCGCTGCGCATACCGCCGGTCATACCCCGTCACGGCGACGGCCTCGTCAATCAACCGCCCTTTCTCCACCCGTCCCGCTCCGCGGTAGCCACGGCGCAGCACGTCGATCACCTCATGCTTGCTTCCTCGCCTCACACTCATGTCCTCCTCCTTCTCAGAAAAGCACTTTTTGCTGTGAGGCAACGACTCCCGTTCGCGTACTTTATTTGTGAGGCAATGCGATGTACTCCGCCGCGAAGGCGGGGTTGATCGGGCTCACCTACGTCCTGGCCGGCGACCTGAGGCCGGAGGGCATCACGGTGAACGCGGTCGCCCCCGGCCTCATCCTCGACACCGAGTTCTTCGGCGACCGCATGACCGACGAGCGGATGGGGCGCATCGTCGCCCAGACCCCGCTCGGGCGTCCCGGTCGGCCGGCAGACATCGCGGCGGCGGTGCGCTACCTCGCCTCGGAGGAGGCGTCCTTTGTCACCGGCGAGGTGCATCATGTCAATGGTGGCTGGGCCTTCGGGCGCTGAGGGAGGCCGAGCTATGCGTTGTCCCACGATCTGGCCGCGCGCGCGGGTCCCTGGCGCCGCCGCAACTTCCTGCGTCTCTGGGCGGCCCAGACGGTGAGCCTGTGCGGCACGCAGGTCACGGCGCTTCAGCGGCTCCATCCGTCAGCGCCCGTTTCCAATCAAGATAGAGGTGGCTGCACGGCGACCCTGTCGCAGTCGGCGCAACCCTCCACGCAGAGCAGCGCCACGCCGCCTCCAGTCAGGGGGCGATCCGTGTCCTCGACGTCGAACATCGCGACTCCGTCTATGCGGGCCAACAGGCGCGTACCGACGACCTGCAGGCTCAGATCGTAGGTGCGGTCGGGTTCCCAGGCGATGACCGTCTCGGCCAGTACTGTCTGGCCGTCGAGGGCCTTGACCAGGCGCGCGGTTCCGTTCGCGTGGAGCATCAGCGCGTAGTAGCGCCGCAAACCCTGCACGCGGGCGCCAATGCCTGTCGCCGTGGCCAGGCGCGGTGTCAGCGCCGCGCCGACCCTGTAGTCAGCCCACTCGCGCGTCCCCTGGATCAGCAGGCCCGTGCCGCGATTCTGGATCAGGCGATAGGGTTGCGGCCACCAGGGGTCCCACTGGTCCATGGCATCGACCCAGGCGCGCCGCCACAGCGTCCCGTCGTGCGCGGGCTTGCCAAGCACGATATCAGGAGACCCATCCCAGGTCAGCCGGTCCAGGTACACGCTGCCGCGGGCGCGCTCGCGATCGGTTGCACGCAACTCCACGCCGATGGTGGCGATGGGATCGCCGCCGGTGTCCGGGATGAGCCACTCGACATCCCAATCCGCGCTCGCCGCCAGCGCGATGTCCGGTCCATACACCCTGGAGAGCCTGTCGCCGGCGCTGTAGACGCCGAGGTAGAGTTGGCACGCCACCGGTGACGCGTTGTGCGCGTCCGCCGCGAGCCGCGCGCGCACCGTCTGGCCGGAGTAGAGCGTCGGCGAGGCCACCAGGCCGTAGCCGGGCATGTCCAGGGCATCCGGGGAGATAAAGGTCGCCGTGGCGGCGCGCGCGACGAGGCCGGGCGCCACGGCATAGCGCAGGGCCAGGCTGCACCGGCCCGACAGGCTGTGCCCCTCCGCGTTCTCCAGTGTCAGCGTCCCCTGCACTGCGTCTCCGTCTCCCGATCCGCCGTTGGGGTCGGAGTCGGAGTCGGGCCGGAAGCCCTGCACCGCGCCCGGCAACTCGAAATGGAAGCGCGCGCCGTCCTTGGGCGCGAGCGGCGGCTCGCCGGCCAGCGCGCGGCCGCTGTTGACCACGCGGTAGGTCTCGCCCACGGCGTCAGTGATGGCGCGGCCGCCATCGGCCGTGGGCAGGTAGAGGCGGTCGGCGATGGGGCCGCGCCAGTCGGGGCCGCGCCCGTCAGGACCGGCGTCGATGCCGGCCAGGCCGTTCTTGAGGCCCAGGAGGCAGCCGACGTTGCCGCTGTTGCAGTCCGTGTCCCAGCCCGAGGTGTTGGCTATCATCAGCGAGCGCCCGAAGCTGTCGCCGCCGTAGAGCAGCGCCAGCATGATCAGGGCGTGGTTGGGCACGATATGTACGCCGCCGCCGTAGCGGTGGTAGCCGTAGCGGTCGTCAATGCGCTGCCGCGCGGCGCGCCAGTCGGGCTCGCCGGCACGCCAGTCGCGCACGTCGTGGATGAGGCGATAGATGACAGAGTCCCGCGGGATGAAGCCCACGGCCGTGTCCAGCAGGTGGCCGAGGTCGGGCTCCACGAAGGCCTGCGCCTCCATGGCCGCCACGACCTGTGCACCGTAGACCGCCTCGCCGTCGTGGCTGACGCTGGCGGCGCGGCGTGCCAGATCGGCGGCCAACTCGGGGTCGCCGGGCGCGACCATGGCCCAGCCGTCGACAAAGATCTGCGACCCGATCTGCTCGGAGAGCACGCTGCCGTTGAGGGCGCGGGAGCCGCTGCGCGGCGCTTGGATGCCCGCGGTCAGGCGCAGGTAGGCGGTATGCTCGGTCGAGGCGCCGCGGCCGCCCCACCAGAGGACCGTGCGCCCCTCGACGATGTAGTTGAGCCAGGTCTGGCCGATCTGTGCGGGCGTGAGGTCGCGCGCGTTGCCATGGTCGGGTAGGGCGCGCAGGAAGGTGAAGGTCCCGGAGATATCGTCGTCGGTCACGATCAGCGGGGCCTTCAGCTGATCGTTGACATAATAGTCGACCTCACCCAGCTCGGCCGTGATGCGCTCGTAGCTCCAGCCCTCGAAGGGACGCCCCAGGTACACGCCGATGAGCTTGCCCAACACGCCCGCGTAGACGCGCTCCGCGTAGTCCGATGGCAGCGCCATAGCGTGCGTCCTCCTTACTCGTCTAGCCTACGTCACTCACTGCGCGGGTCTGTGAACTGAGAGACGCCTCTCTACATCGCCGCTGCAGCGACTTTTCACAGACCTTGCACTCACTCCACTCACTCAAGTATGCATCAGCAAGGCGGTTGCGTCTGGAAAGCGGCGCCCCAATGGAGATACAGCCGGTGGCTGGACTGCGATACAACGCATCAATCGTGAAATCGTCTATTTATTAGTGTAATTGGAGAACCGCCGATTACACGTTCCTGTTATAATGGCGACGGGCGCGCGTCATGGCGCGAGTATGTCTCCGCATGATGGGAATAGTGGATAACGCTCCTGGTCGCGTCTCTCATCGCGTTATCATGGAGCGAATCTTGCTGGTTGGCTCGGTGGTTAGGCGCGAGCGACCGCAAGGTACACGTGGTGGATTGGAGGATGGTCATGGCAGAACGTCAAACCCCGCATACACGCTTTATTCAATGCCGGCTTCCCGCGGACCTGTACGAGTGGATGCGCTTGCGCGGCTTCCTGATGCGCAAGAGCATGAACAGCATCGTGCTGGCCGCGGTCGGCGAGTATCGCGAGGCAATTGAGTCCAAGCAAGCCGCACCAAGCGCCGATCAACGAGGCACGAGCGGTAACACCGTTAAATACAACGTGCGCGTCGACGACGACCTCTACGAGTGGTTGCGCACCACGGCATTCTATGCCCGCCTCTCGATCAACACGCTCGTCGCGACCTCGCTGGTGCGCTACCACGCGGCGCATGAGCACGAGAATGAGCGCGCGGGATCTGTCGCGGTCTAACCAACGCGGTGTCCGGGCGTTCCCTGCCCCACGCATGGTGTCGCAGAGCCCTGCCAACTATGAAGGGATGGATCGCCCTATATCCGCCCATAACGCGCTGTCCGTCGATCCGCATAACTACTCCGGCGTCGTGCCGCAGCGGTGGTTATGTCTGCCTTGTGGGGGCGTCGTATCTCGCAATCGGCGTCTCCTTGCCTTATTGACGCCCTCATTTCCCCTTCCTCCTTGTCCTTATATCGCGGCGTCACGCCCCTGTGAGGGTCTGTGAATTGTCGGTCTGGGAGCGCGGGCGTCTCGCCCGTCCCCGTGTCGAACCGGGGACGGGCGAGACGCCCGCGCTCCCAGAACAACCCTTCCCATCGCCGCACCGGCGACTTTTCACAGACCCTGATGCCCCTGTGCATCCGGTTGGGGCAGGGTCTCGGTATGTGCGATACTTATCCATTATAGGTCGTTCCGCGGGCGTATGGGCCGCGCGTCCATGACGAGCGATCCCACCGCTCTGGGTGATCGGTGGTACGCATCGGCCCACGAGATACGGCGTCATTCGCGCCTTCGGGTCCCGGTCCGGCGTATACCCTGAGAGAACATAGTAGAGTGGTAGAGGGAGAGGACAGCGATGAGCAAGCGACAAGAACGCGCACTGGACGATCTGGCTTGCAAGGCCATGACGTCCGGTATGGGTAGGCTGACCTTCATCCGGCGCGCGCTGGCGCTGGGCGCCGCCGTACCCGCGGTCGCCGCCGCGCTCGGGGCAATGGAGGGGCCGGCCGAGACCTTTGCCGCCACGACGCCGACTCAACTGGCGTTCGGCTCGTGGGGCAGCCTGGACGAGCAGATCACCATCAATCAGGTGCTCAAGGTCTTCATGCAGCGCTACCCCAGCATCGTGGTGCAGCCACAGTACACGTCGTTTGCCGACTATTTCGTCAAGCTCAACGCCGACCTGGTCTCCAGGAGCATCCCCGACGTGATGTTCCTGACCTACGTCCCGACCTACGCCTCCAAGGGCGCGCTGCAAGACATCCGGGCGCTGTCCCGACAGCACGGCAAGAGCCTCGCCGCCTATACCCCCGGCGAGTTGTTCCTCTTCCAGTGGAACGGCGGCCTCTACGGCGTGCCGCGCGACAACGACACCAAAGTGATTTTCTACAACCGTGCCCTGTTCCGCGCCGCCGGCGTCCCCTACCCCAAGGATGGCTGGAGTTGGGACGACCTGCGGGCTACGGCCAAGCGGCTGACCAAGGGCAGTGGCGCGCGCATCAGCCAGTATGGCTTCGCCTATGAGACCGATTTCTGGCGGCTGTGGCTGTGGGAGAAGGGCGTGGAGCTGTTCGACAATGACGCCAAGCCCACCAAGGTCACCTTCAACACGCCGCAGGCGGCGCAGGCCCTGCAGTTTATCGCCGACCTCACCAACACGGACCACGTCACGCCGCCGGCCACGCAGATGCAAAGCTCGGCCACCATCGCCTCGCTTTTCGCCGGCGGCCAGTTGGCCATGGCCTTCGGCAACCACGCCCTGGTACCGACCTTCGCCAAGACGGCGGGGCTGGACTGGTCCGTGGTGGGCATGCCGCACTTCGCCGGCCGCCCCGTGGTCAACGCCACCGGCGGCGCCGGCTACTGCATGTCCAGTTACACCAAGTCCCCCGCCGCGACCTACCAACTATGGGACTTCATGACCGGTCCCGTGGCCACGCTGACCTTCAGCCAGGGCAACGACGTGACGCCCATCGACGCCGCCACGCTGGATTCGGGTTTCTGGAAGAGCAAACCGTATAACGCGGTCTTCCAGCAGCAGAGCAAGACCGGACACCGGCTGCCGTCGTTCCCGACCTTCTTCGATGTCTACACCGCCGCCGATACGGCGCTGCAGCCGCTCTGGATCGGCGAGGGGACGGCCGCTCAATTGCTGCCCAAAGCCGCGGCCGCCGCGACCAGGGTGCTGCAGTCCGAGCACTGACGAAGTTGCCAGTTGCCAGTTGCCAGTTATCAGAAGATACGGTGAGGGTTGCGACGACACGGTTCTATAGCACCAAGAAGCTAGCTTGGCAACTGGCAACTGGCAACTGGCAACTGGCAACTGGCAACTGGCAACTGGCAACTCGGGGAGGATATCCTACATGGCCGCCGACGCGCCGGTTGACCTGCGGCAAAGGGTGGCGCGCCGCCTGACGCCGCGGCCGGGCGCGTACCGGCGCGGCGACGGGCGTGTAGCGTTGCTATTCCTGCTGCCCGACCTGATTCCGTTTGTCGTCTTCACTCTGGCGGGGGTCCTGTCTACCGGCGGCCTTAGCGTCCTGCACTGGGACCTGGTGTCGACGCCCACGTGGGCCGGGCTGGGCAACTACGCCGACCTGCTGAACGACGACACCTTCCGCCAGGTGCTGGGCAACACGGTCCTCTACACCCTGGGCGTAGTGCCGGTCTCGACTGCCCTGGCCCTGTTGGTCGCGCTGAGCCTCAACGCCAAACTGCCGGGCGCGCTGCTGCTGCGCACTGCCTACTTCGCCCCCTACATCACCACGCTGGTCGCCTCGGCGCTGGTGTTCCAATGGATCTACGACCCGCGCGCCGGCCTGATCGACAGCCTGCTCTACGCGGTCGGCGTGCAAGACCCGCCGGCCTGGCTCAACAGCACCACCTGGGCGCTGCCCGCGCTGATGATCTTCGGCGTCTGGCGGCAGATCGGCTTCAGCATCGTGCTGTTCCTGGCCGGGCTGCAAGGGGTCGACCGCTCCCTGCTGGACGCGGCGCAGGTCGACGGCGCGGGCGTCTGGAGCCGCTTTCGCTACGTCGTCTTCCCGCTGCTTAGCCCGACCACGTTCTTCGTGGCCGTGGTCACCACCATCAACTCCTTCCAGGTGTTCGACCAGGCCTACGTGGTCACGAACGGGCAGTTCGGACCCAACAACGCCACCAACACGCTGGTAGGCTACCTCTACCAGAAAGCCTTCGTCTCGACCGAACCCAACCTGGGGCTGGCTTCGGCGGTGGCCTGGGTGCTGTTCCTGCTCGTGCTGGCCGTGACCTCGGTCCAGTTCGTGGCGCAGCGTCGCTGGGTGCATTATGGCTGAGCGCGCGCTGCCACCGTCGGCCCCATTTCTCCGACGCAGAGGCATGATGGGGCGCTTCGGGCGCTCCGGACGCCGCATCTCGGCACGCCGGTTGGCCGTCCGCGCGCTGATCCTGTTGCTGCTGCTGGCGGGCGCGGTCGTGGTGGTGCTGCCGTTCGTCTATATGCTGGTCAGTTCGCTGGAGACCAACGCGCAAATCGGCCAGCTGACGCCGCAGTTCGTGCCCAACCCGTTTGTGTGGGACAACTACGCCCAGGTATGGCAAACGTCGCGGGTGGGCCAGTTCTTCGTCAACAGCCTCGTGGTGGCCGTGGCCACGACGGTAGGCCAGTTGCTCACGGCGTCGCTGGCCGCCTACGCCTTCGCGCGGCTGCGCTTTCCCGGGCGCTCGCTGCTCTTCGCCGCCTATCTGGCCACGCTGATTATCCCCTTCCAGGTCACGCTGATCCCCAACTATATCCTGATCCGCCTGCTGGGCTGGCACAACACCTACCAGGGACTGATCGCGCCGTTCGTCTCCAGCGTCTTCAGCACCTTTTTGCTGCGCCAGTTCTTCCTGACCATCCCGGTCGATCTGGAGGAGGCCGCCGTGCTCGACGGGGCGGGGCACCTCACGATTTACGCGCGCATCATCATGCCCCTGGCGCGCCCCGCCGTGGCCGCGCTGGTCATCTTCGCCTTCCTGAACTCCTGGAACAACTTCCTGTGGCCCCTGGTGGTGGTGGATAGCGAGAGCCTCAAGACCTTGCCGCTGGGCATCGCCGAGTTCGAGGGCCAATTCACCGTGCAGTGGAACCTGCTGATGGCCGGCGCCTCGCTCTCGCTGGTCCCGGTGCTGATGGTCTACCTGATCGCGCAGCGCTGGATCGTGCAGGGCATCGCCCTGACCGGCCAGGGCGGCCGCTGACGAGTGGCTAGTGGTTAGTGGTTAGTGACGAGTGAGGCGGGACGAGAGTGATAGAGTGAGAGGGCGATAACAGGATGAGTGAGGCGGGATGAGGGTGACGAGTGGACGCGACCAGGGTTGAGTCTCGCGGGCGAGCGTCCTCGCTGTGGCGCAACCGCGACTATACGTTGTTCTGGAGTGGGCGCACGGTCTCTGCCCTGGGGACCAGCATGTCGGGTCTTGCCTTCCCGCTGCTGATCCTGGCCCTGACCAACTCTCCGGCGCTGGCCGGATTGGGCAGCGCGCTGCGCGCCGTCCCCTACGTGCTGCTCAGCCTCCCCGCGGGCGCGCTCGTGGACCGCTGGGACCGCAAAAGGGTGATGCTCTTGTGCGACAGCGCGCGTGCTCTCACCCTTGGCAGCATTCCCCTCGCCTGGTGGACGGGACACCTCTCCGTGGCGCAACTCTACGTGGCGACGACGGTCGAGGGCACGCTGCTGCTCTTCTACAATACCGCCAATATCTCCGCCCTGCCGCGCCTGGTGCCGCGCCCGCAGCTGGCCGCCGCCTCCGCGCGGGACGAAGGCGCCTACTACGCGGCCGGGCTGGTGGGGCCAGCCGTCGGCGGCGTCCTGTATCAGGCCACGCGGGTGTTGCCGTTCCTCGCGGACGCGCTGTCCTACCTGGTCTCGGTGCTCTCCCTGCTCCTGATCGAGACCGACCTGCGCCAGGACAGGCGGGAGCGGCCGCTCCACCTGCTGACCGAGATGCGGGAGGGGCTGACGTGGTTGTGGCGCCAGCCGATTATCCGCGCCGTATCGCTGCTGGAGGCGGTCGATACCCTGGTCATATCCGGTCTCGGGCTGGTGGTGATCGTGCTGGCGCAGCGGTACCACGCCACCCCGGCGACGATCGGGACGGTCTTCTCGGTCGCGGCGGTCGGCGGCATCCTGGGCTCATTGGTGGGAGGACAGGTTCAGAGGCGTCTCAGCTTCGGGCAGACCCTCATCGGGGCGCGCTGGGCGCTGGCCCTGCTGTGGCCGCTCTATGCCGTTGCGCCCAACGCCCTGGCGCTGGGCGCTATCACGGCGGCGATCTACGTCCTGAACCCCATCAAGAACGTGGCCTACGTCAGCTACTGCCTTCCGCTGATTCCCGACGGCTTGCGGGGACGGGTGACCACGCTCTGGGACCTCTTGCCGTCGGTTACCTCGGTGGCGGGAGCCGCGCTGGCGGGTTTGGCGCTGCAATCGGTCGGCCCGAGGATCACGATCCTGGTCGGAGCCGTGCTCGTGCTCGCCCTTGCCCTCGCCGTCACCCTGAACGGGCACATCCGCGACGCCCCGCCCCTCACCGAGTCGCTACCGGATGAGGGCCTACACCCATCGACCGCGCACTCGTCATAACTATCGTAAGTCATGACCATCGTGCCGGCGTGCGGGCGCGCCCAGCAGCCGCTCCAGCGGGTTAGCCGGCGTCCGGGCGATGACCCCAAGCTGCCGGCCTAGCGCACTCATTGCCGCGCTACAGGGGTGGACCAGTCTGGCCAGCAGTGGGGGCTGTGCTTGTTCCAGGGCGACGACCACCAGGTCCTTGACCAGCGTGACCGCACTACCCACCAGGTCGAAGAGCCCGACGACGCCGTCCCACACGCCGTCCACCACATCTTTGAGCAGCCCCCCAGTGAACGCGGCGCTGGGCGCGAACAGCAGGCAGGCCAGGTTGAGCAGGAGAGCAATTTGCTGCTCGACGGCGCGTCAGGGCGCGGCGATGTAGCCGTCGGCATCGACGTGGTAGCGATCAGCCAGCAGGTCGTCACGGTACTCGCGCAGCCACGCCGCGAACGAGCGGTGGCCCGTCGCGACGGGGCCGGTGTCGGGGTCCCAGGCGATGAGTTGGCCGACAATGCCCCCCAACGCCGGGTCGAGGTCGAGGCACAGGAGGCGGCCAGTCTGGTCCCGCGCAAAGGGCATCCAGCCGCGATGCCACCACAAGGGCTGGATGATACCCCGCCCCGCCCCGATGACGCTCCGCCCTGCAAACGTTCCAGCCTCGCTCCGCGCGCGCAGCGCCGACGCGACGCGCCAGACGCCGTCGGCACTGAGGTAGTGCCAGGCGGAGAGGTCGGCGTCGCCGTTATGCGCCCGCAGGGAGGCGCGATAGTCGGCGGGCAGCTGGCAACTCAAGAGGGCTTCGAGGCGCCGCACCTGCTCCTCCGGGGCGTCGGGCTGCACGCTCCTGCCCGTGCGCGGCGCGTGCGCCCAGCTTGGCCGTCAGCACCGCGGGGGCGACCGCCGCGGAGGCCAGGTCCTGGAGCACCGGCAGCACCGCCCGCGCCGTCTCCGCCGTCACCTTGCCGACGACCACGCCGCCGCTGGTGAGGGCATAGTGTGCCGCGTTGGTCGCCGCGTCGGCAAGGAGGGCCACAGGCTGCGCGAGCACGGAGACGGTCTGCTGCACGTGGACCTGCGCCCAGCCCAGCTCCTGCTGGAGGGCGGCCCAGGCCCCGCCCGTGATCGAGCCCGAGCCCACCACGCCCGTCAGGGAGTCGGCGAAGGCCTGCCCCGGCAGCCAGATCGTCTCGTTGACCACGGCGACCGTCTTCTTCCAGTGGTCGGTCTGCTCGGGGTGCAGGTCCGGGTTGTAGAGGGTGTGCGGCTTGTTGACGTAGACCAGCACGTTGATGTAGTAGCGCGCGTCGCGGCCGGGCGCGAAGCGGTACCCCGCCTCCTTGACGATGTGCTCCGCGGTGTCGCCCGTCGTGATCGGGTACATGCGGGCCTCGGGGTCGGGCCAGTCCGTGTCCAGCAGGCCGACGTTGACCCAGCCCCGCTGGCCAACAAAGCCCGCGTGGCCGGGTGGGCGCGTGAGCACCTGCGCCTCGGGCCAGGCGCTGCCCTGCTGGTAGCGGAGGATACGCAGCTTGGAGCGCGAGGGGACGCGAGGACCGGGAGGCAGCGCGGCGTCTTTGGCGGCGGGGCCGGGGTCGGAGACGTGCAGGTTGGCGCCTATGGTGCTGAACACGAAGGCCAGAGGCGGGTCGCGCAGCACGAAGCGCGGGGCGGCGGGGGCGGGCGCGAGCTTGACGGCGGCGGACGAGACCCAGCCCTCGCGGCCGGCCCAGGGCGGGGCAAGGAGGCGGACGTAGGCCCAGCCGCTGCCGCCGCCGGCGCCGTCGTGGCCGAGCAGCAGGACGGGGGCGCCGGCCATCGTAACTATTTGAATGAGTTGTTGGGCGGGTTAACGATATTGTTGTATGCGTCCTGCAGATTTGAGCAATCGAATATCGCCTGATGCGCGATCCAGAAAGGATCGGTTTCCCTTTCCCCAATGGCCACTCTACTTTTCATGATTGGCTCACGCACGATCCATGTTCCGCCCCCTTCGCGTACCAGTACCTCACCCAGAAACGCCCCAATAGTTGGGATATAGTCGTTCAGTAGGAAGTCGCGTTTGAGGCCTAGTTTCGGAGGATGGGCTGCAAAGTGCGAATCGGCCGTTGCCAGCGCGGCTGTGTCGAAGTCTATGAGACCACCGACCTCCTCCTGAAAGTAGATGACCAACCCATCCGCTAAATCAGATGGGTCAGTATAAGGGGTGCTGTTTGGGCTAGGAGTCAGGATTTGCCGGGCTTCGAATTCGTCGACAGTCATACAGCTAGTTCTCCCCACGTGATAGCTATTGGGGAAGCTTCACCGACACTGCCAAACCGCCAGGGGTGATGCCAGGAATAGGCCGACACACTTTATCAAGATTCCCGATGTCAAAAAATACTCGTTGCCGAGTAGTGCCGCGACCTCACGAGCGCGACTTAATCGTTGCGTTTGTTCATGCTGAAACGGCGACTCGCCTAGAATCACACCCACACCGGCCTGCCCCACATCGATAGATTTGTAGACGGGCAGTTGCTCGATTCTCTCCCTTCCAAAGTAGGTTAGTAACGGACCACCAAATTCCCATTATGGTCGAGCGTATCGTGCGCGACTTCGAGCCGGTCAAGATCATCCTCTTCGGCTCTCAGGCCCGTGGCGACGCGCAGTGGGACAGCGATGTCGATCTATTGGTGGTGTTGCCCTCCGCGCCTGACAAGCACGAAGCCGCCGTTGCGGTGTATAGAGCATTGCGCGACATTAGGATTCCAAAGGACATCATCATCTCTACGCCGGAGGAAATAGCGCGCTACGGCGATATGGTGGGCAGGATACTCCGTCCGGCCCTGCGAGAGGGCAAAGTGCTTTATGCAAGGCAATGACAACGACTACATTGCAGAGACGCGACGTTGGTTAGAGTACGCCGAGCAGGATTTGCAGGCAGCAACTGCGGCCACGGACAATACATCCTGGTGGATCAGCTGCCGGCGGCCGCGAACGCCAATCAACCCGGTTTCAGAACCACCACGCCGTATGGCTCCAGAGAGAAGCAGCCATCGATAGACTCTCCCGTCAGCATGTTGAGTCGGCTCCCGTGAAGTGTCACGTCCCGCATGCTGTGCGCGTAGTTGAGCAGGAACCAGTAGCTGTCGCCGGTGGTCGGCTGCGTGCGAATGCACAACTCGACATCTGGCGGCAGTGTCGCTACTCCGGCCGTGGGCGATCGCAGGTGGCACTGGTCCATCAAGACGCGTGCGACATCGGCGTTGAAGGCGGCGCCGTAATAATACGCGGCTCCAGCGCCGTGTCGGTTGCGGACGAGCGCGGGCATGCCCGCATAGTACGCGTCCGCGTAACGCGCAAGGACCTCCGCGTGGGGCGAGGTCACCGTCAGGATGTCGTTGAAGCCATCCGCGGTCGTCGCTGGCGCGGCGATACCGTCGGCCCAGGCGATGGACGGCGGCGTGTCCCATGAACCTATCAACGTGAAGTCGTCCACGCGCACGCCACAGAGGTCGCCGAGGGGGCCGGGCAGCGGGCGCATGTTGCAGTGACCGGCGAGGTCCTTGTACCCGGCGCGGCAGCCTACCATGAGTTGCCCCCCTTGCGCGACATAGGCGGACAACAGCGCAGCCGCGTGGTCGGACAGGATGGCCGGGTGCGGGTAGATCAGTACCCGATACCGGCGCAGATCGTCCAGGCTCGTCGTGTCTCGCAGGTACGTGACGTCGACAGGGATGTGCGCGAATTGCAGGGCCTTGTACCACGCGAGCGCGCTCCGCTTCTGGAGCGGGCCATGCCAGATGTCGAATTCGCCGTCCCACTCGTTGTCGTAGTCCCTGACGATCGCCGTGTCCGCCTGGTACAGGCTGCCCGCCACGGCTTTGCCGATGGCGGCCAGTTCGGCCCCCACGCGCCCTACTTCCGCCACGCGACGATTGGGCTGGTTGTGGTAGTCGTTGATGCCGTGCCAGTAGATCTCCGTGCCCATGGTCGCCGTGCGCCAGCGGAAGTAGAGCACGGCGTCCGCCCCGTGCGCGATAGACTGATAGGTCCAGAGCCGCATCTGACCCGGCTTGGGCGACGGCGCCGCCATGCGGTTGACCCAGCCGTTCGGGCCGGACTGTTGCTCCATCACACAGAAGCGCGGGGAGATGTCCCGCGCCACGCTGAGATTCCAGCCCCAGCGGCGGTCGCGCAAGGGCTCGGGCCCCTCGTCGGGATCGAGCGCGGCGAAATTGGGGTATGAATCGTACGAGATGAAGTCGAGCGCCTCCTCGGTCATGCGGTGGCTGTCCAGGTGCCCGAAGAGGCCATTGGTGGTGATCCAATGGTGGGGCGCGACGCGGCGCACGATGTCCGCCTGGAGTGTCACAAAGCTGATGGCGCTGTCAGAGAAGAATCGCTTCTCGTCGAGCGCCTGGTGGGGATTGGGGGAGTCGCTCACGGTTGGCCGCGTGAGATGGACCTGCTCCCAGTCCGTGTAGGTCTGATTCCAGAAGACCGTGCCCCACGCGTCGTTTAGACGTTCCAGGGTCCCGTAGCGACCGCGAAGCCAGACGCGAAAAGCGACGTGATCGGCCTCGGCATAGAAGACGTTGACTTCGCAATTGATCTCGTTGTCGATCTGCCAGCCGACAATCGCCGGATCGTCTTTGTAGTGTTCGGCCATCATCGTCACGATGCGGGCTGACAATTCGCGATAGATCGGCGCGTTGTAGTTGTAGTGCCGGCGCTGCCCGTGCTGGTACGGCACGCCCTCGCGCGTCACATTGAGGACCTCGGGATAGCGGTGCGTCAGCCAGGCGGGGGGCGTCGCCGTTGGCGTCCCGAGGATGACGCGCAACCCATGCCGGTGCGCCAGGTCCAGGGCGCCGTCGAACAGGTCGAAGGAAAAGACTCCCTCCCGAGGCTCGAAGATTGTCCAGGCGAACTCGCCGACGCGGATGAGGGACAGCCCCAGGTCGCGCATGCGGCGATAGTCGTCCTCCCATAGCGACGCGGGCCAGTGTTCGGGATAGTAGCAGGCGCCAAGGCGCACGCGGTCAATGTTCAACGATGTCTTCATCCTGTGGCGCGCCCTTTCGGCATTTTGCTGAGAGGAGACGAAATCGAGATAGGGAGTGACTGACGCTCCGTCAGCTCTTCACGGCGCCAAAGGTCAGGCCGGCCTGCCAGTAGCGCTGCAGGAACAGGAAGGCGAGGATGAGCGGGACGATGGACACCAGCGCTCCGATGATGATCACGTTGAACAACACTGCGCTGTTGCCGCCCATACCCTGCGCCGACGCGTTCCAGGCCGCCAGCCCCACCGTGAGCGGGTAGAGCTCGGGCTTGCTCAGCACCAGCAAGGGCAGGAAATAGTTGTTCCACGTGCCCACGAAGGAGAAGAGCAGGACCGTGACGAATCCAGGGGCCAGGATGCGCATGACGACGGCCCACAGGATGCGGAATTCGCCGGCGCCATCGATACGCGCCGCTTCGAGCAACTCGTCGGGGACGGACTGTTCGGCGTAGACGCGCATGAGGTAGACGCCGAACGCATTCGTCAGCGAGGGCAGGATGACGGCCAGGGGCGTATTGATCAGCCCTACCTGGGTCAACAGCAGATAGAGCGGCACGGCCAGGCAGGTCCCCGGCACCATCATCGAGCCCAGGATAACCCAGAACACGACCTGACGTCCGGGGAACCGAAATTTAGCGAACGTATAGCCGGCTAACGTGGCGATGAGGGACCCGCCAAGGGCGCTGCAGACCGCGTAATAGGCGGTGTTCCAGAGCCATAGCAGGAAGACATGGTCTTGCGTCGTGAAGAGAGTTTGCAGGTTGGTGAAGAAGTCGAAGTGAGGCCCGAACCAGAGGCCGAAGCTGGTGAACAGGTCCTGGTTGCTTTTCGTGGCCGAGACGATGAGCCAGAAGAGCGGCAACAGAAAATACAGCAGGATGACCACGAACGCGACGGTGGTGAGGTTCTGGCGTCGTTGTTCCTGGCGCCGGACCCGGCGGCGAGCGGTAGGCGCCTCCGCCTTAAAGATAGATAGGGCCATCAGCGCGCCCTCCGTTGGGTCACTATGATCATGAACAGGCACGAACAGGCGAAGATGATCGCGCCAAGTGTGAATGAAATTGCCGCCGCGTAGTTGTATTGCTGGTTGGTGAAAGCCAGGGTGTAGGCGTAGAGGTTCGGCGTGTAGTGATCCCCGATGACGTTGGGCGCCAGTGAGCCCATGATCTGTGGCTCGGCGAAGAGTTGTAGTGTCCCGATGATGGAAAAGATGCCGGTCAGGATCAGCGCCGGCCTGATGAGGGGAATCTTGATATACCAGGCGGTTTTCCACCCCCGCGCCCCGTCGACCGTGGCCGCATCGTAGACATCGGGAGGGATCGATTGCAGCGCGGCGTACATGATGATCATATTGGACCCGGTCGCCAGCCAGGTCACGATGTTGCCGATGGAGGGAAGCATCCCCGTGGCGCTGAGGAAGCCGGGTTCCGACACATGGAGGGCGTTGGCGACCTGGGCGAAGGGACCGAACGAGGGGCCGTAGAGATAGCCCCACATCAGGGCCGCGACAACGCCCGGGATAGCGGCGGGCAGGTAGTAGCCCAGGCGGAACAACGTGCGCAGCCGTACGCCTCCGCCATCCAGGACCAGGGCGAAGACGAGCGCCAAACCGAGCATGATCGGCACTTGCACCACGCCGAACACAAACGTGCGGCGTACCCCTTCCCAGAAATTCCCGTCCTGCAAGACCTGCAGATAGTTCTGCGCGCCCACGAAGACCGTGCCGCCCACCAGACGATCGGCGAAGAGGCTGAGCCAAAGCGCGTAGAGGAGGGGCAAGATGAAGAAAGCAGCGAAGAGGATCAGGAACGGGCTGAGGAAGAGATAGGGCAGGCCGACAACGCGCAGGAGCCGACGCAGCGTCACCGAGGGGCGGGCAGGCAGACGCCGCGCCGCAGGCGCATAGCCCGGAGATGTAATCTGTTTGTGTGGTTGCATGCGCAAACCTCCATGCGCCGGGAATGGAAAATATGCTCCTCATCAAGCGCGAGTGCGAGGACGCCGTGGATTCCAGCAGGGGAGAGACAGGGACGCCGCCTAAGACTGACCCTGGCGGCGTCCCTGTCTCTCCCCCGCACCATAAGCGGCGCGAGCCGCGTAGCCTTACTGAACGGTAAAGCCTTGCCCTTTGGCATACGAGACGACCGCGCCTTGTAGCTTCTGCAGCGCCCGGACGAATGTGCCGTTGCCGGATTCCGCCGCCGTGAGATCGGTCCCTAACTGTGAACTCACGTAGTCGTCGAACGGCGACCACTGCCAGCTCGTGTCTATGCCTCTCGACGCCCGGGCGAAGACGGCGTTCGCGGCCTGTCCCCCAAAGAATGGTTCGGGGGCGTTGATGGCGTTGCTAGCGAGGACACTCTTGAGCGTCGGGAAGATGGAGCTCTGCAAGTTGATGAGTTGCGCCTGCTGGCTGCCGCCCAACCATTCGGCCCACGTCGCCGCCTCTCTGGGATGCGCGCTATACGTCGTCACCGTCGCGGTTGATCCCCCGTCGTTAGCCGAGACGTTGGCGCCCGCGGTCCATTGCGGTAGGAGGGCAACCCGCCACTGGCCGACCGACTTCTTGGCAACGGGCTCGAGGATGAGCGGACCCCACGCGGCGGACAGCCAGGTCGCCCAGCGTCCGCTGTCGAGACCCGCGTACCAGGACGGCGTGTAGGACGTCACGGTGCTGAGTGTCTTCTGCTGCACGAGGGGATACCAGAAGTTGGCCACTTTCTGGGCGGCCGCACCAGCCCAGTCGACGGAGATGGCGGAGCCATTGACTTTGAACGGGCGCACGCCGTTCTGCCACAACAGCGGCTCGAAGGTCCCCTCGTCCACGGGGGAGTTGCCCAGGTAGATACTGGGATTGGCCCGGTGCAATGTCACCGCCTCCTGGGCGTACTGCGCCCACGTTGTAGGCACTGCCAGGTGGTACTTATCGAAGATGTCCTTGCGATAGAGCATGGCCATGGGGCCGCTGTCGATCGGTATCCCGTAGACATGGGCGCCGCGCGACACCTGGCCCCACACCCAGGGAACGTAGGTGGCCATGAGGCTCATCGCGCCGTAGGCCGACAGATCGAGGAGCTTGTTGCTGACCAGGTAGGAGGGGAGTTCGTTGTACTGCATCTGCAGGGCGTCAGGGGCGCTGGAGCCGCCGGCTTTAAGAGCGATGCGCACCTTGATGTTGTAGTTGGTCACGACGACTTGGTTGATCTTGATTCCGGGATGTGTCCGCTCGAAGGCGGGGATGAGCCCTTGAGGCAGGGGGATATTCTGCGACCAGTAGGTGATCGTGACGGGCGCCTGGGCAGCGGCAAGAGTGCGCGCCGCGCCAAGGGGCGCCATTGCGCATGTCGCCAGGACGAGTCCGGCGACGCCGACTGCCAAGGCGTTCCTCCAGCGCCAGATGGTGAAAGACATCGTTTATCTCCTCAATGAGAGCACCGTCGCATGATCCGGCTACGAGATCGCGGCGGCGCGGCAGGCCTACATAGCCTCCTTCTTCAGTCTCGCCAGCGCGTGTCCGTCGTTTCGCTCCTTTCACGATGCCTCGAACCTCTGGGGCAGTCGCGGCAACAATGCGCCGCGCGGTCGCGGTGAATGACGAGGCCGAGCGCCGCCAGCAGGGGCATGCTGTTCATCCAGCAGCTCCATCAATGGCTTGATCATCGGCATCAACCGATTGATAAGAGCGTAACAAAAGGGAGCAGCTC